>Ga0209640_10000056_pt1 | contig 64487 bp, 60 predicted proteins | sample RifCSP10_1_FD_184018 | JGI IMG/M metagenome (GOLD analysis project Ga0209640, IMG submission 184018) | Soil microbial communities from Rifle, Colorado - Rifle CSP2_sed 10_1 (SPAdes) (version 2) | ecosystem: Environmental > Terrestrial > Deep subsurface > Rock core/Sediment | place: Rifle...
GGTGTGGATTCGCAAGAACGGCGAGTGGCTCTGCGCCATGCACACGGAGTCGCTGGCCGGAGATCCGTTCGGCCGGGACCGGACGCCGCCGACCGAGAAGCGCGCACCGACAACCTGAGTGCCGCAGATGTGGCTGCGGCCCGGCTACCTGGCTGCCCGTCGATCGAAGCGAGCGAGCCAGTCCGCCGCGGCCTGCCGTCGCGATGCGAACGCCGGATCGGCGTGCTCCCATGCCCTGACGACGGCGCGGTAGTGGTTTGCCGCGCTGTCCGGCCTGTTACTCGTCTTCACCATTGCCCTCGCCCTCCTCTTTGAGTTCGTCCAGCAGGTCGTCCAGCGCGTCGAAGCGTTCGTTCCACGTCCGTTCGTAGTTCTTGACCCAGTCGTGGATTGGCTTGAGCGGCTCGCCATTCAGCCGGTACATCCGCTGCCTCCCCTGGCCCCTGACCTCCACGAGTCCCACCTCCCTGAGCACACGCAGGTGCTTGGAGACCTGTGGCTGAGCGAGACCGATCAATGTGACGAGGTCGTTGACGGGTTTTTCGCCGCGGGCCAGGAGATCCAGGAGCTCCCTGCGTCTGGGCTCAGCTACTGCATTGAATGCGTCAGTCGTCGTTGCCGCTCTGGGCATGGGCGGTACATATACCGATATCAGCATATGTCAACTCGGTCCAGGACCATGACGAAAGCCCAAGGGATGAAAGGACTTGCCCTCGCACCATGGCGGACTACATTCGCCCGCGATGGCAAACACCGCGGGTAGCAATCACCCAGGAACAGGAGCTCCAATGACACGAGGTCTGCGAGCAGTGCTGGGATCAGCGCTCGTCTGTGGAACGGTCGCCTGCGCCAAGGCAGCCGAGGCGCCGATGAACGACCCTGTCGCCGACAAGGCCGCGGTTGACGCAGTGCGGAACCGCGAGATGTCGGCGCTGAATTCCGGAGTGGCGGACTCGTTGGTCACCGTTTACGCCGACGACATCCTCATGATGCCTCCCAACGAAGCCGCCGTGAGCGGGGGCGCGGCGCTACGCACGTGGATCGATACCACGTTCAGCCAGGTGACCATGACGGGACGCTACACGAGTTCCTCCGTGGAAGTCTCTGGCGACCTGGCGGTCGACCACTACACCGCGGAACTCACCGTGACACCGAAGGCGGCCGGCGCCACGCCGATGACCGAAACGATCAAGGGACTCCATGTTTATCGTCGGCAGGCCGACGGCAGCTGGAAGATCACCCAGGACCTCTGGAACAGCGACGCGCCTCCGCCAGCGCCGGCGAAGTAGCGCGAGCGGACCAGCCGGATGTGCAACGGCCCGCCCCGTGCAAGGACCGGACGGGCCGCTTTCGACTGCGTCGAGCCTAACGCTTGACCAGGATCAGGAACTTCGACGGCGCCCAGAACTTCTCGGGATCGGTGACGTTCAGCGCCCCCTTCACCAACGGATGCTTCGGGTCGACCGAATCGGTGAACTGCAGGTTCTGCCGCGACACGACCCGGTACTCCTTGTCGCTCTCCGGCAGCGCGATGGTAAGGTCCTTCGACTTGGACATCACCTGGAAATCCTCGAGCTCGAAGGTCCGCGCCGGCACGATGGTCTTGCCGCGACCGAACGCGAGCAGCGTTCCGCCTTCACGACGGATGACCCCTTTCTCCGTCAGCTCCTTCTCGGTGCCGATGGCGACGAACACCGAGTCCTCGTGAGCGGCCATGGCGTTGTTGCGCGCGGTCAGGGCGACGTTCTCACGCCCCATGCTGTCCACCTGCGCGGCGAGGACGGCGATCTCGCGACTCTGGTTCTCCACCGACAGCCGCAGGTCGGCGATCGACTGCTCATACTCGGCGATCTGCGCGGCCTGCGTCGAGTTCAGCATCGTGCGCGCCACGCTGTCCTCGCGCAGGCGGCGGATGCGCGCCTCGCTGGCCGAGAGCCGGCTGAGCACGACGTTCACCTTCTTCTGCACCAGCGCGAGCCGGTCCGACGCATTCTCGATGGCCGACTCCGCCTTCTTGTCGGCCTTTACCTCGATGCGCGCCTTGGACAGGTCGCGGTCGATCTCGGAGATGAGTCGGGCGCTGGTCGCGGCATCGCCAATCATCTGGCTCTGGAAGCTGAGCTGGCGCTCCTTCACAGCTAGCAGGCTGTCCTTCACCATGACGAGCGAATCCTTCGCGCGGGACGTGCGCGCGACGGCAAGGCCGGTGTCACCGCCGGCGTAACCGTCGGGCGGAGACTGATTGCACGCGGTCACGAGCGCGAGCGTGCAGGCGAGCAAGCTGTATCGGTTCATGGGATCCTCTCCCCTCAGTGCGCGGTTACCTCGCCCACGGTCTGGCTATTTGTCGACCGATGTCCTGGCGCGGACTTCCGCAACACATGTGCCACGTGCTACACAGACGCTTAAGTGAGCGATCCCGGCACTTTGCGGGCTTAATCGCTTCGTAATGACCAACGTGATGCACGTCACACTGGCGGCCTGCAAGGAGTACCGGCATCGTTGGCACCACCTGCGCGACGGGCGGAAACAATCTGCGGACGGACACGTAACGGACGGATGAATGACGGGAGACCATGGCCACCAGCGCGGAGAGCGTCCGCTCCAGGATCGGGTCATCGACGCGATCGGGACGCAGTATGCTCTCGAGGGCGAAATCGGCCGTGGCGGCATGTCGGTCGTCTACCGGGCCCGCGATCTCCGCCTGAACCGATCCGTCGCCATCAAGATTCTCCCCCCGGAACTGGCGCACGATTCCGCCATCCGGGCCCGTTTCACTCGTGAGGCACAGACCGCGGCCCAGTTGTCGCATGCCCACATCGTGCCCATCTACGACGTCGGCGAACGCGATGGCATCGCCTGGCTGGTGATGGCCATGCTCACCGGCGGCAACCTGGCGACCCTGCTCGCCCACGAGCCGCGTCTGCCTATCGAGGAGGCCCGCCGGTTCGTGCGCGAGGTGGCGGATGCACTCGACTACGCCCATCAGCGCGGCGTGATCCATCGCGACATCAAGCCGGACAACATCCTGCTCGACCGCGAGAGCGGACGAGCCCTGGTGACGGACTTCGGCATCGCCTGGGCGATGGAAGCGGCGTCGCGCCTGACCGTCACGGGAATAGCCGTCGGGACCCCCACCTACATGTCGCCCGAGCAGGCGGTGGGCGAGCGGGCGCTCGATGGCCGGAGCGACATCTACTCGCTGGGCGTCCTGGCCTACCAGATGCTGACCGGACGTGTGCCATTCACCGCGAACAACTCGATGGCGCTGTTGCTCAAGCACGTGACCGAGCGCCCACGATCCATCCTCGAGTTACGTCCCGACACGCCCCCGGCGATGTGCGAGGCAATCGAGCGCGCCCTCATGAAGTCACCCGAGGATCGCTGGCCCACAGCCGGCACGCTGCGAGATGCCCTTGTCTCCGACGCCAGGCCGACCCCTGCCTGGCGAACCGAGCGCAGCGAGCCCGTTCGCTACACCTCGCCGATCCCACAGGGACACCGGGATCGGAGTCGGGACAGCCGGCGCTCGGAACCGCGCCATCCTTCACCGCGGACGGTCGAGCCTGTTCCCGTGGATAGCGCGGGTCTTCCGGTCACGGCAGCCGTTATGCAGGGCGGCTTTGTCGTGGAGCCAGCCCACCTCGCTTCGCTTGCTCCCGACCAGAGAAAGGACCTGAGACTCTGGCACGGGCGCGTGAACCTGCTCGATCGCATCAAGACGATGCGCGTCTACTTCTGGACCACAACGGCAATGGTCTTCGCCGGCATGGGTGGCTTCATCGCCGGCGCGAGCGAGGAGGAATTCCTGCCGTTCCTGTTCGCGCCGATCATTCCCATCGTGATGACGAGGAAGCTGTGGCTTCGGCGAAGGTCGTTACGGGCGGCTGGGCTCAAGCTACGCCGTGTGATCCTGATGCCACGCGCGAAGTGGGTGCTTCCCGAGAGTCACACGCCAACCCAGAAGCAGTTGGAGAAGGTAGCGCCACGCGAAGTGCTCGCCGGTCCGGCCGGGGCGGCCATCAGGAATGCGGCCGAGGATCGGGCCGCGATCCTGGGAATAATCGCGAGCCTCTCGAAGGCCGATCGACGGATGCTCCCGGACGTCGAACCTGCCGTGAATGCGCTCGTCGAACGGATCGCGCACCTGGCGCGCATGCTCCATCGAATGGACACCAGCGTCGACGCGCCGGCGCTGGACGATCTCGATTCTCGCATTGCCCAGATGGAGCGCGCAGGCCTGTCGCTCGAGGGCGAGCGCCGGCTGGCGCTGCTCAAGCGGCAGCGGACGTCGCTGGTGGAACTCGCGGAGAACCGCGCCACGCTCGCTCAACAGCTCGACAACGCGGTGCTGATGCTGGGCAACCTCCGACTCGACATGGTGAAGCTCCGCACGTCAGGACTGCAGTCGGGCCTGTCGGACGTATCCTCGGCAACCCAGGAAGTGCGCGCCCTCTCGCGCGAGATCGGTCTGATGCTGGAAGCCGCCGAGGAAGCCAGGCGCATGTAGGTCTGGCCGGCGCGTCAATGCTCTACGCGACGCGCTCGCGGCGCCCCAGGGGCAATACGCCTCAGAACGTCAGGCCGACTCCCGGAAGCAGCAGTTGTCGCGCGCCGGCAATCGGCGACGCGAGTTGAACGAGGCGAATCGAGAACGTGGGCGCGAACCTGTTGTTGCTTCGCGGCAGCCAGTCGAGACCGACGAGCCCCGCGGCACTGGAGCGATGCCCCAGGCCTTCGCCACCGGACGCAGTGGCGCCACCGATCCCAACGGACGCGCGCAACCCGCTCTCACCGGCGTAGGCGAAGATCGACGTCAAAAGGCCGGAAATCACGCTCGGCGTGGAACGGGTCTGGCAGGTGGAGCCGACGGTGCAGCCGGGCTGGCTGGTCGCTCCGCCTAACGGCGCGATCGCAAAGGCGGAGATCTCTCCACCGGTCATACGGCTGAAGTCGCGGCTGACGCTGAGGCGCGCGACCGCCGCGCCAAAGCTGCCGCCGAACCCGTCGAAGTTCACGAAACTGGGGCTGACGGTCAGGGTGACCGTGGTGCCGGTTTCCTGCGCACCGAGGGCAGCCGCCGGCACCACGATGGAGGTCAACACAACGACTGGAAGCCGCAAGATGGTCCGCACCACAGTTTCTCCGAAGAGGCTCGTCTGACAATTGCCACTGTGGCGGCGAAACGCAACACGTCACCCGGGGCGAGACGAATCGCGAAGCACACGGCGATGCCGCGCGATCTGACCCCGGGGACGAAGCTTGCGAGTCATGCCGCGCGAACGGCGGGCGGTACGCACTGGCGTCCCGGCCGTGCCGGTCGCATCGTTCGCGCTCCGCCACCATTCGCAGCACCGGACGACATGACCCTCAGGGCACCGAAATTCGCCGCGCTGGCGGCCTGCCTGCTCGCCCTCGCGCCTCGGGAGGCAAAGGCGTGGAACCGCGATGGACACCGCATCGTTTGCCGGATCGCCTGGCACTTCCTCGACCAGGCTCGACGCGCCGAGATCGAACGCCTGACGAGTGCATACCGCAACCCTGACGGCCAGCCGGTCGGTCCTTACTGGGATGCGTGCTCCTATGCCGACGACGTACGCGCCAAGGCGCGCAACAGCCCTTCATGGAGCCGGTTCGCCGTGCTCGACACATGGCACTACGCCAACGTCCCGAGAACGACGACCAGGTTTCCAGCGCCGCCATGCCAGACGCCGTGTGTCATCACGGCCGTTCAGGCTCACGCGGATTCGCTGCGCCGCGCCAGCGGCGACCGATCGAGGACCGAGGCGCTCTTCTTCCTGAGCCACTGGGTCGGCGACCTGCACCAGCCGTTGCACGTGAGTTATGCGGATGATCGCGGCGGCAACCAGATCGGCCCTATCCAGGGCGGATACTACAGCGCGCCGAACATGCATGCGCTGTGGGATGGAGGACTGCTGTCGAAGGTGATCGGCGCCGCCAGCTGGCAGGACGTCGCCGACCGGCTCGCGCGCGACATCGCGCCCGCACAGCGGGCCACGTGGGCGCAGGGCGCGGCCCCGGACTGGGCGCAGGAGTCCTACCACCTCATCACGTCGCCCGATGCGCAGTATTGCGAGTGGCACGTGATCGGCGGAGCAACAACGTGCGCAGCGCGGCCAGGCAGTCGCACTCTGGGGGAGCCGTATCAGCTCGAATTCGCGGACGATGTCACCATGCGGCTGCAGCAAGCGGGAGTCCGGCTCGCTGAATTGATTCGCAGCAATCTTGCGATTCCGTGAAGATGGAGCCTTCGACCGCGGCGACCATTCGTTCCATCGTCCCCCAGTTCACGGTACCCGATGTCGTCGCTGCCGCCGAGTACTACCGGGACGTGTGGGGGTTCAACGTGTCAGGCTACTGGATGGATCCCCCGGTATTCGCGATCGTCGAGCGCGACGGTGTCGAGATCTACTTCAACAAGGCGACGCCGGAGACACCCCCTCGGACGGGACGCGTGCCTGGAGGTTACGACGCATATTTGCACGTTCGTGGGCTCGATGCCTGGGCCTCGAGCCTGAGGGAACGAGGAGCGGACATCATCGACGGACCCGAGCTGCGCGTCTATGGGCAGCGCGAAATGGTCGTCCGCGACCTCAACGGCCTGATCATCGCGCTCGGCGAGGAAGCTCCGTTTCGCCGCGTGGCTGAGAGGAAAGGACGGGATCGAACTGCGATTACCACGGACTCCGAACAGTGACGCACCATGCAACTGAGCGACGACGAACTGCGTGACGTGCTCGCGCGTGCCGAGCAAATTCAGCGAACTTCCCGGACCGCCGGCACCATGTACGCCGAGATTGAGGCCGTCATTGGCGCCGGAGAAGCAGTGGGACTGCCCCGGACCGCGCTCGAGCGTGCCTTACGTGAACGGTTCGAACTGGCTGCTTCTCCACCAGCTCCCGGCTCGCTGGCGTTCGCCCAGTCCGCGGACGGCAAGTACTACGTCGCCGAGGTCGTGTCTGTCGCCGACGATGCGGTCCGGGTCCGGTATCTTCGAGGCAGTGAGCACACGGTGACTCCGGAGCAGTTGCGGCCGGCTGCCTTTCTGCCAGGCGAGCGTATGGTGTGCAACTGGCCCTGGTGGGGCCCCTGGACCTGCACCGTCATCTCCTATGACGCCGCGAAGCAGAAGGTCAAGGTCACTGACGGCTGGGGTACACGAAGTCATTTCCGATCGCGGAAGTCTGGCAGGCCGGTCGCAGGGCGGCGAGCGGCAAACTTCGCCTCTATGCGACTTGTCTTGGTGTCGGGGCCGGTGTGGGTGAGATTCTCGGGTCTGCGATTACGGCCCTGTTGATGCGGTAACTCGGCGCCGACCGTGAGACCGCTCCTTCGTGCGCAAGCGATCGCCCCGACGCTCGTGGCCGCCGTCGCGCTTGGGGTGTTCTGGCGGACGGCTTATCCGACCATCACCTGGTGGGATTCGAGCAACTACTCCCTCGCCGCCACCACGCTTGGCCTGACGTCATCACCCGGGTCGTTGCTCCTCACTCTACTCGGCTGGGTGACAACGCGGCTCCCGATCCCGCTGGCGCAGGCTCACATCCTCAACCTCCTCGCGGGCGCTCTTGGCGCCCTCGCGTCGGCACTGATGGTCGTCGTGGCCGTGCGGATACACCGCGTGATTTCGACTCCGGTGGCTGGGTCGAATGCGGCACTGGTGTCTGGGGCAGGCATCGGCGCCATGGCGTTTGCGTTCAGCGCGACGGTGTGGGAGTACGCGATCAAGTTCACACCGTACGTGCTGACGGTGGTCTTCACCGCCGCGATTCTACTCACGCTGGTCCGCTGGTGGGAGGACGCCGACCGGCCAGACTCATGGCGATGGATCGTCCTGCTCGCGTTCCTGTTCGGGCTGGACTTCAGCGTGCATCGCACGAACGCGCTCCTGATGCCCGGCGCGTTGGCGTGGATGCTCATCAGGCGGCCGCGGACGCTGGCAGAGCCGCGCTCGTGGTCAGGGGCGGTGGCGGGCATGGCCGTCGGCCTCTCGTTCCAGATGCTGGTGATGCCGGTCAGCTCGATCACGACATCCCCATTGAACATGTGGCAACCCGACACCTGGACCCGGTTCTGGGACTACGTGGCCCTGGCCCAGAGCGGCGGTACTTTCCAGCTCGAGTTGTGGCCGCGGAAATCTCCGTTCTGGTCGAACCAGGTGGCCGATGTGTTGCGCGTGTTCGTGGCGAACTTCGCGCATCGGACGTCCTCGATGGGCATTGCTGGATGGCTTCCGGCGCTGGCCGGTATCAGTGGCATGGTGATCATGTGGCGCCGCTCGCCCAGGTTTGCCCTGGCGTTCTCGATCCTGTGGGTAACCCAGATATCGGCGACCGTACTCTACTTCAACATCCCGGCCAATTACTTCAGGTCTCTCGATCGCCATTATCTCCCGACTCTCGCGACGTTCGCCGTGGCGGTCGCCCTTGGTGCTGGAACGGCGGTGCAAACGGTTGCCGCGATGTGGAAGCGGAGGCCGGTGCTCGCGCTGGCAGGAGCCGCAATCGTGCTGTTCCTGCCATTCGTTCAGGCGATCGGAAACTGGAAAGCGAACGATGCCTCACACCGGTATTTCACGCGTGACTTTGCGGTCAATGCGCTGGAAACCCTCCCGCCCGGCGCGTTCTACTTCACCGTCGGGGACAACGACACTTTCCCGGTGATGTACGTGCAGGCGGTTGAGCGAGTGCGCCCCGATGTGCGGATCATCAATCTCTCACTGGCCAACACTGACTGGTACATCGATCAGATGCGAGCGCGCGATCCGTCCTTTCCGGTTGAAGGCACATCGGATGAGCGACGTGCAGCAAACGCGTCGATCTGGCGGGACAGCTCGCTGGTCGTGCGCCTGACGAGCACGGAAGACACCGGCACGCGAAGTACGATGCCGCACCTCGATTCACTCGTGTTCCGGCCGGTGCCCAGCGTCGGGAACCAGCCGCTTCCGGCCGACGACGTCCTTCTGGACATCGTGCGCGAGGCTGCTTTCACGACTCCGGTTACCGTCGCGATGACCGCCGGCAGCAGTGGACTCTCCTGGCTGCGTCCCTATGCCAGGGTGGACGGCCTTCATTGGCGCGTCGTTCCAGCAAGGAATCCGTTGCCCGATCCGTCGGTGCTCCGTGCCAACCTGCTCGACCGGAACGAGTACCGGGGCTACCGCGATTCGGCGGTCGTGCTCGACGACGTCACGCGAACCATGGGCTTCCTGTATCTGGGCGCCTTCCAGACGCTCATGGAAGCGGAGAACGCGAACGGCAACGTTGCCGGCTGCCAAGCCATACGGGCGCGCGTCCTCGCGTTACTCCCTCCCTCTCGCCTGGCGACGGCCACCGCGGCATATCCGCGGTTCGACTCGATTTGCGCCTCCTGACACTCGGCGCCGCTTCAACTCTCCACCGAATGCAACGAGACCGCGCGTTATCACGGCGTGATGAGAGAATGCAGCCGCTGCACATGACGATCGGGCCTGAGCCGCTCCGCGAGCCTTGCCGTCGCGTCCCCGGCAATCGAGTGTTGAGGGAACGCACGACCAGACGCGACGTCGTCGAGCGCGCGTTCGAGTCCGGCCCGGTCGCCGTTCGGAACAAGGAGCCCGCTCACGCCGGGGTCGACGGTCTCCGCGAATCCACCAGTCGACGTCGCGACGACGGGCACGCCGCACAGGATCGCTTCCGCGACCACCATCCCGTAGGGTTCGGCCCAGGTGGAGGGTGCAACAAGCGCCCACGCATCTGCCAGCATCGCCTCTACACCCGAGCGAGGCAGGCGTCCAGTGAAATCCACTGATGAAGACAGTCCGAGCGTCGCAGCCAGCGCGTGCGTCTCGGCTTCCAGAGGGCCATCGCCCACGACGCGAAGCCGCGCGCCGGCATGGTTCCTCACCACCGCGCCAAAGGCCCGGAGCAGCAGGTCCACTCCCTTTTCACGGCTCAAGCGCCCGACGAACACGAAGGTGGGATGACGCGCGGGCGTGCGCGCGAACCCAGTGGTTGGTCCGGACACGGGCAGCGGGATGCAGTCGCTCTCCACGCCATTCCGGGAGAGTTCACCCTGCATCCACCGGCTGGGGCACACGATCCGGCTGGCCCTGCCCAGCGCCATCCGCAGGAGTGCATAACGAGGCTGGTCCCGCAGCCAGTGCAGTCCGCTCACGCAACCGCCCTGCCGGCAGACCGCTCCCGCGGGAACACGACAGATCGTGCCGTCCGGCAGAAGCTTCGACCCGAGCGGGCAGACATACTTGTAATCCATCACCGAGATGATCGTGGGGACCCGCTGAAGCGCCGGCAGGATGGCCGGCGAAAGGTGAAAGGCGAAATGACTCACGAGCGCGGCATCAGGACGGAATTCGCGCACGACGCTACGCAGCCGTGCCACCGCGAATGGGTTGAAGAGCTGCAGTGCCGCCTGCGCAATCGTGTTGTCCGTTCCGAAGGCCCGCGCGTCTGCCTTTGCCGGGCCATCCGTCCCGCAGGTCAGCAGGTGCACTTCGTCGCCGGCGTCCTGAAGCCACTGCTTCAAGTCGACGATGTACGCCTCCGATCCACCCGCAAAGGTCATCCAGTCACTGACGAGGAGAATGCGCACCGGACGATGCTCACCCTGGGCGACGGCGGGTGTACTTCAGCTTGTGCAGTTCGTACTCCTCCATCCGCGCTTCCTGGTCGTCACGCGCTCCGGCGAGGTATCCCACGAATTCACCGAAGGAGCGGATCACGAGACCAGCGATCAGCGCCGCGAGGGTGAATGGCGGGAGCCACCCGTGCGTGCGGGCGGATCGCATCGCTGGAGCAATGCGCCTCAGCAGGACGACTGGAATCAACGGTGATGCCACGATGTGCAGCCAACGGCGATGAAGCGGCCAACGTGACCTCCGATTGCTTCCCACGAGCAGTCCGCTGAGGAATCGCTCATCCATCCATTCCCTGAAGCTTCGCGAGACGTTGGCGTGATCCAGGCGCGCTGCCGGCAGGAAATAAATCACCCGCCCGCGTGCCCGGAACGCCGACGCCAGTTCGTCGCCGTTGGTGAGCGCCGACGCCAGGGTGTCGCCAAGGTCCAGGAGGGACGATCGCTTGTACGCCACGTTCCACGTCGGCGCCGCCTCCACCTGGCCTTCGGGCAGGTAGTGCAGCCAGTAGCCGTAGTCGGTCAGGAACGCGGCCCAGCTCAGGGTGCCGTCTTCGTTCGCGTTGTCGAACCCCGGTATCACCACGTCCCAGTGAGCGCGATGCGCAGCGATGAGAAGGGCGGCAAAGTCCGGATGCGGGTAGCTGTGGGTTTCGCCGAGGAAAACGATGGATGCGTGCGCCGCGCGAACGCCCGCGGCGCGCGCCACCGGAAGCGGGTGAAGGGCGCCGGTTTCCACCACAACCACCGACGCGAAGCCGCTGAGCGCTTCCTGGTCCGGTTCGAGCGCCTTCGTCGAGGTGCAGACGATTACGATCTCGAGCTGATCACGCACCGTCTGCGCCGCCAGCTGCCTGACGACGCGTGCGATGGTGCTGAAATGGTCCGTGATGAGGACGACGGACATCCCGGCCTTGTGGCCGGCTTCGGCGTTCATGTGTCAGGACCGGCCGTCCGCTTGGTCATGGCCCGAAGGGCGCGCATCCACCACTTCTCCAGGGGATACAGGACGCTCCGGAAGCCAAGCCGCTCGTACACCGCAACCAGGGAGGAGAAAGGAGACCATGGCGGGCGCCATCCCTTCCATGGCGTCATGTCCAGATGCCGGTAGTAAAGTTCGTGCGGCGTATTTCGAACGACGTACCGCCACGGCTTGAGATTTCCCGCGAAGTGCACAATCCACGCGTCACTCGCGCCACCGGCATGCCGTCTGGCAGCATCCGGCACGCTGACGTTGTGATTCCAGCGCGCATCGAGCTCCCGCCAGCGGCCGGCGAGAACGGCGTTCAGTCCCTCCTGATCCCAGAAATAGACGCGGTCGCGGTGACGCCGTACATATTCCAGGGCGCGCTCCCCAACGCGGTCGCTGCGCCACAGCGTCAGGTCAATCACCATCACGCCGGCGTTGAAGTACGCTGACTCCGCGTCGATCCCGAGCTCCCGCCAGCCGGCCACTCCGGATCGCGAGGAAATGACGGGCACCACGGCGTCTCGCGCTGCGAGGGCGTGATGGCCGCCAAGGCCCTCCTCCCAGAGCCGCCCGATGTCGCCCACCACGACGAGATCGCAGTCGAGCCAGATGACCTTTGTGAGATCCGAGGGCAGGCGTTCGCCCAGCAGCAGCTTGTAGTACGTGCTCACCGACATTCGGCCCCACAACGGTGCGCCGGGAAATCGACTGTCCTGCACCGGTACCCAGTGAACGGTGCCGCCACCCGCGCGGCACAATTCAGCGATTAAGGTCTTGTCGGCGTCGGGAATCCCGCCATCGAGCACATGCACGTACACCGCATTGCGCGGACCGGCATTGGCAAGCAACGAGTGAAGCATCGCTGCCAGGGGTTTCACGTACCCCGCATCGGCTGCGCACGCAACGTGAACGCTGGTCAGATCGGACACGGCCGGATCTGTGTCGCTGTTAAACAAGAAGTCTGATCGGTCTTGATCTGTCGTTTCCGCTGAATCCGTGTTCACTCTCGTTCAGCGGAATCTCGGCAGCAATCAGACGCGATCGTCCTATTCCCATTCGATCGTCGCAGGAGGCTTGGACGAGACGTCATACACCACGCGATTCACACCCTTCACTTCATTGATGATCCGGGATGATATACGCGCGATGATGTGATGGGGGAACGGGAACCAATCCGCCGTCATCCCGTCGGTGCTCGTCACGGCCCGGAGCGCGACCACGTTCTCGTAGGTGCGGTAGTCACCCATGACACCGACCGACCGCACCGGCAGCAGCACCGCGAACGCCTGCCAGATGTCGTCGTACAGACCCGCGGCCCGGATCTCTTCCAGGTAGATCGCGTCTGCCTGCCGAAGGACGTCGAGCTTCTCCACGGTGAGGTCCGACAATACGCGAATGCCGAGCCCCGGCCCCGGAAACGGATGCCGTCCCACCATCTCCTCGGGAAGACCGAGCTCACGTCCGACGTTGCGGACTTCATCCTTGAACAACTCCCGAAGCGGCTCAATCAGCGCGAATGGCATGTCGGGACGCAGGCCGCCGACGTTATGGTGCGTCTTGATCGTCACCGACGGACCGCCGCGCGGTGAGACGCTCTCGATCACGTCGGGATACAGCGTGCCCTGGACCAGGAACCTCACGTCGCTCCCCACGTCCTTGGCTGCCGCTTCGAAGACGTCGATGAACGTGTGACCGATGATCCGCCGCTTTTCCTCCGGATCCTCGACCCCCTTCAGCGCCGACAGGAAGCGATCCTCGGCGCGCACCGTGATCAGGTTGATGCCGTGATTTGCGCGGAACATCCGCTCCACCTGCTCGCGCTCGTGCAGTCGCAGCAGCCCGTTGTCCACGAAGATACAGGTGAGCTGGTCGCCGATCGCGCGATGCACAAGCATGGCCGCCACCGACGAATCGACGCCGCCCGACAGTCCACAGATCGCCCGCGACAGGCCGACCTGGGCGCGGATCTTCAGCACTTCGTCGGCGATGAACGCACCGGGAGTCCAGGTCGGCTTCGCGTGACAGACGCCGAAGAGAAAGTTGGCGATGATGTCCTTGCCGCGAAGCGAGTGCGCCACCTCGGGATGGAACTGCACGCCATGGATCGGTCGTGACGAATGCCGAAAGGCGGCGTACCGGCTGCTGCTGCTGCTTGCCACGGGCACGTACCCCGAAGGGAGCGCCGCGACCTGGTCACCGTGACTCATCCAGACCTGTGTCTGCTCGTGGGGATCGAACCCCTCGAACAGCCCGGACGGTTGTTCGACGTCCAGCATGGCGCGGCCATACTCGCGCTCCGTGGCCGGCGTTATGCGGCCCCCTTCGAGCTGGACAATCAGGTTCATCCCATAACAGACGCCAAGGACCGGGGCCAGGGAGAGAATCTCGCGCGGCGCGGTGGGTGCTCCCTCGTCGTACACGGAATTCGGGCCGCCGCTCAGGATGATCCCCGTGGGTTTCCACTGGCGGATCCAGTCGATCGAGACATGCGGCGGGTGGATCTCGGAGTAGACGCGCGCCTCACGAACGCGCCGCGCTATCAGTTGGGTGAACTGGGAGCCGTAGTCGATGATGAGTATCCGGCTTCCCGTGGTCGGATCGGTCATGCCGTGTCAGGCAGCTGGATGAATTCGACGCGTCTGGTGTCGAGGTCGAGGATCGCGGCCGAAGGCGGACCATAGAGCCAGCCACATGCCTCGCCGGGGTTCACGATCAGCGTATCGCCACGAGTCTTCATCTCCTCGCGATGCGTGAAGCCGTGAACCACGATGCCGTGCTGCTCGATCGAGTGCGTGGAGACGTCGCCGAGGTCGTGCACGACGAGGATGAGCTGTCCGGCGACATCCATGCTGTGCGGCGATTCGAACAACTCGATGCCGAATCCGGACGCCGCGTAGGCTTTCAGTCCTTCGTGATCGCCGTCATTCCGTCCGAACACTCCCGCTGTCGCCACGTTGTGCTCGAGCAGCGGCCGCAGCGCGAAGGGTGAACAGTAGTCGCCAGCGTGCACAACCATCCCGACACCCCGGGCGAGCATCTCGCGCACCAGGCCGTCGATCGCCGGCAGCCGGTCGTGCGTGTCGGACAGGAGGCCGAGGAGCATCAGGGGTTCTTCCAGTCGAGCGTGTGTCGCTCGAGCCGAATGAGGTCCTGGTACTCCTCACGATCGGTCGTGACCGCGTATCGGTCGCCGTCGACGAGAATTTCGGGGGAGCGTGGCCTGGCGTTGTAGTTCGATGCCATGCTGTATCCGTAGGCGCCGGCGGTGCGGATCGCCAGCAGATCGCCGGCTTCGATATCGGGCATCTCGCGGTCGAGCGCAAGGAAGTCGCCACTCTCGCAGACCGGTCCAACAACATCGATCCGGACCGTCACGCGCTGGCGCGGTCGCACCGGTTCAATGTGATGGTAGGCCTGGTAGTGCGACGGGCGCAGTAACTCCGTCATGCCGGCGTCGGTCACCGCGATCTCGCGGCCTCCGCTTCGCTTCCGGTACAGCACCCGGGTCAACAGCGTCCCGGCGTCGGCAACGAGAAATCTCCCCGGCTCGACCAGGATCTCGAGCCCGCTGCGCCGGGCCACGTCACGGACGATGCGACCATACGCGCGGAGATCGGGCGGCCTCTCGTCCTCGTAAGGCACGGCCAGACCGCCACCGATGTCGAGGTACCGGATGGAATCGATACCCTCGGCACGGACCGCTTCCAGCAACGACAAGATCCGCTCCAGGCCCCGCTCATAGGCGTCCAGGACCGCCAACTGCGAGCCCACGTGCATGTCGAGGCCCGCCAGCTCCAGCCACGGGAGCGACGCCGCCAGACGGGCGGCCGACAATCCGTCGTCGTAGGGAATGCCGAACTTGTGTCCTTTCCCTCCTGTCTGGATGTACGCGTGCGGGGAGTCGACGGTGATTTCCGGGTTGAGCCGGAGGCCGACGGGAATCCTGCGCTTCCGTTCGCAGGCGATGCCGTCCAGCAGCCGCAGTTCGGCCTCGGACTCGACGTTGACCAGCCGGATTCCGGCCTCGACCGCCTCGCCCAGCTCCCGCGCGCTCTTCCCCACACCGCCGAACACGACATCTTCCGGCGCAAAGCCGCCCTGCAACGCGCGATAGAGTTCGCCGCCGGACACCACTTCGGCACCAGCGCCTAACGAACGGACGAGGCGCAGGATGGCCCAGTTCGCGTTCGCCTTGAGCGAATAGTGGATGCGATGCGGAATGCCGGAGAGCGCCTTGTCCAGTTGCCTGAACTGGTCCCGGATCGCCGCCGACGAGTAGACGTAGGAGGGCGTGCCCACCGCTTCGGCGAGCGTATCGAGCGCCACGCCCTCGCAGGCCAGTGCACCGTCGCGGAGCGCCAGCACGGGGGTCAGTAGGCCCTGGCCCACACGACCTCGTGCTGCGCCGGCTCTCCGGTCACCATGCACTTCGCAGGCTTCGGCGTCGTCCGAAACTCCGGATCGGGGAGACAGCGAATCGTGGCCTTGGTCTCGGCTTTCACCTTGGCCTCGATCGCGGGATCTCCGTTCCAGCCGGCGTACACGAACGCCCCTTCGCCATCCATCAACGCCCGGAAGCGATCATAGGTGATGGGCTCGCGGATGCTGTTGGCCTCCCGCCGGGCGCGGGCCTCGGCGAGCAACGACGTCTGGATGTCGTCGAGCAGCGCCCCGACCGCGGTGGCCAGGCCGTCGAGCGGCAGCGATGTCTTTTCGCGCTTGTCGCGACGCGCCGCCACGCAGGCGTTCTTCTCCAGGTCGCGTGGACCCAGTTCGAGACGAACCGGGACGCCGCGCAACTCCCACTCGTAGTACTTCGCCCCCGGCTTGATGCCCTCACGGGAATCGATGCGAACGCGAATGCGGTCATCACCGCGGCCGCTCCAGCCGGTCAGGTGCTCACGCAGTTTGTCGGCGGCTTCCAGCAGTCGCGCCCGTTCCTCGTCGCTCTTCCAGATCGGAACGATGACGACCTCGGTGGGCGCCAGGCGAGGCGGCGTGCGAAGGCCGACGTCGTCACCGTGCGTCATCACCAGTCCGCCGACCAGACGGGTCGAAACGCCCCAACTCGTGTTCCAGGCGTACTCCATCGCGCCCGACTCACCCTGGAACTGCAGCTCGAACGCCTTCGCGAAATTCTGGCCGAGGTTGTGCGACGTTCCCGCCTGCAGGGCCTTGTTGTCCTGCATCATCGCTTCGCACCCGTACGTGCGCAGCGCGCCGGCGAACCTTTCCGACTGCGTCTTGAGCCCCGTCACCACCGGCATCGCCATCCACTGCTCCATGAACTCCCGGTAGATCCCGAGGATCAGGCGTGTTTCCTCTTCAGCCTCGTCGTGTGTGGCATGCGCGGTGTGTCCTTCCTGCCAGAGGAATTCCATTGTTCGCAGGAAAAGGCGCGTGCGCATCTCCCAGCGCACCACGTTCGCCCACTGGTTGATCTTGATCGGGAGGTCGCGATAGCTCTGCACCCACTTGGCATACATCGAGTAGATGATCGTCTCGCTGGTTGGACGGACAACGAGCGGTTCCTCGAGCGCCTTCCCACCGCCGTGCGTGACGACGGCCAGTTCCGGAGCGAAGCCCTCGACGTGCTCGGCCTCCTTGTGCATGAAGCTCTCGGGGATGAACAGCGGGAAATAGGCGTTCTCATGCCCGCTCGCCTTGAACATGTCGTCGAGGGCGCGCTGCATGCGCTCCCAGATGCCATAGCCATTGGGACGAATGACCATGCATCCGCGCACCGGCGAGTAATCCGCCAGCTCGGCACGCAGAACCAGTTCATTGTACCAGGCGCTGAAGTCCGCCTGACGGGTGGTGAGCTTTCTGTCCTCTGCCATTAGCTCGTGATTCGTGACTCGTGACTCGTGACTCGGCGTGGCATCGTCATGATTCCGCCCGGACGACAAAGTCGGGCCGTACCGACCGCGGATGGGCCCGGACCACGTTCAACAGGTCGGCCGGCTCCATCAGCGCCTCGCCGAGGATGTCCCCGAGTGTTCGCTCGTTCGATACGGCGCTCACGAATCCCGCGCCGGCGCCATCCCGGAGCATCACGCGGATTCCGTCCGGAGCCGGTCTCACCTCGACGATGTAGTTGACCAACGAACTCCAAGCCGCCTTACGCTGCTTCCCCAGGGAACCACGGTGGAACGCGTATTCTACCGACGCCCCCAGCCGCCGCAACGATGTCGCCAGCCGGACAACGTCCGCGTCAGTGACAGGGTCCTCTGCGGCAATATAGAAGTCGGAACTGTGAAGTTCCGGCGGCATCAGTCCACGCGCGCGAAGCAACTCGCCAAGCACCACATCACCCATCCCGAACCCGAGTGCGGGCAGATCCACGTCGCCGAGATCACGGAGGAGGTTGTCATAACGGCCGCCGCCACAGATCGCGCGGAACTCGCCTTTCCGGTCGAACAACTCGAAGACGATGCCCGTGTAGTACGCCAGCCCACGAACGATCGAGAGATCGAGGCGCACCCACTCGCCCAGCCCGTGCGCGTCCACGAGCGACAGGTACTGTTCAATACGCTCCAGACCGACGCGAACCGCCGGAATGTGACCGAAGGTCGCGCCGAGCGCCTTCACGTCCGATGCAGCAACCGCGTCAAGCACCTGGGTCGCCACGTCGTTGGACAGGCCGGCGGCAGTCAGGCGCTCCACCAGCCGCTCGCGCGGGTCCCGGTCGATCTTGTCGATTGCCGCATATGCTTCGGTCACCGCCTCGTCAGGCACACCCCACGCTTCCAGCAGCGCGGTCAGCAGCCCGCGGTCGGACACGCGCGCCACGACGTCACTGGAACCGAGCCCGCAGTAGCGCATGACTTCGAGAGCGACGGCCAGCAACTCTGCATCGGCCGCCACCTCGGTTTCGCCCACGATGTCGACATTGAGCTGGAAGTGCTCGCGAAGTCGGCCCTTCTGCTGCCGCTCGTAGCGGAAGAGCTGGGGGATCGAGTACCAGCGAACCGGCTTGCGCAGGGAATTGGCGCGCGCCGACACCATCCGCGCGAAGGTGGGCGTCATCTCCGGCCGCAACGCGACCTCGCGCCCACCCTTGTCGGTAAAGTTGTAGAGCTGTCCTACGATTTCGTCACCGCTCTTCCTGGTGTACAACTCCAACGATTCCAGCGGCGGACCATCGTATTGCTCGAATCCGAACCGGCGCGCGACGTCGTGCCACGCGCGAAAAACGTGTTCGCGTTCGGCCAGCTCCTTGGGGTAGAAATCTCGGAATCCGGGTAGTGCTCCCGCTGACATTGGGGAAAGCTACCCGGCGAGCGGATCGACCTGCAAGCGAGCCATCGCGTCGCCCACTGTATGGAACGAACCGGTCACCAGAACAGTCGCGGCGATCGCGGAGGCCGTGTCAATGGCGCGATCGAAATCGGGCTCGAGGACCGCCTCCCATCCGCGGGCTTCCGCGTACGCGAGCGCCTCCCGGGCGTTCCACGCGCGGCTCGCCGGCGCGGTGGGCGCCGACGTCAGGACGAACACGTCAACCACGGACGCCAGCGCGCCCATCACCCCCCGCCAGTCCTTGTCGGTGAGTACGGTGAGCAGCGCCGCCACCGGACGCGGCTCGCCCAACGCCTTCACCGTCGCCGCCAGAACGGACGCGCCATCCGGATTATGAGCGACATCGAATATGAAACGACCCTCGCGGTGAAAGCGCCCCGGGAGTCGCACGCTCCCCAGCCCCGCCGCGGCTTCGGCGAGGGTCACGGACCACGGTGTGCCGGCGGCGCGAAGCATCAGCAGCGCCACCATGGCATTCGAGGCCTGATGCGCCCCGGCCAGGGGGGTCTGCAGCCGGGCCGATTCATCGCCGAGCGTGACGTCGAACCCCGTTCCCCTCTCGGTCACCGTGATCCGCGACGGCGGAGCGTCACGCCAGACGCTGGCGACGGAGGCCGCGCCGCGCTCCAGGGCATGCTTCTCCAGCAGCCCGGCAATCAGCCGGTCCGGCTCGCCGATCACCGCCGGAACGCCGGGCTTGAAGATTCCGGCTTTCTCGAACGCGATCGACTCCCGGGTGTTGCCCAGGTACTCCACGTGATCGATGCCGATGGCCGTGACGCCGGCGACCACGGGCCTAACGACGTTCGTCGAGTCCAGCCGTCCACCCAGGCCGGTCTCGATCACCGCGACGTCGACCTCGGAACGCGCGAACCAGTCGAAGGCCATGGCCGTCGTGGCCTCGAAGAAGGTGGCGCCGGTACGCTCCACCTCGGGCGTCCAGCGCTCGATGAACTGGACGACGTACTCCTCGTCCACCGCGCGCCCGTCGACCAGGAACCGCTCGCGAAAGTCGACCAGGTGCGGTGACGTGTACTTCCCCACGCGAAATCCGGCGTGGCGAAGGATCGCCTCCAGCGTCGCGCAGGCGCTTCCCTTCCCATTGGTCCCCGCGATGTGGAACACGCGCAGGCGATCGTGCGGGTCCCCCAGCGCGGCCAGCAGCGCCGCTGTCCGCTCGAGCCCGAACCTGGAACCGCCAGTCGTGCGCTCGAACAGGTAGTCGAGCGCGGCGCGGTAGCCGTTCAGGCGGTCGCCCACCCCGCGACGGCGGGCTTGCCGCTCATGTGGCGCAGGAGGCGTCCAACCGTGGACTTGAGGTCGCGCCGGTGCACCACCGCGTCCAGCATGCCGTGGTCGCGCAGGAACTCGGCGGTCTGGAATCCCTCAGGCAGGTCCTGGCCTAACGTCTGCTTGATCACCCGCGGGCCGGCAAAGCCGATCACGGCGCCCGGTTCAGCGATGATGGCGTCACCGAGCATCGCGAAGCTGGCGCTCACGCCACCGGTGGTCGGGTTGGTCAGGATCGAGACGTAGGGAATGCGCCGCTCCGCGAGCTGGGAAAGGACCGCGCTCACCTTGGCCATCTGCATCAGCGACAGCACGCCTTCCTGCATCCGGGCGCCGCCTGACGCGGAGACGATGATGAGCGGGTGCTTCTTCTCGAGCGAGCGATTCGCCAGCCGGGAGATCTTCTCGCCCACTACCGAGCCCATCGACCCGCCCATGAAGGCGAAGTCCATGATGCCGATGCCGACCGGCATCTCGACCATGGTGCCCGCGGCGGTGAGGATGGCGTCGTAGTCCGCGACAAGGCGCGCCTTCTTGATCCGGGCCTGATAGTCCGGGAACTGGAGTGGATCGACCGAGCGGAGCTCCGTCTCGGTCTCGGTCCAGGAATTCTCGTCGAAAAGGATCCGCGCGTAATCGATCGCCCTCAGCCGGCGATGATAGTCGCAGTTGGGGCACACGCTGAAGTTCCTGAGGAACTTCTCGCGGATGTCCGTGTGGCCGCACGCCTCGCATTTCTCCCAGACGTCAGCCGGGATTTCGAGGCGTTCGGTGCGCGGGGCGCGCGGCTTCTTCTCCTTCTTGAACCAAGCCATGAAGTAAGATGGCGCCGGGAGACCCGCGAGGGGAGACGGGTGAAGCGCCCCCTCTCTGGCCTCTGGCCTCTGGCCTCGGACCTAACCCAAGGGCAGCTCCGCCGCTCTCCCGCGACCCTCTGCCGAGATCCGTACCAGCATGCCCACGGCGATCCAGCAGGCCAGAAGAAACGACCCGCCGTAGGAGAAGAATGGGAGCGGGATGCCAGTGATCGGCATCAGGTTGATCGTCATCCCGACGTTCACGATGACATGCACAAACCAGCTTCCGGCGAGCCCGAACGCGACCAGGCTGCTGAATGAATCGCTGGCCCGGGTGGCCACGCGGATCACGCGCAGGAAGAGGAACAGGAAGAGCGTCAGCGCGGCGGCGACCCCAAGGAAGCCCAGTTCCTCGCCAACCACGGCGAAGATGAAGTCCGTATGCTGTTCGGGCAGGAACGCCAGCCGCTTCTGCGTCCCTTGCGTGTAGCCCTTCCCCGTCCAGCCACCCGATCCGATCGCGATTCTCGACTGCGCGATCTGGTAGCCTGACGCCTTCGGATCCCGCGCCGGATCGAGGAAGACCAGCAACCGATCTCGCTGGTGAGGCTCGAGTTTGTCCCAGAGGATCGGCGCCGCGACACCCATCGTCAGGTTCGCGATCACCAGCACCACGCCCTCGACGACGTAGGGCTTGTACAACCACACCACCACCAGCAGCAGGATGAACCAGGCGATCCACAGGCCGGTGCTGCCCGCCAGCACCAGGCTGACCACCGGACTCGCGGCCAGGAGCAGCAGCGTGCCGGATACGCCCGACCAGAACAGCATCGCGAAAAACAGGCCGATGAAGACAAGGCTGGTGCCCAGGTCCGGTTGCAGCATAACGAGGACCCACGGGATCAGCACGACGATGGCCGGCTTGATGAGCTCGAAGAGCGAACGCGGAGGCACACGGTACGACGCGAGAACCCTTGCGAGCATCAGCGCCACGGCGATCTTCGCGAATTCAGAGGGCTGGAGACGGAATCCAGCGATCCCGATCCACCCTCTCATGCTCGCCGCCGTGCCGGCGCCGGATCCGATGATGAGGGTAAGGACGAGAAGCCCCATCCCCACCAGGTACGCCGGCAGCGCCGCCCATTCGAGGAACCGCACCGACAGGCGGGTCGCGACGAGAAAGGCGACGAGGCCCAGTGCCAGCCACATGAGCTGCCGCATCCACGCCGCCTGTACCGCGGCGTTCGGCACCTCGGTCTGGCCGGCACTGTAGACCACCGCGATGCCGAACGCTGTCAGCAGCAGCGCGATCATCGCCAGTGGATAGTCCGCGATCGCCTTCCGGATCATCCGCCAGTCACATTCACAGGTTGGATGACGGTCGTCTTGAGGTAGCGCTCCATCATCTTCGTCGCGATGCGGGCGGCGATATACCCGTGTTCGCCGAACTCCACGAGAACCGCCACCACGATCTTCGGGTCATCCTTCGGCGCGAAGCCCACGAACCACCCGTGGTCCCGGCCGTGCGGGTTCTGCGATGTCCCCGTCTTCCCGGCTACCTCCACGCCCTTGATCGCCGCGCTGGCCGCGGTGCCGCGCGTCGAGACCACGCCATGAAGCGCCTCACGAAGTCCAGCCAGCTGGTCCGGGGTCAGGTCGAACAGCTTCGTCCGCTCCACTGCCCGCGGCACGATCGACGGGCGCACGGCATTCCCATCGGTCGCAAGCGCCGTGTAGAAACGCGCCATGCTGAGCACGGTCTGGTCGTTCTCGCCCTGCCCGATCGCCAAATTGAGCGTGACGGCATTCGTCCACTTCCCGCGTCCATACCGTCGATCGAAATAACTCGTCGCTTCCGGCCAGCCGGGCGCATTCTCGTCAGGCAGGTCGATGCCGGTCGCGCGGCTGAGGGCAAGAGCCATCCCTCCCGAGAGGAACCGGTTGAGGCCCAGCTTCAGGCCGAGCTGGTAGAAGTAGACGTCACATGACTTCTCGATGGCCTGGGCCAACGTGAGCGAACCATGGCCGTCCTTCTCCCAGCAGCGGAAAGCGCGTGACCCGAACTGGTAGCTGCCGTGGCACGGCTCCGGCATCCGGTCTCCGAGGCCAACGACCCCCGCCTGCAGCGCGATGACGGCCGTCGCCAGCTTGAACGTGGACGCCGGTGGATATCGCCCCTGCAGGGCCTTGTTGTAGAGCGGTTTCCTCGGATCGGTGAGCAGCGCCCGGTACTTCGGCGCCGAGATTCCGCCGATGAAGTCGTTAGGGTTGAACGCCGGCGCGCTGTGCAACGCGAGCACGGCGCCGGTCGTCGGATCGATCGCCACCGCGCCGCCCTGCATGGTCGAGTCGAAGAGGCTTGCGGTGAAGCGTTGCAGGTCGAGGTCGATGCTCGTGCGCAGATCGGGCCCCGACTCGGGAAGCCGGTCCGGGCGCGCGCCCGCCTGCCTGACGACGCGGCCGCGCGCGTCCACTTCGACAAAGCGCGACCCGTCCTTGCCATGAATCACGGCTTCGTATTGCCGCTCGAGACCTGCCCGGCCGATCTGCTGGCCGGGCCGGTAGTCCTTGTAGGTCTCCGCGGCCAGCTCGGCTTCGTTGATCTCGCCCGTGTACCCGACGATCGACGCGACCGCCTGGCTGTCCGGGTAGTGGCGCTTGGGAGCCGCCTGGATCACCAGGCTCGGGAACCGGCTCCGCTCCTCCTCGAGCATCGACACCTGCTCGAACGTCGCGTCCGTCAGGATGACCGCAGGCCGCGATGGCGCCGCCCGGAACCGCCTGACGACGACCTCGACCTGGCTGTCGGACAACGGAAGGATGGAGGACAACCGTTGCAGCGACGCTCGCAGCGAATCGGAGAGCGGACTCAGCATGGACACCGTGTAGCCGGGAATGTTCTCGGCGATCACCTGACCGTTGCGGTCGAGAATCATCCCGCGAGGCGCGGGCAGCGGGACCTCGTTGAGTCGATTGTCATCGGACTGAAGCGCGAACTCCGCGTGCTCGACAACCTGGGCGCGGAAGAACGCGACGAGCAGAATGCCCAGAGCGGTGCCGGCCAGGATTCCGGCCGACCGCCCCCGCCGCTGGAGTTCGTTAGGGTGAAGGCTCACGGACGTGACTCCATCGAGATCCGGAAGACGAACACGACGAGCACACCAGCCAGCCCGGTAGCCAACGCTGACAATGGAGACCACACGAAAAGCTGCACCAGCAGATCACCCAGCCCCAGCCTGCGCTCGGCCACAAGATACACGATATCGAAGGCCAGCTTTCCTGCGGCAAAGAAGATGGCCTGCAGGACCCGGTTGTCACCGAAGACTGCCGCCTTGAGCCAGGACGCCGCCGAGCCCATCGCGCTCAACGCCAACGCGCCGGCTCCAAAGGACAGTGGCGTCAATGAGTCGGCGATCAATCCAGTGCCGAACCCGATGAGCGCCGCGACGCCTGGTCGCACATGCACTGCGGCGAGGAGGACCGCGATGACCAGGAAATCGACCGAGATGCGCGTGCCCAGCAGGGGTCGAACGGAGTAGTGGAGCGCCACCAGCAGCACAAAGACGCCGATCCCCTTGAAGAACGACTTCATGGACGGCGTCTCGTCGAGTCACCCGGCACGGTATCACGCCTCGCCGCGCGGGCGAGCGAATCAGCCGCGCGTCCGATCGCTCTCTGCAGGGAATCCGCGGCAGGCGCCTTCCACGCCGACTCAAGGTTCGCCGTCGCGGGAAGGAGGACCATCACCACCGTCACGTCCGCCGGCATGACCACCGGTCTCACGAGATAGGTTCTGGCGTAGCCACCTGGCGTCGTTATGTCCGAGACGACGGTGCCGATCGGGATGCCGCGCGGAAAGACGCTCCCCAGCCCGGAGCTGCGGATCTCCGTGCCGGCGGCCAGCGAATCGCGGAAGGCGACACCCTGCAATTCGAGCAGGAAACGCCCGGCGCCCCTCCCGAGATGTGGCCCGATTATGCCGAACACGCGCCCGTCGGCGCTCATCGCGCTGACGCGGAACTCGGGATGCGTCCACAACAACGCGATACTGCTCTCCTGTTCGACCCCGATCACGGTGCCAATCAACCCCTCGGGCGCGACAACCGCCGAACGCTCGACCACGCCCGCACGGGCTCCCGCCGTCACGAGAACGGTGTGGGCATCGCCGAGTTCAGGGCGGTGCAACGCCTCGGCGGCGACGAAGCCGGTACGAAGGCGAGCGCCGAGGCCCAACAGCGCGCGCAATCGAACGTTCTCGAGCTCCATGTCACGCAGTTCCGCGTTCCGGAGAACGAGGCTGTCGAGGCGGGCAGCGCTGATGTCTCGCGCGACGAACGCGCCGCGAGCTCGCTCGGCCTGCACCTGCAACGCAATCAGCGGTCCGACAAAAGTCTCACGGATGTCGCCGGCCACTGACTGCCGTGCGGAAGCCGGCAGGACGAGGGCCAGGAGGGATGCGACAAGGCAGGCGGCCAGGACCACCTTATCGACGCGCGTGCCTGAGCGGGTGGCCCGCGCCACGGTGATGTCAGGTCTGCAGGACGGACCAGTACTTCTCCTCGTCGTCGAGGATCTTGCCCGTGCCCCGCACCACGCAGGTCAGCGGATCCTCGTCGACGTGGATCGGGAGCCCCGTTTCCTGGTGGAGAACGAGGTCGAGGCCGCGGATCAACGCGCCGCCGCCAGTCATGACGATGCCGCGGTCCACGATGTCGGACGCCAGCTCGGGTGGCGTGATCTCCAGCGCCCGACGCACGGCGTCGACGATCTGCTGAATCGGCTCCTGGATCGCCTCGCGAATCTCCGAGGAGTGGACGCGGACCGTCTTCGGAATGCCCGAGACCAGGTCACGTCCCTTCACGTCCATCTCCTTCTCATCGCCGACCGGCGCGGCCGACCCGATCCCGACCTTGATAGACTCCGCGGTGGGTTCGCCGATGAGCAGGTTGTAGTTCTTGCGCATGAACTGCACGATGGCCGTGTCCAGCTCGTCGCCACCGGTCCTGATGGATGTGTCGGACACGATGCCCGAGAGCGCGATGACGGCGATTTCGGTGGTTCCGCCCCCGATGTCGATCACCATGTTGCCGGTGGGCGTCTCGATCGGGAGCCCCACGCCGATGGCGGCCGCCATCGGCTCAGCCACCATGAAGACTTCCTTGGCGCCGGCGCCTAACGCGGAGTCGCGCACCGCGCGCTTTTCCACTTCGGTGATGCCGGACGGCACGCAGACAATCACGCGCGGCTTGATCTTGAACATCCGGTTCCGGATGATGAGCTCCAGGAAGTAGCGGAGCATCTTCTCGGTGACGTCGAAGTCGGCGATGACGCCGTCCTTCATGGGCCGCACCGCGATGATCCCGTCCGGTGTCCGGCCGAGCATCCGTTTGGCTTCGAGTCCGACGCCCTTGACGCGTTTCGTTTCGCGATCGATCGCGACTACCGACGGCTCGTTGAGGACGATGCCCTCGCCCTTCACGTAGATAAGCGTGTTGGCGGTGCCGAGGTCGACTGCGATCGCATTGGCGGGGAAGAGCCCCCCCGCCTTCAGGAATGGCCAGCGCATTTATTGTGCAGGAGACGCGTATGGCGCGTCGGGAGCCGAGGGACGGATGGGGGCGGACGCCGGGTAAGCTAGTGGCACCCTATCGGTGTTGCAAGACATTGCCTTTCCACAACCTAGACGTTTCGGTTGACGCATCGCTGGAGGGACCCTTCAATGACGCGCAAGCCGTGACCGAGGGCACAAAGCGATCGCTGGGCACGCTTCACACGGCCAGTCGGCCTAACGAGATTCTGCGCGGTGGTGACATGTATCGCAGCGCGCATGGGCGGCACGACGCATCATCGCGCGACATCGTCGGCCCCCGGTGCCATACGCCCGCCGCGTCTCCGCAGTGGGGCCCTGCGGTCTCTCACCGAGTAGCGCCATGAAACGCATCCTGCTCATCGGCTCGCTTTCGATCGCGGCCGCAGCCTTCCTTGCCGACTCTCTTGGCGCCCAGGACACCTTGCAGCGAACGGGTGCACTGGCGCGGACGCCCTCGTACGCGTCGCTCATTGCGGCCCTCGCGGCGACCCCTGCAGCCACGGAACGGATGAGCACGCGTGCCGTCACCGCGACCGATATTCGTGTGGTCGACGCCGCGACGGTCATCTGTTCCGACAACGACGAGCCCATCAAGGCCGCGCTCGAGCAGCACAAGGACCACATCTCTGCGCTCCGGGCCGCTGTGGCGAAGCACATGGCCTATACCGTCGCGCTGGCCGGGCACCAGGAGAAACCTGAAGCGAAGGACGTCATCGCGGTCGATATCCCCGCCGACGGCGACGTTCCGGTGTACTTCCGCAAGTAACCTCTGGTCGGCTCCGGTCCCGGTCGCGAAGCGGGCGACCGGGTCGGGGCGGCCTGAGCATGGAGCGTCGACCGCTAGCGCCCCGTGCTTCCAAACCCGCCAGCACCGCGGGTAGTCTCGCCAACCCCATCGCTCTCCGTGAGCTCCGGCGACTCGTGCCGCGCGAACACCAGCTGCGCGATGCGCTCGCCGCGACGGATCGTAACCGACTCCCCGCCCCCGTTCTGCAGGATCACCTTGAGCTCGCCGCGATAGTCGGCGTCGATCGTGCCGGGCGCGTTAGGCAGCGTGATGCCGTGCCGGAGCGCCAATCCCGACCGCGGCCGCACCTGCATCTCGAAGCCCTCTGGCAACTCGAAGGCGAACCCGGTCCCCACCGCCCGCCGCTCGCCCGGCGCAAGGACGAAATCCGGGTCGGCCGAAGCCACGTCGTAGCCCGCGGCCGCCGCGCTTTGACGCGCCGGCACCGGGAGGTCGGGATTCGAGGGCAGGCGGGAGAGGCGAACTTCCATGGCAACAAGCTGAGTTGTTGGTGGTGGGTCCTGGGGCTATTTGCCGCGACTGGGGCTGGTACTCGTGCTGAGTGCGAGGTGCAGCGGGAGTCAACATGCCATGGAACAGCCCCAAGCCTTCACACCTGGCTCCAGCTCCAGTTCCAGCAACTCGCTCCAGCACCCACCACTGACAACTCAGCCAAGCAGTTTCGAAGGGTCGTGCAACTCCATCCCGAACGCCTCCGCCACACCGGGATAAGTCACCTTTCCCTCCGCGATGTTGAGTCCCTTGAGCAGGGCGTCGTTCTCACGAAGCGCGCGCTTCCATCCCTTCCCGGCCAGCTGCATCGCGTACGGCAGCGTGGCATTGGTCAGCGCCAGCGTTGACGTCCGCGGCACGCCGCCGGGCATGTTCGCGACGCCATAGTGAATCACGCCCTCCACGACATACGTGGGGTTCTCGTGGGTCGTCGGCTTGATGGTTTCCACACATCCACCCTGGTCCACGGCGACGTCGACGATCACGGACCCGTTCTTCATCCGCTTCAGGTCCTCGCGCCGCACGAGCTTCGGCGCCTTGGCGCCGGGGATCAGCACGCCGCCAACCACGAGATCCGCCGTCTCGATCGCGTCCAGGATGTTGTGGCGATTCGAGTGGATGAGCTGCACGTTGGCCGGCATCACATCCGACAGGTACCGAAGCCGCTCGAGCGAGAGGTCGAGGATCACGACTCGCGCTCCCATCCCGGCCGCCATCTTCGCGGCGTTGATTCCGACAATGCCGCCGCCCAGGATGACAACCTTGGCCGGCGGGACGCCGGGAACGCCGCCTAACAACACGCCGCGGCCCCCGTAGATCTTCTCCAGGTACTTGGCGCCTTCCTGGACCGCCATGCGTCCCGCGACCTCGGACATCGGGATCAGCAGCGGCAGCTCACGCGATGGCAGTTCCACCGTCTCATACGCCACGCACGTCGCGCCACTCTTCAGGTGGGCGCGAGTGAGCTCTTCGTCGGCGGCGAAGTGAAAGTAGGTGAAGATCAGCTGCCCGGGTCGCATTCGCTTCCACTCTGACACGATCGGCTCCTTCACCTTCATGATCATGTCCGATGCCGCCCAGACCGCATCGGCGTCGGCACCGATCTTCGCGCCCGCGGCGACATACTGGGCGTCCTCGAAACCGCTCCCTTCGCCCGCGCCTTTCTCGACCAGCACCTGGTGACCGGCGGCCACCAGCGCTTCGGCCCCGGCAGGGACCAGCGCGATGCGATTTTCGTTTGTCTTGATTTCCTTCGGGACGCCGATCTGCATAGCTCGTTAGGTACAGCTCGGGGGAAATGGGTCAGGGAAGGTCACCGGAGCGGCCAAGGGTGACGACAGTCTGCCGTTCCGGATGAAAGAGGTCGCGACAGGCCTCGGCGACCTGCTGTGGCGTGATCGCGTCGATCCGCGCCAGGCTTTCGTCGAGGGGCAGGAATGGCTCACCATACAGCGCGGCTGAAGCCACGCGAAACATGCGCGATGACGGCGATTCCAGCGACAGCGTCAGCTGCCCTTTGAGCTGGCTCTTGCCGGCCTCGATCTCGTCGACCGGGAACCCTTCGGCCGCCATTCGCGCCAGTTCGTTGAAGATCTCCTCGAGCGCGCGACCGGCCGTGTCGGCCGACGTCCCGGCGTAGATACCCTGGAGGCCGGAATCGTGGTGGAAGGACTGGAAGGAGTACACCGAGTACGCCAGGCCCAGTTCTTCGCGCACGCGCTGAAAGAGGCGTGAAGACATGCCGCCGCCCAGCATGAGGCCGACCAGCGAAACCGCGTAGCGTCGCGGATCCGCATACGGCACGGACGGGCCGCCGAGGACGATGTGCGTCTGGTGGCCATCGCGATCGATGTGTCGCCGGGTCGGCGGCTCAGAGACGGGATCGGGGACGACCGGCCCGTCCGGCTCGCCGCCGGTGAGATCCTCCCATCCCGTGCGAGCGAGCACTTCGAGCAGATCATCGTGTTCGACGCGTCCCGCCGCCGCCACCACCATGTGCTGCGGGCGATACGCCGATCCGTGCAGCGCCCGGACCGCCTCGACCGGCAGGGCCCCGATCGTCTCGCGCGTCCCGAGGATCGCGTACCCGTAGGGATGTGCTCCCCACAGCGCCTCGTTATGCAGTTCGAACACGAGATCGTCGGGCGTGTCCTCCACCATCGCGATCTCTTCCAGGACGACGTTCCGTTCGAGAGTCAGGTCGCTCTCGCGCAGCACCGGCCGGAAAATGAGATCGCACAGGACATCCGACGCCTGGATCAGGTGCTCGTCGAGCACGCGGGCCTGGAACGACGTGTGTTCGCGCGACGTGAAGGCGTCGAGCGAGCCGCCGAGACTCTCCAGTGACAATGCGATCTCTTTCGCGCTTCGTCGCTCGGTGCCCTTGAAGACCAGGTGCTCGAGGAAATGTGAGACGCCCATCTGGTCGCGACGTTCGTGTACCGACGCGCGTCGCACCCAGACACCGAGTGCGACCGAACGCACGCTCGGCATGAACTCCGAGACCACCGTGAGCCCGTTGCTCAACGTGGAGCGACGAAAACCGCCCACCGGCTGGCCTGCCTCCGCGGCGCTACCGGCGACTTGCGTTGCCGAGATCAGCCTACGCGAAGGCAGCACGGTCACTCTCGCTCGCCACGACCTCCGCGACCCCCTCCGCCCCGGCGGGGTCGTCCGCCACGTGAGCGATCGCGGTGCCCGCCTTCTTCACCCTCCGGTGCGCCACCTGCGACGGCCGCCACGGGCTCTCCCTCGCCTGACGGCACGGCCTCACCGGCACCGGAAGGCGCTGGTGCCTCGGGCTTCGGCACCAACGCTTTCATCGAAAGGCGCAGGCGCCCCCGTTCGTCGCGATCGATCAGCTTCACCTTCACGTGGTCGCCCTTCTTGACCACGTCTTCGGTCTTCTCGGTCCGGCCGTGGCGCATCTCGGAGATGTGCAGCAGCGCCTCGGTGCCCGGCATGATCTCGATGAACGCGCCGAAGGCGGTCGTGCTCTTGACCGTGCCTTCGTAGACGCCGCCGACTTCCGGTTCGGCCGTGATCGCCGCAACCATCTGCCGCGCGCGCTCCATCGCCTCGCCGCCCACGGCGGCAATCGTCACCGTGCCGGAGTCGTCGACTGTCAGCTCGGCGCCGGTTTCCTCCTGGATGCCGCGGATGGTCTTGCCCTTCGGTCCGATCAGGTCCCCGATCTTCTCCGGGTTGATCTGCATCGTGACGATGCGTGGCGCGTACGGCGACAGCTCCTCGCGGGGCGCGGTAAGCGCCTTCTTCATCTCGCCAAGGATGTGAAGGCGTCCTTCGCGCGCCTGCGCCAGCGCCTCCTTCATGATGGTCAGGTCCATCCCCTCGATCTTGATGTCCATCTGGATCGAGGTGATGCCGGACTCCGTTCCCGCGACCTTGAAGTCCATGTCGCCCAGGTGATCCTCTGTGCCGAGAATATCGGTGAGGATGGCGTACTTCGATCCTTCCTTGATCAGTCCCATCGCGACGCCCGCGACGGCTGCCCGCACCGGCACGCCGGCGTCGAACAGCGAGAGCGAACCACCGCAGACCGACGCCATCGACGACGATCCGTTCGACTCCAGCACGTCGGAAACGATGCGGATCGTGTACGGGAATTCCTCGAACGGCGGCAGCACGCCTTGCAGCGCGCGCTCGGCCAGGTTGCCGTGACCGATCTCGCGCCGGCTCGTGCCGCGCATCGGGCGCACCTCACCCGTCGAGAACGGCGGGAAGTTGTAGTGCAGCATGAACGACTTCGTCGTCTCGCCCGAGTCCTTGATGGAGTCAAGGCGCTGGACGTCGTCGGCCGTGCCTAACGTGCAGGCCACCAGCGCCTGCGTCTGGCCGCGCGTGAAGAGCGCCGAGCCATGAGCGCGGGGCAGCACGCTCGTGTCGATCGTGATCTGGCGGACTTCGGTCGGCGCGCGACCGTCGACGCGCTTCCCGGTGTCGAGCACCTGCGAGCGCAGGGCGTTGTATTCGATCTCCTCGAGCAGGTGGCCGAGCTGCGGGGCCCATTCTGCCTTCTCGAGCGTCAGGACGGCCGCGGCGGCCTTCTTGGCCTCCTCGACCGCCAGGATGCGCGTGTGCTTCTCCTTCTGGTTGATCGCGGCGACGATCTTCGACTCCGCCTCGGCCTTCACGCGGGCGACCAGATCCGACGGCGCCTCGCTCTTCGTCCAGGCCATCTTCGGCGTCGGGCCAGCGGCCTTCAGCAGTTCGCGCTGGTAGCCTACCAGCTCGTCGATGCCATTGTGGGCGAGGGTGAGGGCCTCGAGCATGTCGGCCTCGCTCACTTCCAGGCATCCCCCCTCGACCATGTTGATCGAGTGGTCGGTGCCGGCCACCACGACTTCCATGTCGCTGTACGCGAGCTGCTGGAAAGTGGGATTGAGGACCCACTTGTCCTGGATCCGGCCGACGCGGACGCCGGCAACGGGTCCGTTCCATGGGATCCTGCTCGACGTCAGGGCATACGAAGCCGCAATCAGGCCGAGGACGTCCGAGTCGTTCTCCCGGTCGCCCGAGATCACATAGACGTAGACCTGGACCTCGTTCTTGAAGCCTTCCGGGAAGAGCGGCCGGATGGACCGGTCGATGATCCGCGCGGCCAGGATCTCGTGGTCGTGGGGGCGCCCTTCGCGCTTGATGAAGCCGCCGGGGATTTTCCCCGCGGCGTAGGTCTTCTCTTTGTACTCGACCAGCAGGGGAAAGAACGGGAGCGTGCTTTCCTTGTCGCTGACGGTGACGGCGGCCAGGACCATGGTGTCACCGAAGGTGACGACGGCGCTTCCGGCAGCCTGCTTCGCCATGCGCCCGGTCTCGATGATGAGGCGCCGTCCGGCGAAGACTTTCTCGATGCGTTGCATTCTGTTTTTCAACCCTCTCGGTTCGCTGCGAGCGGACGCGCTGTGCGCCCGGAGCGTGGATGCGCTACCGGGAAACGCAAAACGCGCGGGCTGTGTCCTCCTGCCCGCGCGAATCCGTTGCCCGAGGCGTGTTAATGGCGGAGGCCAAGATCGGTGATGATCTGGCGGTACCGCTCGACGTCAGTTCGCTTGAGATACGTCAGAAGCCGGCGGCGTTTGCCCACCATTTTCAGGAGGCCCCGGCGGCTGTGGTTATCCTTGACGTGACTCTTGAAATGTGAGCCCAGGTAGTTGATCCGCTCGGTGAGGAGCGCGATCTGCACCGGCGGCGATCCCGTGTCCTCGGCGTTTGCCCGGTACTTGGCGATCGTCGGTGCCTTTTCAAAACTCATGACGTATATTCTCCGCGCATCCCGCGTCGCGTGTGTGCTAAGTCCTTTGGAGCACAGCAATTTACTGGCTCCCCTATCTCATGTAAAGGCGTGCCCTGAGTGCCCGAACGCTACCTCGGTCAGACGTTGGGGAAGTACCGGATCGAGAGTCTGCTCGGGTCGGGGGGATTCGCATGGGTCTTCAAGGGCTACGATCCTGAGCTCGACATACCGGTCGCGATCAAGGTCCTGAAGCCGCAGTTCGCCGGCGACCAGGCCGTGGTCGACCGGTTCAAGCGAGAAGCGTCCACGGCCGCGCGGCTCCGACACCCGAACATCATCAAGATCTACGCGGTGGGTCGCGAGGGCGACGCGGTCTACTTCGTCATGGACTACCTGCCGTCCGGCCTGGCGAACCGACTGGAGTCGACCCAGTCCCTGCCCGAGGACTATGTGCTCCGGGTCGGCGTCGACGTCGCGCGAGCCCTGGGATTCGCGCATCGCGAAGGCGTCATCCATCGCGACATCAAGGTCGACAACATCCTGTTCGACTCGCATGGCAATGCCGTGGTCGCGGACTTCGGGATCGCGCGCGCGCTTGCTGGCTACACGAATCAGACCGGCACCAACATGGTGGTCGGCACGCCGCAGTACTTCGCTCCAGAGCAGGCGCGGGCGAAGCCGCTCGACGGTCGCGCCGACCTGTATTCGCTCGGCGTGACGATGTTCAGGGCGGCGACCGGGCAGCTGCCGTTCGAGGGCGAAGACTGGTATGAGATCGCGCGCCAGCACGTCGAGGAACCGGCGCCGCTGGCGCGGTCGGTGAACCCCGCGCTGTCGCCTGAGTTCGAGGCCATCGTCCTGCGTTGCATGGCCAAGTCGCCTGACGACCGCCCCGCAACAGGCGAATTGCTGGCCGACACGATGCAGGAGATCCTGCAGACGCGGCGCGACCCGGCGTCAGCGAACACGCTGACCATGCTGACGACGCCCGAGTCGAACCCGGCCAGCGCACGGGTGAGCGGCAAATCGATGGCGCAGCCGGTGTCGCGCCGGCGGCTGTGGTCGGGCGCCGCGGTGGCGACGATCGTCATGGCGGCCATCGCGGCTCTGATCGTGTTCCCGTTAGGCGGACGGGTGGGGACGACGAGCGCGGCCGCGGATTCGTTGCCGCCCGACACCGGCGCTGGCGGCGTCGTCGACAGTGCAACGTTGGTCGGTCCGCCAACGCCTCCGGGGATACTGACACCGAAGGGAACGATTCCCGGCAAGGCGGCGCCGCCACAGGAGGGACCGTCGCCGACCACGGGCGCGCTCGCCATAACTGCGCCAACGGACGCCGAGATCACGATCAACGACTCTACGATCGGTTTCGGGAGCACCCGCCGCGACAACCTGCCGCCTGGAACCTACCTCGTCCGGGCGACCCTCCCAACGATGATCGAGGGGTGCTCCTGGGCATCCCAGACGAGGGCCGTCCCGGTTCGTGCCGGGGTGACCTATCCGGTCACTTTTGCGCCGAAGCTGTGCGGGCTGATCATGATCAAGGCATCCGGCCGGCGCGACGGGAAACCCATTGTGGGGTCGATCTGGTACTCCCTGCAGCCGGCTGGCGGGGAGGAACCACGCGAGATGACGCTTCCACTCGCTGCACCACTGGTGCTGCCGGTGGGGAAATACACGCTGCGGATCAGGATGGGGAACTGCGTTCCTTATACCGAGAATGATCTCGAGATTCTCGCCGGCGAGACGATCACGCGAGAGTCGATCGTGCTGATCTGTTCCTGAGGCTTCGCTCTGTTGCTCGCCTGACCAGGGGCCATCGGCAGTCCGATTCCTGAACGAAGCCGCCCCGCCCTGATCTCACTGACTGTATCCGGGCCCGGCTCCGCGATCCGACTTTCAGTTGAAGATCAGTGCCCCGATCACGAGTCCAAAGACGGCACCACCCCAGAAGGTGATCCCGCGGTACCAGGGTCTTGCCGGCTCCGGCATCACCGCGACGTGTTCCGTCGCGACTCGTGTCGTCTGTCCCGTAATCACCGCCGTCACGAGCCCGGAGTCGATCCGCACCACGCGAAACCGCGCCACCAATACGTCACGCCGCCGCGGATCCACTACGATGCCTGTCGATCTCGCCTTTACCCACCCGGCCGTGCCACGCGGAAAACGGAACGTCGTATCACCAACCTGGGTGATCTCGAACCTGACACCGCGGAATTGCGCAGCCGCTGGAGGAGCGCCCAGCACCAGCGCCAGTCCCAGCCAGAAGGCCCAGCATCCAGTCCTCAGGATGCAGCGCAATTTCATCAGCGGAAGAGCCCGACCAGGCCCTTCACGTCGTTGAACATGACCAGCGCGAAGAGCAGCGCGATCGCCACCAGTCCCGCCCGCATGATGTACTCGCGCGTTCGCGCACTGAACGCACTGCCCTTGATCCCTTCAGCGGCGTTGATGAGAATCTGACCGCCGTCCAGGATGGGAATCGGCAGGAGGTTCAGGACCGCGACGTTGATACTCAGGAAGGCAATGAGCGACCACAGCGCCTCGAACCCCGAACGCGCGGCTTCAACCGACACGCGCCCAATGGTGATCGGACCGCCGAGTTGTGAGACGCTGACTTTCCCCGTGATCAATCCTCCGACAACGCGAATCACCGCGGTGCCCATCCCCCACGTCGCATGCCAGCCGGCGACCGCGGACTCTCCCAGCGACATCGACTCACGCGCGATGTTCCCGGTTGACGCTGCGCCGATCCGACCAACCTGTTCCAATGTCCCGAAGTCGGTTGTGTCGTTCCTCAATTCGGGTGTGACCCGGATGGTCACCGTACGACCACCACGAATCACGTCGAGCGCGACCTCCTGCCCGGCCGAAACGCTGACGCGTTCGGTCACTTCCGTCCAGCGCCGCACCGGCGCGCCGTTGACGGCAATGATGCTGTCACCCTTCTCGAGCCCGGCGCGCTCGGCTGGCCGTCCGGCGACCACCGAATCGACCACGGCCGGGATGTAGGCGCGACCGTAGCCGACGAAGAGACCCGTCGACACCACCAACGCGAGAATCGCGTTCATCGTCACGCCGGCCAGCATGATGATCAACCGCCCCCACAGCGGCTTGGATTCGAACCACCGATCCTCGGGCACGGGCTTGGGTCCGAAGGGGACCATCGCCTCAGGATCCCAATCAGCGGACCTGGCCTCAACGGCATGGTGCTCTCCCGTGATCGTCGGTGACGAACTCGCGCCGACCGCGGGGACCGTGGCGGCCTTTGGCTGCTCGCTTCCGCCTTCAAGAAACGCGGTGGCCTCGTCTTCGCGCGACGCCATCCGCACGAACCCGCCTAACGGCAACGCGGACAGGACGTACTCGGTCTCCCCCAAGCGGCGGCGCCACAGGGCGGGGCCGAATCCGATCGAGAACCGCGGCGCGTAGACGCCGAGCCACTTGGCGGCCATGAAATGCCCCAGCTCGTGCACCAGCACGACGAGGCCGAAGACCAGGATGGGAGCAAGCCAGGATAACATCGAGGAGACAGGAGACAGGAAACAGGGAAGGAACGAAGCGTTTCTATCCCTTGAATTGTGTCAGAACGTGATCGCGAGCGGCGTCGTCGGCCGCCAACAACTCCTCACGGTTGGTACCGGGAAGGCCGCCGAGGCGATCCATCGCCGACGAGATTGCCCGGGCAATGTCCACGAATGAAAGCGCCCCGTCGAGGAACAGCGCAACTGCCTTTTCATTCGCCGCATTGAACACGGCCGGCGCCGCGCCTCCGGCCCGTCCCGCCTCAATCCCGAGCCGCAGGGCAGGAAAGTCTTCCAGGCGGACGCGCTCGAAAGTCAGCGGAGACGCCGCGACCGGATCGAAGGGTGGAATCGCCGGTTCGTCGATCCGATCCGGATGTGTCAGGGCATACAGCACGGGCAGCTCCATCGATGGCACGCCCACCTGGGCGAGCACGCTTCCGTCCACGAACTCGACCATCGAGTGCACGACGCTCTGCGGATGGACCACCACGTCGATGGCCTCATACGGCAGGTCGAACAGAAAGTGTGCTTCAATCACTTCCAGCGCCTTGTTGGCCAGCGTGGCACTGTCCACGGTGATCTTCCGTCCCATCTGCCACGTGGGGTGACGCAACGCGTCGGCAAGCGTGGCGTGTTCCAGCTGCTGGCGACTCCAGTCCCGGAATGGTCCACCCGACGCCGTCAGAATGATTCGCCGGACCTGCGTGCGGGGACGGCCAACAAGGCACTGGAGAATAGCCGAATGCTCCGAGTCCACCGGAATGATCTCACCGCCTGCCTCACGAGCGACTGTCGTGGCGAGGGCACCCGCGACGACGAGCGTCTCCTTGTTGGCCAGCGCGACCCGTTTCCCGGCGCGGAGCGCGGCCAGCGTGGCATCGAGGCCGGCCGCGCCAACGACCGCATTCAACACGATGTCGGCGTCAGGCAGCTGCGCGGCCTGGACCAGGGCATCAGGCCCCAGGCACCAGGCATCAGGCACGTTCGCGTCGTTGGACACCAATCCCACAAATGGTGCACCTGTGGCCCTGGCCTGCTCAGCGAGGAGAGTGGCATTGGCGTTTGACGTCAGCGCCGCGACGTGAAAGCGCGAACGGTGCCGGGCGAGCACACGGAGGGCCGTGGTGCCAATGGACCCGGTGGAGCCAAGTATCGCGACACCCTTGGTCATCGCGGCGCCGCCAGCAGCAGTCGGCCGAGAATCAGGTACGCCACCGGGATCGCGAAGTAGAGGCTGTCGAGGCGGTCCAGCACACCGCCATGTGCGCTGAACAACGTCGAGCTGTCCTTCACGCCGGCCTCTCGCTTGAAAAGCGATTCCACGAGATCACCCACCTGCCCCACAGCGCTGATCACCGCACCAAACACCAGCGCCGTCCATGGCGCGAGGGCCAGCTGGGCCACTGGCCGGAGCAACTGATCATTGTACACCCAGGCCCCGGCCATCGTTGCCACGACACCACCGATCGCGCCGGCGACCGTTTTCCCCGGACTGACGGTGGGCATGAGCTTCCGCTTTCCGAATGCGCGGCCCACGAAGTACGCCCCGGTATCGCTCAGCCACGTCAACGCGATGGGAAAGAAGACCAGTGCCGCGCCGGCCGCGGGCTCGACCACGAACCGATGGTGGCGAAGGGCATAGGCGTAGGCGAGGGTCGCTCCGGCATAGAGGACCCCGAAGACCGTCACGGCGATGGAGCCTAACGGGCGCTCTGTCGGCGAGCGTGCCCACAGGACCGCGCCGGCCAGCATCACGAAAACGGCTCCGCCGGCGGCCAGGGGCGCGTCCAGCCACCCGATCCGCACGGCGTGCGCGCCTAACGGCATCAGTGCGGCCAGCGGTATGCCGATGGCGTCCAGCGCCGGCGTACCACCGGCCCGGGTGAAGCGGAACAGCTCCCAGGCCCCGACTCCGGCCAGCAGGGCCAGCACCGACGCGAGCACCAGGCCACCCGCATAGCCGGCGGCGACGGCGATCGGAATCCCGATCACGGCGACCAGAACCCGGCGGCCCAGGGCGCTTCCTCCCATCGCCGAACTCGTCAGGCGGTCACCCGGCCGTAGCGTCGATCGCGGCGCTGAAACTCGGCGATGGCTCCGAACAGTTCGGCGCGCGTGAAATCGGGCCAGAGCACCTTCGTGATGTAGAGCTCCGAATACGCCAACTGCCAGAGCAAGAAGTTGGAAATCCGCTGCTCGCCCGAGGTGCGGATCAGGAGGTCGGGGTCGGGGCAGTCCGCCGTATACAGCCGGGCGCTCAACATCTCCTCAGTGATCGACTCGGGGTCGAGTCTCCCGGCCACCGCCTCACGCGCGAGCGCTCGCGCCGCTCTCACGATCTCGTTCCGCGCGCCGTACGAGATGAACAGATTCAGCACCAGTCGCCGATTGCCGGCGGTCCGCTCCACGACGGCGGCGACCGCGGCCGCGGCGGCGGGCGTCAGGCGCGACAGGTCGCCCAGCACGCGCACCTGGACGCCCTTGGCCGTGAGCTCCTCGGCCTCGCGCCCCACGTACTCCACCAGGAGGTCCATCAACGCCGCAACCTCGGTGGTGGGACGCTCCCAGTTCTCCTGTGAGAACGCGAAGAGCGAGAGAAACTCGATGCCCGCTTCGACGGAGCCCTCGATGACCTCGCGCACCGCGCTCATACCCGAGCGGTGTCCGAAGACGCGAGGCAGGCGGCGGCCGCGCGCCCAGCGGCCGTTGCCATCCATGATGATGGCGACATGCCGAGGCACGTCACCGTGCCCACGCACCTTCGCGAGCAGGCCTTCGGGCGCCGAGGGCACGGGACGCGGTCCCGTCACACTTCCATGATCTCGTGCTCTTTCGCCTTCAGGAGCGCGTCGATCTTCGCGATGTACTCGTCGTGGACCTTCTGCAGGTCCTTCTCGGCATGCTTGACGTCATCCTCGGACACACCGTCGAGCTTCTTGAGGCCGGCACGTCCTTCGGTGCGCCAGTGACGGATGCCGATGCGCCCTTCCTCGGCGAACTTGTGCACGATCTTCACCAGGTCGCGGCGCCGCTCCTCGTTCATCTGCGGGAGCGGAACGCGGATCATCGCGCCCTGCGTCACTGGATCGAGCCCGAGTTCCGCCTCGCGAATGGCCTTCTCGATGACCTTGATCTGCGATTTGTCGAACGGCGTGACCGTCAGGAGTCGCGGCTCAGGCGCTGCGACATTGGCGACCTGGTTGAGCATCATCAGGGTGCCGTACACCTCGACGCGCACCGTGTCGAGCATGTTCGTGGTGGCCTTGCTGGACCGGACTGACGCGAACTCGTGCTTCACCGAGTCGATCGCCTTGTCCATGTGGGCGCGCGCGTCCTTCAGGATCTGCTGGACGGAGCTCATCTAGCGGTGGTCCCCCTTGACGAGTGTGCCGACCCGTTCGCCGCGAACGGCCATCGCCACGGCGCCGGGGCGGTGGATGTTGAGAACGATCAACGGAAGGTCATTCTCCTTGCAGAGCGTCACCGCGGTCTGATCCATCACGCCGAGTTCCTCGAGCATGACGTCGCGGTAGCTGATTCGGTCGTAGAACTTTGCGTCCGGATGCTTCTTGGGATCGGCGGAGTAGACCCCGTCGACACTGGTAGCCTTGATGATCACGTCCGCCTTCATCTGGATGGCTCGCAAGGCGGCCGCGGTGTCGGTGGAAAAGTACGGATTCCCGGTGCCACCGGCAAAGATCACGATGCGCCCCTTCTCGAAGTGGCGCAGGGCGCGTCGCCGGATGTAGGGCTCGGCCAGTTCCTCCATCCGGATAGCGGTCATGACGCGGGTGTCGAGCCCGCGCCGTTCCATCACGTCCTGCAGGGCGAGGGCATTGATCACCGTGCCGAGCATGCCCATGTAATCGGCGGCGACGCGATCGAGACCCATCTCAGCCAACTGCCGGCCCCGCACGATGTTCCCGCCCCCGATCACCATGCCCACACCCACGCCCATGCTGATGACGGCGCGCACCTCGTCGCAGAACTGACCGACGCGGTCGAAATCGAAGCCGGTGCCCTTCTCTCCGGCGAGTGCCTCGCCGGAGAGTTTGAGCAGGATACGCCGGTAGACCGGCTGCCCGTCGCTGGGCATGTACTACTCACCCATCCGGAAACGGACGAACCGCTTGACGGAGAGCGGGCCGCCGGCGGCCTTCGAGGCCTCATCGACCAGTTGCTGGATCGTCCTGGACTCGTCGCGCACCCACGGCTGTTCGACCAGCGTGACCTCGGCGAAGAACTTCCGGATCTGCCCCTCGACCACCTTGTCGACGATCGCCGCAGGCTTGCCCTCGGCGATGGCCTTCTCGGTGAAGATGCGCTGTTCGCGCTCGACGAGATCCGCTGGTACCTCTTCGCGGCGCACCGCTTCGGGAACGCGCGGCACGCCGGCGGCCACATGCTGCGCCACCGTGTTCGCCAGCTCCTGCGCGTGCGCGCCGGTGGGCCCCGTGACTTCCACGATCACGGCCACGCGGCCGTTGTGGTGGATGTACGTGCCTAACGTCCCGTCGGTGGTGAGCCGGGCGTACCGGCGCAACACGACGTTCTCGCCGGTCTTGGCCGAGGTCTCGGTGACCTTGTCCTGGATCGTCTTGCCGTCGAAGGCCTTGCCGAGGAACGCCGCTCCCGTCGCGTCGGCGACAGCGCCGTCGAACGAGGTGTCCGCGAGCAGGGCACGGCCAAGCGCGTCCGCGACGGCTCCGAACTCCTCATTGCGGGAGACGAAGTCGGTCTCGGAGTTGAGCTCCAGCATCGCGCCGGACTTGCCGTCGGGCGCGATGAGGCAGACGATGCGGCCCTCGGACGCGACCCGGCCCGCGCGCTTCTCCGCCTTCGCGATACCCGACTTCCGCAGGTTCTCGATGGCCAGATTCATGTCGCCCTTGGCCGCGGTGAGTGCGTTGCGGCAGTCCATCATTCCGGCGCCGGTGCGCTGGCGGAGCTCCTGGACTTCCTTGGCTCCCGGCTTGTAGTCAGTCATTGTCATTTCCAAAGTCTCGCTAAGTGCTGATTAGTGGGTGCTCGGGCTATTCGCTGGAACTGGTGCTGGGTGAAAACCGCATTTGCTGGTGCTGGTGCTGGGCTGCCTCGCTCTTTGCTCTTCCATCCTCACTCTCCGTTCCTCGCTATAGGACGACGCCGCCGGCCATGGGCCGACGGCGCTTCGGTGTGCTTCACCGATGGCTCATGATCCTGGGATCATGTCCGGCCGAACGGTGCGGCCGGATTCCGTGGCGCCCGAAAGCTATTCGCCTCCGTTGTCCCCAGCTTCAACCGCTTCCCCCGCCTCGGTTCCCTCAGGTTCTCCATCAACCCCTGGCTTGCGGCGCGCGGCGATGGCTTCGGGCTTGGCCCGACGACGGCGGGGCCGACGCCGGCGTTTCCGCTCGTCTTCTCCAGCGGCCGCGGCCGGCTCGAGACCACGATCGGAGCTGTATGTGCTCTCCTCGGCTTCTTCCTCCGCCGACCTGACTGGCGCCTCACGCCGTGCCTCACCGATGGCCTCGGCCAGGAAACGGGTGATCAGCTCGACCGAGCGGATGGCGTCGTCGTTGCCGGCGATCGGGACCGTGATGAGGTCGGGATCGGCGTTCGTATCGACGATGGCGACAATCGGAATGCCGAGCTTGTTGGCTTCGGAAACCGCGATCCGTTCCTTGCGTGAGTCGATCACGAACAGGAGTCCTGGTGGACGGCCCATGTTCTTGATGCCCTGCAGGTACTTGGACAGCTTGTCGCGCTGCCGCGTGAGAAGGAGCTGCTCTTTCTTCGTATAGTTCTCGAACTCGCCGCCCGCCTCGGAACCCGCTTCGAGGTCCTTCAGCCGGCGGATCTGCTTCTTGATGGTCTGAAAGTTCGTGAGCAGGCCGCCAAGCCAGCGCTCGGTGACGAAGAGCGAATTGCTGCGCTCCGCCTCGCCACGCACGATTGCCGCGAGCTGACGCTTGGTGCAGACGAAAAGGATGTTGTCGCCCCGCATGATGGTCTCGCGGACCAGCTTCTGGGCGAGCTCGATCTGCCGCAGTGTCTTCTGCAGGTCGATGATGTGGATGCCGTTGCGCTCGGCGAAGATGAAGCGGCGCATCTTCGGGTTCCACCGGCGGGTCTGGTGGCCGAAGTGAACACCGGCTTCGAGGAGCTGTTCAAGAGTGGGCTGCATTTCGTGGTGAGACGTTTGTCGGGTTGGTCGTCCGCTTCCTTCAGCGTCTCCGTCGACCGGCGGTTGCCGGCACCCTGGGAGACTCGGGAAGCGTGAGTGATTGGTGTGGTTTACCGCTTCGAGAACTGGAACCGTTTCCGGGCGCCGGGGCGTCCGGGTTTCTTGCGTTCGACCGAGCGCGCGTCGCGCGTGAGCAGGCCGAGGTCACGCAATTTCCGTCGGTGCGTCTCGTCCACCTTCAGGATGGCACGCGCCGCCGCGAGACGGAGCGCACCGGCCTGTCCGGCCTGGCCGCCGCCCTCCAGCCGGGCCTTTACATCCCAGCGACCAAGCATGTCGGTGGCGGTAAAGGGCTGCTGAATCGCGGAGACCAGTGCCGGCCGGGGGAAGTAGTCGCCTAACGTGCGACCGTTGATGTCCCACTTGCCAGACCCGGGACGCAGGTAGATGCGGCAGACCGCTTCCTTGCGGCGTCCGATGGCGTGGATCTGTCCATTCTCGGCCATGCTATTCGCTCTTCGTGCTGATGGTCAGCGCCGTCGGTTGCTGCGCGGCGTGCGGGTGATCGGCGCCCGCGTAGACGCGGAGCTTCCGGCGCAGGGACTCCCGCGCCAGCGTGGTCTTGGGGAGCATCCCGTACACGGCCTTCTCGATGACGCGCTCGGGGTGCCTGGCGAGCATGGTCGCGAACGGCGTGTACCGCTCGTGGCCCATGTAGCCGGTGTGGTTGAAGTACTGCTTCTGCTCCGCCTTACGCCCGGTCACAACCACCTTGGACGCGTTGACGACGATGACGAAGTCACCGGTGTCCATGTGCGGCGTGAAGATCGGCTTGTGCTTGCCGCGAATGATCTTCGCGATTTCGGAAGCCAGACGTCCAAGCACCTGGCCGTCGGCATCGACGACGAACCACTGGTGCGTGGTTGTGCTGGGCGTGGCGGTAAAGGTCTTCATGTGATCAAATCGGTCTCGATGACGGCACGCGGGCAGGCGTCAACCGCCCCCCGGATTTTTGCAGAACTTCAACATAGACAGGCAGTTAGGGCTAGGCAAGAGGCTCGATGCTCGAGGCTCGAGTCACTGCCTGGTTCTGAGTCACTCCTGCCCAAGGTCGACCAGGATCGCTCCCTTCTCGACCGCCTCTCCTGGCTGGAAGCGAACGGCGCGGACGACACCCGCTGACGTTGACCGAAGTTCGTTCTCCATCTTCATGGCTTCCATGACGACAAGCGGCTGGCCGGGTTGAACTTGGTCGCCGACCTGCACGTTGATTCTCACGATGAGCCCGGGCATCGGGGCGATCAGCGGGGCCGGGCCCGTGGTCGTCGACCCGGAGCCGGTCATTTCCTGGATCGCGCGACGTCGTTCGTCCAGGGCTTCGACTTCGAATCGACGCGCATCGGTCCAGATGGAGTACTGACCGCGACCCCCGCCACGCTGGACAGCCAACCGATGCAAGGTCCCGCCCGCCGTCAGCAGGTAGATCGGGGTCCCCTCCACCTCCTCGAGATGTGCCGTGACGGGCTCTCCATCGACCTCGATCCCGTTCGGGCCAAGATCAACCGTCACGTGCTGGCCGTTCACGTCCACGATGTACTTCAGGCGTCCTCCGGGATGAGCTCGCACACGACTTCGACGTGCGCGGTTTGCGGAAACATGTCGTACACTCGCAGCGAATTCACTCGATAGGCGGGAAGGCGGGAAACATCGCGGGCGAGGGTGGCCGGATCGCAGCTCATGTAGAGTACCCGCCGTGGCCATGGTGGAGACTGGAGCGTCTCGGCAACGCGAGCATCGACCCCGGCGCGCGGCGGGTTCAGAATGACCACGTCGGCCGGCAGGTATTCGGGGAGCACGTCCTCCACTCGGCCCGTCACGGCGCGCGACTCCGGCGGGAGGTGGCTCGCCGCGTGCCGGGATGCCGCCTCGTCCGCTTCGATCGCGGTAACCTGAACACCCCGCTCCGCCAGCATTCGCGAAGTCGCGCCAAGCCCGGCGTAAGCATCGACCGCCGTGCGTGGCGAGGCTGCCATGGCACGATCGACAAGTTCGCGGCGCGCTTCCGCGGCAGCCGGCTGATTCACCTGGTCGAATGACTCATCCGGCGTTCCGGTGCCGCGACGGTCGACGATGATCCGCGTGGCTCCGGGCGCGGGACGCCAACGAATCACGTCGAGGGCGGGGACCGCGGCGGCAAACTCACGGGCGGCGGGCCAGGCGTCGCCCCCCTCGAGGGTCAGTGCCAGGTCGCGCCCGACCATCCGAACGGTTCCCCTCAGCTCCGGGGCACGAGGCAGGACGCGCGCCGAGCGACGCACGTCGGCCCAGGCGGCGACAATGCGCGAATCGGTAATCGGGCATTCGCGTAGGTCGAAGACGCGGTCAACGTCGTCGAATGCGTGCAGCCCCATGACCCACCGGCCGTGCAGCCATCGCATGGCGAGCGTGAGGCGGGAGCGATACTCCCAGGCCGCCGGGCTGGGCACGATCGGTGGAATCTCAACGGCGCGCCTGGCAATCCGCGCAAACGCATCCTGCACGATCCGCTGCTTCGCGGCCAGCTGCGACTCCATCGACAAATGCTGGAGCTGACAGCCGCCACAGCGATCGCCGTCGTAGTGTCCGCATCGCGGGTTCACCCGGTCCGGCGACGGCTCGACCACGCGCAGTAGTCGGCCCCGCGCCATGCGTCCCTGCTTGCGCAGCGCGACGTCGACCAGCTCGCCGGGGGCCGTCCTGGGGACGAAGACGGCCAGCCCATCCAGCCGGCCAACGCCATCGCCCCCTGCGGCGATCGAATCGACGCGCAACGTCGCCATGGACCAACGCGCCTAACGCAGCGCGTCGAGCCGGGCCGCGTCGCGCCAGCGATCACGCTCCTGACTCGTGACTCGTGACCCGGCTGGGGAGCCGTTCGCGCCGGACGCCGTGGCTCTCGACAGGCCTCGGTCGCGGTCGGCCAGCAGCGCCGCCGCCACGGCCGCCAGCCTCACCTCGGCCATCGGCACCGGCGTGACAACGAGATCAGGAAGCCGTTGCTCCAGCCATTGAATGCTGACCGCACCTCGCCGGTATTCGGCGTCGTCCATGACGCGCAGGTGGAACTCGCGAGACGTCTCCACGCCCACGACGCGCATTTCGTGCAGCGCCCGCCGCATCCGCTCGATGGCCTGGTCCCGTGTCGAGGCCCACACGATGAGTTTCCCGAGGAGCGAATCGTAGTGCAGTCCGATCGTGCTGCCCGGCTCTACGCCGCCATCCCAGCGGACGCCGGGCCCCGCCGGCAGATGGACGAACGACACGCGGCCGGTCGAGGGCAGGAAGCCATGCGCGGGATCCTCACTCGTTATGCGGCATTCGATGGACCAACCCTGTGGTTCAATGGTATCGGGCAGGTCCAGGCGCTCTCCGGCGGCAATGCGGATCTGCCACTGGACGACGTCGATCCCGGTCACGAATTCGGTAACCGGGTGTTCCACCTGCAGTCGAGTGTTCATTTCCAGGAAGTAGAACGCCCCCTGGCGATCCAGCAGGAACTCGCACGTGCCGGCGTTCACGTACCCGGCGGCTCTCGCCGCCGCGACAGCGGTCTCTCCCATGCGACGGCGCAGTGCCGGCGTGACCGCGACGCTTGGCGCCTCCTCGATCATCTTCTGGTGGCGGCGCTGGATCGAGCATTCGCGTTCGCCGAGCGAGATCACGCGTCCATGGCGATCGGCCAGAATCTGGATCTCTACGTGGCGCGGCCCTTCGATGTACCTCTCCACGTAGACCGCGTCGTCGCCGAATGCGTTCTTCGCCTCGCGTTGAGCCGCCGCGAGCGAACTTTCCAGCTCGCCTTCTGACCGGACGACCCGCATTCCCTTGCCGCCGCCGCCGGCAGCCGCCTTGAGCAGAACCGGGAAGCCGAATCGCGTCGCGGTCTCCCGCGCATCGCGCAGGTCCCTGAGCGGTTCGGTGGTCCCGGGCACGACGGGGACACCCGCGGCGATCGCCAGCCGTCGTGCTTCCGTCTTGCTCCCCATGGCGGCGATCGCTTCGGGTGGCGGCCCCACCCAGGCAAGTCCGCCGTCGGTCACCAGCCGCGCGAAGAACGCCTGTTCGGCGAGAAAGCCGTAGCCCGGGTGAATCGCCTCCGCACCAACGCGGCGCGCCGCCGCAACAATCAGGTCGCCGCGCAGGTAACTCTCCGACGACGGCGCGGGCCCCAGGTACACGGCTTCGTCGGCTTCGCGCACGTGAGGCGCGTGTGCATCAGCGTCGGAGTAGACCGCCACGCTTCCTACGCCCAACTCGCGACAGGCTCGAATGACTCGTAAGGCGATCTCGCCTCTGTTGGCGATCAGGAGCTTCTTGAACATCAGGCCTAGAGTGGAATATTCCCATGCTTCTTCTTCGGATTCGTGTCCCGCTTGCCGGCCAGCGCATTGAGCGCATCGACGAGGCGCGGGCGGGTGTCGCGCGGATCGATGATGTCGTCGACGAAGCCGCGTGACGCCGCGACATAGGGGTTCGCGAATTTCTCCGAATACTCGGCGACGCGCTGATCCAGGGCAGCCGCCGGGTCGGGAGCATCCGCGATCTCCTTCCTGAACAGGATTTCGACCGCTCCTTTCGGGCCCATCACGGCGATCTCCGCCGTCGGCCAGGCCAGGTTCACATCACCGCGAATGTGCTTCGAGCTCATCACGTCGTAGGCGCCGCCGTACGCCTTCCGCGTGATAACCGTGAGCTTGGGGACCGTGGCCTCGCAAAAGGCATACAGGAGCTTGGCGCCGTGCCGGATGATTCCGCCATGCTCCTGGCTGACGCCCGGGAGAAAGCCCGGCACGTCCTCGAACGTCACGAGTGGAATGCTGAAGGCGTCGCAGAATCGGACGAATCGCGCGGCCTTGACGGAGGCGTTGATGTCGAGGACGCCGGCCAGCACCGCCGGCTGGTTGGCGACGATCCCGACGCTGTGCCCGCCCAGATGGGCAAAGCCGCAGATGATGTTCGCGGCGTAGTCCGGGTGGATCTCGAAGAACCCGGCATCGTCGACGATCCGCCGAATCACGTCATGCATGTCGTACGGCTTGTTCGCGTGATCGGGCACGATGTCCAGCAGGGACTCGTCGCGACGCTGGGGCGGATCGGTTGAGGCGCCGCGGGGTGGGTCGGCCAGGTTGTTCTGCGGGATGTAGCGGAACAGCTCGCGCACCTTCTGCAAACAGGCCGGCTCCGAGTCGCAGGCAAGATGCGCCACGCCTGACGTTCCGGCGTGGGTGTCCGCGCCGCCCAGTGCCTCCATCGTCACATCCTCGTGGGTCACGGTCTTCACGACGTTCGGACCCGTCACGAACATGTACGACGTGCCGCGGACCATGAACACGAAATCGGTGATGGCCGGCGAGTAGACGGCGCCTCCGGCACAGGGGCCGAGGATGGCCGAGATCTGCGGCACGACACCAGACGCCAGGGTGTTGCGCAGGAAGATGTCGGCGTAACCACCTAACGACGTGACGCCTTCCTGGATGCGCGCCCCGCCCGAATCGTTCAGTCCGATGATTGGCGCGCCGTTGCGGACCGCCAGGTCCATGACCTTGCAGACCTTGCCGGCGACCGTCTCGGACAGCGAGCCGCCAAGCACCGTGAAGTCCTGCGAGAAGACGTAGACGAGGCGGCCGTCGATGCGGCCGTGCCCCGTCACCACGCCGTCCCCGTACACCTTCTGCTGATCCAGCCCGAAGTCCGTGCTCCGGTGCGTGACGAACCGGTCGGTCTCAACGAAGGTCCCCTCATCCAGCAGGAGGTCGATGCGCTCGCGAGCGGAGAGTTTTCCCTTCTTGTGCTGGGCGGCCACGCGGGCTTCGCCACCGCCCTGTTCGGCCTCCGCGCCGCGCCGGCCGAGGAGGTCCAGCTTGTCGCGCATGGTCATGGCGGCGAAAGGTACTGCCGGAGAGGGGAGATGGGAGATGGGAGATTCGAGAGAAACTGCAGTTCGATCAGATCAGATTCGATCGGAATGCAGTTGACCTCAATTCTCCCATCTCCCATCTCCCATCTCAACTTCATAGCTTCCGCTGACCCGCATGTCCGCCGCCCCAGATCATACGCCTCTGCGAACACGTCGTCGGCGCATTTCGCCGCTGCGGCTTCGCCTGCTGGGACTGGTGGCGATCGCGTTCTTCCCCCTCGTCATGCTGGTCGTCAGGCTCGCCAACGACGAGCGCCAGGCGACCACCTTGAGGGAACGCGACGCCTCGCTCCGACTGCTCGACGTCGCGATCGCCGAACACCGGGACCTCACGCGCACCGGCCAGGAACTCCTCCGCCACCTTCCGGGAATGTCGGAGATCGCGTCAGGCGACGCCGCCACGTGCAGTCGTTCGCTCCGCAAGATCCTGGGCACCTACGCCAACTTCACCAATGCCGTTCGGGTCACCGCGGATCTTCACGTGGATTGCAGCGCGGTCTCGCCGTCCGACACACTAACCAGCGCGGCTGCGGTACCGGCACTCCTGCGGGCCGCTGAGTCCGGGCAGCCTGTGACCAGCTGGATCAGGTTCGGCCCCATGGGCGAGCCCGTGGCGACGATCGTGGAGCCAGTGCGGGACAGCAACGGCCGCATTCGGTACTACCTGTCCCTCGACGCGGAGCTCAACTGGTTCTCACACCTCGCGCAGGTGATTCCACGCGACCCCGGAGCGATGGCCGCCATTGTTGACTCGACAGGTTTCATCCTGGCGCGGCAACCGGATGCGGAGCGCTTTGCCGGCGCCTCTCACGCGCCGAACGAAGCGCTCCTTCAGATGCTCGGCAAGGACAGCGGGTTTGTCGAAGGCGTTGGTCTTGACGGCATCGGACGGCTGTACGCGTTCCGTGAGCTTCCATCCGACAATGCCACGCAAGTCCTGCTGGTGATCGGACTGCCATCGTCGCTTCTCTACGCCAACGCCAATCGCCACCTGATCACGTACCTCGGCCTGCTGACGGTGATGCTCATACTCACCGCGCTCATGGCGTGGATCGCAGCGGATCTCTTCGTGATCCGGGACGTGAAGGCTCTGCTCGGAGCGACCGAGCGCCTGGCCGATGGCGACCTGTCGACGCGAGTGGCTGTCCCGGCATCGCGAGGGGAGCTCAACGACCTGGCGCGCCGGTTCAACGATCTCGCCCGGGGCCTCGAGGACCGCCGGCGCGAGTTCGTCCTGCTTGGCGATTCATCCCCGGATGCGATCGCGCGCGTATCGCGCAACCTCGAGATCGAATGGGCGAACGCGGCCCTTCGCGTTCGTCTCGGCGCAGACGTCGAGGACATCACCGAGTGCCGGCTCGATGAGCTCCCCCTTGAGCCGCAACTCATCGCCGCAATCACCCAGCATGTGGAGGAGGTCTTCGAGACCGGGCGTCGCCGTGAGAGCGAGCAGGCGGTGGCGACCGGGGAAGGCGAGTCCTGGATCGACCTGCGGGTCACGCCCGAACGCAACGCGGCCGGTGAGGTCACCCACGCGATGATCATCGCGCGCGATGTGACGGCGCGGCGCCAGCTGGCCTCACACCTGGCGCAGGCCGAGCGTCTGGACAGCATTGGAAAGCTGGCCGGCCACATTGCCCACGACTTCAACAACCTGCTGACCGCGATCATCGGCAACGCCGAGATAGCGCTGCGGCAGCTCGAACCCACTGATCGCGTCGCGGCCGATGTCGCAAAGATCATGGACGTGTCACGCCGCGCGTCGTCGCTGACGAGGCAGCTCCTGTCGTTCGCGCGTCGCCAGTCAACCAGCACACGCGTCATCGACGTGAAGCGATTCATCGAGGACGCCACGCCCCTGCTGCGGCGCGTCATCGGCGACCAGATAAGGCTCGACATCCATCTCCATGCCGCGACCCCCTGTGTCCGATTCGATCGCACCCAACTCGAACAGGTGCTGGTGAACCTCGCCGCGAATGCACGCGATGCGATGCCCGCCGGCGGCACACTCTCGATCTCGACGGCACGCCCGGCCGAGCGCGAGGCCGTAACGGAGCTCGATGGCAGGACCCCGGGCGAGTACATGGTGCTGACGGTCTCCGACACGGGAATCGGGATGTCCGCCGAGGTGCGAAAGCGGATCTTCGAACCGTTCTTCAGCACGAAACATGGCCAGGGAGGCACCGGCCTTGGACTCGCGGTGGCCTACGGTGCCGTGCGCCAGCATGGCGGGAGTATCGAAGTCGAAAGCACGGAGCATCACGGCTCCACCTTCCGCATCTACATCCCGGCGACAACGACGGCGCCCGAGCCCCTCGAGTCCCCTGAATTGACGCCTGACGCACCGCACGGCCGCGAAACGATATTGCTGGCGGAGGATCAGGACGACGTGCGCTCCACGCTGGCGCGGCTGCTACGTTCGCACGGATACACGGTCGTCGACACGGCCGATGGAGCCGACGCGCTCTCGAAGATCGAGCGCGGCGAAATGCCGCCGTTCCAGTTGTTGATCACGGACCTCGTCATGCCGCGTATCGGCGGCGAGGCGCTCGTGGCGGCCTTGCGGCCAACGTACCCCGAAGTGCCGGTGCTGGTGATCTCCGGATTCGACCAGCAGGGCAGCCTGCGCCGGATGTACGAGCGCGGGCATGCCACCGCGTTCCTCGAGAAGCCGTTCGAGGGTCAGCCCATACTGAAGCTGGTGCGTGACCTGCTCGATGCGCGATCGGCGCGGATGCGCCTGACAGTTGGGAATTGACAGCTGAGAGTTGGGAGATGAAAGAGAGGGGAGGTCTGAGTCTCAAAGACTCCGTCCTCCCCTCTCTCTCTTCCATCAACACAGCAGCCAATTCTCCGCTACTCGGAATCCTCCAGATCGATCTCCAACACATCCGGAATCGCCGCCTCGCTGTCCTCTGTGTGAATCTTGGGCGGCGTCTCGGGCCGCGGCGGCTGCTCGGCCGGGATATCCACCACCGTCAGGACAATGCGACGATGGATGGGATCCACTTCCACGATCCGCAGGTCGAGAATCATGGTTTCGTAGCAGACGTCGGCCGGCGACTCGATCGGCCTGTCGGACGGGATGTGGCTGAGCGGAACGAAACCCTCGATATCGTTGCCGATATCGACCACCACGCCCTTGTCCATCAGGCGGGCGACGGTTCCGCGAAGTTCGGTGCCGACCGGGTAGGTCTCACCGATACGGAGCCATGGATCCTCGGTGGCCTGCTTGAGGCCGAGTGAGATCCGTTTGTTTTCGCTGTCGATGTTGAGGATGAGCACGTCGACCGTGTCGCCCTTCTTCACCACCTCTGACGGATGCTGGACGCGCTTGGTCCAGCTCATGTCCGAGATATGGATCAGGCCATCGATACCCGGCTCGATTTCGACGAAGGCGCCGAAGCTCGTCAGGTTGCGGACCTTGCCGGACAGGCGCGTGCCGACCGGGTACTTGAGCGGCAGCACCATCCAGGGATCCTGCTCGGTCTGCTTCATGCCGAGCGAGATCTTTTCCTCGTTCGGGTCGACCTTGAGCACGACCGCTTCAATGGTCTCTCCAATGGAAACGATCTTCGACGGGTGCCGGACGTTGCGCGTCCAGCTCATCTCGCTGATGTGCACCAGGCCTTCGATGCCCGGCTCGAGTTCGATGAACGCACCGTAGTTGGTGATCGAGACGACCTTGCCGGCGACGCGCGTGCCGACCGGGTACTTCTCGATGACGTCCTTCCACGGATACGGCTGGAGCTGCTTGAGGCCTAACGAAATGCGCTCGCGGTCCCAGTCGATGTCGAGAACCTTGACGTCCATCTCCATCCCGATCTGCACCATCTCGCTCGGGTGGGAGATGCGGCCCCACGACATGTCGGTGATGTGGAGCAGGCCGTCGACGCCGCCGAGGTCGATGAATGCGCCGAAGTCGGTGATGTTCTTGACCACGCCCTTCCGCACCTGGTCCTTCTGCAGCTCCTTCATCAGCTTCTCGCGCTTACCCGCGCGTTCGGCTTCGAGGATCACGCGCCGCGAGACGACGATGTTCCGCCGGCGCTTATTGAGCTTGATGATCTTGAACTCGAACTTCTGGCCGAGCAGGTCGTCGATGTTCGGCACGCGGCGAAGCGCGATCTGCGAGCCGGGGAGGAACGCGTCGACGCCCATGAGGTCGACGACGACACCGCCCTTGATCTTCTTGACGAGCGTGCCGCTGACCGGCTGATCCGTCTCGTACGAGATGCGGATCTTTTCCCAGACCCGCATGAAGTCGGCCTTCTTCTTGGAGAGGACGACCGAGCCTTCCTGGTCCTCGAGGTGCTCGAGCAGGACTTCGACTTCATCGCCCGGCTTCAGCTCGGGCATGTCCTTGAACTCCTCGAGCGGAATGGAGCCCTCGGATTTGAAGCCGATATCGAGCACCACCATGTTGTCGCGGATCTCGAGGACCTTCGACTTCACGATTTCGCCTTCGTCGATCGAGGCGAGCGTGCCCTGGTAGAGTTCCATCATCCGCTCGTATTCGGCGGATGTGTACTCGTCTTCGTCGTAGAGTTCGGGGCGCCGGTTGGCGAGCGGGCGCAGCTGCGCCTTCTGCTCCTTGCGGCGGGCCACGACGTCGACGGTCGTGGTGGTGGTATCGTCGGCCATGATTCCTTCGCGGATTATCCTCGCCGCGTCGAGGAAGAACGTTTTGCGCTGACCCGCGTCACTGGCGTCTCGCGGGGTGCCGGCAGGTCCGGCGGAGCTTGTAAACCTATCGGATATGCGCGGTTACTTCAACTGCGCCACGGATCTCGCGACAGGCTCCACAGGCCGGCTCGGACCTGGGGCGGCTGTCGCGTCAATCCTGAGGGCGAATCGCGGCTCGCGCCAATGCCACGATGCGCCCGACCTGCTCGGATTGCATCAGGTGTGTCGTATCGATCAGGACGGCGTCGCGCGCCTGGACCGACTGGGTCGCATCCGCGGCATCACGGTGCACGAGTCGATCGGTTTCGGCTGCGATCTCCTCGTCCGTGGGCAGGCGGCGGAGGTATTGCACGAGGCGTCGCTTGGCGCGTTCCCACGTATCGGCCACGAGGTAGACCTTCACGGCTGCCTCGGGAAAGGCCGCCGTCCCCATGTCACGACCGTCGGCAACCACGTTCCGCTCAGCGGCGACCTCTCGCACGCGTTCATTGACCCAGGACCGCACGGCCTGCATTCGCGCGACACGGGAGACGGCGGCATTCACGGTTGCACTGCGGATCTCATCGTCAGCGGGTGCACCGTACAGCTGCGGTACCATCGACGTACCACGCGAAACGAGCGTCACAACCTTCGCCGCCTCGAGCACGAGGCGCGGCGTCCATTCCTCCGGCGGAATCCCGGTCCGCAACGCCGCGGCGGTCGCCGCGCGATACAACGCTCCGGAATCGACGTGACAATACCCGAGTTCACGCGCCACCCACTCCGCGGTCGACGACTTGCCTGATGCGGCCGGTCCATCTATCGCCACCACCGCGTACCGATCGTCAGACGACGACATGGGCGAGATCACGCCAGAATCCCGGATACGACACGGCGACGCAATCCGGGTCGTCGATGTGGAAATCGGCCTGCGACGATGCGCCGAGCACGCCGAACGCCATGGCCAGACGATGATCGCCGTGCGTGGACACCGCGCCGGCGAGCGGCGCCCGGGTTCCACGGATACGCATGCCGTCAGGCGCTTCGTCGACGTCGACACCAACGTTGCGAAGGTTGGCCACGACGGCGGCGATCCGGTCGCTTTCCTTCACGCGCAGCTCGGCCGCGCCGGAGATGACCGTTTCGCCATGCGCCCGGGCCGCCACGCAGGCCAGCGCCGGCAGCTCATCGATCAGCGATGGCACCTCATTACCGTCGATCCGCGTCGCCGACAGGTGCACCGGCCGGACGACAATGTCACCGAGTGGCTCGGCCCCCTTGTCGTTGCGATCGACGATGTCCACGCGGGCGCCCATGCGCCGGAGCACGGCGATGAACCCACAGCGCCCCGGATTCAGTCCCACGTCGCGAATCGTGATGCTGCCCGCGTCGGAAAGCGCGGCCAGGCAGGCGAAGAACGCCGCCGACGACGGATCGCCCGGCACGGTGATGTCGAGCGGTTCCAGGCGTTCCGGCGGATCGAGGACGATGATCCCGCCGCCGACGTCGATGGCCGCGCCCTGGGCGCGGAGCATCCGTTCCGTGTGATCGCGCGTCGGCGCCGGCTCCCTGATCACGACGGCGACACGGCCGGTGACGCCGGCCATGAGGAGTGCGCTCTTCACCTGCGCGCTGGCGGTGGGCAGCGTCCAGTCCAGGGCGTGCAGGCTTCCGCCATACACGGTGAGAGGAAGTCCGTCCTTCTCCCCCTCGAACTCGATGCGAGCGCCCATTTCCGTCAATGGCGTCGCCACGCGTCGCATGGGCCGGCGACTGAGGCTGGCGTCGCCGGTGAACGTCGCCTGAACCGGAAAGCCGGCGACGATGCCCATCAACAGCCGCGTGCTCGTGCCTGAGTTTCCGAGATCAAGACGGCTCACGGGTAGCGGGTTGCGGGTAAGGCCGGTTCCCTCGACGGTGATGAGCGGCGAGAGCTCACCCACCGGCCAGCCTAACGCCCGAAGGGCACCGGCCGTCGATTCGATGTCGGCCGACTGGAGGATGCCGCGGATGGCCGACGTTCCCTCAGCCAGTGAACTGAACATCAGCGCCCGATGCGACACCGACTTGTCTCCCGGGACCCGCACTTCGCCGCGAACGACCAGACGGACGCGCCCCACGGTCATCGCAGCCATGACTCCAACGCGGTCGAAAGGTCGGTGCGCTCATCGCGGTACTTCACGATGACCGGCGTCTGCAGCGACAGTCCCAGTTCGCGTCCCCAGCCGCCGGTCACCGCGCGCGCGCCTGGCACGACGACCGCGGCCGGCGGAATCTCGAGCGGAGATTCCGGCGAGGCGCGAAGCACGGTTTCGTTGACCAGGTCGAAAACGGGGGTCCCCCGCGTCAGCACGGTCCCTGCCGCCAGCACCGCGCGGGAACGCACGACCGTTCCCTCGTAGACCCCACAGTTCCCACCGACGACCACGTCATCCTCGATGATGACCGGGGCCGCATTCACCGGCTCGAGCACACCGCCGATCTGTGCCGCGGCGCTGAGGTGAACCCGCTCCCCGATCTGCGCGCAGGAGCCGACGAGCGCGTGCGAATCGATCATCGTTCCCTTGCCCACCCAGGCGCCCGCGTTCACGAACATCGGTGGCATGCAGACGACGCCGGGAGCGATGTACGCGCCCCTCCGAATGGAGGAACCACCGGGGACGATGCGGACCCCGTGACCGATTCCAAGTGGGCGCGGTGGAATGGTGCGCTTGTCGAAGAAGCGGAACATGCCGCCCGGCGGCGACATGTCCACGACTGTGCCGGCGCGAAACGCGAGCAGGATGCCGCGCTTGACCCAATGAACGGCGCGCCATGTTCCATGCTCATCCTTCCGCGCCGCACGAACATCCCCCGATTCGAGTGCGTCGAGGACACGGAAGATCACGTGATCGGCGTCGGATGGCAGCGGTTCTCCGGCCGGTATGGCTGACAACTCCTCGACTCGCGCAACAAGGTCTGGCGGGTCGACGTGCACGGCGGTCGCCCCGGAACCGGCTTCAGCGGCCATCAAATGTCCTCGACACCGGCGGCAACCAGGGCGGCCTGCACCACTGACGTGTTGGCTTCGCTCAGGGGCACCAGCGGAAGACGCAGCACATTCTCGATCCGGCCCATCATGGCCAGCGCCGCCTTCACCGGAATCGGATTCGGTTCGACAAACGCCGCCGCCATCCACGGCTGGAGCCTGCGATGAAGGTTTCGCGCCGTCGTCATGTCGTTGGCGGCGCAAGCGTCGGTGAGCTGCGCCATGAGCCGCGGAGTCGCGTTACTGGTCACCGAGATCACGCCTTCCCCGCCGAGCGCCATGACGGGGAGCGTCAGCGAGTCATCGCCGGAAAGCACTGAGAACCCCGATGGACGGTCGCGAATGATGTCGGCGATCTGGCCGATGTTGCCGGACGCTTCCTTCACAGCAACGATCCCGGCGCTCTTCGCGAGTTCGATCGTGGTGCGCGCCTCGATGTTGCTTCCGGTCCGACCGGGCACGTTGTACACAACGATGGGGAGATCCACCGCGTCGGCAATGGCGCGGAAGTGAGCGACTATACCGCGCTGCGGCGGCTTGTTGTACATCGGGGACACGTGGAGCAGATGCGTGGCGCCCGCCGCCTTCATCTCCTTCGACATGGCGATGGCCCGCGCGGTGTCATTCGATCCGGCGCCGGCAACCACCGGGACCCGGCCCGCCACTGCCTCCACCGTGATTTCCACAACCCGGCGATGCTCCGCCGGCGTCATTGTCGCCGCTTCACCCGTCGAGCCGCAGGGCACGACGAAATGAACTCCTTCGGCAACCTGCCATTCGACGAACCGGCGCAGCGCAACGTCGTCAACCTGGCCGTCGCGCCGGAACGGCGTGACCAGCGCGGTGCCGCATCCCGTCAACGTGCGTCCGTTCATCGACCGTCCTCCCCATGTTGCAGCACGTCACGCATCGTGAACACGCCCTTCCGGCCACGCAACCACTCGGCGGCGGACACTGCCCCATCGGCGAAGACCCGCCGATCGCGTGCTTCATGCACCAGCCGAAGCTGCTCGAATGCGGCGTCGATGACCAGTTCGTGCGTCCCCGGAACGAAGCCGGTGCGGACGCTGGTGATGGGCACGTCCCGACCCAGCTTTTCGGCCGCAATTCGGGCGAGCGATGCCGCGGTCCCCGACGGCCGGTCCTTCTTTGCGGCGTGATGGGTTTCAACCAGGTGGACGTCGAAGCCCGGGACCCCGCGCAACGCGGAGGACGCCGCCCCGATCGCCGCCGAAAGCACCGCCACACCGATGGAGAAGTTCGGCGCCCAGAACATGGAGCCCTCGAGTCGTCGCACTTCGTCGATCACGCTCTCCAGCTGATCATACCAACCAGTCGTGCCGACGACGACCGGAAGACCGGCGCGCACGCAGGCCATCACATTGGCTGCCGCTTCTGAAGGCTCCGTGAACTCGATCGCGAGATCCGGATTGCCCAGGCGCTCAGGCGTGATGCCGCTCCCGTCGCGATTGTCGCCCTTGCCGAGCATGACGGTCACCGTGTGGCCACGCTCGATGGCGATCGGCGCAATTGCCCGGGCCATCTTTCCGTCGCCGATGAGCGCGATCTTCATGACGGATTGACTCCGGGCGGGAAGAACTCCGAATGAAGCTGCCGCATCGCTGAAGTGACCTGATCCGCGTCCACCAGCATCGTCAGGTTGATCCCGCTCGCGCTGAGCGAGAGCATGTGCACTCTGGCGCCGTTCAATGCACCAAGGGCGCGCGCCATCGCTTCGCTGTCGGCGCCAAGCCCGGCGCCGACCAGCGCCACGATCCCGCGATTGCGCTCGATGGACACGTCGCCGAGTTGGGAGAGGTCGACCACGAGAGAATCCAGGTGCCGGGCGTCATCGATGGTCAGGCTCACGCTGATCTCCGAAGTGGCGACGACGTCGACCGACGTGCGGTGCCGGTCGAAGATCTCGAAGATGCGAGCCAGGAAGCCGTGCGCCAGCAGCATGCGCGGCGAGCGCACCTTCACGACGGTCACTCCTTCCTTCCCGGCGATGGCCGTCACGGGTCGGCGAGGGGCGTCGAACGCGATGAGCGTTCCCTCTCCCTGCGGACGCCTGGCGTTGAGGATCGAGACCGGAATACCAACGCGGACGGCCGGCGCGATCGTGCTCGGATGCAGCACCTTGGCGCCGAACGACGCCAGCTCGCTCGCCTCGTCAAACCGGATGCGCCGAATGAGCCGCGCGTCCGGCACCACGCGCGGATCCGCCGTGAGCATGCCGTCAACGTCGGTCCAGATTTCTATTGCTTCCGCCCCGAGCGCGGCGCCTAACAATGAGGCGGTGTAATCGCTCCCGCCGCGCCCCAGCGTGGTGATGATCCCGTGCTCGGTCGCGCCGACGAAGCCGCCGACGACCGGCACACGACCCCCGGCGAGCAACGGGCGAATGACCAGTCCGGCACGTTCGGCGATGCGTTCCGGAAGCGGCTCCGCCTTTCCGAACTGATCACCGGTGATCATCACCGACATCGGCTCCACCAGCTCGGCGGGGATTCCACGGGCCCGGAACGCGGCGACCACGAGCGACGATGACAGCAATTCTCCCTTCGCGGCAATCGCGTCGAGGCTGCGCGTCGTGGCATGCCCGAGCACGGAGAGGGCCTCCGCGAGCGCGGCCAATTCATCGAACGTGGCGGAAAGCTCGCCCATCACGTCGACGGCGTCGTCATCATGGCCAAGCAGTTCGCCCGCGACCTGCAGATGCCGTTCCCGCAGGGCCTCGACTCCACGGATGGCGAGAATCAATTGACCTGACGCCGCCTGCTCCGCGATTGCGACCAGCGCGTTGGTCGCGCCGCCCAGAGCGGACACCACCACCAGGGGTTGTCGGGACAGCCGATCGGCAATGATCCCGGCCGCTCGTTCGATCGCGGCCGAGTCACCGACCGACGTGCCGCCGAACTTGGCGACGATCATGCCGGCGGCAGTAGCCCACGCGAGGCCAGCAGCTCCGCGTTGAGGATCGAGCCTCCCGCAGCACCGCGGATCGTGTTATGCCCCAATGCCACGAGCTTGAGATCGAGGACCGGATCGAGGCGGAGCCTGCCCACGGTCACCGTCATGCCGCGACCCGCCCCGACGTCCCGCCGCGTCTGCGGCCGGTCGGGTTCGCGAGTGACGACGAGCGGCATCTCCGGAGCGCTGGGAAGTCCTCGAGCCTCGGCGTGCCCTCGCCACGTGCACATGGCTTCCATGGCCTCGTCAGGCGAAACGCGCCGATCGAATCCGAGCGACAGACAGACGAGATGACCATGCTCCGTCGGGACGCGATTCGTGTGCGCGCTGACCGTGATCCCGGCAGCCTTCACGCCGTCGGCGACCATGGTGCCGAGCAGTTTGCCCAGTTCGCGCTCGACCTTGGGTTCTTCCTCGCCAATGAACGGAATCACGTTGCCAAGGATGTCGAGCGAAGGAACGCCCGGATATCCCGCACCGGAGACTGACTGCATCGTGAAGACCATCGCGCGCGAGATGCCGAAGGCTTCGTGCAGCGGCGCCATTGCCATGGCAGCGACGGTTGCAGCGCAATTCGCGTTCGTGACGATTCCGCCGGTCCACTGCCGATGGCGCCGCTGCGCGTCAAGCAACTGCAGATGCGGCGCATTCACTTCGGGAATGACCAGGGGGACGTCCACGTCCATGCGGTGATTGCTGGCGTTGCTCAGCACAAGCCGTCCCGCGCGGGCAAAGGCCTCCTCCACTCCGCTGGCCACTCCGCTGTCGAGCGCGGAAAAGACGAGCGGAGATTTCACCTCGGACGGATCGCAGCGCACGACCACGCGCGACGCCAGTTCCGCGGGCAGCGTCCCCTCCAGCCAGCGGCACGCTTCCGCATAGGGTCGCGATGTGGAGCGATCCGACGCCGCGAGTTCGGCAATCTCGAACCAGGGGTGCCCCGCGAGCTGCCGGATGAACGTCTGTCCCACCGCCCCAGTGGCGCCGAGGATCGCGACGGGCCACCGCCGCCCGGAAGCCAGGGGCGCATTCATGCGAGCAGGCTCCGCACGATTCTCTGGTACGCGTCTACCGCGGCGCGCAGCTCATTGACGTCGATGAATTCCTCGGCCGTGTGCGCGACGTGAATGGACCCCGGCCCGAACAGGAGCGGCGTCCCCCACCGGTCAAGAAGAGGTATGTCCGACGTGTACGACATTGGCGCCGTGTCGAACCCGGGAATCGTGTGAAAGAACTGCGCCGGTATCGTCGAGCCCCAGATGATCTCGGCGCGCCCCGCGACCCATTTCTCGACAAGCTTCTTCACCGCCGAGACGTCTCCGGTGAGGCGGAACATCATTTCGACTTCGCACGAGCCCGGGATGATGTTGGCCTCGGTGCCACCACGGATAACACCGATGTTCACCGATCCGTCGCCAAGTCGCGGATCACCCGGCAGCGAGAGCTTCCTTACACCCGGAAGCAGCTCGAGCATCGGCTCGATGGCGGAGCGGCCGAGTTCCGGATACGCCGAGTGCGCCTCCTTGCCTCGCGTGATCAGTCTCACGCGAAGCGACCCTTTGGCACCGCTGGCCAGTTTGCTCTCGGTCGGCTCTCCGTTCACAAGGAAGCGGCTGGTTGCCGGGAGCCGGTTCGCCGCGCGAGCGCCATCCGAGTTCTTCTCCTCGCCCACGACGAACAGCAGGTCGACCCGATCCTCGCCGTCATGGGCAAGCGCATCCGCGGCGACCAGCATTGCCGCCACAATGCCTTTGGCGTCGGAGGCGCCGCGACCATAGAGTCGGGCGCCGTCGAGACGTGGCGCCACGTACGGCGGGACGGTGTCCAGGTGCGTGGACAAGGTGACTCCACCTCCGGCCCGCGACGCCCAGATATTGCCGCGACGGTCGCTGACCTCCTGGACCGTTACGTTCCAGCCGCGCGAAATGAGCCATCGCGAGACGAAGTCGACGATCCGGCCTTCGTTGCCGGAGGACGATTCAATCGCCAGGAGCTCGGCGGCAAGCGCGACAACGTCGACCATGGCGACAATTGTAGCCAGCCGCCGTCGGCTTTGCAGGTGCGACCAGCGCCCGGCACTGCCGTCGTCGATCTCATGCCGTAGCTTACGGCCTCCACCCCAGGCCAAGGTTGATGTCCGAGCATCACGTCACCCCGATCAACGTCGCGGTCCTCGGAACTGATGCTCTCCTCGCGGCCAGACCGGTCGACCCGATCCAGTTTACGCGCGCCTGCCTCGCGGCCGGGTTCGATTTCGTCGCACCGGTCAGCTGGGGCGAGGAGCTCATAGCGTCTCATCTCGGTGAACGGATGTCCGGCGTCGGCAGCGCTGCGGTCGTTTCTTCGAGTTGCCCGTTGGTGAGCGAGCAGCTGCAGTCGACGACGGTGAAGCCGCCGGTGCTGAAGACCGTGCCGCCACCGGTGGCGTGCGCCCGCTACCTCCGCGCTGCCTTTCACCCCAGGCCGGTTCACGTGACGTATGTGGGTGCGTGTCCGGGAGCGGTCGATGCGGAAGTGGACAAGCAGTACTTCCCGGACGCCTTTTTTGCCTGGCTGCTACAGGCCGGTATCGACCCGTCCATGCAGCCGCGTCATCTCGAAGCGCAGATGCCTGTAGATCGGGCTCGCCATGCCTCCACGCCGGGCGGAACGCCGGCCGCTGACTGGTTGCACGAGCGCGCCGGGGCGCGATTGATCGAAGCCGCGCCAATCACCGTCGACGCCGTGGCGCTGACGAACCAGTATGAAGGCATCCTGATTGACCTTGCGTCGGCTTGCGGCTGCACCTGTGCGCGTGACCGCGCTGCAGCGGCCCGGCTGGAGCCGGCCCGCACCTCACGACCCGTTGTTGTCACCGTCAATGTGTCTGTCGACGCCGACGATGGCGGTTCCGATCGTGGCTCACCGCTTCCTGACGGCGTTCAGGAATCGCCGGCCGGCGTTCCCGCCGAGCCCGATCGTCGCGCGACCTTCGCCGAGCACGGCCTGTCGGCCGGCGAAGCCACGACACTGTCACCGGTCCCACAAGGCCTCACGACAACACGCGAGCCCTGGTGAATCCGACTCGCGGTTGCCCGCGAATCCATGCAGTTTCAGTACCGAGTCACGACCACGATTCACGAGTCACTACGGTGCCAACATGAACACTCTGATCAGCCGGATTGCCGCCGCGTCGCTCTGCGTGGTTGCCACGACAGCGCACGCCCAGGACGCCCGCCTCGAGCGGCTCAAGACCGAAGCCGCGACCAGGATCGACGCGCGCGCCAAGCTCGTGCAGGAGATCATCGACCAGGTCTTCTCATTCGGCGAGCTCGGCATGCAGGAATTCGAGACATCGAAATTCCTCACTGGATTGCTGGAGAAGAACGGGTTCAGGATCGAGCGCGGAATCGCCGGAATCCCGACCGCCTGGACGGCGACGTTTGGCTCGGGGAAGCCGGTGATTGCGCTGGGGTCCGACATCGATGGCATACCGCAATCCAACCAGAAGCCGGCCGTGGGCTACCGCGAGGCGCTGGTCCCGCTCGCACCGGGTCACGGCGAGGGGCACAACTCCGGGCAGGCCGTGAACATCGCGGCGGCGCTGGTGGTGAAGGAGTTGATGGAACGTGAACGCATACCTGGGACCCTTATTCTCTGGCCGGGCGTGGCCGAGGAGCAGGTGGCCACGAAGGCGCACTACGTGCGAGCCGGCATCTTCAAGGACGTCGACGTCAACCTGTTCACTCACGTTGGCAACAACCTCGGCGTGTCGTGGGGGCAGTCGGGATCGAACGCGCTGCTCTCGGTCGTCTTCAAGTTCCGCGGCCAGACGGCGCATTCGGCCGGCGCGCCGTGGCGCGGGAAGTCGGCGCTCGACGCGGTCATGATGATGGCGCAGGGATGGGAGTTCAAGCGTGAGCACCTCGAGCTGCCGCAGCGCTCGCATTATGTGATCCCGGATGGCGGCGACCAGCCTAACGTAGTCCCGCAAACGGCTTCCATCTGGTTCTACTTCCGCGAGCGCGACTATCCGCGGACGATGGCGATGTTCGAGGCGGCGAAGAAGATGGCCCAGGGCGCGGCACTGATGACCGACACGCAGGTCGACTCCATCAACATCGTGGGCTCTGCCTGGTCGGGCCATTTCAACAAGACGATCGCCGAGGCGACGTTCGCGAACATCAAGCGAGTCGGCCTGCCGAAGTGGGACGATGCGGATATCACGCTGGCGAAGGGGATCCAGAAGGAGCTTGGCAGTCGCGAGGTGGGACTGGAGACCAGCATCGATTCGCTGGGTGGGCCGGTCAACGAGGCGACCCGCATGGGCGGCGGTTCGGACGACATCGGGGACGTCTCGTGGAACATGCCCACGGTCACGCTGCGCTATCCATCCAACATCCCGGGGCTGCCAGGCCACAACTGGGCGAACGGGATCTCGATGGCGACGCCGATCGCGCACAAGGGCGGCGTGGCGGGCGCCAAGGTCCAGGCGATGACGCTCCTGGACATTCTCCTGACGCCTAAGGTCGTCACCGATGCCTGGGATTACTTTCGCAACGTCCAGACGAAGGATACGAAGTACACGTCCTTCCTGGGGCCTAACGACAAGCCGGCGATCTGGCTGAACGCGGAGATCATGGCGAAGTACCGCGACGAGATGCGGAAGTTCTACTATGACCCGACGAAGTTCAAAACGTATCTCGATCAGCTCGGAATCAAGTATCCGGTCGTGAAGGGGATTGCACAGTAGGGTCGAGGGTCGAGGGTCGAGGGAAGGGCTTAGTGCTCAGCTTCAGTCTTCAGACTGGACACTTCTCTCGCGCCTCGAGCTTCGACCCTCGAGCCTACTGCAACCGCGACTTTGCCCCGCGCACGAAGCCTTCGTACGCCGGAAGCGCCTCCAGCCGCCTGAAGAATCCCTCTGTGCCTGGCGGAATCCGGGCCATCGCGAGTCGACCCGTCGCGCGGTCGGCGGCGCGCCGCCAGAGCGCGGATACGATGCCGCGGCGTCGATAGGCGGGCTCCACGAGGAAG
>Ga0209640_10000058_pt1 | contig 63355 bp, 57 predicted proteins | sample RifCSP10_1_FD_184018 | JGI IMG/M metagenome (GOLD analysis project Ga0209640, IMG submission 184018) | Soil microbial communities from Rifle, Colorado - Rifle CSP2_sed 10_1 (SPAdes) (version 2) | ecosystem: Environmental > Terrestrial > Deep subsurface > Rock core/Sediment | place: Rifle...
GAGATCGCCGGCGCGCCAATCGTGCTCGTAACGGAATTCCGGCTGGACGATATGGGCGCAGAGCTGCGCGAGCAGTCGCGCGCCTTCTTCATCTGGCAGGCCCAGGACACGCGAGGTATGGGCCTCGTTGATGAAAAGACTCTTGCGTCCGGTCACCGGGTGCGTGCGTACGATCAGCGCTTCGGCGTCGGGCACGCATCCCATCTGCTCTTCGTTCAGCGAGTGTTCCTGCACCGCGCGCACGCCGCGGGCCTGCTCCTCCTTCCGGGCCTGGATATTCCTGGCGCGATAGTAGCGGTAGCGGTGGACGTTTCGCAGGCCTTGCAGGCGCCGCTGCTGACCCTCGGGAAGCGCTTCGTAAGCGGCCGTTGCGCTGGCGAAGCTCGTGGCCCCCAGTACAAGGCCGACCCTGACCGGCACCTCGAGCGCGTAAAGCGCAGACAGAAGGCTCGGCACTTTCTTGTACGGCAGGTCGCTGTGCCAGAAGCGGCCCGCGTCCTGCACCCCGATCGCCGCGACCCGTTCATCGACGACGTTGGAGACGATCAGGATTTCCGGGTAGCCGTCGAGCCGATGTTCCTTGCGGACGTGGTGCTCGAGCTCGCCGAAACGCCGGGAGAAAGCGATCTGCTGGGATGGCGTGAGCTTCTGGTCGCGGAAGACGACGACCTGGTGTTCGAAAAAAGCGTCCGAGATCCTGGCAAACGTGCCATCGTCCAGGGGCCGCGACAGATCGACGCCCAGGATTTCCGCGCCGAGGTGCTTGCCAAGTTTCCTGATGGAAGTCACGGAATGCAGAGTTTACGATAGCCGGTGACGCCGGCTTTGGGCCGGATATCTATACGCAGATTGCGTATATACGCAGGTTGCGTATAATGTGACCGTGAAGGCCGTTTTCGTCGAGCTGCCTGCGTTCGAGCGCTATCGCGCGGACTATCTGGACGATGCGGCGCTTGCCGCGCTACAGCAGGCATTGATGAAGAATCCCGAGGCCGGCGAAGTGATGGAGGGCACGGGCGGTTTACGCAAGACGCGATTCGCCGATGCACGTCGTGGCAAGGGCAAGCGCGGCGGCCTTCGGGTGATCTACTACTGGTGGAGCGCCGGCATGCAGTTCTGGCTGTACACGCTGTACGGCAAGGGCGAAATGGCGGATTTGACTCCTAAACAGCGCAAGGCGTTGAAGACGATGCTCAAGATGGAACTGGAATCCAGGAGGTCGACATGAAGGTATCTGTGAAGGCCAAGCGTGCGCGCAAGCGCGATCTGTTCGCAGAGTTGAGCGAAGGCATGGCGGCATTGGCGGAGGCTCGGCGAGGTAAGCGCACATTGCGATCCCATTCCGTTGAGTTCAAGCCGGCACCGGTGGTCACCGCCAGGGAGCTGGTCCGCGTGCGGCAAAACCTCAAGATCTCGCGAGCGCTATTCGCGGTCTATCTTCGAACGAATGTCCGCACGCTGGAAAACTGGGAGCAAGGCCGGGCGAAGCCGAATGCGCAGGCGGCCTTGCTGATCAGTCTGGTGAGACGATTCCCGGACACCGTCGAGCGGCTTGCCGCGATCTGAAAGAGCAGAAGATGCTCAAAGCGACCGGACACCGAAGCCTCTGTGACGAGCGGGGGCTTCTTCATTTTCCGGAATTTGTCGACCACGCAGCGGCCGAATCTCCTGTCAGACCCAGAGCACGGACTTGCGGAAGGCGAGGTCCGCAAGCAGCGGCCCGGCGGGTCCGGAGTGGCTGACGCGTCCGCGATCGAGGACGTACACCTGATCGGCGAGCGCAAGGACGAGGTCGAGGTCGTGCTCGATGATCAGGATGGCGATCTCGTGCCGCAACTGGTCGAGCGACTTGAAGACTTCTTCCACGACCGCGGGCGCGAGTCCTTCGAAGGGCTCGTCGAGAAGCAGCAGCCGGACGTTGCCGGAGAGCGCCCGCGCGATGGCCACCATCTGCTGCTCGCCGCCGGACAGCAGATCGGCCTTGGTGGCCAGTTTGGCGCGCACCTGCGGAAAGTAGCCGAAGATGCGCTCCTCGTCCCAGTGCACTCCGGCGCCGTCATGCGATGTCCTCGACAGGCCGCCGAGCTTCAGGTTCTCCGCCACCGTGAGGCCCGCAAAGAGCCGCCGCCCCTGCGGCACCAGGCCGATTCCGGCGCGCGCGATGTGCTCGGGGCTGCGGCCGTTGATCGCCTCTGCGTTGAAACGGATCGCGCCGCTCGAGGTGGCGACGAGGCCCATGATGCTCTTGAGCGTGGAAGATTTTCCGGCGCCGTTGCGGCCGAGCAATGCGGTCACCTGATGGGCGCGCGCTGCCAGGGACACGTCGTGGAGAATGTGGCTCTTGCCGTAGTGGGTATTGACGCCTTCGAGCTCGAGCAGGACTTCGCCGCCGGCGGGCGCGGCTGACGCGCGCCCGGTCATGACCACCTTACGGCCGCTGCCGAGGTAGACCTCCTGCACCTGGCGGTCGCCGGACACCTGCTCGGCGTTGCCTTCGATCAGCACCGCGCCGTTGGCCATGGCCGTGATGCTGTCGGAGAACTCGAACACGCGGTCGATGTCGTGCTCGACCAGCAGCACCCCCATGTGCCGCGAGAGCGTCTTCACCATGGCGACGATGCGTTCGCGCTCGCCCGCGGCGAGCCCCGCGAGCGGCTCGTCGAGGAGAAGCATTCTCGGCCGCGCGGTGAGCGCCAGGCCGATCTCCATCAGCCGCTGCCCGCCGTAGGACAGGCTCTGCACGCGCGCCTGTTCGACACCTTCAAGCCCGAGGAAGCGGATCAGCGCGCGCGTCCGGGTGCTCACTTCCTCGAGGCTCTCCCGGGCGCGCCACAGATCGAACCGCCTCGCGTCGTGTGCCTGCATGCCGAGGCGGATGTTCTCGAATACGGTCAGACCGGGAAACAGGTTGGTGATCTGGAACGAGCGCGCGATGCCCAGCGAGACGAATCGATCCGGCGGCAACCCCGCGAGCGTCCGGCCGCGGAAGTCGACCGTGCCGCTTTCGGGTGGGTACATTCCCGAGAGAACGTTGAACAGCGTCGTCTTGCCCGCGCCGTTCGGACCGATCAGGGCCTGCAGCCGGCCGTGCCGGATCTGCACGCTGACGGCGTCGACGGCGGTGAAGTCGCCAAAGCTCTTGCTCACGCGCCCGGTGGACACGATCACCGTCCCGGGATCGGGAGCGTCGGCGTGCAGGAGGAATTCGGGAACCTCCTGCGAAGGACTGGGCTTCACCCTCGAAGCCATCGCCGCCAGTCCTTCGCGTTCCCTGCGAAATGGCGCAAGGATTCGCTCGCCCAACCCGATCAGTCCAGCCGGGGAAAACAGGATGAAACCCATGAACAACAGGCCGAACCAGAACATCCAGGAGGCGGTGTAACCGGAAAGGACCTCGCGAAACAGGATGTAGAAAAGCGCCCCGAGCGGCGGGCCGAGGAAGCTGCCGGTTCCACCGATGATGGTCATCGCCGCGAGTTCGCCGGAGAAGGTCGGGTGCACCGGATCGGCCGAGGCAAAAAGCTTGAGGAATGCGAACAGCGCGCCGCCCAGTCCGGTAATCGTCGCCGACACCGCGAACGCGACGAGCTTGTAGCGCTGCACCGGGTAGCCGATGAAGCCCGCGCGCTGCTCGTTCTCGCGGATCGCCGCGAGCACCGAGCCGAAGGGGGAGTGCACGATGCGCCAGACGAGCCACGCCGCGGCGAAAACGATCGCGGCGGCGAAGTAATAGAACACCAGCTGGTGATCGAGGTCGATGCCGAACACGTTCGGCCGCGTGACTCCCCTGAGCCCCGATTCCCCGCCGGTGAAGTCGGTCCAGCGGAACGCGACGGTGAAGGCAAGTGCGGTGAACGCCAGAGTGAGCAGCGAGAAATACACGCCGCGCCGCCGCAGCACGAGGAAGCCGACGACCACCCCGAGAATTGCGCTGAAGAGGAGCGTGAGTGCGATCGGGGCGAACACGCTTGCCTTGAACCAGTGGATCTGGACCAGCGCCGCGCAATATGCGGCGCATCCGAAGAACAGGCCGTGGCCGAACGAAAGCAGGCCGGTGTATCCGAGCAGCAGGTTGTAGCCCAGGCCGACCAGCGCGAAGAGCGCGATCTCGGTCGCCAGTCCATGGGTGAAGCCGATCGCGGCGACGAAAAACGGCAGCGCCAGCAGCGCCATGGCGCAGAGCGCGAGAGGATGCCGCAGCGCGCTCAAGCGCTCACTCGAATTTCTCGAACTTCTCGCCCATCAGGCCGCGCGGACGGAAAAGCAGGATCAGCGCCATCAGGATGTACATCGACGCTTCGGCCGCGGGCGGATAGAACACCACCGTGACGCCGCGCACCACGCCGATCAGCAATCCCGCGACGACCACGCCCCAGAAGCTGCCCAGCCCTCCGATCACCACGACGACGAAGGTCGCCGTGAGGATCTCGCTGCCCATCGCCGGTTGCACGCCGGCGAGCGGCGCCGACATCACGCCGGCGAGCCCTGCAAGCCCGACGCCGAGCGCAAACACGGCGGTGAGCGCCGGTTTGAGGCTGATGCCCATGGCGCGGACCATCTCGGGATCGCGCGTGCCGGCGCGCACGATCATCCCGAATGCGGTCCTGTTCAGCAACAGCCAGCAGCCGAGGATCGAGACCGCCGACACGCCGAGCACCGTGAGCCGGTAGTACGAGTAGATGAAATCGCCGAGAAAGAGCTGGCCGCGCAGCGCCTCGGGGATGGCGAACGGCAGGCCCGAGGTTCCCCAGATGAGCCTCAGGCTCTGCTCGGCGGTCATCGCGAGGCCGAACGTGAACAGCAGCCCCAGCATCGGGTCCTCGCGGTACAGGCGGCGCAGGAACAGGGTCTCGATCGCCATGCCGACCAGCGCCACTCCGACCGGCGCCAGGACCACCGCGCCGCCGAAGCCGAGGCGTTTCTGCACCTCGACGGCGAAATAGGCGCCGAGCGCGTAGAACGCGCCGTGGGCGAGGTTGACGACGCCGCCCAGGCTGAAGATGAGCGACAGCCCGAGCGCAAGCACGATGTAATACGCGCCGACCAGCAGACCGTTCAGGATCTGCTCGATGACGACGGCGATCATTCGCGCGGAATGCGATGCACCGCGCCCCCCCGCGCAATCACGCCATGGTGCAGTTGTTCTCTTCCCTGGTCGGCTGAATGGCCTCCAGCGATTCGCCGGGGCCGGGCACCGGCCGCACGATTTCGAAGATGTCCCACTTGTCCTTCATCTTCGCCTTTTCCTTCACCCTGACCACGTACATCTCCTGCAGCAACTGGTGGTCCCAGGCACGGAACATCCCGCGGCGCGCCTTGAGGATGTCGAAGCTCGCGCCTTTCTCAAGATGTTCGACCAGCTTGACCGCGTCGGTGGACCTGGTCTCGGTGATTGCCTGCGCCGCGATCATCACGCCGACATAGTCTCCCCAGGCCTGGTTGTCGGGCGGGAATCCGTTCTTGTCCCGGAAGCGCTTGGTGAACGCCTGCGCCGCGGGAACGTTGAGTTCGTGGTACCAGAGGCTCTGCCAGTGGCCCGAGATCGAATCGATGCCCGCGGCCCAGAACGGAATCGTGTCCATCACTCCGCCGGCCAACGGGTAGGGCAGGTTGTATTCCTTGAACTGCTTGAGGAACGTCGTCTGGTCCACGCCGGCGAGGTTGATGTAGACGAAGTCGGGCTTTGCCTGCCGGATCTTCAGGATATAGGCGCTGTAATCGGGGGTGTTGGTCGGCACCATGTCGTTGTTGATGAGCTCGCCGCCGTTTTCCTTGAGGAAGCGGGACGAAACGCGGAACAGGTCGTGGCCGAAGGCATAGTCGGCGGTGAGCATGTACCACTTCGCACCCTTGATCTTGTTCTCGGCTTTCTGCCAGGTGCCGATCGTCTTGGTGTACATCGTGTTGCAACCCTCGACGTGGAACATGAAGCGGTTGCAGTTCTTGCCGCGCAAGGCATCGGAATTCGCGCCGCTGTTGAAAAACGGGATGCGGTAGCGCGCCACTTGTTCGCCGATGGCGAGCGCGGAGGCGGAATTGATCTCGCCGATGAGCGTGAGGACCTTGTCCCGCTCGACGAGCTTCTGCGCCTTGGTGACCGCGGTCTGCGGGTTGACGCTGTCCTCGGCGATCAGTTCGATCTTGCGTCCGAGCAGGCCTCCGGCCGCGTTGATCTCGTCCACCGCCATCGAGGCGGCCTTGAAGCCGTAGTCGCCGAGCTGGCCGAGGAATCCGGTGCGCGGGGTGAGATGGCCGATTTTCAGCGTTTCCTGCTGGGCGCGGACGAGGGCGGGGAAGCCGAGCGAACCGGCGACGGCGGCACCGCCGGCCATCGCCTTGAGGACACGCCGGCGCGAATGTTCGAAAACGGGCTGAGACATTGGTTTCCTCCTGTGGGAATGAGCATACGCCAGCGCGACGTTCCAGGCCACCGGGGCGTGGTCGGAGAGCACCGCAGGGTCGGCTGCAACCTCGGACGCGAGCTTGATGTAGTCTCAACCGACGCCGAAATTCCCGAAAACATCAAGAGGAAAACCTCCCATGCCGAGCAAAGTGACATCCTTCCTGGCCGTCTTGCCGCTGGCGGTCGGGTTCTTGTTTCCGGGCTGGGTCGGCGCGCAGGGCTACCCAGCCTCCGTGAGCCAGCTCGTCGCCACGGCAAAGGAGCAGGTCAAAACGATCGACATGGCGGCGTTCAAGTCTGCGTTCGACCGGAGCGATCTCGGTTTGATCGTCGACGTGCGCGAGCCCGGGGAGTTCGCGGAGGGATACATTCCGGGGGCGATCAACATACCCCGCGGCGTGATCGAACTGGAGATCTGGGCATTGGTGGGATTTCCCGACAAGACGGACATGGGCAAGAAGATGACGCTGTACTGCGGCTCGGGCGTGCGCTGCATCCTGGCAGCGAAGAGCCTGCAGGACCTTGGATTCAGCAACGTCGGCGCAGCGGACATGAGGATCGCCGACTGGGCGAAGGCCGGCTACCCGCTCGTGAAGAAGTAGCGGGTCAGGGGTTAACATGGCGCCTCTGCGACGGGCTGCGCAAGGCGGGCGTGATGCCGGGGAATGCGGGGGGCGGAACCGCTGTTTGAGACATGGAGACCAGGACATCGCTGGTCAAATCGCAACCAAGGGAGAGACCCGTATGGATGCAGTGAAACGGTTTTCCAGGCACTCGTTTCTGGCGCTCGTGAGCGCGGCGACGCTCCTGTTCGCAGGCTATTCAGGCTCGGCATTGAGCGACGAAGTCAAGGTTACGCTGAGCGGCGACCAGGAAATTCCTCCCGTGACGACCCCTGGTACCGGATCGGGCACCCTCGTCGTCGGAGCAGACAAGTCGGTCAGCGGCGGAGCGACCATCTCCGGGATGTCGGTCACGGTTGCCCATATTCACGAGGCGCCTGCGGGAAAGAACGGACCCATTGTGTTTCCCTTGACCAGGACCTCCGACACCGTCTGGTCGGTGCCGGCCGGCGCGAAATTGACCGATGCGCAGTACGAAAGCTACAAGGCCGGCAACCTGTATTTCAACATGCATAGCGCCGCCTACAAGGGCGGCGAAATTCGCGGTCAAATAAGACCGTAACCGCTACTCGCGGCGGCAATCGCATTCCCGCCGCGGCGAGTTCAGTGTCTGCGCTCCCAAGGCACGGTTGCGCGCGCGGCAAGGGGCGTGCTCATTCGATAACCTTGTCGGCGCGCAACGCCAGTTCGTGCGGAACGGCGAGCCCGAGCGCCCTGGCGGTCTTTCGGTTGATGACCAGCTCCAACACCGTGGGCTGTTCGACCGGAAGGTCGCCCGGCTTCGCGCCCTTCAGGATCTTGTGCACGTAGGTCGCGGCGCGCCGGTAATGCTCGGTCAGATCCTGTCCGTAACTCATCAGGCCGCCGGCCTCGGTCACTTCCCGGTTCGAAAAAATCGTGGGCAGGCGGCTCTTGATCGCAAGTTTCACGATCTGCTCCCGCTGCACGTCGAAGTACGAATCCGCCGCCACGATGAGTGCTTCCGCCCGTGCCCGTGTCATCGTGTCGAAGGCGGCCTCGATCTGCTTCGCGGTACTCGCTTCGACGGCGGAGACTTTCACGCCGGTTGAATACGCGGCTCCGGCAATCTGTTCCAGAATCAACGAATCGCTCGGATTGAGCGGATTGATCAGCACGGCGACGCGCGACAATTTTGGAACTGCGGCGCGCAACAGCTCGAGGTGCTTGACGCTGACCTCCGTCACGATGTTGGACAGGCCGGTGATGTTTCCCCCCGGCCTGGAAAGGCTCCTCGCAAAGCCTTCGCCGACCGGATCGGGAACCGCAACCATGACGATGGGAATCGTCGTCGTTGCCTGATGGGCAGCCTGGACGCTGAGGGTCGTACCGGCCACGATGACATCCACGTTCGACCGCGCCAGTTCCGCCGCGAGGCCCGGAAGGCGCTCGTAGGTTCCGTCCGCAAAACGCCACAGGATCGTGAAATTCTTCCCTTCGGCATAACCGAGCTCGCGCATGCCTTGCCGAAAACCTTCATAAACCCGGGTCGAGGAGGAATCGGATGCGAGGAAGCCGATGCGCCATACCTTCGATCGTTGCTGTGCGAGCGATGCAAGCGGCCCCGCAAGTGCGACGCCGCACAGGGCGGCACGCAACAGGATCCGGCGCCTGCGCGACGCCGGGTCCCTCCGAGGGCCGGTGAATTCGAACTCAACCATCCGTGAGAACGCGAGCGTAACCCATCATGATCGCGATCCTGCTCCGCTTGGCCGAATCGTACCTCTCTGCGGCTTCGCGCGATCGATATTTCGCATGACCCGACCGCCGCGTCGTCGCTCGGCTTTCGCACTCACTCGCGAAGGCGAATCGAAAGGCTTTGCGTCGATCTGCCGGCCAGACCGAGCGAATCGAAGATCCGCGCCTCCGCCAGACCGCTTCCGCTCGGCCCTACCAGCGTGTGCGCGTCGATGCAGATCCATTCGCCCTGCGGCTTGCGGAGCAGGTTGATGGTGAGGTCCGAGTTGACGAAGATGTAGCGGCGGAAGTCGAGTACTGCGCTGATGCCGTTGCCCGAGTCCGCAGCGACCGCGACGCGCTGCATCGCGCTCGGCTCCTCGCCGGCGAGCAGCGGATGCCGCATCCGGAACCACACGGCACACGGACCGCGGAAGAACGTGCCTTCGGCAATCCGGCTTTCGATCAGGTCCTGATAACCGGTCATCCTGACCGAGAACGGAAAGCGCACCGCGGGAGACTCCTCGATGGGGCGCGGCGCGAACGGCAGCGGGTGCCCCGGGAGGCCGGGAGGAATTTCCAGCTCGGTCTCGCGCTGCGCGAGCGCGGTGAAGCGAGCCACGTCCTTCCCGCCGGCGGTCAGCCGCGCGGAGAAGTGCACGGCATTGCGCCCCGCGTATTCGGTCCGGACCTCGATCGCGAGATCCGCGATCGGGATCGGGCGCAGCAAATTGGCCGTGAGCCGCGCCATCTGCGTAAGCTCGATAGCGGCCGCGGCGCGCTCAATCTCGCGCACGACCAGCGCGATGGGAGGGCCGGCGTGCTGGTGGTCCGGGTGCCAGGGGCCGCGCGTCAGCTCCGTCGAGCGGTAGCAGCCGTTTCCCAGCGCGACGTAAGCGCTCGACGGAGGCCGCAGCGGATCGCCGGTCGGAAGGGTCCCGGTGGTCAAAAGCCAGGCGCCGATTGCGGAACGTAAATCGACTGCTTCCTGCTGATTCCGCGCAGCTCGAATTCCCCGATCGGTGTCAGCGGGGTCGCGCAGCGCTGTGCGAACGCCTCGGACACGAGGACCCGGTGATCCACCTCCTTGGTCAGGCTTTCGATGCGCGCCGCCTCGTTGGCCGCGGCGCCGATCACCGTGAATTCCAGTCGCTCGGGAATGCCGATGTTGCCGTAGGTGACGCGCCCGAGGTGCAGTCCGATTCCGTAGCCGAGCGGCGCCTGCCCTGCAGCGCTGCGCTGCACGTTGAGCTCGCGCATGCGAACTTCGGCGTCGAGCGCGGCGGTCAGCGCATCGTCGCAGGCGCGCTGATGGCGCGCATCGCCGTCCAGGAGCGGAAAGACCGCGAGTACCGCATCGCCGATGAAGCGAAGCACCTCGCCCCCGTACTCGACCACCGGCTTGACCATGCACTCGAAAAACCGGTTCAGGGTGGCGAGGAATTCATCCCGTGACATCGATTCGGCAAGGGTCGTGGACTGGCGCAGGTCGCAGAACCAGATCACCGCGTGCAGCTCCTCGCCGTCGCCGCGCTTGATCAACCCCTTGAGCACCTTGTCCCCGGTGTTGCGGCCCAGGTAGGTCTGCAGCAGAGTGGTGCCCGTGCTGCGCGCGGCATGCACCTCGTAGAACCTGCTCAGGACGGGGAGGATCTCGTGGATGCGGCCGAGATCGGCGGTGGTGAAGCCTCCCGCCCGGTCGGCGGCGAGCGTGATCGCGTTGATCTGGCTGTCCGAGAACGTCATCGGCATGGCGACGTAGTCGGTCATTCCTTCCTTGTGCAGGTCCTTGAGAATTCCATAGTCGAGGATCGGATTCGCGCCCTCGAGCCTGCGGCGAAGACCGCCTGCGCCGTTGAAGATCGGCACCAGCGGGCTTTCCAGAAACATCGGATCGTTTCGCGTGTCGTGTGTCAGCACGAAGGAGTGGATCTTGTCGCGGTCGGGCCGCCAGGTGTACGCGCTTCCGATCAGCAGGGGATGCAGCGTGCGGATGAATACGGAGAGCCGCGCAACGGGAACGCCGCTCGAGCGCAGCATCCGCCCGAATCGCTCCGTCAGCTCGGCAGGCGAGCTGCTGTTCCAGCCCTCGCGCAGCACCCAGTCGACGTAGGCGCTGCCGTGGCTCTGCGCGTCGCGGTAGCCGGTCGCGTAGTTCCCGTCCTCGTTGTAGGTGACGCCCAGCTTCTCCAGCCAGAAGGCGAGGTAGCCCTTGATCGACGACGCCTCCTCGATCGGGTTTTCGTAGCTCCAGACCGAATCGAGCGCCTCGCGGTCGCCCACCTTGAGGGTCCAGTAGGACGCGTTGCCCTTGAACGGGCAGTGCGTGCGGTAGCGCGTACGCTGCATCAGGTCCATGCGCACGTCTTCGCGCGGAAAATAATAGACCGGCGGCAGCCTGGATTCCTTGAAAAGCACGGCCCGGTCGCTGTTCGCGACGACTACGCCGTTGAATTCGATCCGCACGTTGCGGCCGGTCACTTCCGCGGATACGCTGAATTCCGGCAGTGCGCCGCGATCGGGTGCCGATTCGCCGCCGTTCTTGACATCCGGCATATCAAAACCTCGGGTGCTTGGAGACGTTTGTCGTATTCACCGGGGGCGGTCCTGCTCCGGAAACGCCGACTGCGCGCCCTCCAGCCACGCCCGTCCGTGCGCGTAGAGACGCTCGACGACGGGTCCTTTCAGTTGCGGCAGGTCGAGCTTGATGGTGAAGCCGTTTTTCGTCTGCAGATAGGCAAGGTGGCGGTAGCCCTCGGGAAAGCGGATCAGCAATTCCGGGTCGAGCTTCAGATTCGCGGACGGATCCACCGGATCCATGCGGTCCTTTTCGTAGATCGGCTGACGGCGCACGATGCCCCAGCGCCCGGCGCGTTTTTCGAAGAAATCGTAGAAGCGCCCGGTGCAGACCACGTCGACCAGCACGCCGTCCACCGGCGCGCGCTGGTTGATGGTCATCTTCGTCTGTGCGACGGCGCGATTGCCTTTGACGTCCACGCTCGAGCCGCCGAGCAAGTGGAGAATGTTGACGCCGCGCTCGAAGCCCGCCTTGCTGATTTCGATGAACCGTGCGGCCGGTCCCTGAAACCAGGTCGCCGTCATCCAGCCGTCCTCGTGCCATACGGTGCGGAAGCGCTCCCAGTCGCCGGCGTCGCGCCAGAGCGCCCAGTTCTGCACCACTTCCATGATGGCGAGTTTGTCGTCCATGCCGGTGTTCCTACTGCTGCCGGCCGGCTTCGGCGAACGCCGCGGCGGCGAGGACGAATGCTCGCGCGGCCCGCTTCGCCGGCGTCGCTTCGAAAATCAATCCACCTTGGCGCCGGAAACCTTGACTACTTGCGCCCATTTCACGATTTCGTCACGCAGGAACCTGTCGAATTGATCGATGGACATGCCCATCGGCACAGCGCCCTGCCTGGTCCACGCCTCCTTCACTTCCGGAAGGCTGATGATGCGGTTCACTTCGGTACTCAGGCGCTCGAGGATCGGACGCGGCGTACCGGCAGGGGCCATCAGGCCGAGCCAGATGCCGGCCTCGTAGCCCGGCACGCCCGCCTCGGCAACGGTGGGCACGTCGGGAAGTACCGAGGAGCGCGTCTTGCCGGTGGTGCCGAGCGCCCTGACCTTGCCGGCGCGCACGTTGGGTGCCATCGTGGTGATGGCATCGATCATCATCTGTACCTGGCCGCCGAGGATTCCGATGCGCGCGCCGTCGCTTCCCTTGTACGGCACGTGCACGATGTCCACCCCGCCCAGCGCCTTGAACAGTTCGCCGGCCATGTGGTACGGCGTGCCGGGCCCCGAGGAGGCGTAGTTGAGGACCTTCGGCCTGGATTTCGCCAGGGCGATGAATTCGCCCAGGTTGCTGGCCGGCACGGACGGGTGCACGACCATCAGCAGATCCGAGTAGTTCACTCCGGTGATCGGCGCAAGGTCGCGCATGAGATCGAAGGGCTTCTTCGGGATCAGCGTCTCGTTGACCGTATGGGTGTTGGACATCATCAAAAGCGTGTAGCCGTCCGCGGCCGATTTCGCCACCGCGTCGGTGCCCACGATCGAGCCGCCGCCGGGCCGGTCTTCCACGACAAAAGGCTGACCGAGCAAGTCCTGCAGCTTGGCACCCAGAAAGCGCGCGTAGATGTCGGCCGGGCCGCCGGCGCCGTACGGTACGATGATCTTCACGGGCCGGCTCGGATAGCTTTGCGCGTGTGCCGCGAGGGCGGCCGACATGCAAGCGACGAGCGCGGCGAGCAATGCAACCGGACGCGCCATGGGTTCCTCCTGTAGGTGAACACGCGAACTGCGGCGGGATTCTACGCGGTTCCGGCTTCGACGGACGATCCCAAACTGGCACAATCCGGTCCATGACACGCGCCACCCGAAACCGGAAGAGCACGGATCGCCTCTCCCGGACGAAATCCCAGCGCGACCTCCCGTCGCGCGTGACGGTGGTCGGCCTGGACCGCGCGCCGCATCGCGCGTTCCTGCGCGCGCTCGGCCTTTCGGATCGCGATCTGAAAAAGCCGTTCGTAGGCGTGACCTCGACCGACGGCCGGGTTACGCCGTGCAACGCCCTGCTCGGCGAACTTGTGCGCGAGGCCTGCGCGGCGGTGCGCGATCGCGGGGGCGTGCCGTTCGACTTCGCGTCGATTTCGGTCGCGGACTCGATGTCGATGAACCACGGCGGCATGCGGTTCTCGCTCGTGTCGCGCGAGCTGATCGCCGACGGCGTGGAGGCCGTGGCGCGCGGTCACGCCTACGATGCGCTGGTGGCTTTCGCCGGCTGCGACAAGACGCTGCCCGGAATGATGATGGCGATCACGCGCCTGAACCTTCCGTCGGCGTTCGCGTACGGCGGCGCGGCGCTGCCCGGGCGCTGGCGCGGCCGGGACGTGACGGTGCTCGATACATACGAGGCGGTGGGAGGCGTCTATGCGGGACAGGTCACGAGGCAGGAACTGAACGAGCTGGAGCACGTCTGCCTGCCCACTCTGGGCGCGTGCCCGGGCCAGTTCACCGCCAATACGATGGCGATGGTTTCCGAGACGCTCGGACTTGCGCTGCCCGGTTCGGCGACGCTGCCCGCGGTGGCGCCGGAGCGCGCGGCGCAGGCGCGCCGGACGGGGCGCGTCGCGATGGAAATCCTCGGCCGGGGTGGACCGCTGCCGCGCGAGCTGGTCACCCGGAAAAGCATCGAGAACGCGTGCGCCGCGGTTGCCGCGACCGGCGGCTCGACGAACGCCGGGTTGCACATTCCCGCGATCGCGCATGAGGCCGGAATCCGGTTCGACCTGGATGATTTCGCGCGCATCGCGAAGCGCACCCCGCTGATCGCCGACATGAAGCCGGGCGGCAGGTTTCTCGCCAGGGATCTGCATGAAATTGGCGGCGTGTACGTGGTGCTGAAGGAACTGCTGCTGCGCGGCGCGCTGCACGGCGACTGCCTGACGCTGCTCGGCACCACCCTGGCGCAGGAGCTCGAGGGCCACCCCGGGGCAGACGGGGAAGTCGTGCGGAAAGAGCCGCTGATGGAAAGCGGGGGAATCGTGGTGCTCAAGGGAAATCTCGCCCCCGACGGCGCCCTGATCAAGATCGCCGGGCTCCGGGCGCTCCGCTTCGAAGGACCGGCGCGCGTCCTGGATTCCGAGGAGGCTTGCGCCGAGATCGTGCGCACGCGCGCCTACCGCGCGGGGGAAGTGCTGGTCATTCGCCACGAAGGTCCGAAAGGCGGACCGGGAATGCGCGAGATGCTCGGGATCACGGCGCTGCTCTACGGCCAGGGAATGGGCGAGAAGGTCGCGCTCGTCACCGACGGGCGCTTCTCCGGCGCGACGCGCGGAATGATGGTCGGCTACGTCTCGCCCGAGGCGGCTGCCGGCGGGCCGATTGCGCTGGTGAAAAGCGGCGATCGCATCCGGATCGACGCCGCGAAGGGAACCATCGCGCTCGAGGTCCCGGCCACCGAGCTTACCCGCAGGCGCCGGGTCTGGCGCCCGCCGCGGCGCGCTCCGCTCTCGGGCGCGCTGGAAAAATACGCCGCACTCGTCGGCTCGGCATTCAACGGCGCCGTAACGCACCGCGGCGCAGTAACGCAGCGCGGCGCCGCGGGGCGCCGCCGCGCTCGCTAGCCCGAAAGCAGAATCCGAGCCAGCTCGCGCAGCTTGCCTTTCTGGATCTTGGTCGCGTTGGCTCCGGGCGTAACGGGAAAAGCGTCGACTGCGAACACGCGCCGGGGAACTTTGTATTTGGCGAGCCTGGAGGCCACGTGGCGGGCAACCGCCGGTTCGTCCATGCGGCTGCCCGGCCGCAGGATGACGAACGCCACCGCCGCGTTTCCCTCGAGCGCCGGCACGCCGACGACCTGGCAGGCGTCGATCCACGGAAGCTCCTGCACGACCGATTCGATCTCCGCCGGCGACACCAGAAAGCCTCCCAGGCGCAGCGAGTCGCCCATGCGCGTGAGAAACACGAACCGTGCATCGGACTGCGTGTAGCCCAGATCGCCCGAACGGTAATACTCGTCCCCGGTCAGAGCGTCCAGCGTGGCTTGCGGGTCGCCGTGGTAGCCGGCCATCCGGCTCGCGGGCGCGAGAAATTCGAGCTCGCCCGCCTCGCCATGCGGCAGGATCCGTCCCGATTCCGGGTCGCGCGCACGTACCTTTGCGTGCGCGCTCACCGGGCGGCCGCCCGCGAGCATGCGTTCCGAGGCAGGCGCGCCCTCGTCCTGCCTCGCGAACAGCGCCTGGATTTCGCTCGTGCCGTACAGGCCCGCGAGCTTCAGGCCTCGTGCTTCGGCGCGCGCCACGATGTCGCCGAGCGCCGGATTGAATGCTGCATAGCCAAAAAAGCGCACGCCGGGAAACGGCACCGGCGCATCGCTTTGCCCGAGAAGCTGGGCGAACGCTTCATCCGTCCCGTTCGCGTGGGTCACGGCGTGCGCCACGATATCCCGCCCGGCTTCGGCGGCGTCCCACGACGGGCGCATGACGAGCGGTCGCCCGGCGGCAAGCGCCGCCATCGCACTGCAAAAGCCGAAAACGCCGCAAAGCGGCGGCGCGAGCAGCAGCGTGGCATCCGGCCCGATCCCGAAACCGCGTACGACATCGAATGCGTGCGAAATGACGGTGCGCTGGTCGTGCAGCACGAACTTGGGCGCCCTGGTCGTGCCGGATGTGGTGAAGATGACACATCCTGCGTCGGGCGCGGACCGGTCCTCGTGGACCGGCTCCAGGGCGGCGAGCGTGGAATAGGCGAGCGCGGTCCGCCCGAGCACCGTTCGCGGCGTCGCCCCGCCTGCTTCCGAGTACACAATCACGGAATCGAGGCGCTCCATGGCTCGCGGATCGCACTCGGCGAGAATTGCAGCGAAATCGATGCCGCGGAATTCCGGCCAGAACACGAGCGCCCGCGCGCCCGAGCGACCGACGATATCGGCCACCTCGTGGCTGCGAAATCGCGTATTGACCGACACGGCGATCGCGCCGATCCGGGCGCAGGCGAAGAACGCCGCGAGCCACGCCGGGACGTTCGGCAGCCACAGCGCGACGCGCTGGCCGCGCTCGATCCCGAGCCGCGCGAGGCCGTTTGCGACGCGCCGCGCCTCGTTCTCGAGCGCGCGGAACGAGACCGGACGGCCGCGCTCGATGAGCGCCGGCCCGTCGCGCGATGCGCGCGCTGCAAGCAGCGCCGGCAGCGTTTCGGGAACGGTTGTCAAGCGTGAAGCAGGCTAATCGCTTGCAGGAAATCGCGCAACAACGCGCCGCGAAATGATTTTTTTGAAGCGATCGCACGCGATCGCGCGCGCCGCGCCGAACCTTCGTGATCGCGCGCAGAAAAATTCTGATCGTGCGCAAAAAAAAATACGAAAGCCGATTGTGTTCGCGCAACGATGTGGATATCATGCTCGCTCGTTTGCGCGGTGCGCCCGCTCCGCGGACGAAACTGGAAGGACGATTCCCGACGTCCCCGGTCGGGATGACAGGGAGAAAGCATGCCATCCGTTGTAACCAAGGCGGATCTGGTTGAGGCTGCGGCGAAGGCCGGCAACCTGAGCAAGTCCGTCGCGGGCAATGCCGTGAACGCGATTTTCGATGCGATCGTCACCAGCGTCGCGAAAGGAAACCGCGTGACCGTGGTCGGCTTCGGAACGTTCCTGCCGCGCAGGCGCAAGGCGCGTTCCGGCCGCAATCCGGTGAACGGCAAGGAAATGAGAATCCTGGCGAAAACCGTGCCGGCGTTTGCCGCCGGGCAAGGCTTCAAGGAGGCGGTCTCGGACCGGTAGGTGCGGCAAAGCTCGCGAAACCATCGGGCTGCGAAGCGCGCTTCGCAGCTTTTTTTTTGCGTTCGGGCGGGCGCGGCGCACCGGCCGTGCGCGGTGTGATCCTTGGCCGCAATTTTCGCCCGTAACTACGTGTATTGCGTGGGCATTGCAAAGCACAATGCGACTTGGCAAAATCCGGTTGAGATCGGATTCGTTCCATGGACAGCCCCCTCATCCTGTCGCTCGATAGTCACGGGATCCCGCACCGCTGGATCAGCTGGCAGCAGGCCTGCTTCTATTACGCCAAGAACCTGGTTGCCTGGACCCTCGGTGACATGACCTTCACCTTCTACGGCGGAATTTCGCGCGCCACCGGCTCGCGCTCGAGCATCACCGCGCATTCGATCATCGCGATCAAGGGAAAAGCGCATGCCGCCAAGGGCTTCAACCAGGTGCCGCCGCTCAATAACCGGGAGCTGTTCCGGCGCGACCGCCAAACGTGCGCATACTGCGGAGGCGAGTACAGCTTCTTCCGCCTGACGCGCGATCACGTCATCCCGCTTTCGCGCGGCGGGCGCGACACCTGGATGAACGTGGTCACGGCGTGCCGCCAATGCAACGGGCACAAGCGCAACCGCCTGCCTGAAGAGTCCGGCCTGGAGCTCCTCTACGCGCCGTACGTGCCGAACAAGGCGGAATTCCTGATCCTGACCAACCGGCGCATCCTCGCCGACCAGATGGAGTTTCTCAGGCAGCACATCGCGTCGCACTCGCGCCTGGTTTTCGCCCCTGCCTGATTTCTGGCGCAGCAGCGGTTATCACCTGCTGGAGCGGGATGATGCCGGGCGGCTGCGCGTCACCGACGATTTCCTGCGCGCGTACCTGCTGCGGCCGGAAATCCGGCCGGTTGAAGAATCGTGCGCGGCCGAGCGGACGCTGCATGCCGCGCTCATGGAGGATCCGCGTCGCCCGGTGCCCGCGCGCGAGGTGGCAGCGGTCGGCGACGAGGACGCGCGCGACAATTACCGTATTCTGCTTCGCTTCCGGCAGCGCCTGCTCGAGGCGGGCACGATCGAAGGCTGCTATGCGGCGCTGTTCCGCGGCGAGGGCGTGGACGTGCCACCGCTGTTCGTGGACCAGTTGGTGCACGTCATCCTGCGCAATGTCCTGGACGGCTGCGAGGACCCGCTGCGGCTGCGCGCGGCCGAGCTGTTCTTCCGGGAACAGAAAGCGACGCTGCGCGATGGCCAGATTCTGCTGGCGGACCTGGAAACAGTCGAGATGCACGCCTCGGGCCGGGAGCTGGGAAGCCTGGGACGGCTCATTCTCGAGGTGCAGGGGCCGCTTGCCCGGATCGATCTGGAGGTGCTCGACACGGGGAACGCCGCACGGTACTGGGAGCGCGATTCCCGCCACGACACGGTGATCAGCCTCACCTACGGCCACGCGGCGCTCGATGCCTGCTGCCGCGTGATCGAGGCCTGGGTGGTGCATTTCGCCGGCGTCGCGGTCGCGGTGAACCCCATGCGGCGCATCGAGGACGAGCGCTGGGCGTGGCACATCGGGCTCGATGCCGAATCCACCGCGATCCTGAACGATCTGTGGCAGGGGAACGAACTGGAGCCCGGCCGGATGCAGAGGATCCTGGCGCTGTTCCGCATGGATTTCCGCGATCCGCGCGCCATGCGGCCGGAGCTCTCGGGGCGCCCGGCGTACCTCGCGCTCAGCGCGGACGGGGAAGGAACGGTGCGGATGAAACCGCAGAACCTGCTTGTCAACCTGCCGCTCGCGAACCCGGTTTGAAGCCGCGCTACTGGGACAAGGCCAAGCGAGCGCTTGCGCGCAGCGACCCGCTGCTGGGCGCGATCATCGCCCGCTATCCGCGCATCCATCTGGTCTCGCGCGGCGATCCGTTCCAGACCCTTGCACGCTCGATCGTGGGCCAGCAGATCTCGGTCAAGGCAGCCCAGGCGGTATGGGAGCGGCTCCTTGCGGCGGCTCCGGAGATGGCGCCGCACGCGGTGCTCGTGCTCGACCGCAACGCGCTGCGCGCCTGCGGACTTTCCGAACGCAAGGGCGAATACATCGCGGACCTGGCGCGGCATTTCGCCGACGGCACGATTCACGTCGGTCGCTGGCCGGCGATGTCGGACGAGGAAGTGACCGACGAGCTGATCCAGGTGCGGGGCATCGGTCGCTGGACGGCGGAAATGTTTCTGATCTTCAACCTGCTGCGGCCGGACGTGCTGCCGGTCGACGACCTGGGGCTGCGGCGCGCGGTCAGTGTGTCCTACCGCGCCGGCCGCAGGGTGAGCGAGACCTCGATCCGGCGCATCGCGCACGCGTGGCAGCCCTGGCGTTCGGTCGCCACCTGGTACCTGTGGCGCTCGCTCGATCCCGTGCCGGTGGAGTACTGACCCGAAGCGTAGAATTTCGCGGCGATGAAGACGACCTTCCTCGACTTCGAGCAGCCGATCGCCGAGCTGGAAAACCGCATCGACGAGCTGCGCTACGTGCAGGACGATTCGGCGCTGGACATCTCCGAGGAGATCCAGCGCCTGACCAAGAAGAGCCAGGCGCTCACCCGGGAGATTTACGCCAAGCTCACGCCGTGGCAGGTTGCGCAGGTGGCGCGTCATCCGCAGCGCCCCTACACGCTCGATTACGTGCAGATGCTCTTCACGCACTACGAAGAGCTGCACGGGGACCGCGTGTTCGCCGAAGACGCGTCGATCGTCGGCGGCCTGGCGCGCTTCGACGGCGAACCTTGCGTGGTGATCGGCCATCAGAAAGGGCGCGACACCAAGGAAAAGATCCTGCGCAATTTCGGGATGCCGCGGCCCGAGGGCTATCGCAAGGCGCTCCGACTGATGGCGCTCGCGGGAAAGTTCGGCCTGCCGGTGTTCACTTTCGTCGACACGCCCGGCGCCTATCCCGGCATCGACGCGGAAGAACGCGGCCAATCGGAGGCGATCGGCAGGAACCTGTTCGAGATGGCGCGGCTCAAGGTCCCGATCGTCGCCACGATCATCGGCGAGGGCGGATCCGGAGGCGCGCTCGCGATCGCGGTCGGCGACGTGATCCTGATGCTGCAATACGCGACCTATTCGGTCATTTCGCCGGAGGGATGCGCCTCCATCCTGTGGCGGAGCGCCGACAAGGCGCCCGAGGCCGCGGAGACGCTCGGCATCACCGCGGGGCGCCTGAAAACGCTCGGGCTGATCGACCGCATCGTCAACGAGCCCCTGGGCGGCGCGCACCGCGATCCGCAGGCTGCCGGGGCGGCGCTGAAGAAGTCGCTTGCCGATGCGCTCCGGCAGGTGCGCGACAAGAAGCCAAGGCAGCTGGTCGAGGAGCGGCTCGAGCGTCTGATGGGGTATGGCAAATTCAAGGAAGCGGCCGAGCGCTGAGGGGAGGCGCATGGCGCATCGGGCCGACGCGCGCATGCTTGGCGCGGCGCACGCGTGCCTCCGGGCGCACGCGTTGCGCGGCAAGCGCGTCGCCGTCGGGCTTTCGGGCGGTGTCGACTCGGTGACGCTGCTGCACGTGATGTGCGGGCTGGCGGCGGAATTCGGATATCGGGTATCGGCGATTCACGTTCACCATGGTCTGAGCGTCAACGCGAATGCCTGGAGCCGCTTCTGCGGTGCGCTTTGCCGGCGCTGGAACGTGCCCCTCACGGTTCGTCGCGTCAAGGTAAGTCGCGCCGGCAAAGGCCTCGAAGCCGCCGCGCGTGACGCCCGGTACGCCGTGTTCCGCCGGCTGCCCGCCGATGCGATCGCGCTGGGCCACCAGCTCGACGACCAGGCCGAGACCGTGCTCATGAACCTGCTGCGCGGTGCAGGGCTCGCCGGCGCCAGCGGGATGCCTGCAGTCGCGCGTCTGGGCGCCAAGCTGCTCCTCAGGCCGCTGCTCGAAGTGCCGCGCGAAGCAATCGAGCGCTATGCGGAAGCGCGCCGCCTGGAATGGATCGAAGACGAGTCGAACCGGGACGATGCGCTCACGCGAAGCTTTCTGCGCTGCCAGGTCGCGCCGCTTCTCGCCAGACGGTTTCCGCGCTGGCGCGAGAGCCTGGCGCGCGCCGCGCGCCACTTTGCCGCGGCGAACGTCGATGCCAACCGGTTGCTGCGGGAATTTCTTGCGGCGCGCGGCCTGCGGGCACCGAGCGAAAGGAAGCTGGCGGAGATGCTGCGCCAGCTTTCGCGGGCAAGGCGCGACGCGCGAGTGGCGATCGCGCACGACGGCGTAGTGCTTCGCCGCTATCGCGACCGGGTCATGTTGACCCGCCCGCAGGCCGGAGCATCGTTTGCGCCGGTCCGCTGGTCAGGCGAGCCGCGGCTCGCGCTGCCGGAGCTCGGCGGAGAACTGCGTTTTCGGCGACAACGCGGCGAGGGAATCGACCCTTCGCGTCTTCGCGCGGGCGAGATGACCGTTCGGCTGCGCGCGGGCGGTGAGCGCCTGCAGCCCGACGCGCGACGACCGCGCCGCGCGCTGAAGAAGCTGTTCCAGGAAGCCGGCGTGCCGCCGTGGGAGCGGGAACGATTGCCGCTGCTTTTTTGCGGCAGCGACCTCGTCTGGGCGCCCGGCCTCGGCATGGACGCGCGCTATCGCGCCGCGGCGGGCTCACGCGGGTTCGTTCCCGAGTGGTGCCCGCGCGGCTGAGCAGGAACGCTGGGCGCCCAGGCTGCGGCTTCGCGCTCCCGCAAAGTCGTCCGGCGCTTCGTTTTCGCGCCTCCGATCAAGGTGGCGGCAATGAATGCAAGCCCTTGTTTTTACGCAAAAGAGAGCGCCATCGTGTTATACTTTCCGACTTTTCATGAACAGCACTGGAGAGAACCGAATGGCGGTCGAACGGACCCTGTCGATCATCAAGCCGGATGCGGTGAAAAAAAACGTGATCGGGCAGCTCCTCGCGCGATTCGAAGCCGCGGGCCTGAAGATCGTCGCGGCGCGCATGACGCATCTGTCGCGTCGCGAAGCCGAGGGATTCTACGCGGTGCATCGCGAGCAGCCGTTCTTCAGGGATCTGGTCGAGTTCATGACCTCCGGCCCGGTGCTGCTGCAAGTGCTCGAGGGCGAGAACGCGATCGCGAAGAACCGCGAGCTGATGGGCGCCACCAATCCGAAGCACGCCGCCAAGGGAACCATCCGCGCGGATTACGCGATCTCGATCGATGCCAACGCGGTGCACGGCTCCGACGGCCTGGAGACCGCGCGCGTCGAAGTCGCTTATTTCTTTCCGGCGTGCGAGGTTTTCGCGCGCTGAGGGAGCGGCGATGGCAGTGAATCTCTTCGAGTTCGACCGCGCCGCGATGGAGCGCCACTTCGCCTCGATCGGGGAGAAGGCGTTTCGCGCCCGGCAGGTCCTGCGCTGGATTCATCAGCGCGGCGCGCGCGATTTCGAGGCCATGAGCGACATCGCGAAAACGCTGCGGGCAAAACTCGCGGCAACGGCCGCGATCAAGCCCCCGCGCGTCGTGGCTGACGGCACCGCCGGTGACGGCACGCGCAAGTGGCTCATCCGGGTGGACGACGCCAACGCGGTCGACTCGGTGTACATCCCGGAGGCGCGTCGCGGGACGCTGTGCATCTCGACTCAGGCGGGCTGCGTACTCGACTGCGCCTTCTGCTCGACCGGGAAGCAGGGCTTCAATCGCAACCTGACGACCGCGGAAATCATCGGCCAGCTGTGGATCGGGAACCGGGCGCTCGGAAGCGGATCGGGGGCCGCCCGGCCGATCACCAACGTGGTGCTGATGGGGATGGGCGAGCCGCTGCTCAATCTGGAGGCGGTGATCCCGGCGCTGAACCTCATGCTCGACGACGATGCCTATGGGCTCTCGCGCCGGCGCGTCACGGTTTCCACGTCGGGCGTGGTGCCCGGCATCGACCGGCTGCGCGAGGAATGCCCGGTGGCGCTGGCGGTTTCGCTGCACGCGCCCGACGACGAACTGCGCGATCGCCTGGTGCCGATCAACCGCCGGTATCCGATCCGCGAGCTGGTCGCCGCGTGCAACCGTTATCTGGAACGCGCGCCGCGCGATTTCATCACCTTCGAGTACGTGATGCTCGACGGCGTGAACGACTCGGCGGCGCAGGCGCGCGCGCTGCTCCCGATCGCGGCGCGCGTGCGCTGCAAATTCAACCTCATTCCGTTCAATCCGTTTCCCGGATCGGGCCTGGAGCGCTCGAGCGCGGAACGAATCCGCGGGTTTTCGGAGGTTCTGCAGCGGGCGGGACTCACGGTCACCACGCGCAGGACGCGCGGCGAGGCGATCGACGCCGCCTGCGGCCAGCTCGCCGGCCAAGTCTCCGACCGCACAAACCGCACGTCGGCGGGCGGGCGGCGCACCCGCATTCCGATCCGGGAACTCAGCGCATGAAATGCCGCCTGTATCTTGCCCTTCTCATGGCCGCAGCGGGCTGCGCGACGCCGCCGCCGCCGGAGCCGATCGCGGAGACCGGCACCGTCGCGGGCGAGGTCGGCGACCCCCGAAACCGTGCCAAGGTCCACACCGAACTTGCCTCGCTCTATTACGAACGCGGCAACATGGGGGTCGCGCTCGAGGAACTTCGCATCGCCGCCTCCGCGGACCCGAACTACGCGCAGGCGCACGGCATGTTCGGACTGGTGTACATGGAGCTTCGCGAGAACCAGCTTGCCGAGCAGAGCTTCCAGCGCGGACTGCGTCTTGCCCCGCAGGACTCGGACCTCAACCACAACTACGCCTGGTTCCTGTGCCAGACCGGGCGCGAGACCGAGGGCATCCAGCACTTCATGCAGGCGATTCGCAATCCGCTTTACGGGGCGCCGTGGCGTTCTTACTCGGGCGCCGGGGCCTGCGCCCTGCGCAAGAACCAGCTCAAGGACGCCGAGGACTATTTCCAGCGCGCGCTCAAGATGGAGCCGGATGAGCCGCGATCGCTGCTCCAGCTCGGGCAGATCCGCTACCGGCAGGGCAACTACGGCGAATCGCGCACCCTTGTTTCGCGCTTCAACAAGCTGGTCGATCCGACGTCGGAATCGCTCTGGCTGGCGCTGCGAATCGAGCACAGGCTCGGCGAGCGGATCGCCGAAGCGAGCTTCGCCAGCCAGCTGCGGCGGCGTTTTCCCGGCTCGCACGAGTACCAGCTGCTGCAGCGTGGCGAGTTCGATTGAATGATGGACACGGAACGCGACGATCCGGCGGCGGTCGCGGCGCAGCCGAATCCCGGGCCGGCCGTCGGCGAGGCGCTCGCCGACGGCCGGCGGGCGCTCGGCCTGTCGGTCGAGGACATCGCGCGCCAGCTGAAATTCAGCGTCCGGCAGATCGAGGCGCTCGAACATGGGCGGTTCGAGCAACTGTCCGGGCCGCCCTTCGTGCGCGGCATGGTTCGCGCCTACGCGCGCCTGGTCCGGGTGGATGCCGACCCGCTGGTACGGCGTCTCGCGCCGCGCACGGCCGAGCCCGACCAAGGGAATCTGGCGGCCTCGCTGCGAAAGCCGATCCCGTTCTCCGACGGCGCCAAGCGGGTCAACCTGGCCTACGCCGCGCTCTCGCTCGCCGTTCTCGGCGTGATCGGCGCGGTGGCCTGGGAGTGGCACGGCGAGCGCTCGGCGAGCAATCGCCTCACCTTCGTACGAGCTGCCCAGGTGCCGCTCGAGCCGGCGCGCGCGCCGGTTGCAGTGACCGGAACCGAACTCGCAACCGTGGAGCCGCAGCCGGCGGCGGGGCTAAACGAATCCGCGGCCGAAACGGAGGCATCTCCCGCAGCGGACGGCAGGCGCCGCCTCACGCTGCATTTTGACCGCGAATCGTGGGTGCAGATCCGTGCCCGCGACGGCAGGATTCTGCTGTCCCAGCTCAATCCCGCGGGCACCGAGAGAGTCGTCGAGGGCCGGCCGCCGTTCGACGTGGTGATCGGAAACGCGCAACACGTGCGGCTCCGCTACGACGACCGCCCGATCGACCTGGCGCCGCACGTCAAGGTCGAGGTGGCGCGCTTTACGCTGGAATGACGATGACGGCGCGCAGGATCTCCGCGAAGGTGCAGGTGGGCGGTGTGGCGATCGGCGGCGGCGCGCCGATCGCCGTCCAGTCGATGACCAACACCGATACCGCAGACGCGGAAGCGACGGCCCGGCAGGTCTTCGAACTGTGGCGCGCGGGCTCGGAGCTGGTGCGCATCACGGTGAATTCGCCCGAGGCGGCCGCGCAGGTGGCGGGCATCCGCGCCCGGCTCGACGCGATGGCCTGCGACGTGCCGCTCGTCGGCGATTTTCACTTCAACGGCCACCGGCTGTTGTCGCAATTTCCGGACTGCGCACGGGCACTCGCCAAGTACCGGATCAACCCCGGCAACGTCGGCAAGGGTGCAAAACGCGACGAGCAGTTCGCCACCATGATCGAAGCGGCGCTGCGCTGGGGCAAGCCGGTGCGAATCGGCGTCAACTGGGGTTCGCTCGATCCCGAGCTGCTGGCGCGCGTGATGGACGAGAATGCAGGCCGGGGCGAGCCGCTGCCGGCGGGCGAGGTGCTGCGCGAAGCGCTGGTCCGCTCCGCGCTCGAATCGGCAGCACAGGCGCAGGCGCTGGGACTCGGCGCGGAGCGCATCGTGATCTCGTGCAAGGTGAGCGGCGTGCAGGATCTGATCGCCGTGTACCGGGACCTTGCGCGCCGCTGCAACCACGCGCTTCACCTGGGCCTGACCGAGGCGGGAATGGGCTCCAAGGGAATCGTCGCCTCGAGTGCGGCCATGGCGGTCCTGTTGCAGGAAGGCATCGGCGATACGATCCGCGTTTCGCTCACCCCGGAACCCGGCGGCGACCGGACGCGCGAGGTCGTGGTCGCACAGGAGCTGCTGCAGACCATGGGACTGCGCAGCTTCATGCCCCTGGTCGCCGCATGCCCGGGCTGCGGCCGCACGACCAGCACCCTCTTCCAGGAACTGGCGGACCGAATCCAGACCTACCTGCGCGCGCAGATGCCTGCGTGGCGCGAATGCTATCCTGGAGTGGAGGAGTTGCGCGTCGCGGTGATGGGCTGCGTGGTGAACGGCCCGGGCGAGTCCAAGCACGCCGACATCGGCATCAGCCTCCCGGGCAACAACGAATTTCCGGTCGCTCCGGTGTACGTGGACGGCGAGAAGACGGTCACGCTCAAAGGCGAACGCATCGCCGAAGAATTCCAGGCGATCGTCGAAGCTTACGTCCGGAGCAGATTCGCTCCGCGCTCGCCGCAAGCCGGGCGGATCCCCATCAAATCGAGCACATGAGCGCGATCCAGGCAATCCGCGGCATGAACGACGTGCTGCCGGATGAGGCGGCGCTGTGGCTGGCGTTCGAGCAGATCGTCGAACGCTGGCTGGAGCGCTGGGGCTACCGCAACATCCGCGTGCCGCTGGTCGAGCACACGGCGCTGTTCCGGCGCGCGATCGGCGAAGCGACCGACATCGTCGAAAAGGAGATGTACTCCTGGCGCGACGAGCTGAACGACGAGGAGCTGACCCTGCGCCCGGAAGGCACCGCGGGCTGCGTGCGCGCCGTCATCGAGCACAATCTGCTGTACGACGGCCCCAAGCGCTTGTGGTACGCGGGGCCGATGTACCGGCACGAGCGTCCGCAGAAGGGCCGCTACCGCCAGTTCCACCAGTATGGGGCGGAAGCGATCGGATACCCCGGCCCCGACGTGGACGCGGAGCTGATCGTCATGTGCGCGCGCCTGTGGCAGGAACTCGGCCTGGAGGGAATTCGCCTGGAACTCAACACCATCGGTTCGCCGCAAGAACGCGCGCGCCATCGCACCGACCTGGTCAGGCACCTCGAGGCGCATGCGGAGATGCTCGACGCAGACGCGAAACGGCGCCTGCATACGAATCCTCTCCGCATCCTGGACTCGAAGAATCCGACGGTGCAGCAGGTCGTGGCCAATGCGCCGGACCTGATGACGTACCTCGGCGAGCAGTCGCGGGAGCACTTCGACGGTCTCAGGAAACTGCTTGCGGCGGCGAACGTCGAGTACGTGATGAACCGCAAGCTGGTGCGCGGGCTGGACTATTACAACGGCACGGTCTTCGAGTGGGTGTCGGACCGGCTCGGTGCGCAGGGCACGGTATGCGGTGGCGGCCGCTACGACGGCCTGTTCGTGCTGCTCGGTGGCAAGCCTGCGCCCGCAGCCGGGTTCGCCATCGGATGCGAGCGCGTGGTCGCACTGCTGAAGGGCTCGAATCGCGCGCCGGCAACACCATGTCCGGATGCATACGTCCTGCAGCAGGGCGAGGGCACGCTCGAATTCGCGTTCGGGATCGCCGATGCGCTGCGCTCGGCCGGGTACGCGGTGGTGCAGCATGCGGGCGGCGGCAGCCTGCGCTCGCAGATGAAGAAGGCGGACGCCAGCGGGGCTGCGCTCGCCCTGATCATCGGCGAGGATGAGCTGCGCGCGGGCGAGGTCACGGTGAAGCCGCTGCGCGACGCTCGGGCGCAGTTGCGCGTTGCGCGCGCCACGATCGTGGGCCGCTTGTCCGAATTCCTGAAAGGCGGATAGACATGGCCATGCAGAACCTCGACCTGGAAGAGCAGGAGCAGCTTGCTGCGCTGAAGGGATGGTGGAAGGACAACGGCAACCTCGTGCTCGGCCTGATCGCCGCCGTGGCGCTGTCCGTTGCCGGATGGTGGGGCTGGAACGGATACCAGCGGACCCAGGCGCTGCAGGCGAGCGCGCTTTACGAGGCGTTGTGGAAAGCGATCCAAACCGCCGACGCCAAGGCAGTCCGCGACGCAGGGGGCGCCCTTGCGGAAGGTTATCCGCGCACCCTGTACGCCTCGATGGGCGCGCTCGCCACGGCGCGCTTTTACTTCGACCGCAACGACGCAAAGGCCGCCAAGGCGCAGCTGCAGTGGGTGATCGAACGTTCGTCTTCGGACGAGCTCGGCGACATCGCCCGGCTGCGGCTTGCCGCATTGCTGCTGGACGAGAAGGCCTACGACGAGGCGCTCAAGCTTCTGGAGACGGCGCACGGCGAGCCGTTCGCTGCGCAATTTGCCGCGCTCAAGGGCGATGTGCTCGTTGCCAGGGCGCAGATCACGGAAGCCAGGGCCGCCTACACGCTTGCGCTGGAAAAGGCGGACAAGAATAACGACGCGTTCCGCGCCAGCGTGCAGTTGCGCCTGGACGCGCTCGGGGGGTAGCGGTGCGGCGCTTCCTTGCAGCGTCGGCGGCGGCTGCGCTTGCCGCGTGCTCGAGCATGCCGAGCCTCAATCCGCTCGACTGGTTCAGTTCGAGTTCTTCGGGCCCGAAACCAGCCGAGTTGCCCGCCCTGACCAATCCACAGGCGGTGCGTGTGCTCTGGTCCTCGGCCATCGGCCGCGCCGATGCGTTCGTGTTCAGCCCGGCGTTCGCGGGCGACAGCGTATACGCGGCGGCCCGCGACGGCGCAGTAGCGTGCCTCGACGCATCCGGCGGGCAGGTGCGCTGGAAGACCTCGATCGGTACGCGGCTCTCGGCGGGAGTCGGCAGCGACGGAAAGCTTGCGGTCGTCGCGACCGAGGAGGGCGAAGTGCTGGCCCTCGACGCCAAGACCGGCGCACTGCGCTGGAAAACGCGCGTTTCGAGCGAAGTGCTTGCGGCGCCCGTGGTGGGAGGCGATCTGGTGATCGTGCGCAGCGCCGACAGCCGGATCTTCGCGTTTAGCGCCGTGGACGGCAAGCGCCGCTGGGTATTTCAGCGCGCCGCCGCACCTCTGATCGTGCGGTCACCCGCCGGCGTCACGCTTCATCAGGGGCTCGCCTATGCCGGTTTTTCCGGCGGCAAGCTCGTGGCGATCGCGCTCTCGAACGGCGGCGTGCGCTGGGAGGCGACGGTCGCGGCGCCGAAAGGAGCGACCGAGCTCGAGCGCGTCACCGACATCATCGGCAACCCCACGGCACAGGGCCGCGAGGTGTGCGCGGCGGCGTTCCAGGGCCGCGTCGCCTGCTACGACGCGCAGAGCGGCACTCAGCAGTGGGCGCGCGAAATGTCGACGCTCACCGGCGTCTCGTTCGACGCGCGTTACGCCTTCGTGAGCGACGACCGCGGCGCGGTTCACGCCCTCGACCGCACCAACGGCCGCAGCGTCTGGAAGCAGGATCGGCTGGCGAACCGGCGGTTGTCGCTGCCCGTTCCGCTGGCGAGCGAGCTCGCGCTGGGCGACTTCGAGGGCTATGTCCACTTTCTTGCGCGCGACGCGGGGACCTTCGTCGCCCGCATCGCCACCGACGGCAGTCCGGTGCAGGCCGCGCCGCTGCGCCTGTCTTCGGGCTTGCTGGTGCAGACGCGGAACGGCGGGTTGTACGCGCTCAGCTTGCGGTGAAACCCGTCATCGCCCTGGTCGGGCGGCCGAACGTAGGAAAATCGACGCTGTTCAACCGGTTGACGCGCAGGCGCGACGCAATCGTCGTGGACGTGCCGGGCGTGACGCGCGACCGGCACTACGGCGAAGGGCGGCTCGGCGGCCGGGAGTTCCTCGCGATCGACACCGGGGGGCTCGATCCGGATGCCAAGGACGGGATCTTCGCGGAGATGGCGCGCCAGGCCGAGCAGGCGATGGCCGAGGCCGACGCCGTGATCCTCCTCACCGACGCGCGCAGCGGGCTCGCCGCCGGGGACCTCCGCATCGCCGAGCGGCTGCGCCGGCTGCACGGCAAAATCTGGATTGCGGCGAACAAGAGCGAAGGGCTCGCGCCCGAGTCCGCCGCCGCCGAGTTCCACGAGCTGGGCCTGGGCAACCCCGCGGCGATTTCCGCCGCGCACGGCAGCGGCGTTCTCGAGCTGATCGAGGCGGTGCTTGCCGAATTTCCGGAAGACAGTCCGGCCGGAGGCGAGGAGCGAAACGGCCATCCGCGCGTCGCGATCGTCGGCCGGCCGAACGTCGGCAAGTCCACGCTCGTGAATTCGCTGGTCGGCGAGGAGCGGGTCATCGTGTTCGATCAACCGGGCACGACGCGCGACGCGATCGAAGTGGCGTTCGAGCGCGGCGGACGGCGGTACACGCTCGTGGACACTGCGGGGCTGCGCAGACGCGGCAGGAGCGGGGCCGAAGTCGAGCGCTTCTCGATCGTCAAGACGTTGCAGGCGATCGAAGCGTCCAACGTGGAGGTGCTCGTGCTCGATGCGGCCGAAGGGATCGGCGAGCAGGACGCGCACGTCGCCGGCTACATTCTCGAGCGCGGGCGCGCGGTGGTCGTCGCAGTGAACAAGTGGGACGTCGCGGACGCCGAGGCGCGCGCGCGGATCAAGTCGGAGCTGCGCTGGAAGCTGGGTTTTCTCGGTTTCGCCGAGACGCACTTCATTTCCGCGCGGGACGGCAAGGGCCTGGGCGAGCTGATGCAGTCGGTGGACCGCGCCTACGCCGCCGCCACGGCCAAGCTTTCGACGCCGCGGCTCACCCGCACGCTGATCGCCGCGGTGGCGCGCCAGGCGCCGCCGCGCAGGGGCTACACGCGTCCCCGGATGCGGTACGCGCACCAGGGCGGCTCGAATCCGCCGCGGATCGTGATCCACGGCAACGCGCTCCACCAGGTGCCCGATGCCTACCGGCGTTACCTCGAGGGCGTGTTTCGCAAGACATTCGGCCTGGTGGGTACGCCGCTGGCTCTCGAGTTCAGGACCGGAACGAATCCCTACGCGGCGCGCCGGGCAGGCCGTTAGCCGGAGGAACCGGTCCGGCGCGGGCAGCGCTAGGGCGCGACGCATCGCGACGGGGAGCGCCCGTTTCCGGCCCACGCCGGGTCCGGATTGACGCTGGCGTCCGGTGCTGTTATGTTGTCAATGACAACATCGATCCGCCGGATAATGTAATCAATGTCAACATCGGCCACCCGCAGGCGCGCCTACCATCACGGAAACCTGCGGGCGTCGATTCTGCGGGCCGCAGGAAGACTGCTCGAGTGGAAAGGGCTTGCGGCGCTGAGCGTGCGCGCGGCGGCGCGCCGCGCCGGCGTGTCGCACAGTGCTCCCTATCGGCATTTTCCGGACCGCGAAAGCCTGCTCGCGGCGCTCGCTGCGGAGGGCTTCAGGACGCTCGACCGGGCGCTGCGGGAAGCCGGCGCGGGCGGCGGGCTGCGCGCACCGGGAGAGGCCTATGTTCGCTTTGCGCTGGCAAATCCGCAATGCTTCCGGCTGATGTTCGGCGGCGATGTTCGAATCCGGAGAGATCGGGCGCTCGCGGAGGCGGCGACGCGCGTGGTCGAGAGGCTTTCACAGGCGTTCACGTCCCAGCTTCCGGAGCCCGCCGGACACGATGCGTCGATCGCGGCCTGGTCCCTGGTTCACGGACTCGCCCTGCTGCTGCTCGACGACAAGGTCGCCGAGGCGGCGCGCCGGGGGCGAGAACCGGAGGTCTTTGTGCGCGCGGTGCTTTCGTCGATCCGGTTCGCCGCGAGGGCGCCTCAGCCCTCGGCGTAGGGCCGGAAGACTTCGGCGCAGGCTTCTACGGCTCCGGGTTCGGCGTGACAGCGCAGCAGCCGGAACAGGGGTTTGCCCGCACTGCGCGGGATGCGCGCGGCGTAATAGCCCCAGAGCGTCCGCGCATGCTCCGGCGCGCGCGCGGCGATGTATCCCGCCATTCCCGCGATCAGCAGGTATTCCCGGCCGTCTGAGTTGATCTCGGTCTGCGTGGCGAGAAGATGCGACGCAAGCTCCGCCATGCGCACCGCATCTCGCGCGCCGACCGCGCGGAACAGCGCGATCCAGCGGCGCTGGAATTCGTGCAGCTCCCGCTGGCACGAAGCCGCCATGATCCGGCTCCAGATCGCGCCGGCTTCCTCTGCTGACAGATACGGATTCACCGTTTTCGCCACGTGCACCAGGGCGTGCAGCCAGACGTCCAGTTCGCGCGGCTGACGGCATTCCAGGAGCCTCACCTTTACCAGCTCGAGGTCCTTTTGCAGCAGCGTCGGGACCCCTTGCGGCTCGGGTGCCACCGGATCGAGCAGGAAGTCGCGCGCGTAGCGCGCGAGACGCGTGTTCTCCACGCGCTCGAAGGAGTACGCGCCCTTGTGCAGCGGGTTGATCGGCCGGCGCGCGCGCTCCGGCTCCAGAAGCTCGAGCACCGGAACGCCCGCGTTCAGCATCGCCACGACGTCGGTGGCGCTCTTTTCCATGAACCGGTGCTTGGCCGCGTTGAGGTCGAGCACCGGGTAGTAATCGGAGTTGGCGGCCATGCCGTAGCTTGCAAAAAGCGGCTCCAGCGCGGCGCGGCTCCCCAGGTAGCGGGCGTCGAGATCGCCCGCCCACAGCACGTGCACGGTCCACAGCTCCCGCGCCAGCCCCGGTTCCTCGAACACCTTCGGGCTCGCCGGAACCGGGATCGGCGCCTCGCTCGCCACGATCAGCACATCGTGATCGCTCGGCGCAAACACCGCGTAATGCGCGAACTCCTCGCCCAGCGCGCGCATCACCGATGCCAGCAGCGAAGCGTCGATCTCGTAGAGCTGGAACCACTGCACCAGCAGGCCGCCCGGGTTCAGGTGCGCGCGGATGCGGCGGTAGAACTCGCGCGTGAAAAGGTTCGATACGCCGCTTACCCACGGGTTGGAGGGTTCCGAAATGATGATGTCGTAGCGCCGATTGTGAGTCGAGAAGAACGTCTTGGCGTCGTCGATCAGGATCGACCCGCGCGGATCGGCGAACGCGGCGCTGTTGCGCGGCAGGAAGCCGCGCGAGGCTTCCGCCATCGCCGATTCGATCTCGACCGTCTCGACACGCTCGATCGACATGCTCTGCAGCAGGGTGTGCATGGTGAGGCCGGTGCCGATCCCGATGACCGCGGCGCTCTTCGTCTCCGGCTTGAGGGCGAGCGGCACCGCGCCGGTGAGCACCATGGTGATCTCGTCGCTGCCGCGCTCGCCTTCGGGCTTCAGGTTGATCGAGCCGTCCGACTTGCCGTTGGTACGGATGCTCGTGGCTTCCGGGTAGAGCACGAGGTGCACGGTGGCAGTCTTGCCGTCCTTGCGGAACAGGATCGTCGCGTCGCGCGAGCTCGCGAGGTCGCCGTGGCGGAAAACACCCGCGGTCATCTTGTTGGCGTCGAGTTCGAAGGCGGCCGAAACCGGAACGAAAAACGCCGCGCTCGCGGCCGCGGCGAACGCAAACGATCGCCTGCCCTCGACGAAGCGGTACAGCAGCACCAGCCCGAGCGCGGCATCCACTGCGGCGCCGGCGATCAGCGTCCCCTTGAGACCGATCAGCGGCAAGCCCGCGTGCACCGCGAACAGCACCCCGGCGATGGCGCCGAGCGTGTTTGCGGCGTAGACCTGCCCGATCGCCGCCTCGCCGGCGCCTCTGCGCAGAAGCGAGCCCGTAATGAGCGGGAGCGTCATCCCGGCGCAGAACGTCGCGGGCAGCATGACCAGCGCCGCAACGCCCTGGCCCGAGAGGTTGAAGAACAGGTATCCGGCCTCGCTGCGCGACAAGCCCTTCATCAGCCATTCCATGAGGGCGAACGTCGCGTCGTACGCCGGGAGCGTTGCGATCGCGAGCAGCGCCATCACGACCTGCACCCAGCCGAGCACGCGTTCGGGATTGGCAACGGTGTCCACGCGGCGGCGCACCGCGAGGCCGCCGAGCGCAAGCCCGAGGATGAACGTGGAGAGCATCAGCTCGAACGAGTGGGTCGAGGCGCCGAGCACGAGCGAGAGCATCCGGATCCAGCTGATCTCGTAGATGAACGAGGCGAGGCCGGTGAGGAAAGCGGCCGCGAGCAGCAATCGCGCGCCCTGCACGTCGCCGCCGGCGCGCGCGGTGAGGGGTGCGTCGTGCGCCGGCCGTGCCACGAACCACACGGTCGCCGCCAGCGCCAGGTTGATCACGCCCGCGGACCGTAGCGTTCCCGGAAGGCCGGCCCACGCGATCAGCACGAAGCCGCTTGCGAGCACGCCGATCACCGCGCCGAGGCTGTTGCTGAAGTACAGCATCGCGATCGCCTCGCCCGAGGCCGACGGCCGCGCGCGCACCAGGCCCGCGCTCATCAGTGGAAAGGTCATTCCGAGGAGCACGGACTGCGGCAGGATCAGCACGCAGGACACCGCGAGTTTTGCCGCGAGCGCCGCCGTCTCCGAGCCGAGCGCCGGCAGCAGCGTGCCGTACGACCAGTCGGTGACCGCGATGAACAGTTCATGGAATGCGAGCGCCAGTGCGCCGATGACGGCCTCGACGAGCGCGTAGCCGAGCAGCGGATTGCGCAGGCGCTGCGACATGCGTCCGAGCAGGGCGCTGCCCGCCGCCATGCCGCCCATGAATACGATCAGCACCAGCGACTGCGCATAGGCGGCATGCCCGAGGAACAGCTTCAGGTAGTGGGTCCAGATCGACTCGTAGATGAGCCCCGCGAATCCGGACGCGGTGAAGAGCGCATAGAACGCCGCGCGCGGCGGGATCTGCGACCACATGGCGGGCGTTTATAGCATGGCGCCGCGCGGGTTACGATCGACGGTGCTCCGCGAGGCGCGCGTCCATGAGCCCAGCCAGCCGGCTTGCCGGTTTCTATTTCGCCTACTTCTGCTACCTCGGTACGTTCGTCGCGTACTTTTCGCTCTGGCTCGCCGGCCGGGGCCACTCGCCGGCCGAGATCGCCGCGGTTCTCGCGGTTCCGCAGTTCGTGCGCATCGTCGCGCCCGCTGCCTGGGGCTGGATCGCCGACCTCTGGGGCGAGCGCTTTCCCGGCGGGCGGCGCGGGATCGTCGCGGTGTCGTCCGTCCTCGCCGCGGCAAGCCTTGGCGCGCTCGGCTTTGCCGACCGGATCGCCGCGGTTTTCGCCTGCGTAGCGTTGATGGCGCTGTTTTCCGCGGGCGTCCTGCCGTTGGTCGAAGCGACGACGCTCGCGGCGCTGGGCGGACGCACCGAAGGTTATGGTCCGGTGCGACTTTGGGGCTCGCTGGGGTTCATCGTCAGCGTACTGGCGGCGGGCGCGCTGCTGGACCGGCAGCCCGTAGGCGTGCTGCTGCCCCTGATCGCAGCCCTGATGGCATTCGCCGCGCTCGCGGCTCTCGGGCTTCCTGCGGTCCGCGCGGCCGATTCGGAACAGGGCGCGCAGGGGCTCCGGCGGGTGTTCCTTGAGCCCCGCGTGATCGCCCTGTTCGCCGCCTGCTTCTGCATGAGCGTCGCGCACGGCGCGCTGTACGCGTTCTACTCGATCTACCTGGTCGAGACGGGCTACTCGAAGACGCTCGTCGGGCTGCTGTGGACGCTCGGCGTTGTTGCCGAGATCGCGCTGTTTCTCGCCCTTCCGGCGCTCTTCCGACGCTGGTCGCTTCGGGCGGTGCTGATCGCAAGTTTCATTGCCGCCGCAATCCGTTTTGTGACGATCGGATGGGGCGTCGCCTCGCTCGCGCTGCTCGCCCTGGCGCAACTGCTGCACGCGCTCACGTTCGGCGCCTATCACGCGGTGGCGATTGCCGCCGTGCACCGGCTGTTCACCGGTCCGCTGCAGGTGCGCGGGCAGGCGCTGTACGCAAGCCTCTCCTATGGGTTGGGTGGCGCGACGGGTATGTTGCTGTCGGGGTGGAGCTGGAGCGCGCTTGGCCCCTCGCTCACCTTCACCATCAGCGGGGGATTTGGCTTGGCCGGGGCGCTGCTGGTGGCATGGCGGGTGCGCATCTAGGCGGCGGCGGAGCCTCGCGCAGGGGTGGTCGGGTGCTGTAAAATTTTCATCCCTTTCCTGTATCGCAAATGCACGAAAAGACCCTTTACGACAAGCTCTGGGACGACCATGTCGTGCATTTCGAGGACGACGGCACGGCGCTGCTCTACATCGATCGCCACCTGGTGCACGAAGTGACCAGCCCGCAGGCGTTCGAGGGCCTGAAGGTTGCCGGCCGCAAGCCGTGGCGCATCGAATCGGTCGTCGCCACCGCCGATCACAACACGCCGACCACGGGCTGGGAGCGCGGAATCGAGGGCATCACGGACCGCGTCTCCCGAACGCAGGTCGAGACGCTCGACCGGAACATGCGCGAGTTCGGCGCCAAGGCCTATTTTCCTTTTCTCGACCGGCGCCAGGGAATCGTGCACGTGATCGGTCCGGAGCAGGGCGCCACGCTGCCGGGAATGACCGTCGTCTGCGGCGATTCGCACACGAGCACGCATGGAGCATTCGCGTGTCTGGCGCACGGCATCGGCACATCGGAGGTGGAGCACGTGCTTGCCACGCAATGCCTGGTGGCAAAAAAAATGAAGAACATGCGCGTGAGCGTGGAGGGCCGGTTGTCGCGAGGCGTTACGGCAAAGGACGTCGCGCTCGCGATCATCGGCCGGATCGGAACGGCGGGCGGCACCGGGCACGCGGTCGAGTTCGCGGGCAGCACGATCCGGGGGCTTTCGATGGAAGGCCGCATGACCGTGTGCAACATGGCGATCGAGGCCGGCGCGCGCGCCGGCATGGTGGCGGTCGACGATACGACGCTCGAATACGTAAAGGGCCGCCCGTTCGCGCCTGCCGGTCCCGAGTGGAACGCGGCGCTCGCCTGCTGGAAGAACCTGAAGAGCGATCCGGAAGCGAAATTCGACCGCGAGGTGAGCTTGCGGGCCGAGGAGATCCGCCCGCAGGTCACCTGGGGCACCTCCCCCGAAATGGTGGTTACGGTGGAAGACGCGGTGCCCGACCCCGAGAAGGAAAAGGACGCGGTGCGGCGCGAAGGCATGGAGCGCGCGCTCCAGTACATGGGGCTGCGGCCGCGCACGAAGATCACCGAGATCCGTCTGGACAAGATCTTCATCGGGTCGTGCACCAATTCGCGCATCGAGGACCTGCGGATCGCCGCCGCCGTGGTCAAGGGCCGCCGCATTGCGCCGAACATCCGGCTCGCGATGGTGGTGCCGGGATCGGGACCGGTGAAGACGCAGGCTGAAAAGGAGGGTCTCGACCGGATCTTCCGGGACGCCGGCTTCGAGTGGCGCGAGCCCGGCTGCTCGATGTGCCTGGCGATGAATGCGGACCGGCTGGAACCGGGCGAGCGCTGCGCCTCCACGTCGAATCGCAACTTCGAGGGCCGGCAGGGCGATGGCGGACGTACGCATCTCGTCAGCCCCGCCATGGCGGCCGCGGCGGCGATCGCAGGTCATTTCGTGGACGTGCGGCAGTGGAGATGACGAGCCGCGACGCGTGGCCGCGCAGCTGCGCGCCGCGACGCTGCAATGCCGACCAGCGGACGAATCGTCCGGACCCATGGAAAAATTCACGATCTTGAACGGTCTGGTCGCGCCGCTCGATCGCGCGAACGTCGACACCGACCAGATCATCCCGAAGCAGTTCCTGAAGTCGATCCACCGCACCGGATTCGGATCGAACCTGTTCGACGCCTGGCGCTACCTCGATCATGGCGAACCGGGAATGGAGCACGCGAGGCGTCCCCAAAATCCGGACTTCGTGCTCAACCAGCCGCGCTACCAGGGCGCGGCGATCCTGCTGGCGCGCAAGAATTTCGGCTGCGGCAGTTCGCGCGAGCACGCGGCGTGGGCGCTGCTCGACCAGGGGTTTCGCTGCGTGATCGCGCCCTCGTTCGCCGACATCTTCTTCAACAACTGCTACAAGAACGGCCTGCTTCCTGCGGTGCTCGCCGAAGCAGAGGTGGATGCGCTGTTCCACGACTGCGCGGCGTTTCCGGGCTTCAGGCTCCGCGTCGATCTCGCGCAGCAGAGCGTCTCGACCGAGAACGGCTCCAGGACCCTGCGTTTCGACGTGGATCCCTTCCGCAAGTATTGCCTCCTCAACGGCTTCGATGAAATCGGCTTGACGCTGCGGCATGCCGACAAGATCCGGGCATTCGAGCAGAAGCGGCGCGAGCAGTACCCCTGGCTCTTCCGGTGAGCAGATGAAAGTCGCGGTGCTGCCGGGCGATGGCATCGGCCCGGAGATCGTTTCGCAGGCGCTCAAGGTGCTGAAGCGGCTGGCACTGCCCCTCGAACTGCAAGAGGCGCCGGTGGGCGGCGCGGGCTGCGACTCCGCAGGCGACCCGCTTCCCCCGAAGACCCTCGCGCTGGCGAGGGAAGCCGACGCGATTCTGTTCGGCGCCGTGGGCGATCCGCGCTACGACACACTGCCGCGCGCGAAGCGCCCGGAACAGGCGATTCTTTCGCTGCGCAAGGAGCTCGCGCTGTTTGCCAATTTCCGGCCCGCGCTCGTCTACGCGGAACTTGCGGAAGCCTCGACGCTGAAGCCCGAGGTGGTTGCAGGCCTGGATCTGCTCATTGTTCGCGAGCTCACGGGCGACATCTACTTCGGCAAGCCGAAGGGAATTCGGCGGGCTGAAGCGGGCGGTCGCGAGGGCTTCGACACGATGCGCTACAGCGAAAGCGAAATCCGGCGCATCGCAAAGGTGGCGTTTGAAGCGGCGCGCACGCGCAGGAAGCGGGTCTGCTCGGTCGACAAGGCGAACGTTCTCGAAACCTCGCAGTTGTGGCGCGAGGTGGTGCGCGCGGAAGGCGAGAACTACCCGGACGTCGAGCTGTCGCACATGTACGTGGACAATTGCGCCATGCAGCTGGTGCGCAATCCGAAGCAGTTCGACGTCATCGTCACCGGCAACATGTTCGGCGACATCCTCTCGGATGAGGCTTCGATGCTTACGGGCTCGATCGGGATGTTGCCCTCGGCGTCGCTGGATGCGAACGGAAAGGGACTGTACGAGCCGATCCATGGCTCGGCGCCCGATCTTGCGGGCAAAGGCATCGCGAATCCGCTCGCTACGATCCTGTCGGCGGCAATGATGCTGCGATACTCGCTCGGCCGGCCGGAGAGCGCGGGCCGGATCGAGCAGGCGGTGAAAGAGGTCCTGCGCGATGGCTACCGGACCGCCGACATATATACTGCGGGGACGAACGAGGTCGGAACGGAAGCGATGGGCGACGCGGTGGCGGCTGCGATATGAAAGAACCGCGACGGGCTCGGCAGCGGCGTCGCGCCGCGGCTCACCGCAAATCGGCGGAAAAAGGCAGCAATGCGATGTTGAGAGTAGGGATCGTCGGCTGGCGCGGGATGGTTGGGTCGGTCCTGGTGCAGAGGATGCGCGAGGAGCGCGACTTCGACCATATCGAGCCGCTGTTCTTTTCCACGTCGCAGGCGGGCGGCAAGGGCCCTGCAATCGGGAAGGAGACGGCACCCGTCGGCAACGCCGCGGATCTCGAGGCGCTGAAGCGGCTTCCGGTGATCGTGTCGTGCCAGGGCGGCGACTACACCAGAGACGTCTACCCCAAGCTGCGCCAAGGCGGCTGGAAGGGCTACTGGATCGACGCGGCGAGCGCGCTGCGCATGAAGGATGACGCAGTCATCATCCTCGATCCGGTCAACCTGCATCTCATCCAGGACTCGGTCGCGAACGGCGGAAAGAACTTTATCGGCGGGAACTGCACCCTGAGCCTGATGCTGATGGGAATGGCGGGGCTGTTCCAGCACGACCTCGTGGAGTGGGTGACGTGCATGACCTATCAGGCTGCCTCCGGCGCTGGCGCGGCGAACATGAGGGAGCTGGTCGAGCAAATGTCCCATCTGGGCGCTGCGTCGAAGGAGGTGCTTGCGGACGCCGCGTCCACGGCGCTCGACATCGACCGGCGCGTGACGGAAGCGCTCAGGAACGGCGGGCTGCCGAAGGAACAGTTCGGGTTTCCTCTTGCCGCGAGCCTGCTGCCGTGGATCGACACCGACCTCGGCAATGGCCAGAGCCGCGAGGAGTGGAAGGGCCAGGCGGAAACCAACAAGATCCTCGGCCGCAGCGAGCGCCCGATCCCCGTGGACGGAATCTGTGTGCGCATCGGCGCGATGCGCTGCCATAGCCAGGCGCTCACCGTGAAGCTCAATCGCGACGTGCCGCTCGACGAAATCGAAGGACTGCTTGCCGAGGCAAACGACTGGGTGAAGGTCGTACCGAACCGCCGGGAGGAGACGCTTGCAGAACTCACACCCGCGTCGGTGACGGGGAAGCTGTCGGTTCCCGTGGGCCGGCTGCGCAAGATGAGCATGGGCGGCGACTACCTGGCGGCCTTCACCGTGGGCGATCAGCTGCTCTGGGGCGCTGCCGAGCCGCTGCGCCGCATGCTGCGCATTCTTCTCGACGCTGGCGTTCGCTGATGGGTCCTGGGCGGGAAAGGTTTCTGTTGCGCCACGGGATGAAAGCGGAGAACTTGGAAGAAATCTCTCAGCTTGCAGGGCTAATGCCATGATGTTATGGTACTCAGTCCGAAAAGAAAGACTCAGGGTGGTGCCAGTGCGTAGAGGGGTCAGCGGAATTCGGCTCGTATTGGCAGCGTGCCTGCTCCTGCCGCTGGTTGCATACGCTGCGGGACTGGGTCGCCTGACGCTGTTTTCCGGGCTGGGGGAACCGCTTCGCGCGGAGGTCGAGGTTGTGGCTCTGCAGCCCGGCGACGACGATTCGCTCGCGGCACGGCTCGCTTCACCCGAGGCATTCCGGCAGGCGGGGATCGAATACAGCCCGACACTGCTTACCATACGGGTCGCCCTTGAGCGGCGCGACGGGAAACCGGTGATCCGCCTGACTTCCGCGCAGCCCGTGAATGACCCCTTTGTCGATTTGCTTCTCGAGTTGCAATGGGCGACCGGCCGCCTCGTCCGCGAGTACACGTTTCTTCTAGATCCGCCGGATTACAGGGAACGGCCCCGCGCGGAGGCTGCCCCCGCGTCCTCGCAAGCCCCGGTCGCGGCAGCGGTGCCCTCCCCGCCGTCAGCCGCGGTCGAAGCGCGTCAGCTCGCCCCAGAGCCCGCCGGCACCACGACTTATGAGGTCAAGAAAGGCGACACGCTCGGCAGAATCGCGCGCGAGAACAAGCGCGACGGCGTCACTTTTCACCAGATGCTGGTGGCGCTGTACCGCGCCAATCCTGAGGCTTTCATTCGCAAGAACATGAATCTGGTCCGCGCCGGGCGCATCCTGAAAATTCCGGACGGAAATGAGGCCGTATCCATAGCTGCTGCGGACGCCAATCGCGTCGTGGGGACGCATATGGCGGAATTTGCGGAATACCGGGCGAAGCTCGGGGCGGCGGTCGCGGCGAAGCCTGCGACAACGGCTCCGGGGCAACGCGAAGTCTCCGGACGGATTACCGCGAAACCGGATACTCCGCCGTCTGGCCCGCCGAAGGATCAGCTGAAGCTCTCCAAGGCCGACGTGACCAAGCCTGCGGCGCCGTCGGCGCGCGCCGCGCGCGAAGATGACAAGGTCGCGGCGAACCGCGCCTTGAAGGAAGCGCAGTCCCGCGTCACGGATCTGGAAAAGAACGTCGGCGATTTGCAGAAGCTGCTCGAGATGAAGAACAAGCAGCTGGCACAGATCGAGCAAAAGGCGAGCGCGACGCCCGCCGCCGCGCCACCGGCAGCGGCAAAGGAGGCCGCGAAAGCGCCCGTGCCGCTGAAACCGGCCGCCGAAACCGCCAAGCCCGCGGCGGAGGCGGGCAAACCTGCCGCTGACGCGCCCAAGCCCGTTGCCGAGGCGCCCAAGCCGGCGCCGATTGCGCCAAAACCGACGCCTGAGGCCGCCAAGGCGCCGGCGGCGCCAAAGGCGAAGCCCAAGCCCGCGGCCGCACCGCCGCCCGCGCCAAGCCTGGTCGATGAGTTCCTCGACAACCCGCTTGCGTTGGGCGGGCTCGCCGCGGTCGTGGTGTTGCTCGCCGGATATGGCGTGTGGTCGTGGCGCCGCAAGAAGTCTACGCAAGTCAGATTCCAGGATACCGTGCTCGGTGCGCCCGCGACTGGGCCAGCGCCGTCCAGTGCAGCGGCAAAGGCCGGCGCGGCCGCCGCAGCGGCAATGCCCGCGGCGGTTGCGGCAGCGCAGCCGGCTGCCGCGGGTGCAGAGGCCGACGAAGTCGATCCAATCGCCGAAGCCGACGTCTATCTGGCGTATGGGCGCGACCCCCAAGCCGAGGAGATCCTGAGGGAAGCGCTCGGCAAAGATCCGAACCGTACCGCGGTGCACGCGAAGCTGCTCGAGATCTTTGCCCATCGCCGCGACACGAAGGCCTTTGAAAAGACTGCCCTGAAGGTCAAGGAATTGACCCAGGGAGCGGGCCCGGAATGGGCGAAGGCGAGGACGCTCGGCCACTCGATCGATCCGGAGAACGGACTGTACTCGGTACGAGCCGCTGCCGGAGAAACCCAGCAACCGGTTTCCGAGTCGAGTGTTGCACCGGCGCCGGGCGTCGATTTCGATATTGGCGGCGCTGCTCCGGCGGCCGGCGCCCCCGCGGCCGCTTCGCTCGACTTCGATATCGGCGCGGTTGCGCCCGCGGCAGAGGAGAAGAAAGCGTTCTCGCCAAACGACACGGTCATCCTGGGTCCGGGCGGCGCACCTTCCGCGGGTGCCGCGCAGGATGCCGGGCCCGCCGCCGGAGGCGAGACGACGGCTGCGGCCGGCCTGGATTTCGATCTCGGTGCCTTGCAGCCGCCGGCCCCCACGCCCGCGGCGCCCGCGCCGGAAGAGAGCACCGGCTCGCTCGATTTCGATTTGAACCTGGATCTGGGAGGCGAGAAGCCTGCGGCCGCACCGGCCGCCGCGCCGCTGGATATTTCCACGATCAGTCTCGATCTCGGCAAGACGGGTGCGGCGACACCCGCGACCAGCCCGGATGCGAAATGGCAGGAAGTCGCGACCAAGCTCGATCTGGCGAAGGCCTACCAGGAAATGGGCGACAAGGACGGTGCGCGGGAGCTTCTTGCCGAAGTGGTCACTCAGGGCGACACGGCGCAGCAGAACCAGGCGAAGCAGATGCTCGCCGCGTTGGGATAGCAGCGGTACCGCCGAAGGGCGAAACGAGCCGCGGGGCGCGAGCGACCGCGGCTTTTGTTTTCCATGCGCATTGCATTGGGACTCGAATACGACGGCAGCGGGTTTCTGGGCTGGCAGACGCAACCGTGCGGAGGCACCGTGCAGGACGCGCTCGAGGCGGCGCTCGCGGCGATCGCAGGGGAACGGGTTACGGTGACCTGCGCCGGGCGCACCGATCGCGGGGTGCACGCGCGCGGCCAGGTCGTGCACTTCGATACCGGGGCGGAGCGCCCGGACGTCGCGTGGGTACGCGGCGTCAATGCGCTGCTCCCCGCGTCCGCCGCAGTGCTGTGGTCGCGCCGCATGCCCGCGGATTTCCATGCGCGCTACGGCGCGCTGTCGCGCACCTACCGCTATGTGCTCCTCAACCGCAGCGTGCGGCCGGCACTGGCTGCACGCTATGCGGGCTGGATGCACGCGCCGCTCGACGTCGAGGCGATGCGCGAGGCGGCCCGGTTCCTCATCGGCCAGCACGACTTCTCCGCCTTCCGCTCTGCCGAGTGCCAGGCGAAGACGCCGGTGCGAACGCTGCACGAGCTCTCGATCGCATGCCGGGGCGACCGCATCGATTTCGTGCTGCGCGCGAATGCGTTTCTGCACCACATGGCACGCAACATCGTCGGCGCGCTCGCCTGCGTTGGCAAGGGCGCGCGCGCGCCGGCGTGGGTTCGCGAAGTGCTGGAATCGCGCGACCGGGCACGCGCCGCGCCGACGTTCTCGCCGGAAGGGCTGTATCTTGAGTCGGTCGAATACGCCCGGAGCTGGAACCTGCCGCAGACGGAACCAGAGGTGCACACGAACCCGGCCGAGCCGTGAGGACGCGCGTCAAGATCTGCGGGATCACCCGGCAGGAGGACCTGTACGCCGCGGCGGACGCGGGCGCGGACGCGTTCGGGCTGGTCTTCTATCCGCCGAGCCCGCGCTTCCTCACGCTTGAGCGTGCGCGCGAATTGCGGCGCGCGGCGCCCGCCTTTCTGACCTCGGTTGCGCTGTTCGCCAATCCGGAGGCCAAAGACGTGCAACGCGTTCTCGACACCGTGCGTCCGGACCTGCTTCAGTTCCACGGCGAGGAAACCCCGCGGTTCTGCCGCGCATTCGGCGCGCCGTACGTCAAGGCATGCCGGGTGAGAAAAGGGGTCGATTTGCTAGAATACTGGCGGCCGTTTTCCGACGCGTGCGCCTGGCTCGCGGATGCCTGGGTCGAGGAATACGGCGGCGCCGGCGAGGGATTCGACTGGTCGCTGGTGCCGGCGGTGCGCGCAAGACCGCTGGTTCTCTCGGGAGGCCTGGAACCGGGAAACGTCGGCGCGGCCATTCGCCAGGTCAGGCCCTGGGCCGTGGACGCCTCGAGCGGTGTCGAATCCGCGAAGGGCATCAAGGACGCGGGCAGGATCGCCGCATTCGTCGCCGAGGTCAGGAATGCAGATGGTTGAGCTGCCCGATTCACACGGGCATTTCGGTCCCTATGGCGGAGTCTTTGTCGCCGAGACGCTGACGCACGCCCTGGAGGAGTTGCGCGACGCGTACGCGCAGTGTCGCAGGGACCCCGGGTTCCTGGCCGAATTCCGCCACGAACTCAAGCATTACGTCGGGCGGCCCACTCCCATCTACCATGCCAGGCGGTGGTCGGAGTTGCTGGGGGGCGCGCAGATCTTCCTCAAGCGCGAAGACCTGAATCACACCGGCGCGCACAAGATCAACAATACGGTCGGTCAGGCGCTGGTCGCGCGCCGCATGCGCAAGTTGCGCGTGATCGCCGAGACGGGGGCGGGCCAGCATGGCGTGGCGGCTGCCACGGTCGCCGCGCGCTACGGCATGCAGTGCGTGGTGTACATGGGTTCCGAGGACATGCAGCGCCAGTCGGCGAACGTGTACCGCATGAAATTGCTCGGCGCCACCGTCGTTCCGGTGGAATCCGGCTCGAGAACCCTGAAGGATGCGCTCAACGAAGCGATGCGCGACTGGGTGACGAACGTCGAAGACACGTTTTACATCATCGGCACGGTCGCGGGCCCGCATCCGTACCCCATGATGGTGCGGGACTTCCAGTCCGTCATCGGCGAAGAATGCAGGGTCCAGATGCCCGAGCTCGCGGGACGGCAGCCCGACGCGGTGATCGCATGCGTGGGCGGCGGTTCGAACGCGATGGGTATTTTCCATCCGTACCTCGCGGAGGAACGGGTGCGGCTGATCGGGGTCGAGGCCGCGGGCGAAGGCCTCGCCACCGGCAAACACGCCGCCTCGCTCTGCGCGGGCCGGCCTGGAGTGCTGCACGGCAACCGCACGTATTTGCTTCAGGATGCGAACGGCCAGATCATCGAAACGCACTCGGTCTCGGCGGGGCTCGATTACCCGGGCGTCGGCCCGGAGCACGCGTGGCTCAAGGATTCGGGGCGCGCGGAATACGTGGCGGTGACCGACGACGAGGCGCTGAAGGCGTTTCACGATCTGTGCCACTTCGAAGGCATCATGCCGGCGCTCGAATCGGCGCACGCGCTCGCCTACGCCGCAAAGATCGCGCCGTCGATGCCGGCCGGCGAACTGCTTCTCGTCAACCTCTCGGGGCGCGGCGACAAGGACATGCAGACCGTCGCGGCGAAGTCCGGAATCCGCTTCTGATGTCGCGCATCGCGGCCAGGTTCGCGGCGCTCGCGGCGGCGAATCGCAAGGCGCTGATTCCCTACATTACGGCGGGCGACCCCGATCCTTCGCTCACCGTCGGCCTGATGCAGGCGTTGAGGGAGTCGGGGGCGGACATCCTGGAACTGGGCGTGCCGTTCTCCGATCCGATGGCCGACGGCCCGGTGATTCAGCGCTCTTCCGAGCGCGCGCTTGCGAAAGGAATGTCGCTCGCCGGGGTGCTCGGCATCGTGCGGGAGTTCCGCGCCCGGGATGCCGATACGCCGGTGGTGCTGATGGGGTACGCCAATCCGGTGGAGGCGATGGGCGCTGACAATTTCATTTTCGCGGCCGCGCAGGCCGGCGTGGACGGCGTGATCGTGGTGGATTATCCGCCCGAGGAATGCGCGCAGTTCGCCGAACTCGCGCGCAAGCACGGCATCGACCCGATCTTTCTGCTTGCGCCCACCTCGACGGACCGCCGCATCGAGGAAGTGGCGCGGATCGGAAGCGGGTACCTTTACTACGTGTCGCTCAAGGGAGTGACCGGCGCGGCCACGCTCGATCTCGCGGCGGTCGCGTCGCGCGTCCTGAAAATCCGGGCCGTCACGAGTCTGCCGATCGGCGTCGGCTTCGGAATCCGCGATCCGGAATCGGCGCGGCAGATCGCGCGGACTGCGGACGCCGTGGTCATCGGCAGCCGGATCATCCAGGAAATCGAGGCCGCGGGCCCGGAAAACGCCATTGCCCGGGTGAAAGCCCTGATCCGTCCCATCCGCGCGGCGCTGGACGCATGAGCTGGCTGCAGAAACTTCTGCCGCCCAAGATCCAGCGCGGCACGGGGCCGAAAAAGACCGTTCCCGAGGGGCTATGGACAAAGTGCCCGGCGTGCGACGCGGTGCTTTACAGCACCGACCTCGAAAAGAACCTCAACGTCTGCCCGAAATGCGGGCACCACCACAGGATCAGCGCGCGCGCGCGGCTCGATTCCCTGCTCGACCCGGAGGGCCGCTTCGAGATCGGCGGCGAAGTGCTTCCGGTGGACAGCCTCAAGTTCCGCGACTCGAAGAAATATCCCGACCGGCTGTCCGAGGCGCAGGCGCAGACGGGCGAGAGCGACGCGCTCGTGGTCGTGCAGGGCTCGATCAAGTCGCTCGGCGTAGTGTGCGCGCTGTTCGAATTCGAATTCATGGGCGGCTCGATGGGCTCGGTGGTGGGCGAGCGGTTCACGCGCGGCGTGCGCGTCGCGATCGAGCAGAAACTGCCGTTCGTCTGCGTCACCGCGACGGGCGGCGCGCGCATGCAGGAGGGTCTGCTGTCGCTGATGCAAATGGCGAAGACGACCGCCGCACTGACGGAACTCGCGGAAAAACGGCTGCCTTTCGTCACCGTGCTGACGGACCCGACGATGGGCGGCGTTTCGGCGAGCTTCGCCATGATCGGGGATGTCGTGATTGCGGAACCGAAAGCGCTGATCGGTTTCGCCGGACCTCGCGTCATCGAGCAGACCGTGCGGCAGAAGCTCCCGGAGGGCTTTCAGCGCGCCGAGTTCCTGCTCGAGAAGGGAGCGATCGACATGATCGTCGACCGCCGTCAACTGCGCGACAAGCTGCACACGCTGCTCGCCCTGCTCCAGGGGCTGCCCGCAGACGCCGCTGCGTGACGGCACGGTCGCTCGCCGACTGGCTCGAGTACATCGAGCGGCAGCATCCCAAGACGATCGCGCTCGGCCTGGATCGCGTCACCGCCGTGCTTGGGCGACTCGGCATTGCGCCCGGCTGCCCGGTCATCATCGTCGGCGGGACCAACGGCAAGGGTTCCACCTGCGCGATGCTGGCGTCGATGCTGGACAGCGCGGCCTACCGCGTAGGGCTCTACACCTCGCCGCACCTGATGCGCTACAACGAACGTGTGCAGCTCGGCGGGCGCGAGGCCGACGACGCGGCGCTCTGCGAAGCTTTCGCGGCAGTCGAGGCGATGCGTGAAACCGTCCCGTTGACCTATTTCGAGTACGGCACGCTCGCGGCGGCATGGCTGTTCGCGCGCGAGCGGCTCGATGCGATCGTTCTCGAGGTCGGTCTCGGCGGGCGGCTCGATGCGGTCAACATGTTCGATGCCGACTGCGCCGTGCTGACCAGCGTCGCGATCGATCACGTCGATTATCTCGGCGACTCGCGTGAAGCGATCGGCCGCGAGAAAGCCGGGATCTTCCGCCGCGGCGCGGCCGCGGTGATCGCCGAACCCGAACCGCCGTCCAGCGTGCTCGACGAGGCACGCCGCATCGGGGCGCGCCTGTTTCTGATCGGTCGCGAGTTCGGATACTCGGCGGACGGGCCGCAGTGGTCGTACTGGGGACCGGGAGGGAAACGCCACGGGCTCGCGGTCCCGTCGCTGCGCGGCCCGGTGCAACTGCGAAACGCTGCGGCCGCGCTCGCGGCGCTGGATGCGCTGAAAGAACGCCTTCCGGTCGCAATGCAGGACGTGCGGCGCGGACTCGCGGGAGTCAGCCTGCCGGGCCGATTCCAGGTGTTGCCCGGCCGTCCGCAGATCGTGCTGGATGTCGCCCACAACCCGCAGGCGGCGGCGGCCCTGGCGCAGAACCTCGCGGCGAGCGGTTACGCGCGCGAATGCATCGCTGTATTCGCCATGTTGCGCGACAAGGATATCGCGGGTGTGGTGCGCGCCGTTGCGCCGCGGATTACGCGCTGGCACGTTGCGGGACTTGCGGGTCCGCGCGGTGCCGGCGCGCGGGAGATCGCCCGCATCGTCGGCGACGCCGGCGTGGTTGCGCCGGTCTTCGTGCACGATCACGTGGCGGCGGCGCTGCAGGCGGCGCAAGGCGAAGCAATCGAGAATGATAAAATTGTCGTATTCGGATCATTCTTCACGGTCGCCGAAGCGATCGCTCAGCTCGAATCGCGCCCACATGGCTGAATCCCAGGAAATCAACTCGCTGCGGCGCCGTGGACGCCGCCGCCTCGTCGGCGCAATCGCGCTGGTGCTGCTGGCGGTGATCGTGCTGCCGATGGTGTTCGACTCCGAGCCCAGGCAGAGCGCGCCGCCGGTCAACGTGCGCATCCCCGGCGAAGACGACGCCGGTTTTTCGCCGAAAGTGACCCCCAAGGGGCCGGCGGCGCCGCCGCCCGCCACCGCCGCACCAGCGGAGCCGCAGAAGCCCGCGCCGGCGCCGAAGATGGAAGCAAAGACCGAGGAAAGGCGCGCGACCAGATCATCCGACAAAGTTGCCACGGCGGATGCCGAGCGCGCGCGCGCGGAGACCGCCATGGCCGGGGAGCAGTTCGTCGTTCCTGTCGCGGCGCTGGCAAGCCCGGAGAAAATCAAGGAACTCGCGGCCAGACTGGCGGAAGCGAAGCTGCCCTACTACACGGAGCCGATCGCGACGGCGAAGGGGCAGGTCACGCGGGTACGCGTCGGGCCGTTCGGCGACCGGGCGGCGGCGGAGAAGGCGCTGGAGCGGCTCAGGCTGCTTGGCCTGAAGCCGGGAAGCATCATCTCGAAGTCGTGACCTGGCTCGACTACGCCGTCTTCGGCGTACTCGCGGTATCGATCGCCTGGGGCGCGTGGCGCGGTCTGGTCCGCGAGGTGATCTCGATTCTTGGCTGGGTGATCGCGTTCCTTGCCGCCAACCTGTTTGCCGGACCTCTGGGCGAGGCAATGCCGCCGGAAATTCCCACTCCGGAGCTCAGGCTGGGTGTCGCGTTCATTGCCGTATTCATCGCGTCGCTCGCGGTGACCAGTTTGCTTGCATTGCTGCTGTCGAAGATCGTAAAGGCGGTCGGGCTCGGCGGTCTCGACCGGCTGCTGGGAGCACTCTTCGGAACCGCCAGAGGCATCCTCGTGCTGGTCGCGCTCGCGCTGCTTGCCGGACTCACGAGCGCCCCGCGGCAGCCGTTCTGGCGCGAATCGATCACGGGTAATCCGCTCGCGCGGGCCGCGCTCGCGCTCAAGCCGCTGCTGCCGCAGACGTTTGCCGTGCGGCTGCGGTATGATTAGCCTTTAGAACCTGCGGGGGACCGCTCCCGTGTGCGGCATTCTCGGCATCGTCGCGCGTTCGCCGGTCAATCAGCTCCTCTACGACGGGCTGCTGCTGCTGCAGCACCGCGGCCAGGACGCCGCGGGCATCGTCACCGCCGAGGGCAAGACGTTTCACATGCACAAGGGCAGCGGCATGGTGCGGGACGTGTTTCGCACCCGGAACATGCGTGCGCTTCCCGGCAACATCGGCATCGCGCACTGCCGCTATCCCACCGCGGGTTCCGCGTTCAACTCGGCCGAGGCGCAGCCCTTCTACGTCAATTCGCCGTTCGGCATCGTTCTCGGGCACAACGGCAACCTGACCAATACCGACACCCTGAAGGAGGAGATGTTCAGGCAGGACCTGCGGCACATCAACACCAATTCGGATTCCGAGGTGCTGCTGAACGTCCTGGCGCACGAGCTGGAGAACGCATCGGTCAGGCTCAAGCTCGACCCGCAGACCATCTTTACCGCCGTTTCCGCCGTGCACCGGCGCGTTCGCGGCGCCTATGCGGTGATCGCGATGATCGCCGGGTACGGCGTGCTCGCCTTCCGGGACCCCTACGGCATCCGGCCGGCGGTGATCGGCTACAACGAAACCGAGCACGGGACCGAGTACATCATCGCCTCGGAGTCGGTCGCGGTGGATGCGCTCGGCTTCCGGCTGCTGCGTGACGTCGCGCCGGGCGAAGCGGTGTTCATCGACGAAGACGGGACGTTCTACAGCCAGCAGTGCGCCCAGAAGGCGTCGCTCAATCCGTGCATTTTCGAGTACGTGTACCTCGCGCGACCCGATTCTCTCATTGACGGCGCCTCCGTGTACGAAGCGCGGCTTCACATGGGCGAGCGGCTGGTCGAGAAGATCCGGCGCGAGTACCGGCACCTCGACATCGAGGTCGTCATTCCGATCCCGGACTCGAGCCGGCCCACGGCGTTGCAGGTCGCGCTCGGGCTGGGTTTGCCGTACCGCGAAGGGTTCGTCAAGAACCGCTACATCGGCCGCACCTTCATCATGCCGGGGCAGTCGGTGCGCAAGCGCTCGGTGCGCCAGAAGCTGAACGTGATCGCGATGGAGTTCCGCGGCAAGAACGTGCTGCTGGTGGACGACTCGATCGTGCGCGGGACGACCAGCCGCGAGATCGTGCAGATGGCGCGCGAGTCGGGCGCGCGCAAGGTTTTCTTCGCCACGGCCGCGCCGCCGGTGCGATTTCCGAACGTGTACGGAATCGACATGCCGACCCGCTCCGAGCTGATCGCCGCGCACCGGAGCGAAGACGAGGTCGGGCGGGAGATCGGCGCCGATGCGCTGATCTACCAGGATCTGGAATCGCTCAAGGAAGCCGTGCGCCACGTCAACCCGAAGCTGGTCAGCTTCGAGGCTTCCTGCTTCGACGGCCGCTACGTCACGGGCGACGTCACCAGCGATTACCTGCAGGCGATCGAGACGCGGCGCGACGCGGCGCGCGACGCGGAGGAAGACGACGGCGCCCAGCTCGACCTCAATCTCGTCACCGCACAATGAATCTGTTATAGTTCCCGCGTCGCGCCGATTTGAGACACAGCTTGCGGGCGCGTTACAAATCCAGCTAAAGCGTGCCGACAAAACCCGGTCCGCTTGGCCGGGTTTTTTGTTGGCCGGTCGCGCCGTGTGGCGCGAAGCGCGAGCGGCCAGGGGCAACGTGCCGGATCAGGGCGCGTTGCGGAACGCCGCCCGCATGCTCGAGGAACCGACATGGAAAACAAGTTCGAGCTTGCAACCCTCGGCGTGCGGGCAGGACAGGCACGGAGCCAATTCCACGAGCATTCCGAGGCGCTGTTCCTGACGTCCAGCTTCGTGTTCGACAGCGCACGGCAGGCGGCCGGGCGCTTCACGGGCGGCGAGGAAGGCTTCGTCTATTCGCGCTTCACCAATCCGACCGTCTCCATGATGCAGGAGCGCCTCGCGGCGCTGGAAGGCGCGGAGGCCTGCGTCGCCACCGCGTCGGGCATGTCGGCGATCCTGGCGATGTCGATGGCGCTGCTCAAGGCGGGCGATCACGTCGTCTGCTCGAACGCGGTCTTCGGCGCCACGGTGCAGCTTTACGCGGGCATCCTCGCGCGCTTCGGCGTGGACACGACGTTCGTTTCTCCGACGGACCCGGCGCGGTGGGAACTCGCCCTGCGGCCGAACACCAGGCTGCTGTTTCTCGAGACGCCGTCCAATCCGCTCACCGAGATCTCCGATATCGCCGCGCTGGCAGGCGTGGCGAAGCAAGCGGGCGCGCTGCTCGCGGTGGACAATGCGTTCTGCACGCCGGCGCTGCAGCGGCCCCTGGAACTCGGCGCGGACCTCGTAATCCACTCGGCGACCAAGTACCTCGATGGGCAGGGCAGGGTGCTGGGCGGCGCGGTGCTCGGCGCCAAAGCGCTGGTGATGGACGGCATCTTCGCCTTCCTTCGCACCGCCGGGCCTTCGCTCTCGCCCTTCAATGCGTGGGTGATCCTGAAAGGCATGGAAACGCTCGAGATCCGGATGCGGGCGCAGTCCGAGCGGGCGCTCGAACTCGCACGCTGGCTCGAATCGAATCCGAAGGTCGCGCGGGTCTACTATCCGGGGCTCGCGTCCCACCCGCAGCACGCGCTCGCGATGCGGCAGCAGAAAAGCGGCGGGGCGGTCGTATCGTTCGAAGTGCACGGCGGGCGCGAGGCGGCGTGGAAAGTGATCGACTCGACCCGGCTGGTCTCGATTACCGGAAACCTGGGTGACGTGAAAACCACGATTACGCACCCGGCGACCACCACCCACGGCCGCATTTCGTCCGAGGCGCGCGCCGCGGCAGGCATTACCGAAGGGCTGCTGCGCGTCGCGGTGGGCCTGGAGGCCGTGTCCGACCTGAAGGCAGACCTCGAGCGCGGCTTGGCGTAATCCCGTGGGCGGTCACCTGGAAAGCGGAGTCTGGAAGCGCGACGAGTTCACCGCACGCTCTTCGGCGGGAGAATTCATCCGGCGCGAATCGCGGTTTCGCCGCTGGGTGACGGCCGACGGCGCGAGCGGCTTCGCCGCGGCCCCCGGCCGCTATCACCTGTATGTGTCGCTCGCCTGCCCGTGGGCGCACCGCACGGTGATATTCCTCAAGCTGAAGCGACTGGAGAGCGCGGTTTCGCTCTCCGTCGTGGATCCGGTCATCCGCGAAGACGGTTGGGAGTTCAGCGACGCGGACGGCTGCACTCCGGACACTGTCAACGGGTTCCGCTATCTGCGCGAGGCGTATCTCGCTGCCGAGCGGGAATACACCGGGCGGGTCACCGTGCCTGTGCTCTGGGATCGACAGAAGGGGACCATCGTGAATAACGAGTCCTCCGAGATCATCCGGATGTTCAACTCCGCCTTCGATGCCTTCACTCCCGAAAAGGCCGATTACTATCCGGGGCCGCTGCGGCCGGCCATCGACGAGCTCAATGCGCGCATCTACGCCTCGGTGAACAACGGCGTCTATCGCTGCGGCTTTGCCGGCTCGCAGGCGGCATACGAGCGTGCATTCGACGATTTGTTCGCGACGCTCGACGACCTCGAGCGCCGGCTGGGGCGTTCCCGCTTCCTGACCGGCGACGCGATCACGGAGGCGGACTGGCGGCTGTTTACCACCGTGCTGCGCTTTGACGCCGTGTACTACGTGCACTTCAAGTGCAATCTGCGGCGCATCGCGGAGTACCCCAACCTCTGGCGGCTGCTGCGCGACCTGCGCCGCGTGCCCGGTGTCGCCGAAACGATCAACATGGACCATATCAAGCGCCACTATTACCTGAGCCACCGGCACCTGAATCCGTCGGGCCTGGTACCGAAAGGGCCCGCGCCCGACGATTAAAACGAAACGAGGCGCGCGCCCATCTCGTCCACCGCGAGGTAGCCGCCAGTCCCGTACCAGTCCGGCAACACCCAGCGCTCGCAACGCGCGCCGTCCACCTCGATTTCATGGCGGGCGGACCGGTGGGTGTGACCGTGGATGAGCCGGCGCACGCCGTGCCTGCGGAATGCGTCCCGCACCGCGCCGTCGTTCACGTCCATGATGTCAGCGGGCTTCGCGGTGATGACCTGCCGGCTTTTTTCGCGGAGTTGCAGGGTGCGCGCGCGTCTTTCTCCGAGCGGCAAGGAGAGAAACTCGCGCTGCCAGGCGACCGATCGCGCGGTGCGCCGCCAGGCCTGGTAATCGAGATCGTCCGTGCACAGCGTATCGCCGTGCATCAGCAGGGTGGGCGTACCTCCCACGTCCATGAGCGTCGGATCTTCCAGCAGCCCGGCGCCGCTCGCCGCAACGAAACCGCTCCCGATCAGGAAGTCGCGGTTGCCGTGCATCAGCCGCACCGGCACGCCTGCCAGCGTGAGCGTGCGCAGCGAGCGGATGACCTCGCGCGCAAGCCGATCGCCGTCGGGTGCCTCGAGCTCGTCATCGCCGATCCAGTACTCGAACAGGTCGCCGAGAATGCACAGCAGCTGTGCTCCCGCGGCATCCTCCGACAGGAAGCGGAAGAACCGTTCGTTGGCGGCGGGCCGCTCGCTTGCCAGATGCAGGTCCGAGATGAAGAGCGCCCGCGCCACATCATTTCTTCGGCGGCACGAGCGTCACTTTCTCGATGACCACCATCTCGCGCGGCGCATCGCGCTGGAACGGCCCGGCAGCGCCGGTCGCCGCGTTGGCGATGTTCCCCACCACATCGAGGCCCGAAACCACCTTTCCGAATACGGCATAACCGTTGCCATCGCCGCGTGAAGCGCCCCAGTCGAGAAAGGCGTTGTCGTTGACGTTGATGAAGAACTGCGCGGTTGCCGAATGAGGATTCGAGGTGCGCGCCATGGCGACCGTGCCGATCTCGTTCTTGAGGCCTGCCTTGACCCCCATCTCGGCCTCATTCCGGATCGGATCGCGCGTCTTCTTTTGCCGGTAGTTCGGCTCGAATCCGCCGCCCTGGATCATGAAGCCCGCAATCACGCGGTGGAAGATGGTGCCGTCATAGTGGCCGTCCTTCACGTATTGCAGGAAATTCTCGGCCGTAGCCGGCGCCTTCCCCGGATAAAGCTCGAGCCGGATGGTGCCCGCGCTGGTCTTGATGTCGACTTGCGGGTCGGCGGCGAATACTTGCGTGGCGCTAACGGCCGCGGCCAAGGCGACGAGCGGTGTAAACAGGTCAAAAAAGTTCATTGTGCTATACTTTTCAAAGGCCTACGTGAGGTCTCGGATTTTAGACGAAGGCCGGTACCTTCACAACCGGCCCCAAGATCGGGCGGCGTTCCATCCCCGGATGCTTCGGCTCTACAACTCGCTGGCGCGCGAAAAGCAGGTATTCGTTCCGATCCGTCCGGGCGAGGTGCGCATGTACGTCTGCGGCATGACCGTTTACGACTATTGCCACCTCGGCCACGGCAGGATGCTGGTGGTGTTCGACATGGTGCGGCGATGGCTGCGCGCGACCGGTCACCGCGTGACCTACGTGCGCAACATCACCGACATCGACGACAAGATCATCCGCCGGGCGGTCGAGAACCGCGAGACGATCGGCGAGCTGACCGCCCGCTTCATCCGCTCCGCCGACGAGGACGCGGCGGCGCTCGGCGTGGAAAAGCCCGATCATGAGCCGCGTGCGACCGAATACGTGCCGCAGATGCTCGAGATGATCCGGCGGCTCGAAGCGCGCGGACTCGCGTACCAGGCGGCCGGCGGCGACGTGAACTTCCCGGTGCGCAAGTTTCCGGGCTACGGCAGGCTGTCGGGCAAGTCGCTGGACGAACTGCGCGCCGGGGAGCGGGTCGAGGTGGACGTATCGAAGCAGGACCCGCTCGATTTCGTCCTGTGGAAGCGCTCCAAGCCTGAGGAGCCGACGTGGCCTTCACCTTGGGGCGAGGGCAGGCCCGGCTGGCACATCGAGTGTTCCGCCATGAGTTGCGCGCTGCTCGGCGAGCACTTCGACATTCACGGCGGGGGTCAGGATCTGCAGTTCCCGCATCACGAGAACGAAATCGCGCAGTCCGAGGGCGCGAACGGCCGCAAGTTCGTCAATTACTGGCTGCACAACGGATTCGTGCGCGTGGACGAGGAGAAAATGTCGAAGTCGCTCGGCAACTTCTTTCTCATCCGGGATATCCTGAAGACGGTGGATCCCGAAGTGGTGCGCTTCCTCATCCTGCGCGCGCACTATCGCAGTCCGCTCAACTACTCCGACGCGAGCATGGCCGATGCCCGGCACGCGCTTTCGCGTTTGTACACGGCACTCAAGGCTGCGCCGCCTGCGCCCGCGGAGGTCGACTGGAACGAACCATGCGCGCAACGCTTCAAGGAGGCGATGGACGACGACTTCGGCACGCCGGAAGCGATGGCGGTGCTGTTCGAGCTTGTGCACGAAATCGGGCGCGGGCGCTCCGAGCTGGCGCCGCAGCTCAGGGCGCTGGGCGGGGTGCTCGGTTTGTTGCAGCGCGACGCCCGGGAATTCCTCCGCTCGGGACCTGGCAGCGCGATCGAAGATGCGGAGATCGAGCGGCGCATCCATGAACGCACAGCGGCGCGCAAGGCGCACGATTTTGCTCGCGCCGACCAAATACGCAAGGATCTGGAGGGTGCCGGAATCGTCCTGGAGGATGGGCCGGCAGGAACCGGCTGGCGGAGAAAATAGCGCGTCGCGTGACCCGGCACATCGGGCCCATCGCACCAACCCGCGGCCTGTACCGCGGATGGCGCAGTTCATCGCAATCCCGTGGCGAGCGCGCCCGGCGATCCCTAGAGTGCGTCGATCGATTGCCGCCGCCACGGGAGCACGACCATGAACGCCAAGCACCTGATCCTGACGCTTTCCTTGACGCTCGCCGCGGGCGCCGCCGCATCTGCCCTGACCGGCACCTCCGGCGATTCCGCCTTGCCAGTTCCGGCTGCCGGGTGCGACGACCAGGCCGCGGACCATGCCATAGCGCGTGTCGTGATTACCGCGCCGCGGCACGCGGTCGACGGCGCGATTCCGCGGATCGTCGTAATCGGGCATCGGCCCGGCCCGGCGCTTGCCGCAGCAAGGTCGTAAGCGACCACCCTTTTCGATAGCGTTCAGTGAGCGCTTCCGGTTCATCGGCGCCCCAGTCGCTCGGCCCGAGCGGCTGGGAGCGCTTTTCTCACGCCGCCGCATCCGGCTTCCGGCGCTATGCAGAGTGGCTGGTCAGCATTTCGTGGAAGAAGTTTTTCCTGCTGTCGATCCTGCTGCTGATCGGTGCCGGGATACTTTCCGAGATCCCGCCTTTTTCCTTCAAGTTCACGATCAGCGCCGACGAGAGCGCAGATACGCAGGTGAAGAGGCGGTCGCGGGCGGCGAAGCTGAAGGAGCTGAAGGAGAAGTACCGCGACGTCGACATCAGGATCGACGAGACCGGCATCCATATCACGCGCAAGCGCGATGCGAAGGCGGCGAAACCGGAGCCGAAAGGGGCGCCGGAGAGCAAGCCCGAGTCGCCGCCCGCCGCCGACCCTTCTTCCCCCGCCGCGCCGTCGCCGCCGTCGAATCAGGCCTCTCCGACGAGCTTCGTCGCGATCGGGCCCGCCGGGGTATCGGTGAAAGTTCCGCAGGAGGTAGCCGACGAAGTCCGCGCCGCGGTCGACGAGGTACGGGAAGAAATCCGCGACGCCATCTCGGAGGAGATCGCGAGCGCGAGCGAAAAACCGAGAACCCGGGTCATCCGGATCGGCTCGTTCCTGCCGAACCTGGCGATGCTGCTCATCGTCGCGTCGATCGTCATCAAGATCGTCTACGCCGGCCGCGTCAAGGCCGAAGTGAAGGCGGCGGTAGCGCAGGAGACGGCCGACGCAGAGAGCCTCAAGCGGCAGGTCGTCGAGGCGCGCATGGCCGCGATGCAGGCGCAGATCGAGCCGCATTTCCTCTTCAACACGCTGGCCAGCATCGATCACCTGATCGAGGTCGATCCCGCGCGCGCCAGCAAGATGCAGAAGAACCTCATCTCGCTGCTGCGCGCCTCGATGCCTGCGCTGCGCGAGGGCGGGAGCGATCTCGGCCGCGAGCTCGAGGTCGTGCGGCCCTATCTCGAGATCCTGAAAGTGCGCATGGAGGAACGCCTGCAGACCGAGGTCAACGTCGGCGAGGGCCTGTACTCGGCGGAATTTCCCGCCATGATGCTGCAATCGCTGGTCGAGAACGCGATCAAACACGGTCTCGAACCCAGGCCGGAAGGTGGCGCGCTCAGCGTCAGCGCCGAGATCGTGCACGGCAAGCTCGCGGTCACGGTCGCGGACACCGGGGTGGGGTTCGGCCGAGCCGCCACGGCCGGTACCGGGGTCGGCCTCGCCAACATCCGCGAGCGCCTCAAGCTCCTGTATGGCGCGGCCGCCGAGCTGCGGATCGCCGAGAACAAGCCCACTGGCACGCGCGTCACCATCGTCGTACCCTATCGGACCAACAACAGCACCCAGCGCGCCTGATACTCCGTTCCGCGTAGATGAATCCACGAGCACTGATCGCGGACGATGAGCCCCTGATGCGCGACCAGTTGCGCGCCCGCCTCAAGGAGGTTTGGCCAGAGCTGGAAATCGTGGCCGAGGCCCGCAACGGAATCGAAGCCGTGGAACGGACGTCCGCGCTGCGTCCGGACCTGGTGTTCCTCGACATCCGCATGCCTGGAATATCCGGCGTCGAGGCGGCGCGCGAAATCGCGGCGCTCGATCGGGCCGATCGCGCTCCTGCGCCGGAAATCGTGTTCGTCACGGCGTACGACGAGTATGCGATCGACGCGTTCGAGCAGGGCGTCATCGACTACGTGCTCAAGCCTGCCGAGCGCGAGCGGCTGCAGGTCACCGTGGAGCGGATCCGGAAGCGGCTGGCGCAACGCGCGGCGCCGGACGGAGCCGCCTCGGCGGATGCGTCCCGCGATGCGCTGAAGTTGTTACTGGATCGTTTGCAGGACCAGCTTGCGGGCGGCGGCGCAGCCGGTTACCTGAAGTGGATCCAGGCCACCGTGGGCTCCCAGATCCAGATGATTCCGGTGGAGGACGTGCTGTTCTTCCTGTCGGACGAGAAATACACGCGCGTCCAGACGGCGCAGCAGGAAGCGCTCATCCGGAAGCCGATCAAGGAACTCGTTGCCGAGCTCGATCCCAGGCAGTTCTGGCAGATCCACCGCTCGACGCTGGTGAATGCGCGCGCCATCGCCGGTGTCAGCCGTGACTTCCGGGGGCGCCAGCAGGTGAGCGTGAAAGGCCGGCCCGAAAAGCTGGAAGTGAGCCGCAGCTACGCGCACCTGTTCAGGGGAATGTAGGGCAGATCAGCCCTCGAAGAATTCCCTCACCTTCTCGAACCAGGACTTGGTGCGCGGGGTGTGGCGCGCGGCGTCCCGCTGGCTGATCGCCTCGAACTCGCGCAGCAGCTCGCGTTGCCGTTCCGTGAGGTTGACCGGCGTCTCCACGACGACGTGACAGTACAGATCGCCCGGAGCCTGGCTGCGCACGCCCTTGATGCCCTTGCCGCGCAACCGGAAGGTTTTGCCGGTCTGCGACTCGGTCGGGACCTTGATGCGTGCGGTGCCGTCGAGCGTGGGAATCTCGATATCCCCGCCGAGCGCGGCGGTGGCGAAGGACACCGGCATCTCGCAGTGCAGATCGTCATGGTCGCGCTGGAACACCGAATGCGGCTTGATGTGCACCTGCACGTAGAGGTCTCCCGGCGGCCCCCCGTTGACCCCGGGCTCGCCTTCGCCCGAGAGCCGCACACGATCACCCTCGTCGACACCGGCCGGAATTCTCACGTGGAGCGTCTTCTGGTGCTTGACCCGGCCCACGCCGCCGCAGGCAGGGCAGGGGTGCGCCACCATCTTTCCGCTTCCATGGCAGCGCGGGCATGTCTGCGCAATCGAGAACGGTCCCTGCGATACGCGTACCTGACCCGCGCCACCGCATGTGGTACAGGTCTGCGGCTGCGTGCCGGGTCTGGCGCCGCTGCCATGGCAGGTGGCGCACTCGGCCATCGTCGGGATGCGAATCTTCGTTTCGAAGCCCTTGGCCGCCTGCTCGAGCGCGATCTCGAGGTTGTAGCGCAGGTCGGCGCCACGGAACACCGACGAGCGCCCGGCGCGGCCACCGCCGAAAATTTCGCCGAAGAGGTCGCTGAAGACGTCGCCGAACCCGGAAAACCCTGCACCCGCTCCGGCGCCTGCCGCAGCGGAGGGATCGACCCCCGCGTGACCGAACTGGTCGTATGCGGTGCGCTTGTGCGCGTCGGACAGGATCTCGTACGCCTGCTTCGCTTCCTTGAAGTGTTCCTCGGCCTTGGGGTTATCCGGGTTGCGATCCGGGTGCCACTTCATGGCAAGCTTGCGGTACGCTTTCTTGATCTCCTCGTCCGGGGCATCCCGGTTGACCCCGAGAATTTCGTAGTAGTCGCGCTTGGCCATTGATCGTTACTCGCCCGGGAAAACGAACCGGCCGGGTTGAACGGCGCGCAATTGCGTCCGTTCCGATCCGGCCGACGGAACCGGCGCGCGGTCAGCGTCCGGTTCCGTCTTTCTTGTCTTTTACTTCCGTAAACTCGGCGTCGACGACGTTTCCGTCGTCCGTCTTCGCTTCGCCGCCGGACTGCGCTTGCGCCCCGCCCTCGGGCTGCTGCTTCGCCTGGGCGTCGGCGTACATCTTTTCGCCGAGCTTCTGCGCCGCCTCGGCGAGCGCCTGGGCCCTGGCCCCGATCTTGTCCTTGTCCTCGGACTTGAGCACGTCTTCGGCGTCCTTCAGCGCCGCCTCGATCTTCGCCTTTTCGGCGGCCTCCAGCTTGTCGCCGTAGTCCTTGAGCGACTTTTTCACCGAGTGCACCAGCGCCTCGCACTGGTTGCGCGCGTTGACCAGTTCCAGCGCCTTGCGGTCGTCCTCGGCGTGCGCCTCGGCGTCCTTGACCATGCGCCGGATCTCCTCCTCGGTCAGACCGGAGCCGGCCTGGATCTTGATCTTCGCTTCCTTGGCGGTCGCCTTGTCCTTGGCGGTGACGTGCAGGATGCCGTTCGCGTCGATATCGAAAGTGACCTCGATCTGCGGCATGCCGCGCGGAGCGGGCGCGATGTCGGTCAGGTTGAACTGGCCGAGCGATTTGTTGCCTGCCGCCATGTCGCGCTCGCCCTGCAGAACGTGGATCGTGACCGCCGTCTGATTGTCGTCGGCGGTCGAGAAGATCTGGTTCGCCTTGGTCGGGATCGTCGTGTTTTTCTGGATGAGCTTGGTCATCACTCCGCCCAGCGTCTCGATGCCGAGCGAAAGCGGCGTCACGTCCAGCAACAGCACGTCCTTGACGTCGCCCTTCAGGACGCCTGCCTGGATCGCGGCGCCGATCGCGACCGCCTCATCCGGATTGACGTCCTTGCGCGGTTCCTTGCCGAAGAGCTCCCGCACCTTGTCCACGACCTTGGGCATGCGCGTCTGGCCCCCGACCAGGATCACGTCGGCGAGATCCGAAACCTTGACTCCGGCGTCCTTGATCGCGATGCGGCACGGCTCGATGGTCTTCTCGATCAGATCGTCCACCAGCGATTCGAACTTGGCGCGGGTGATCTTCATCGTCAGGTGCTTCGGCCCCGACTGGTCCGCGGTCACGTAGGGCAGATTGATCTCGGTCTGCTGCGAGGAAGAAAGCTCGATCTTCGCCTTCTCGGCGCTCTCCTTCAGGCGCTGCAGCGCAAGCACGTCCCTGGAGAGATCCACGCCCTGGTCTTTCTTGAACTCGGTGACGATGTAGTCGATCAGGCGCTGATCGAAATCCTCGCCGCCGAGGAACGTATCGCCGTTGGTCGACAGCACCTCGAACTGCTTCTCGCCCTCGACGTCGGCGATCTCGATGATCGAGATGTCGAAGGTACCGCCGCCGAGGTCGTAGACGGCGATCTTGCGGTCGCGTTTTTCCTGCTTGTCCATGCCGAACGCCAGCGCCGCCGCCGTCGGCTCGTTGATGATGCGCTTCACCTCCAGCCCCGCGATCCGGCCGGCATCCTTGGTGGCCTGGCGCTGCGAGTCGTTGAAATACGCGGGTACCGTGATCACGGCCTCGGTGACTTCCTCGCCGAGGTAGTCCTCCGCGGTTTTCTTCATCTTGCGCAATACGTCGGCCGATACCTGCTGCGGGGCGATCTTCTTGCCGCGCACCTCGACCCAGGCGTCGCCGTTGTCTGCCCTGACGATCCGGAAGGGCATCAGGCCGGTGTCCTTCTGCACCTCCTTCTCCTCGAAGCGCCGCCCGATCAGCCGCTTCACCGCGAACAGGGTGTTCTTCGCGTTGGTGACGGCCTGACGCTTGGCGGGAGCGCCCACCAGGATCTCGCTGTCTTCCGTATAGGCCACCACCGACGGAGTGGTGCGCGCACCTTCAGAATTCTCGATCACCTTGGGCTTGCCGCCCTCCATGATCGCGACGCACGAGTTCGTGGTGCCGAGGTCGATTCCGATGATCTTTGCCATGTCGTTTCCCCGATGGGTTCTAACCTGATGGTGAAAATGGGGTTTCGTTCGCGCGTTTCAAGATTGCGCCGGAGCGTTGGCGGGCTTCGCCTTCGCTACCGTGACCAGTGCAGGCCGGACGATCCGTTGGTGCAGGCTGTAGCCCTTTTGCAGCACGTTCACCACCGTATTCGGCTCGGCGCCGGATTCGACCGCCGCCATCGCCTGGTGGCGGTGCGGGTCGAAGCGCTCACCGATCGCGGGCGCGATTTCGCTCACGCTGCCGCGCTCGAACGCAGTACGCAACTGCTTGAGCGTGAGCTCGACGCCGCTCCTGAGAGAATCCGGGCCGGCTCCGTCCGCGGCGAGCGCCGCCTCGAGGCTGTCGATGACCGGCAGCAGGTCCTCGACGATTCGCTCGGCCGCGTACTTTCGCGCCTGCTCGATATCGGCCTGGGCACGCTTGCGCGCGTTTTCCGCCTCGGCGAGCGCGCGCAGCCACGCTTCCCGCTGCTCTTCGATCCTGACCTGCGCCTCGGCAAGCAGCTGGTCGAGCGACTTGCCTTCCTCAGGCGCATTTTCCGGCTGCTCGGTGATTTGGGGCTGTGGAGTCGTTTCGGACATGGCGCAGTGACACTGTGCGATGAGAGGTTAAACAGCAAATGATTGGGGACGAAACGGCGGTCTTCAAGAGCCGGCCGTGCAACAATAGCGCGCCATGCCAGGTGCGGCAGAAGCCGTTGATTTGAGGGACGAACCCGAGCGACTGGTCACCCTTGCGGCGCTTTCGGCGGTGCGGGAACTGGGGCGCGGCGAAGCGCGCCGTCTGCTCACGCGCGACGATCCGGCGCTCCTGATGGCGAGTCTCAACCTGCTGCTGCGCGATGCACTTGCCTGGGAGACTGCGCCCGTTCAGGGACACTTGCAAAGCACGAACAGCGCGAGGAGCAGGCCGTGTTTCCGCTCTGGCGGGCAGCGCTCGCAGTGCGCGGGCGAGCCGCGCGCGACGCGCTTTTGGAACAGGTGCGTGCTGCGGTGCTCGATCAGGCTTGACCCTGCGGGCGGTCGCGCGCAATCCGGACGAGGGCGTCGATCCATTCGGGCGCCTCGTTCAGGCAGTTCAGCAAGTGAAACTCGCGGCCCCCCGCCTCGAGAAAGGAGCTGCGCGCCTCGATCCCGATTTCTTCCAGCGTTTCGAGGCAATCCGAGACAAACCCAGGGCAGATGACATCGACCCGCTGAAATCCGCTGCGCGCCAGCTCGACGAGCGCGGGCTGCGTGTAAGGCTGCAGCCATTCGGCGGCACCGAAGCGCGACTGGAACGTGATCTTCCATTCCGATGGGCCCAGCGCGAGCGCTGCCGCGAGCAGCCGGACGGTTTCGCGGCACTGTCGCTCGTACGGATCGCCGCGCTCGACCGCGCGCCTGGGGAGTCCGTGAAAACTCATGACCAGCATCCCGGCGCGCCCGTGCGCATCCCAGTGCCGGCGCACGTTCGCCGCGAGC
>Ga0209640_10000059_pt1 | contig 62837 bp, 53 predicted proteins | sample RifCSP10_1_FD_184018 | JGI IMG/M metagenome (GOLD analysis project Ga0209640, IMG submission 184018) | Soil microbial communities from Rifle, Colorado - Rifle CSP2_sed 10_1 (SPAdes) (version 2) | ecosystem: Environmental > Terrestrial > Deep subsurface > Rock core/Sediment | place: Rifle...
CTTTCGTGCCGCATTCGACCAGGGCATGAAGGAGGAGCTGGCCGAGGTTCAGCAGATCGCGGCAGCGCCGCAGCCTCCGACTTTCGCCAACACCATCGAAGCGCTGGAACGATCGGGATCGGTGCTTCGCCGGACGCAGCGCATCTTCAACGTCCTGCTCGGAGCGCACAGCGACGCCACGATTCAGGCCATCGACGCCGAGTATTCCCCGAAGCTCGCGGCCCAGCGCGACGCGATCGATCTGAACCCCCAGCTGTTCGCGCGCGTGAAGTCGATATACGACCGTCGGCAGACGCTTGGACTCGACGCGGAGCAGATCAGGCTCGTCGAGGAGCGCTATCGGACGTTCGTGCGCTCAGGCGCGGCGCTGTCCGACGCGGACAAGGATTCGGTGCGGGCCATCAACCAGGAGCGCGCCCAAGTGGTGAGCACCTTCCGCCGGCAGGTGCTCGCGGAGGTGAATGCCGCCGCCGTGGTCGTGGACGACAAGGTGATGCTCGACGGGCTGCCGGAGCAGGACATCGCCGCGGCCGAAGCGGCGGCGGCTGCCCGGGGGCTCAATGGTCAGTGGGTCCTGCCGCTCCAGAACACGACGCAGCAACCGGCGCTGGCTTACCTCCGCAATCGCGCGCTGAGAGAACGGCTCTTCAAGGCCTCGACCAGCAGGAACGCAAGCGGCGAGAACGACACGACATCTCTGGCCCTCCGCCTGGCGCGGCTTCGCGCCGACCGTGCGAAGCTGCTGGGCTTCGCCACGCACGCGGTGTTCACGCTGGATGACCAGATGGCGAAGACGCCGGAGAACGCGCTGGCGCTGATGCGCGGGATGGTGGCCGCAACCACCGCCCGCACGCGCGACGAGGCCGCACGGCTGCAGGTCAGGCTCCGGATGGATCTTCCCGGCGCGACGCTCGAGCCGTGGGACTGGCAGTACTACGCGGAGACCGTACGCCGGGCGGATTACGCACTAAACGAGTCCGAGGTGCGTCAGTACTTCGAGCTCGACCGCGTGCTTCGTGATGGCGTGTTCTTCGCGGCGACGAAGCTGTACGGCATCACGTTCCGCGAGCGGCAGGACATCCCGGTGTATCACCCCGACGTGCGCGTCTTTGAGGTCGCCAACGCCGACGGATCTGCACTCGGCCTGCTGTACCTCGATTATTTCGCCCGTCCCAGCAAGCAGGGCGGTGCATGGATGAACTCCCTGAGCGTGCAGTCGGACCTGCTCGGGACCAGGCCGGTGGTCACCAACGTGGCCAACTTCCCCAAGCCATCCGCCGGGAACCCCGCGCTCCTCACCCTCGACCAGGTGAGGACGATGTTTCATGAGTTCGGCCATGCGATGCACGGGTTGTTCTCGGATGTCCGGTACCCGTTCCTGAGCGGCACCAGCGTGCCCCGCGATTTTGTCGAGATGCCGTCGCAGTTCAACGAGCATTGGGCGATGGAACCGTCGGTGTTCGCGAACTATGCCCGCCACTACAGGACTGGCGAAGTGATGCCCGCCACGTTGAAGGACAAGATCGACCGGGCCCGCTTGTTCAACGGCGGCTATGCGCTCACGGAACAACTTGCGGCGTCGTTCGTCGATCTCGAATGGCACGGGCTGACCGCGGACACGATCCCCACCGACGTGGATGCATTCGAAGAAGCTGCCCTGCGAAAACATGGGCTGGCAGTCCGCGAAGTGCCGCCTCGGTACCGTACACGGTACTTCCAGCACATCTGGATCCTGGCCTACTCAGCGGGCTACTACTCATACCTCTGGAGCCAAGTGTTGGACGCCGACGCCTACGACTGGTTCAAGGAGCGTGGTGGATTGACCCGCGAGAACGGCCAGCGCTTCCGAGACATGGTGCTGTCTCGGGGGGGCACCAGGGAGGCGGCCGCCATGTATCGCGAGTTCCGCGGGAGGGACGCCTCGGCCGACGCCCTGCTCATCGAACGCGGCCTCAAGTAGACCGGACGCGCCGCGCCATTAGTGGACCTGACGCAAGTGTTACCTATGTCTCCGGAATGATCGCGGACGCCGTGAAGGCGATCAAGCCCATGACTAGCGAGAGATACGGCGAGGAGCGCGGGTCTCGGCTTGCGGATGTTGCTGCGCTATGCTCGCGGACCTCGGGCGAGGATTACGCCTTTTCCCCTTCGACGATGCTCGTCCCGAAGTTGTCCTGCAGTGGAATCACGCTGGTAACCCGGAACCCCGTCTCGGCGTAGAGTTCCTTCCATTGCTGCAGCGTTCGCTCTTTGCCACGAATCCCGGCCATCATCAGCAGGTCAAGAAACTTCGCCGACGTCCCCGAAGGATCGCCCATCGGTGGCAGCACCGAATCGACGCAGATGAGGCGCCCGGCGCCCTCCATGCTGTGGTGGCAATTCCGCAGCAGTCGGAGGCAATGCTCATCGTCCCAGTCGTGGATGATGTGTTTCATGATGTAGGTGTCGGCGGGCGGCACGCGCTCGAAAATATTCTGGCCAACATATTCGAGTCGAAGCGCCACCGTATCGGGGGCGGGGTTTTTCTCCTTGGCGACGGGGATTAACTCCGGCAGATCGACAAGAATCCCGTTGAGCCCGGGATATTTTTCCAGGAGTGCGATGACCATGTGTCCGAAGCCGCCTCCGAGGTCGGCGATCTTTTTTGCGCCGTCAAAATCGCACTCTTCCAGCACTCCCCGCATCGAGTTCTGGCTGTTGGCTTTCATGGCCTCACCGAAATTGGCCAGCTCCTTCGGGTTTGCGTTCAGCCAATCCCACCATCCCATGCCGAAGACGCGGTGAGACTGCGGCTCGCCGGTGCGAATGCTCTCCGAGAGTTCGCCAAGAATCCGCAGCCACGTGCCACCGACCTCTTGCGCCACCATCTTCACCGAGCCCGGCGCAGACGCAGTCAAGACTTCCGACAGCGGCGTCGGCGCGAACCGGCCCTCTGGATCCTCGGCGAATAGGCCGACGCTGGCGCAGGCCCGCATCACTCGCTCCAGTGCGCCTGTGTTCACATCCAGCCCGTCGGCCAGTTGCGCCGCCGTCATGGGGCCGTTCACCTGGAGCGTGTCGGGGATATTCAGCTTGGAGATCTCCGAGATCGCTCTGGCGACCCAGCCGCCCATCGCCATCTGCATCACCACCGCTTGTGGAGGAAGCGTCTGCGGCGCAGAACTCGAAGTAGCCATCGTCTCGCTCTCCTAGTCGGAACTTCTGAACGAGGTGAGTCTATACGATGACGATACATTGCGGCCGGTCGACCCGCTCATGGTCAGGCCGCTGCGCGTGCGAAGCCCGAGCTGAAGCCGCAGCAAAGACGCAAGAGCTGATTGCGCTCGGATGGACGGCTCGTCCGCCGATGCCAGAATGAGCACTGGTTAGATCCTTAGAGCGGGGACTGATCTCTACCACTGCGGAGACGTCGTGGCCTGCCGTACGGAGCGCAGTGACCACAGCGAAGTCACAGCTCTCGTCGGCGAGAAAACGCACCGGCTACTCTTTGGAATTGCGGATGTCCTTGCCGATGAAAACGACTTCCTCGTGGGCGAGCGTGTCCGCCGCATACCGCATCGCCGCGTGAATGTCGCCACGCGTGAGCCGAGGGTAGGCTTCCAACAGATCCGCTTCAGACGCACCCTCGCTCAGCTTGCGAAGGAGCAGCTCCACCGGAATCCGTGTTCCCCGGATAACCGGTTTTCCAAGCATCACTTCGGGATCGACCTCAATGCGGCCCGTGTACGTCATGTAAAGCCTGTGGGCAGGATACACCCACCGGCGAACGCCAGGCTACGGGCACATTTCCATGCGCACCGGAGGGCAGCAGTATGGATTTCGACCCTCGGGGTTCGTGTTCGGCGCATCAAACCGCGAGTCCGTGGCCAGCTTCAAGACGCCTGGGAATCGCTGCTGCTGGTGGCCAACGGACACGAGACGAAGCGAACGAAGCGACCCCGGGCGGCGAGTAGAGGCAACAGGAAACGACCGTGAGCCGCTACGAATTGTCAGTCATTTGTCAGTCGGCCTCAGCCGCCACTGACGGGCGCGATCGAAATCGCCAGATTCATCGGAAAAAGTGGCGCGCCCTGCGGGACTCGACCTGCGACCTCCTGGTTCGTAGTCCTCCGGTCAACTCGAATCTGCGCGGTTACGTCGACAATTCCTTATCGGCCACGCGGTCATGCCACGCGAGATGCAATCACTGTCCGTCATTACCTCGAGGCGCTCGCGCGGGCAACCGCCTCGCGCTCTCGAATCTGCGCGCCACGTACGACGTTTATTACACCGTAGTTCTGTTCATGACAGGCGAACTCGTACAAGACCATCGGTTCGACACGAGGCAGATCCGCCTCGGCCGACCAGGGTCTGGTCCACGTGTTCTGGTCGGTGAGCGTGTACTCGTACCGGATCGTGTTCGGGGCGATCCGTGTAAAGCGCTCCACCACGCGTAGACCGTCGCTGGATCCGTACATATTCGGAGCCGGCGTTCTGTCCTTGAAATTCGTCGTCTCCACGACGAGCGTATTCCCCTCCCACCGGCCGCGGGCGTCACCCCACCAGTGCCGGATGCTCGAAGGCACAGGTGGACGCCCGTCGAGCGGAATGATGCGCACGTCGTTGTTCGATTGGTGGACGATTGTCACGTAGCCCGGGCTCTGGAAGAACAGAGCCTCGGCCGTCACACTGGCGGCGAGGTCCTCGGGGTTGGCACCGGGAGTCCCGCCCTGGATGAGCGGTACTGCCGTTTGGCCAATGATGCACCGCGTGTAGGTAGAAAGGAAGTTGCCGAAGGTCAGGATGCCTACCTCGGGATTGCGCCGCTTTGCGGCGGCCGCCCTGGCCGCTTGCCGCTGTTTGGCCGCGTCAGTGAGCGGCGGCAGTCTCCCATCGGGAGGATCGACGATCAGCGAGGTGCGCAGGCTCGGGCGCGCGCCGCCCTGCCATGCGTCCATGCTGTATTCCTTCCAGTCGTAATGCACCGTGCGCGGATCGACTTCGGCGTCGGCTTCCACGGCGCGCTTGAAGGCGGCGATGGCTTCTTCTTCCGTGTAGAAGGGCTTGTCGGCGAGGTGCGGCGGGCGCTGCAGCGGCGTGTAGGTCGCCAGGTGCCAGACGCCTCGCAGGTCCGGATCGCCCCACGGCGTCCGGGGGACGGTCCAGTTCTTCAGCGCCGCGGCCTCGGCCCGCATCCGTTCGGCTGCCGCCTTGATTGCCGCGTCGGGATCGACCGTCGTCGTGTCGACTGCATTGGTGCCCGACGGAGCCTGAGCCCTCACGACTGCGAGCGACACGGCGGCCACGATTCCAAGCGCCACGATGCCCACCACCCGAAGGATGCTCATATCTCCTCCCTCCCGGTCCGGCTCAACCCTGCGCACTCCGTTTGTGCGTCACGTCACCTCGACGCCCACTGCGCAGACGATAGGAACTATTCCGGCACTTTCCGGCCCGGTCCGATGTTTCACCGGAGACCCGTGATGCGGCCGAAAGGGCCCATACAAGCCGGATGGGCCGAAGCATCGCGCGGATGATCGGCCGGTAGTCACGGGCGTGTCAAGTGTGATCAGGCATGACGCGAAGCGAGGTGGCGCGCCCTGCCCGCCTTCGTTCGGTTGCGGTCGACACCGAACTTCGGCGCGCTACGGGATGGGCCATCTCGCCATAGCTCGCGTGCAATCACGAGCGAGCGGAGGCGGATGGCGCGCCCTGGGGGACTCAAGACTTGCGGTGCCCATTTCCGGGCGCATCAAGCTCGTTGCCTAAGCATGAGCCTAGGCGTAGCTGCAGCCAGTGACGGAGGGGGCCGTTACGAGCTCGACCACGTCGACGATCTCCATGTGGAGCGCGGGCGGGAGATGCGTCTTCGGGCGTCATGATTTCCGCGGTATAGTCCCGGGAAAATCGAGACGTCGATGGCCGCGCCCGAGGATTGGACTGATGATTTGACTGTTCGCGTTGCGCCTTGGCGCACCCTGGACGAACTTGTCGACTACGTCCTGTCGGCCAAGAACGATGGCAATTCATCCATTGCCATTCTTGAAGCATTAAACCTGCGTTTCGGGCTTTCCTTTGATGATGCGCGCCTTGCCGTTGATCGCGCGCGTACCGGTCGGAACAGGGCTGAATATGGCTGGCAAGCGCCGGACCCCATAAAGGACCCAGTGGCGTACCTGGCGTACCAAAAATCTCTGAGGCAGCCGGGATGGAAACAGTTGATGAACAAGCTCGCGCGCTGGATGCGAACGTCTCGCGGCGCGCCTCCCTTTGCCTCCACCCAACCCTCTCGTGCACGGCTGGAGCTCATTCGAGTAGTGTCCGAGTCCGGCCCTACGGCGGCCTGCGGGCACATGGACTCGCACGCCTTTCAGCGCGAAGCGACCTCCAACGAAAGAGAAGCCGCAGCGCTCTGGCGGCAAGCGATCGAGGCAGCCGGCAGCACTTCCCCAGGATCGTCTCGACAGACGACTACGGTGGCCGTTGCCGTGCGACTCGGCGCATTAGCCACTCACACCGTCGAATCCCGAGCGACCGCCGCAATGCGGTCGAACGTCCTGCTCCAACTTGGCGTTTCGCTGCAGGGTGCCATCAACGCGGCCGTCGACCGCCGCCCTGAATCGCGGTACGTTGAAGCCGGAACCGATGCGTGGTTTGGTGCAATCGCGTTGGAGGAAACCAGCCTGGAGCTCCGACGACTGTTCGCTTGCATAGGCGACGAGACGGGCGAACTGAAGGCACTCGGGCTTCGCGGGCGGGTCGTTACGAGCTTGCTCGGCCACTGCTACGAACGTGTGGCAAAGGCAATGCTGGATTCGGCCGAGTGTGCTCTGCGTTTAGGCGATCGCGAACAAGCCCTTGGGATTTGCGAATCGCTCACGGGCGACCTTGCCGGTCTCGTCGTCGAATGGTGGGAACGCCGCAAAGACGGTCCTTTTGATGAACACTGCTTGGCTCTGCAGCGTCTGATCGCTGCGATCGACCTGCGCGCCAGCATCGAAGGTCAGTTGGACAGCGAGCTCCAATCGCTGAGAACTCGCTGTACTGCGCTACTGAATCGCAGCCCACACCCGCAGTGAAAACGCCGGATGCGTGCCTTGAAATCCCGAGCGCCTGCGGACGGAAAGGACTCGTGCCCGCTCGCGTCGAGCTGAGGCGAGACGCGGCGTGCCCGAGGACTGCAGGGCGTAAACATTCCAACGGAACGTTGGAATGGCGCGCCCTGCAGGACTCGAACCTGCGACCTCCTGGTTCGTAGCCGCGACTGCCTGTTCAAGAACACGCGAATCTATTGAACGAATGGCGCCGTGCCACGCGGGCGTGCCACGCGCGGAAGGCATCGCCGGTCATGCGCGCCAGCCCTTTATTCAACTCACGCACGGTTCAGACGAATACCGGCTGCCAAAGCTGGCCGGTCCCGGAACTCATCGAACGAGCGTCACCCTGGCAGAAGAAATCGCGAAAAAACACGCGTTGCACCGGGGTTATTCAGCGGGTGCAACGGCGCTGGGTCGCATCCGAAGCCAGATTGGGTCTGCCCTGTCGCCCTCGCTCAGGTACCGTTCTTGAACTTCCTCTTTACATGAGACCAAGGGAGATGTGTATGAGGGGTTCTTGGCGTACCGCCATCGCGGCATTGCTCCTCGCGCTGGTTGCGTCCCCGGCTTATGCCCAGGGCGTTGCACGCTCGTTGAGCCAGCTGCGCGTCCTGGTCGAAGGTGGGTCGCGAATAACCGTCATCGATGGTTCCGGCGGCGAGTGGTCCGGAAGGCTCGGCGAACTGACCTCGTCCGAGTTGCTGCTGCAACTCGACGGTCGAGCGCAGCGGTTCCATGAACGGGACATTGCGAGGATCCGGCAGCGCCGCAGCGATTCCCTGGCGAACGGTGCGTTGTGGGGTCTCGGTGTCGGAGTCGGGTTCACAGCGATGGTCATGGCGGGCGTTGCCCACGACTACGACGTGAATCTAGGATCCGCATTGCTCGCGACAGGCGTGTATGGTGGGCTGGGCGCTGGTATCGGCGTGGGAGTCGATGCACTGATCAGGACCTCCACCACGATCTACGAAAGCAGCGCTTCACAACCAGATGCGGCGGCAAGAACGTTGTCTCGCGAACGGCGCCGAATCGCCATTAGACTCGTCACGATCCGCTTCTGAACGACGTTAGCGTGCCTGCTCTGTCTTTATCATCGGGTTTCTCTACTCTAGGATTAGGGAGCGTGTCCTGGCTGGCCTACAACGGGCCCGAGCGCAAGGAAAGCGGCTGGGACGACCGAGAACCTACGTCGACCCCGAAGCGCTCAAGGGCTTCGAGGGGCTATCCGTTCGAGAAATAGCTAGTCGTCTCGGGACCAGTCCCGCCACGGTCCATCGCCGGATTCGAGCGTTTGACAGCGGCAGAACATAGGGCCTAGCCTGCCAATATGCGGGTATGGGCGGTCGCGGTCCTACTTCTGTCTAGCGCACAAGCGCACAACGTGCAGGCTGAGTGCGCCTTCCCGTCTCTCACTGCGGCGATGACCGACAGTTCGACTGCCTGGGTTTTTTCGGGCAGAGTCAGGGAGATAACAACAGTCACGGCCGGCCAGATAGCGACGATTGACGTGGACCGGGTCTGGAAAGGCGCGGTGCCAGCCCGCGTCGTGGTTTATTACACAGCCATCTTCGATGGCATAGCGTTGCAGCTTCAAGAGCGCTATCTGGTCTTTGCCGGAATCCAGTCCCCTGCCGAGCGTGCTCGATTCGGCGTAACGGACCTTAAAAGACGACCTACGCGACGAACGGTTGCACCATTCAGGTGTTCTCGTCCGACAACACGAAACGGATTCTCGGAAATGCTCGCGGCCGGCCCCCGTCTCAAATACCCTGACGAACTGCCGCCAACTGTCGCCCCCGAAACGCTGGACCTGACGACGTAGAAACCGCCGTTTCAGAACCAGACGATTATGGGACAGCGGCGACTTACACTTCCGAACATGTCCGTGGTGGTTCGCCCGATGCGCGACGATGAAGGGCGGCTGTTCCTCGAAATCCACGGTCGTTCCGTTCGACGGCTTCCCGCACAGCACTAGGGACGAAACACGCCGCTCGGTAATGACAGCACCGCATCGAGCTTCTGGTCCTCCATGAGAATGCGCCGCAACTCCTTGTGTGCCTTCGAGGAGCCGAACAACACACCGTCCGGCACGATGACGGCTCCGCGCCCACCCGGCTTCAGGAGTCGCAGAGGCGTCCGAAACTGCCCGTTCTGCCCAGCCGTCGCAATCTTGCCGAGAGCCACATTGCCACGCGGTCTGCCACGCGAATGCCCTGCCACGCGGTCTGCCACGCGGAATTTGACGGTGTGCGACGGGGTCTGACCGGTTGGGACGGAAGACCGAACGTGTTGTTTTCGGAATGAATCTGAAAGTTGTGGCGCGCCCTGCAGGACTCGAACCTGCGACCTCCTGGTTCGTAGGATGATTCCACGGACCCACCGGACACCACCGCAGACGATTCCTGCTGGTTTTTCGGGCTGATTCGAGGGTGGGAGGCAACTGCTTCCCACCCCACACCGCGACGGCGTGTCACACCTGTGTCACACCTCAGCCGTTCCCTCTCTGAGCGAGTCGACCAGCCGCGCGACGTTCGACAGCGGTGCTCGGATTCGTGACTACGACTCTCGTTGACAGGTGTCATCCCCATCCCTAAAATGACACCTATGGTCAAGACGCAGGTATATCTGCGCGACGAAGAGCTCGAGGCCCTACACAGCGTCTCGGAACGCTCTGGGCGCAGCGTTGCTGATCTCGTCCGTGAGGCCATCCGGCGCGTGTGGCTCCGACCAGAGACGCAGGGTCCCGTCGCGCTGTGGGACGGCCCGCCGTCGCACACCTCCGTCGAGCATGACCACATCTACGACGAGCCTTAACGCCTCTTTCTCGCTCTCCTGATCTCGTGCGCCCTGGTGAACTCGTCTTCGTGGACACAGGTGCATGGATTGCGCTCGCATTGACACGCGACCCCTTGCATGCGCGGGCGCGCGCCACGTGGGAGCAATTGCGTGGCGCCGGCGTCAGGTTCCACACGTCCGTGTCTGTCGTGTTGGAGACCTTCACATTCTGGACCGTAACGCGGCGCGGGACGTGGCGCTCGCTTGGAAGGATTCGCTCAAGACAGTTCCCCACCTGAAGGTTTTGCCGTCTACCGCCAAAGACCTCGAGCAGGCCTGGTTGTATTTCGAGCGGCCGGACCTTCACAAGTTATCGGCCGTTGACGCTGTCAGCTTCATCTTGATGGCCCAGCGCCGTATTCGTGTGGCGTTCGCGTTCGACTCACACTTCGCGACCGCGGGTTTTCGGATGGTCGGCTAGCTCTGAAAGGTCACAGCGCGGCATAGGGCCGCAACCAAATATGCCGCGCTGTGACCAAGGCCACGCTGCCACGAAACGTGACACTAACGCGCCAAGAATTGTGCAACAAAAACAAACACCGGCGCGTTAGTGTCACGAACGTGAACACTGTGACGCTGGAAGTCGCCTCCCGCAAAGATGTGACGCGTCGAGCACTCAAAGCGTTCAAGGGCGGGAAGCTGCGAGCCCGGATTAGCTTCGCCACGCCTGAATTGCTTTGGAAAGTACTCACCGCCAAGCGGTGGTCGATACTCAAGGCCATGGCCGGTCAAGGGCCACTAACTATTCGTGAGGTCGCCCGGCGGGTCGAACGCGATGTGAAAGCCATCCGTGGCGACGTGCACTCTCTGATCGACGCCGGCCTCCGGAGAGGACCGAAACGAACCTTTTAGCAAGATCGAGCCACACGCACGTGTCAATGAGAACGTTGAACACGGATCACCAGCCAGCTGTTGGAAATGCCAGGGATGGAGTGATTGTTCACTGATTGTTCACTGACTGGGGCTGATCGGCTTGCGCCGACCGTGTCGGACGTGAAGGACGCCCACGGTATCGCCTTCGACCGTGAACAGGACGCGGTAAACGTGCGGCTTTCGACCGTAGAAAAGCTGTCGAAGTTCAAGGTGAGTCTGGGTTTTCTGGAGCCACTGGGCAGCGCGCGGGCAGCGTCGCGAGGGAGGCTATCGCCCCGTTGAGAGCCAAGAACCAATGCTCTCCCGCGTCGCCTGCTTGCTGCGACCGGAGCCAACACTCCAAGGTCCCGCTCAGTATCGCTCTTGTTCGAGTTTCACACCGTGGTCGAGCAGCGCGTCGATCAGGGCACGCACCGAATCGACGTCCGCCCCTTCCGCGTCTGCCAACTCCTGCCGTATTCGGACGAGCGCGTGCCGCTCGATGCTCGATAACGGCCGGCCCCCGGACGACGACTCGGCTCCGACCCACTCGGCAGTCGTCCGCACGAGCGCCAGCGGGCAGGCGAGGCGCGATCGTAGGAAGCACCAGATCCGCAGGCCTCCGACATCCGCATCGCCCCAGTGCTGAAACTCCGCGTTGGACTTCCGCGCCAACTGCGTAAGCGCCGTCACGAGTCGTGGTGTGGGGAATCCCGCGGTGTAGACGGCGACCTCGCCGCGTGCCGCGAGCCCGGCGGGACCATCGGCCTGCTCGATGTACGACAGGAAGGGATACTCGTTCTCGATAGTGGTGACGCGTGCGACACGGGAGGACACAAGCCCATCAACCCATGCGTCGGCCCAGGCATCCGGGATGTGGGCGGCCGGCACGAAGTCTTCGAGCGCATAAATCTTCTTTCCGATGTGCAGCTCTGCAGCGCCGGCGCACCGGATCAAGCCGGGTTTCCGCCGAACGCCGTACACTTCGAGTAAGTCTGCCGCTTCCTCGGGAGGCACACCTTGCCACCGTGGATCGGCACGTACGAGCACCGCTACGACGAAAGGGCGCACGCGGCCGAGCAACTTCGAATCGCCGAAGAGACGTTCGCTGGTCACGCGTTCCCACGCAGGCGCCGGGTCACGGGACAACGCGACGGCGGCGGTGAGCGCGGGCAGAAGCGATCGCCGCTCGTGCTTCAGCCGCGGGCGCGAGAATCCAAGGATGGAGGGATCTGCCCGCCGGATCGACTCGGCAAGATCCTGGAGAAAGGCCCGCATCCACGTCGGCTGCAGCTCCGTGGCCAGTGTCACCGCGTGGCGCTCCAACTCGGCGAGCGCCACCGACAGCGGCTCGTACCCGAGTGCGCGGGCCGACTCGATCGCACGCCCGACCTCGGCTGGACCCAACCGGATGTCCTTGGGCTCGCTCGTTAAGTGACCGCGGGCGTGGCGCACCAGACGCACACAGCCTTCGGCTGCGAGCTCCGCCACCGCCGCAAACAGCACCCCGCGCGCTTGCCGGCCGTCAGGGGCAAAGGCGTCCGGAAAGGTGGTCGCGTCGAGTTTGACGATGACATCGCGAGGCCACGGCGCTGGACGGCCGAACGACACGCTACGCTCGTGGGCGTCCAGGATCTGCGTGAGCAGCGCCATCCTCGGGGAGTGCGTCACTCTCAGCATCGCGCGCGAACTCCTTCGTGAAGTCGAGAACCGTCGGCAGGCCGCTCATCGGATCCTTGTGGATCAGGAGGCTGCGCTCGACCCTTGTCGCTACCAGCTCGCTGCGCTCTTTCGGGGTCGCCAGCACGAGCTGCAGCCCGAGGTTCCGCGCAAAGGTCAGGGTCGCCTCGATGCGCCATTCGTCCATCTTCCCGAACGCTTCGTCCAGCAAGACGACGCCGCAGGTCGGGCGCCCGTCGCGCGAGCGGCTCATATACAGGCGATACATCGACGCGAGCACCGCAATGTAATACGGCGTCTGCGTCTCCCCGCCCGACTTGTCGCCTGACACCTTGTCGTACAGCGAATACCGGCCGTCAGCGTGCAGGATCTTCAGGTCGTAATTGAAATACTCGCGGTAGTCGGCTTTCGTCTCGAGTTCGGTCTTGACCTCTCTGGCTTCGGCTTCCACCAACCGATCGAGGAGATGGCCGAGCGTGGCCGCCAGCTCCGGCGCCGACAGCACCGACGTTCCGAACAGCGACTCTTTCTCGAAGCGTCCCGCATCCATGACGAGATCGTGGAACGCCTTGTGCGCCGGATCGACCTCGACCGTGAACTGATACTGCTCGGAGCCGAACGGAACGTCTTTGAGCGCACGATTCAACTCGTCGATCTGACGTCGCACCAGGAGCAGGTTCTCGCGAAGCTTGAACACCACGTCTTCGGCCAGTTGCTGCAACGCCTTGGTCTTGGCCTCCGCAATTCGCTCGCGATAACTTGGCAGGCGGCTCTCTTGCCACCCCTCCAACTCGGTCGCGAATTCATCGAAGCGGGAGCCCTCGATCGTCGCGACGAGCCCACGACGTTCGACGTATCGGGTCTTGAGCGCCACGAAGCTCTCGATCAGCTTCTGCACCCGGCTTTCGATGTTGCGCCGCTGCCGGCTGAACACGTCACGAATCTGGTCTGGCGTTCGCGCGACTTGCTCTCGCTCGTAGCGCTGCTCGTACGCCTCGCGAGACTCCTGGTCGAGCGGGTCCGCAAACGCCCGGAGCTGGGCGCCGGCGTCCTCCCGCGAGCCGTGCGCCTCTTCGAGGCCGCGCTGGGTGTTCGCGAGGCGTTCTTCCGCGCGGACGCGATCGTCGTGCGCACGGTCTTTTTCCTGTTGGGCGGCGTGCCTTCGGGCCGCCAATTCGTCGCGAGTCTGTTCGAGTGCCGAGAACTCCTTGCGGTCGAAGCGCTCCTTCTGCGTCGCGAGACGCTTCGACTGCTTCTCGAGCCACAACAGATCCTTCGCCCGCTCAACGAGGTCCGGCAGGCGACGCGTTTCAGCCCTGGCGCGATCGAGGACGCGCACCGCCTGATCGAGCCAGCCGATATGCGGGGCCGCGTCGACGACGAGATCGTGTAGGGCGCCCAGCCGCGTCGCGATCTCCTCGAGACGCCGCTGCTGCGCGGCTTGGCCGATGTAATGACGCGAAAAGACGTCGCGCGCCGTTTGACGCGCGACATGGTTGCGATAGACCATTACCGTGTCGGTGATCGCCGCCCGATGCTTCCGCAGCGACTGCTCGTCGTCCACGCAGATGATCTCGCCGAGCACGAAATCGCAGTAGGCACGGGCATAGGCATCGTCGGTCTGCACCTGTTCGGCGAGGGAACGCGCGGCGGGCCGTAACGGCATCCGCAGGAGGCGTTCGACGTCGACGAGACCCGCACCGCTGATGAAGACCGGGCCGCGGCCGGGCAGGTGATAATCTCGCTTGTGGCGCTCGTAGAGTCCAAGCGCACGAGGGTAGTCTTCCGGCGCCACAATGATGTCGAACCGGCGGGTCTGCAGATAGCCTTCGACCGCGTCGCGCCAGCGTGCACTCGGCACCTCGATCAGCTCGCAGAGCGGCCGAGCTTCGCGTCGGCCCTTGAGTCGGGCGCCGAGTAAGTGCAGCAGCGCTGTCGGGCCGTCGGGATAGCGGAGGCGCCCGGTTTCGAGCATCCGCTGCTCCTCTTGGAGCCCAGCGCCCTCAGCCTTCCAGCCATCGACCTCGTTGGCCATGGCGAGACGCACGGTCCTCGCCCGATCGGCCGCATCATCCAGGCGCCGCTCCCACATGGCGAGATCGCGTCCTTCCAGCGCGCCCTGCGCGGTGAGCGTGGACGACAACCGCTCGACGACGTCCGGGGTTTCCTCGACGCCAAGGAGGTCGTCCCGCTGGAAGAGTGCCAAACGGTATCGCCGCAACGCACGGGCCTCCTCGGATTGAAGGAGTCCGAACGCCTCGTGCTGACCCTGAAGAATCCTGCGGGCCTCGTGGTCAGCGTCCTTCGCTTCACGCAGCCTGCGCTGTGTTTCCTCGATCTGGCGCTCGAGATCGTGGAACTGGCGGTAACCCTCATGGCCTTCGAGCAAGCCAATGACACGCTCCCACTCCCGCTGAAGCGCCTCCAGTTCGGCGCCCAACGTCTCCTCACGCGAGGTCAGCTCGGCGATGGCGATCCGGCTCTCCGCGAGGCGGCGCTCAAGGGCGGCCACCCTGGCGGAGGCATCGTCCTCGTCAGCACGAAGCTCCATGTACCGGTGGCTGTCGGCCGTCCGCTGTTCGGTGCGAATCCGCTCGCCTTCCTTCACGATCGCCGACAGTTCGTCGATGCGCTTCTGCGCTTCTCTGGCTTCGGCTTCCAGCCGCTTGTAGTGCTCGAGATTGTCCTGAAGCGCGGCGGTGTCGATCGGTCGAGGATCGAGGAGATAGTCGAAGACGAACTGCCGCACCTGACCGATCGGCTTGAACGCCAGCGCCTTGACGATCAGTCGATGAAAGGATTCCGGCAACACGCCGAGGCGCTGCCTGATCTCTTCTCGATACGTGCCTGCATCCTGCCAGTACTGTCCGGCATGCCCGCGCAGCCAGACACGAAAGTCGCGTAACGGCCGGACGACGCGCTCGCCCGAGCCGTTCCCGGACGACGCGATGCCTTCCACGTCGTGTGCCCGTGCGCCGGGCACGACGAAGTACACCTTGGCGATGTCAGTGTCGGTTTCCGTGGCTTCGAAGCCGATGCCGCACGTGAACACAAGAGACGGATCGTCGTCGTCCACGAATTCGAGCATCACGTACGACGTACACGCGCCCCGTCCGAAGTGCACGGCTCCCTGCCGCGACTCGTCTTCGGCGCCGATCTTCCACCGCACGTACCCGTACAACGCGCGCCGGCTCTTTTCGTTGGCCGCGCGGTTGAGTAGCACATCCGACAGGTCGGCGACGAGCGCGACTTGTATCGCATCGAGGACCGTCGTCTTCCCGCTGCCGTTATCACCGAGGAGCAGGCAGCTCGCGCCAATGGGCAGCAGTTCGTCCTGGAAGTGATACCACTGCACGAGCCGGACGGCCTCGAGTCGCCTCATGACGACGTGTCCCGCTGGGATTCGTCGGCGAGGGCGTCGAGATCCGGCTCGGTCTCGGTCTCATGCTCCGCCACCGGAGTCCTGGCGCTCACGTAAGCCTTGATTCGGTGGGCGATCTCCTGAATACGGTCATCCGGCAGCACCTTTTCCACGAGCGGCATCACTTCGATCGTGGCATCGTCGTCTGCATCGAAGCCACGGGCGACGCGCACGATCGAGTGGCGCGCGAGCTTGCGCACCGCGTGCCCGAGCGCGCGTGTCGACAGCTGCGCGATTGGCTTTCCTGCGTGGACCAATCGCTCGCGCAGCAGGCCGACAGTGATGTCGCACCGGTCTTCCTCGGCCGCCAAGCGCATCTGCTCATGGTAATGAAGCCGCAGCATGCAGAGGACCAGGCTCTCCAGTTTGGAGAACCGCACGCGTTGCGCGCCGGTTTCGTGGACAGCGCGTGCGAGCCGCAACGTGGGATCGAGGTCGAAGCCCCAGCCGCCGATGCGCAGATAGGAGTCAATCAGCTCGCGGAAGCGTTCGGCGAAGCGCCAGTCCGGATCCGGCTGAAGCGGCGAGCCTGGCGTCAGGACCTCTCCCGCGAGCAGCCGCGTCACCACGCGCTGAAAGCGTTCCTGCTGGGCTGACTCGAGCCTTGGGTAGTCCTCGAAGAAATCCATGGTTGATTTACTTCTTGCGCCTTCCGCCTCTAGGCGGAAGCGCCTCCAGCGTTCCATCCGGGTACCCGTATGCCTCTGCCTGCAAACGCCCGCGAGATGGCTGCATTCGGAACGTCGAATCGGCGTCGAGGCCGTAGGAGGCGAGGTACAGCAGGCGCACGTAGTCCTGATCATCGTGCACCGGTACCTCACTCATGGGCGCGGCGCGGCGCCCGTCGAGCACTGTCAGGACGAACTCCTCGACGCGCCGCCGCGCGAAGATCCGCCGCACGCGGGCGGCCGCTTCCTGTCGAATCCGTTCACGATTCGCTGTCGGTTGCCTGACCAGACGCTGTGGCTCCGCCCGCTCCCGCGCGGTTGGTGGCGTATACAGAAAGTTGCCCATCAGCAGCTCGCATCTGAACGCGTCGAATTCCAGCTCCGGTGCTTCGTCTTTGGCGAGGGCATCGACGATGAACTGCAGCTGGCCTTCGGTGCGCCGGTCCTGCCGCAGGAAATATCGGATCTTTCGAAGCGCCACGCCTGAAAAACGCGCATTCCTCGTGTCGATATCATCGACGAGGTGGGGAATGTTGTCGAAGTGCGAGCGCATCTGCGCCAGCTCGGTCTTGACGGCGAGTCGTCCCTCGTCCTTGCCCGTGCCCCGCTGGGCGGCGTACCACTCGGTGGCGTTCTCCAGCGCCGCGTCATCTCGCTCGATGGCGTCGAGCCGCTGAAGAATTGCCGAGCGCTGACGATACACGTTGTCCACCGTCTTCAGGCGATGGTAGTTCGCCATCACGGCATGCTCATAGCGATCGAAGCCTTCTTCGAGCACGTCGGCGGCCGTCGCGGCGTCGTCCAGCACGCGCTGGATGAACAGGTGGATGTTCCGTTCGAGGATCTTCAGCTCGCGTGAGAGCTCGAGGGTATGCCGTCTGGCTTCCGAGAGCGAGACTCCCGGGCGCTGCGCGAAAGCTGTGGGCTCAAGGAGCGCCGCAATCGAGTGGACCAGACCCTGAAACACCGGCTGTTCGTCCCGCGCCACGTCGAGCAGCGTCTGCAGGATGCGCGCGGCGTACGCGTGGAAACTCATGATCTCCCCGACGCCTGCGCGGTATTGGAAGTGCATCCATCCGGAGTCCTCGAGTCGGGCAACCAGCCGTCGAGCGAGCGCGCGAATCGCCGCCGCTTCGTCGAGGGCCTCTGAATCGACCATGGAAACTGACGGTGGACCGGCTGGCCCGGACCTGACCATGGGCCCGCGGGTACGCTGGTGTTCGAGCAGGGGCGACGCGTCCTGGCTCGCCAGCGCTTCGAGATCCTGGCGACGCTCGCTCCACAGCCGTGAGCCGCGGATCACCGCTTCTGCAGTATCGAGTGCCGTTGGGCGCACCACGACAAACGGCTCGCGTTCGAACTCGTGTCGATAGAGCTCCGCCAGGAGCTCCCAATAGAGCTCGGCGTAGAGATCGCCGAGCGGGCCGAACAGACCGCGCGGCACACGTTCGAAGAGCGCGGGCGTGTGTTCAGGCACGGAATGGACCATACCAGAACAGCGCGGGGAGGCCAACGGCGGGACGTTGTTCTGATCGTGGTCCGCGGGACAACCAGCCGCTGTGCTATCGTGTCGCCCTCGCGCCGAAGATAGAAGGAAACCACGCACGTCATGTCCGCACCGGTCTCCCGCACATTATCCCGCCTGCACAAGCCGCCTGACTTGTCGCTCGACGCGTGGCAGCGGGAGCTTCGTCGACAGTTCGGGCGCGAGCAGTCCTTCAAACTGACGAACCTCAGTACCGAGTCGGTGTTCTCGGACTTCCAGGTGAGCAACCCGGAAAGCGGCAGCACGTATCGCGTGGCCATTCGGGAGCCCAGGCCGGGCGACAACTACTGCAGTTGCCCGGACTTTGCCACGAACTCGCTGGGCACGCGCAAGCATGTCGAGTTTGTCCTGCGCACGCTCGACAGGCGCACACGCACGCGAGAGGCGCTGCAGCGCGGGTTCCGGCCGCCGTACAGCGAAGTTGTCCTCCAATATGGGGCGAAGCGAGACGTGCGCTTTCGAAGGGGGACCTCGTGTCCCCGATCGCTGACCGCCCTGGCTGCGAAGTACTTCGACGCGCAGCATTTCTTGCGCGCCGACGCGTATGCGACGTTCGAGTCGTTTCTTTCTCGAGCAGCCGGGTTCGACCACGATCTCCGCTGCTATGACGACGTGCTGGGACTGGTCGCGGAGGTGCGCGACCGATCACGCCGCGAGCGGCGTATCGCTGAAGCCTTTCCTCGAGGTGTCCGTGACCCGAACCTCCGCACGCTGCTCAAGGGCGAGCTCTACGAGTATCAGCGCGAAGGCGCGCTCTTCGCGGCACGCGCCGGCCGCTGCCTGATTGCCGATGAGATGGGGCTGGGCAAGACCGTCCAGGCGCTCGCGGCGGCCGAGATGATGGCGCGCCAGTTTGGCGTCGAGCGCGCGCTGATTGTCTGTCCGACATCGCTCAAGCACCAGTGGGAGCGCGAGATCGCGCGCTTCACGGACCGGCGGGCGCTGGCGGGCGCCGGGCTGCGCGCTCGACGTGAGCAGCAGTACGCCGCTCGGGACAACTTCTTCACGATCACGAGCTACGACACCGTGCACGCCGATCTCGACCTGATCGCCAGATGGTCGCCGGACCTGGTGATTCTTGACGAAGCGCAGCGGATCAAGAATTGGAACACGCGCACTGCCCGAAGCGTGAAGCGGATCGCCTCGCCGTATGCCATCGTCCTCACCGGCACACCACTCGAGAACCGCTTGGAGGAGCTCGTGTCGATCGTCGGGTTCGTCGACCGGCATCGGCTGGGGCCGACAATCAGGTTTCTGGCCGATCATCAGGTGCGCGATGAGAACGGGAAAGTCGTCGGCTATCGAGACCTCGACCGAATCGGCAAGACGCTGGCGCCGGTGCTCATCCGCCGGAACAAGGACCAGGTCCTGACGCAGCTGCCCGAACGGCTCGACAAGAATTTCTTCGTGCCGATGACGCCGCAGCAGCGCGTTCATCACGAGGAGAACCGCGAGGCCGTCGTCAAGATCGTGGCGAAGTGGCGCCGCCATAAGTTCCTGTCGGAGGCCGACCAGCGCCGGCTGATGATCGCGCTGCAGAACATGCGAATGAGCTGCGACAGCACGTACCTCCTGGATCACCAGACGGATTACGGTGTCAAGGCAGACGAACTGATGACGCTGCTGGACGAACTGCTCGAGCAGGCGGATACGAAGATCGTGATCTTCAGCCAGTGGGTACGGATGCACGAGTTGCTGGTCAGGCGGCTGAAGAAGAGGCACGTCGATCACGTGCTGTTCCACGGCGGGGTCGATGGCACGCGGCGGAAGGCACTCATCGATCGCTTCCGAGCGGATGACCGGTGCCGCGCGTTCTTGGCGACGGATGCCGGTGGCGTCGGACTGAATCTTCAGCACGCATCGGTCGTCGTCAACATGGACCTGCCCTGGAATCCGGCCGTGCTGGAGCAGCGCATCGGTCGAGTCCACCGCTTGGGCCAGCGGAAGCCGGTCCGAGTCGTCAACTTCATTGCCGAGGGAACCATCGAAGAAGGCATGCTCTCGGTGCCCACGTTCAAGAAGTCGCTGTTCGCCGGGGTACTCGATGGCGGCGAGCGCGAGGTGTTTCTTGGCGGCAGCCGGTTGAGCCGCTTCATGGAAACGGTCGCACAGGCGACGACGGCGATTGTGCAGACGGCTGACGTCGGTGACGATCACGTGCGTGAGGCCAAGCCGCAGACCAAACGCCCAGCCGGCGCCACACCTCCTGCGGCCGCCGAGACCGGCGATTGGACGGCTCTGATGCAGACCGGCCTGGCGTGGCTCGAGCAGCTTGCAGCCGTTTCCGGTGCCTCAGGAAATGGTCGCCGCGATAGCCTCCGCGTCGTCCACCGCGATACGCAGACAGGACAGGATTACTTGAAGATTCCGGTGCCCAGCCCCGAAGTGCTGGATCGGGCGCTCGACACAATCGGCTCGCTCCTGAATCGGTTCAGACGATAGCCCACCTTTGCCAAAGCTGTGGCGAGGCTCGCCAACCTCGCAGTGATGACCAGCGCCGCAAGCGTCGCGGCTGTGCACAACGTATCCGTTGTTACTGGCAGCAGCACCCGCGGCAGACCCGTTGGCGAAGTGGTGGTGTCGCCGAAGGATAGCGCTACGGCTGCACAGCGATCAATCCGCCAGAATGCGTCCCAGGCCGAGTCTGCACGTCTCCGCGAGTTGGTCCGATGAGAGCTCGCGACCTGCGCCGCGCGCCTCGACGACCGCTTGTCGAACGGTGTCGGTCAACGAACCCAAAGTCGCGGTGATCACCTGAGACACCTCGCGGATCTGGTTTTTGTGAAAGTGTGGCTTCACGTCCGCCCGCCAGATTGCATTCAGCTCGGGAAGCGCACCACCAAAGGTTTGAAGCGTGTCGTGGATGTACAGCAAGTCCTTGGCCTGCTCGTCCGTAGTCTTTCGTCGTCCGTGAATCAACAGCTTCTGGACGATGTACGTCACAGGGTTCGGCACCCGCACGGTTGCAGGGGGCGAAACGGGCACCGCGGACGACGGTGTCAACGTGATGCTCCAGGGCACGAGAAGCAGCACGTCGAGATGGCGGAGCTTTTTTGCGCTAACTCCACCAACGCTCACAGTGATGTCTGGCTGGCCGTTCCTGCGGATTCCGCTGCCCACGAGGGGGACGAGGAACTCAGCGTAAGAGGTGCTCGATCGGTCTCCGAGTCGATATTGCGTGATCGGTGGCTGACGGTTCTCACCGAGAAACTCCCCGGTGAAGCCGGCCGTCTCAAGGCTGGCCCGGATTTCATCACCATGTGGTGCGGCCGCCGGGTCAAGTGCCACGTCGGCGTCTCGTGTCAACAGCGGCGGATACTCGAGTGCTCGTGCCAGAGGATGTACGCGGTGGAGGCGCTGTGCCCATCCGCCGGCGATCACCACCTGCCCGAGCCACGGGCGAAGCGCGTGGATCAGCCGGGCGAAAAACGCCAGATCATCGTGCAAGGACTTCATGACGTCCTAAGGAGCTTCAGCGCGGGCTGCAGGATGCGGTGCATGATCTCCTTGGCTTGAGCCGATCCTCGACCCGGGTACTCTCCAACTTCCAGCCATACTTGGAGAATGTCGGCCACACGAACCTGCTCGCGCTGCACGGCTCCCCGGAACACCGATTCCTTGGCGACAGGAATTCGTACCCACAGGTCCACGCGGGAGTGAGCGGCAGGGGCGAGTCCGAGTCGTTCGAGGGCATTGGGGTTCATGCGTTCTAAGTAGACGTGTGGCGGCACGCCATGCACGAATCCCACTCCCAACGCATCGGCGGCAGCAAAGAGTCCCAGACACGCTCGCGGCAGTGATGGTTCTTGTGCATAAGAGCGCAGGGCCTCACGAAGTTGTGACATGGAATCTCCGCTAGGCAGAATCCACCGCATCCCGAGGTCGCGTTGCGGCTTCACATACGCGGCCTGCCACTGCCGGAGCAGCTCTGGTACTCGAGCGAGGCGCAAACCATCAGCCTGTTCATCGAGGAATTCGGCCGCGCGCAGTTCGCGGAGACAGCGAAACGCGCTCATGACGGATACATTCGCCGCTCCTGCCAATTCCGACGCGTTTCGGTAGCGCCCGCGCGGGGCTGATAGCAGCTCCTCCGGGAGATCCGGCGCAAGGAGGATCTTGAGCATCCATTGATTCAGATCTGAGAACATGTGGGCGAATGGTGGTTGGCCGTGGTCATGACTCCTCGGCGCGACGTGGCGACGAACCGCGTTCAGGGCATCAAGGCCCTCGCCATCGAAGAGGCGGAAGCCGTTCGCGTCGATCACGCCAATCGAGACGTCGGGCGCGTGTGCTTGAGCGAACTCAATCACCTCTTCTGCGAGTGCCTGTGACATGTGAGGCGCTGCCACAATCGCCAGTGGCCGCGGTTGTTCCGGGAGTGACCGGCTCCACGCTTGGACTTGAAGAATCGCTTGAGAGAGTAAGGGTACTAACCGGTCTCGTCGGGCCTCGGGAGCCGCTTTCACCTCGACGATGTAGTGCAATGGTCCGCGTCGTACGCGCAAGTCGGGACCATGACTCGGTTGTTCGTCGACGCGCCAGTGCGCCCTTCGGAACGCATCTGCCAAGAGCCGTTCATATCGTGCGGCCCCACGCAACAGGCGGTGTTCAGCAGACATTTTTGAGAATCACCATGGTCCAGATAATTATCAGGTCCAAGTTAATTAACTGGTCCAAGATAACCCACTAGGCCTCGCTTTGCCAAGAGCCTCCCCGGTATCACGCCGAATTGTTCACTATGCAGCTTGTTCAGGTGGGCTGGCGACCCCTAACCCACTGATTTTCAAAGCAGGTTCGTCCTCCAGAGCGCTTTTTGGGTTCCAAGCCACTCTGTCGGTCCCAACTCAACAGCGTAAGTATTTTGAAATGCAATGATTTGGCGCGCCCTGCAGGACTCGAACCTGCGACCTCCTGGTTCGTAGCCAGACGCTCTATCCAGCTGAGCTAAGGGCGCGCAAGGGGACGAACAACGACTGCGCGCCCTCACCGCGAACGTTTCAGGCAGCGCAAACTCAAAATATAGCACGCGCTCCCCGAACCACTCATGACAGCGTCGACAAGGCAGCCGCGTTGACAGACCGCCCCGACGGGATTCCGCGCCGCGCCCAAGTGGCCTATACTCCACCTCCGTCACTCCACTCCGTCTTGGAGTCGCTCATTTCACCCCCCCGGGAGGTCCTATGCGCAGACTGATCGTTCTGGCTCTTGCCGCATGTGCCATCGGGTCCGCCTCGGCGTGCTCCCGGCCGGCGGGAACCCTCGAAGCGGCCACCGACGCGCTCGGCGCCGCCACGCTGAATTCCATCGAGTACTCGGGAACGGGACGCTGGTTCCAGTTCGGCCAGGCCCCGGGGCCCACGCTGCCCTGGCCGCAGTTCGACGTGAGCAGCTTCACCGCAACCGTGAATTACCAGACGCCGGGCGCACGCGTGCAGATGACCCGTCTGCAGACGATCGAGCCGGGTCGGACCAGGCCGGCGCCCGTCGAGCAGCGGCCGGTCCAGGTCGTGAGCGGCACGTTTGCCTGGAACATGGCGCCGCCTGCCGGTGGACCGCCCAACGCGCCCCCCGCGCCTCAGCCCCAGCCAGCCGCGGTCGAGGAGCGCGTCATGGAAATCTGGACCACGCCGCACGGCTTCCTCAAAGCCGCCGCAGCCAACAACGCCACGTCGCAACCCGTGGAGGGCGGCTCCGACGTCTCGTTCACGGCCGAGGGACACCGCTACGTTGGCCGCATCAACGCGCAAAACCAGGTAGAGCGCGTGCAGACGTGGATCGACAACCCGGTCCTCGGCGACACGTCCGTCGAGTTCACGTACTCCGACTACCGTGACTTCGGCGGCGTGATGTTCCCCGGCCACATCCAGCGTGTGCAGGGCGGACATCCGGCGCTCGACATCATGGTGTCGTCGGTCACCGCCAACCCGACGCTCGACCTTGCGGTGCCCGAGACCGTCCGCGCGTTCACGCCCCCGGCCGTGGAGGTCACCGTCGACACGCTGGCGGCAGGCGTCTACTACCTGCGGGGCGGCAGTCACCACAGCCTCGCAATCGACCAGGCCGATCACATCGTCGTCGTCGAGGGCCCGCAGAACGAGGCGCGCTCGGAAGCGGTGATTGCAAAGGCCAAGGAGCTGATCCCGAACAAGCCCATCCGCTACGTGATCAACACGCACGTGCACTTCGATCACTCGGGCGGTCTTCGCACGTTCGTGGATGAGGGCGCCACGGTGGTGACGCAGGCAACCAACCGCGCTTACTACGAGCAGGCATGGGCGGCTCCGCACACCCTCAACCCGGATCGGCTTGCCAAATCCAACAAGAGTGCCACCTTCGAGACGGTAACGGACAGACACGTGCTGACCGATGGCAAGCGATCGATTGAGATTCACGAAATCACCGGAAGTGGCCATAACGATGCGTACCTGCTCGTCTACCTCCCGACCGAGGGAGTCGTGTTCGAGTCGGACGCGTACACGCCGGCCGCCGCAAACGCACCACCGCCGGCGACGCCGAATCCGTATTCGGTGAATCTGAGCGAGAACATCCAGCGCCTGAAGCTGAATGTGAAACAGATTGCAGCGGGTCACGGTCCTCGCCTGACGACGATGGGGGACCTGCGAGCGGCTATCACGCCGCGAGCTGCTGCGACGAACTGAGCTGCGCTCAGGGCCCAGAGCCCAGACCTCAGGGCTCAGGGCTGTCCGGCCATAGGGCTTAGGGGGCAGGGAATAGGGGTCCGCTCCGTATTCCCTGTTCCCCTGGTTCCCTCTGAGCCCTGAGCCCTGGGGCCTTGGGCCTGATCGATATAATCCCGTGATGAGCCACGTCGTGCACAAGGCGCAGGCGCCGGCCTCGGTCGCCTGCTATGTGCTGACGGTAAGCGACTCGCGCACGCCCGACAGCGACACCGGCGGTCGTGCCATCCGCGATCTGCTCGAGGGCGCCGGCCACGTCGTCACCGGTCACGCGATTGTCAAAGACGAACCTGCGCAGGTCATGACCGTGGTTCGCGAACAGCTCGGCGATTCGCGCACGCAGGTGATCATCACGACGGGCGGCACCGGTATCACGTCGCGTGACGGCACGTTTGAAGCGATCGACGCGCTGCTGGAGAAGCGCCTCGACGGATTTGGCGAGCTGTTTCGGATGCTCAGCTTTCAGGAGATTGGCGCATCCGCGATGATGAGCCGCGCCACGGCGGGAACCGCGTCGCGCAAGGCGATCTTCATGCTCCCGGGCTCCCCTGCCGCGGTGCGACTGGCCCTGACGCGACTCATCCTTCCCGAGCTTGGCCACGTCGTCCAGCAGCTAGGGCGATGAGTACACGTCGAGTGCAACGTGCAGCGTGCAGTGTGCAGAGTGCACTTTGCTCCGCACATTGCACATTGCACTTTGCACGTTGAACGAAACGTCTATGCCCACCAAGATGCGGCCGAGCCGCAGCACGATTGCGCTGGACAAGGCGAAAGCACTGATCGACGCCGCCATTCGCCCGATCGACCGCACCGAGCGCGTGCCGATTGGCCACGGCAACGGCCGCGTGCTGGCTGAAGACGTGGTGGCGACGGCCGACGTCCCTCCCTTCGCGCGCGCGGCAATGGACGGCTACGCGGTGCGCGCCCAGGACACGGCCGGAGCGACCAGAGAGCACCCGCGGGCGCTGAAGCGCGTCGCCACTGTGTTCACCGGCCAAATAGCAGAGCGTGCCGTCGGTCCAGGCGAGTGCATCGAGATTGCCACCGGCGCCCCCATCCCGGATGGCGCGGATGCGGTCGTCATTGTCGAAGACACGGACGGCGAAGCGTCCGGGAGCGTCCGCGTGTTCGCGCCCGTCAATCCTGGACAGAACATCGGTCCGCAGGGGGCCGACATCAAGCGCGGGCAGCAGGTCCTTTGCTCTGGCGTGCAGCTCACGCCGAGCAGGATCGGCGCAGTCGCCGCGCTTGGCCGCGCGGAAGTACAGGTCTACGCGCGTCCGCGGGTCGCAATTCTTTCCACGGGCAATGAGCTAGTGGAGCCTGGACAGCCACTCGGCCCCGGACAGATCTATGACATCAACCGCTTCAGCGTCGCCGCGGTGGTCTCGGAGCACGGCGGCATGGCGGTCCCGCATCGCACTGCGGTCGACACTGTTGACGATCTTTCGCGCGCGATTGACGAGTGTCTGCAGGACGACCTGCTTGTATTCTCCGGCGGGAGTTCTGTGGGCGAGCGCGATCTGATTCTGGACGCCCTGACGTCACGAGGGGAGCTGATTTTTCACGGCGTGGCAGTGAAGCCTGGAAAGCCAACCGCGTTCGGCAGGGTCGCGGGAAAGCTCTTTTTTGGAATGCCTGGCTACCCCACTTCGTGTCTCTCGAACGCCTACGTTCTGCTGCTGCCAGCGCTGCGGCGCATCGCCAGGCTGCCGCCGCACTTCGTTCGTTCGGTGACGCTGCCGCTCAGCCAGCAGATCTCGTCCGCTCCAGGACGACACCAGATATACACGGTGAGGATCGTCGATGGCAGAGCGGTGCCCGCCTTCAAGGCGTCGGGCGACATCACGAGCATGTCGCAGGCGGATGGATACATCGAGATTCCCGCCGACACCGACGCAGTCGGGGCAGGGCAGATGGTGGAAGTGAAGCTGTTCTAGTCCGGCTGAAGCCGGACTCTACGTACCCAATGGCTGACGACATCACGGAGTCGCAGAAGCAAGTCGCCGCGAAGATCGGGGTGCCCGCCGCGCGCCGGCACATCTTTCTCTGCTGCGACCAGACCACGCCAAAGTGCTGCGAGAGAGCGCGTGGGCTTGCTGCGTGGGAGTTCCTGAAGCGGCGTCTGAAAGAGCTCGGCCTGTCCGAACAGGGCGGTGTTCTTCGAACCAAAGCCAACTGCCTGCGCATCTGCGAGGGAGGACCAATTGCGGTCGTGTACCCGGAGGGTGCGTGGTATGCGCAGTGCGATCCGCCAGTACTGGAACAGATCATTCAGGAGCACCTTATCGGCGGCCACGTGGTCGCCGAGCACCTCATTGAGGCCCATTCCCTTGGGCCGATCTCATAACCCGCGCGTGTAGGGCGGGTCCTTTCGGACCCGCCTGGTTCGCCGGGTCCAAAGGACCCGGCCTACGGTTATGAAAGCGGGTTCGTGGCGCGAGTGTAAGATCGAGCCGGCCTCGTGATGCGCCGGACAGGGTTTCTCGTCGCATTCGACCTCCTTCTCGCCTCCACTGGGTGGGCGGGGCAGGGTGCGGCGCCACAGGCCTTGCCACCCGCGGCGATTGCTCCTGCAGCGTCGGAAGAGCTCCCATTCTCATTCGACGGCCCCATGCCGCCGGTCGCACCTGCCACGATCTCGCGGGATGAGTCAGGTCGCGCCACGATTCGCGCCGTTCGGCTCACGGCGCCGCTGCGTCTCGATGGTGCGCTCGACGAAGCCGTCTACGCCAGCGTTCCACCGATTTCGGACTTCATCCAGGTGGAGCCGCAGGAAGGCGCGCCGGCAACCGAGAAGACGGAAGTCTGGGTCACCTTCGACGGGAACTACGTCTACGTATCGTTCCGCTGCTATGAAAGCGAGCCGGCGCGAGTGGTGGCCAACGAGATGCGGCGCGATGGGGGCAACCTCTGGCAGGGCAACGACATCGTCGGTTTTCTGTTCGACACGTTCTACGACCGACGGAATCTGTATCAATTCAGCGTCAATCCCATCGGTGGCCGGTCCGACGGCCAGGTCACCGGCGAGCGGCAGTGGAATGGCGACTGGAATCCGGTGTGGGACGTCAAGGTCGGGCGGTTCGAGGGGGGCTGGACGGTGGAAGCCGCACTGCCGTTCAAGTCGCTCCGGTACCGGCCGGGCCGGGCGCAGATCTGGGGCTTCAACGCGATGCGCGTCAACCGGTGGAAGAACGAGCTGTCGTTTATCACGCGCATTCCGAACGCACTTGGCATGCGCGGGCTCAACCAGGCCTCATTGGCGGCAACGGTCGTCGGGTTGGAAGCGCCGCCGGGATCACGAAGCCTGGAGATCAAGCCGTACGCCATCTCGGCCCTGACGACCGATCACAGCGCCACGCCTCGGATTTCGAACGACGTCAGTGGTGACATCGGGTTCGACGTGAAATATGGCCTCACCCGGAACCTGACCGCTGATCTCACCTACAACACCGATTTTGCGCAGGTCGAGGCCGACGAGCAGCAGGTGAACCTCACACGGTTCAGCCTGTTCTTTCCAGAAAAGCGTGAGTTCTTTCTCGAGAATCAAGGGACGTTCTCCTTCGGCGGTGCGTCGACCGGCAACGCGGCGGGGTCGAGCAACACGCCGATCCTGTTCCACAGCCGTCAAATCGGTCTCAACGAGGGGCGGCCTGTCCCGATCGAGGCTGGGGGGCGCCTGACCGGGCGGCTCGGACGCTACAGTCTCGGGGTGGTGAGCATGCGGACGGACGAAGAAGTCGAGTCGGGCGCGCGCCCGACGACGTTTTCGGTCGTGCGTCTCAGGCGCGACGTGCTGCGACGCAGCAGCGTCGGTCTTCTCTTCACCGGTCGGTCGGTCGGCCTGAGCACCTCGGGCGCCAACACGGCGTACGGCGTCGATGGCAACTTCGCGTTCTTCGACAACCTCGCCTTCAACACGTACTGGGCGCGCACGCGCACCGAGGGGCTGTCTGGCGACGACAGCAGCTACCGTGCCCAGATGGACTATGCCGGGGATCGCTACGGCATCCAGGCGGAGCGCCTGGTGATTGGCGACAACTTCAATCCGGAAATTGGGTTCCTCCGCCGCGACGACATGAAGCGCAGCTTCGCCCTGTTCCGGTTCAGTCCGCGGCCGCGCGCCTTCAGGTCGATTCGCAAGTTCTCCTGGTCCGGCTCGATGGATTACATCACCAACGGCACAGGCCATCTGGAAACGCGAGACCTCAACGGAGAATTCGGCATCGAGTTCCAGACGAGCGATCGGTTCGCCATCCTCTACAACGACACGTACGAATTCCTCCCGCGCCCGTTCCGCATCGGGCCCGGAGTCACCCTGCCCATTGGCGGCTACAGCTTTTCCAGCGTGCGCGCCGCGATGAACTTCGGGCAGCACCGGAGGTTCGCCGGCAATATCAGTGGGGAGCGCGGGACCTTCTACGGCGGAGAAAAGACGGCCATCAGCGTGAGCCGCGGCCGCGTCAACCTTACGTCACAGTTCTCGCTCGAGCCCACCTACTCGGTGAACTGGGTAGATGTCCAGCAGGGCTCGTTCACCACCCATCTGGTTGGCTCGCGTGTCACGTACACCATGACGCCTTTGATGTTCGTGAGCGCGCTGCTTCAGTACAATTCGGCGATTCATGCCGTCGCGGCCAACGTGCGCCTGCGCTGGGAATATCAGCCGGGCAGTGAGCTGTTCGTCGTCTACAACGAAGAGCGCGACACGTGGGGACGCCGCTTTCCGGATCTCGCCAACCGGGCCCTCATCGTCAAGATCAATCGCCTGTTCAGGTTCTGAACACCTGCCTCCATCATCGAGCGAATCACGCGCGGTCGCGGCCGTGTCTGGTGGACGAACGCGTTGTTGCCGAGTACCTGATTGAGGCGCGTTCTCTCGGGCCGACCGCCGGCAGATCTGGTGATTAGATATAATTGAAAGGCTCCAGACCTGTAAGGAATCCGTGCTGTAGTACAACCGCGATCTTCTCCGATGCATCAGGATGAGCCTCGGAGCAGGGTAGAAAAATGTCAGTGACCGACGTCGCAGTTCAGGAAACCATCCCCCAGGCGCACACCGAGCGCATTGTCAACAATTTTTCCCTCCAGATTGCCACCGTCAACGGATCCGGAAGCCAGACCGCCAATCTCGTGCTGCTCCGGTCGATCTTCCAGATGGGCGTGCCCGTTTCCGGCAAGAACATGTTCCCGTCGAACATCGCGGGCCTGCCCACGTGGTACACCATCCGGGCCAGTTCCAAGGGATACATCGGGCGGAAGAAAGAAGTCGATTTCCTCGTCGCCATGAACGCGGAAACCGGCCGCGAAGATGTGATGACGCTGCCGCCGGGCGCCGCCACTGTCTACGACGAGCCGCTGAAGCTCAAAGAGCTTCGCAGTGACATCGTCTTCTACCCCGTCCCCTTCGACAAGCTGATCACACCCATCACACACGACGCGAAGCTGCGCCGCCTCGTGCGCAACATGATTTACGATGGCGTGCTGTCCAAGCTGCTCTCCATCGACATGGGCCAGATGGAAAAGGCGCTCCGGAAGCAGCTTGGAAAAAAAGAAAAGGCGATTGCGCTCAACATGAGCGCCCTGAAAGCGGGCTACGACTACGCAGAAGCCAACCTGCCGAAGCTCGATCCCTTCGTCGTGGAACCGATGGACAAGACGCAGGGACTCATCCTCATCGAGGGCAACGCAGCTGCGGCCATCGGCTGCATGATGGCGGGCGTCACCTTCGTAAGCTGGTACCCGATTACGCCCTCCTCGTCCTTGTGCGAATCGCTAATCGATTACCTGAAGAAGTACCGGAAGGATCCTGACACCGGGAAGGCGACCTACGCGGTCATCCAGGCCGAAGACGAGATTGCGGCGCTCGGCATGGTGATTGGCGCCGGCTGGATGGGCGCGCGCGCCATGACCTCTACCGCAGGCCCTGGCATCTCGCTGATGTCCGAGTTCACCGGGCTCGGCTACTACGTGGAGGTGCCCGCGGTGATTTTCGACGTCCAGCGCGTCGGCCCGTCGACCGGACTGCCGACACGAACCGCGCAGCAGGACGTGCTGGCGGCCGCCGTGCTCTCGCACGGCGACACGAAGCACCCGTTGCTGTTTCCTTCGTCTGTCAGCGAATGCTACACGATAGCCATGGAGGCATTCGACCTTGCCGAGCGGCTGCAGACCCCCGTGTTCGTGCTGTCGGATCTCGATCTCGGCATGAACACGTGGATGTCGAAGACATTCGACTACCCGGCCAAGCCGCTCGACCGTGGCAAGCGGCTCGATGCCGCAGCGCTGAAGCGGCTCGGTGAGTTCGCCCGCTATCGTGACGTGGATGGTGACGGAATTCCGTACCGGACGGTGCCGGGCGACGGGATGCCGGCGTACTTCGCCCGTGGATCGGGCCACAACGAGAAGGCGCAGTACAGCGAGCGCGCCGACGACTACGCCAACAACCTCGACCGGCTGGCGCGCAAGTTCGAGACCGCGCGCACGCTGGTTCCAAAGCCCGAAATCGAAATGGTCCGCGGCGCCGGCATCGGCCTCATCGCGTACGGGACGACGCACTGGGCGATTGTCGAATCGCGCGACCAGTTGAAGAACGAGCACGGGATCGACACCTCATATCTGCGGCTCCGGGCATACCCGTTCACGCCGGAGGTCGGGGAGTTCATCGATCGCTGCGATCGCGTGTACGTGGTCGAGCAGAACCGCGACGCGCAGATGCTGTCGCTGCTCAAGATGGAGTGCACGCCCGAGCGGTTTGCCAAGCTGCGCAGCGTGCTCCATTACGTAGGGCTGCCGATCGACGGACGGTCCGTGACGACCGAGTTGGTGAAACACGAACGGTCCGCCTGAAGGCGGACACTACGTACCTCGTGTCCGGCTTCAGTAGGACGCTACGTACGTAGTGTCCGGCTTCAGCCGGACCAGGAATTGGTAGCCGGAGGCCTTCAGGCCTCCGGAGGACCAGGAGAGAACACACGGACATGTCGACCGAAGCACCCGCACAGCCGTCAACGCCGGGACGGAAAGTCAACCGCATCGGCCTCGAGTCTGTCGTCTATCGCGGCTCGAAGACGACGTTGTGCGCAGGATGCGGCCACAACGCCATCACCGAGCGCATCATTGAATCGTTCTTCGACCTCGGCATCGATCCGACCCAGGTGATCAAGCTGTCGGGCATCGGCTGCTCGAGCAAGGCGCCCGCGTACTTCTTGAACAGCGCTCACGGCTTCAACTCCGTGCATGGGCGCATGCCGTCGGTCGGAACCGGTGCTGTGGTGGCCAACCGCAACATGATTGCCATCGGCGTCAGCGGCGACGGCGACACGGGCGCGATCGGCATCGGGCAGTTCGTCCACCTGATGCGCCGTAACCTGCCGATCGTTTACATCATCGAGGACAACGGCTGCTACGGGCTGACGAAGGGGCAGTTCTCGCCGACCGCCGACCTGGGATCGACGCTCAAGACCGGCGTCGTCAACGACCTGCCGCCTATCGACACCTGCGCGCTCGCCATCCAGCTCGGCGCCTCGTTCGTGGCACGGTCGTTCTCGGGCGATCCCAAGCAGCTCAAGGCCATCCTCAAGGCGGCGATCAGCCATCGCGGAACCTCGATGATCGACGTCATTTCGCCCTGCGTCACCTTCAACGATCACGAGGGGTCCACGAAGAGCTACGCCTACGTGAAGGACCACGACGAGCCGCTGTCGGACGTCAGCTTTGTTCCGTACTTCGAGGACATTGCCGTGGAGTACGACGCCGGCACGACGAAAGAGGTGACACTGCACAACGGATCGAAGATCATGCTCACCAAGATGACCGAGGACTACCAGCCGACCGACAAGATCAGCTCGCTGCGGCTGCTGCACGAGACGATGGCCCGCGGCGAATACGCGACGGGCATCCTCTACATCGAGCCCGACAAGCAGGACTTCATCGAACTGCTCGGCATCGTCGACGAGCCGCTCTCCGGGCTGCCCGAATCGAAGACTCGCCCGGGGAGGGCCGCGCTCGACGAAATCATGGAGAGCTTCCGCTAAGGAGATTCGCCGGTGGCCGGTTACCTGTCCGTCGTCATCTATCTCGGAATGATCGTCGCGTTTGCGATCGTCTCGCTGGCGGTGGCGCGCGTGCTCAGCCCGCATCGCCCGACCGCCACCAAGCTCCAGAGCTACGAATGCGGCGCGGAGCCGATTGGCGACGCATGGGTGCAGTTTCCTGTCGGGTTCTACCTGGTTGCGCTCCTGTTCATCGTGTTCGACGCGCTGGCTGTGTTTCTGTTTCCTTGGGTTCTGGCGCTTCGCGGCCTCGGCATCTGGGGCGTCGGCACGATGGTGATCTTCCTGGCGATTCTGTCGCTCGGATGGTTCTACGCGTACAGGGAGCGCATCCTCGAGTGGCAATAAAGGGTCCAGTTCCTGAAATTCCCGTTCCGGTCTGGAGAAACTTCAAGGATCTTCAGGAGTGGGAGGAGCTTCATCAGAAGCGGCCCGAGGGCGACAAGCACTCGGCGCTCTTCGAAAGCGTCACCGAGGGCATCCATAATTTTCCCGGCGGCTTCCTTGTCACTACCGTCGCCGACGGTTTCTTCAACTGGGCGCGCAAATCGTCCGTGTGGCCGGTGACGTTCGGCCTCGCCTGCTGCGCCATTGAAATGATGGCCACGTTCGCGTCGCGGTTCGACGTCGAACGCCTCGGCATGGTGCCGTGGGCGTCGCCCCGCCATTCGGATCTGATGATCGTGTCGGGCACGGTGACCATCAAGATGGCGCCGATGCTCAAGCGCATCTACGACCAGATGCCGGACCCGAAGTGGGCCGTGTCGATGGGCTCCTGCGCCAATTCCGGTGGACCGTTCAGGCACGGTTACCACGTGGTGAAGGGCGTCGATCGCGTCATCCCTGTCGACGTGTACGTTCCGGGCTGCCCGCCCCCGCCTGAATCGCTGCTCAACGGGCTGCTCCTGCTCCAGGAGCAAATCGCGCACTTCCGGCGGACCGGTGAGCGCGCGGCTCCCAACCCGAAGGAAGACTGAGTGGCTCAGTGTCTCCGTGGCCCGTGGAAGGTAATGCGATGACCGCCGACGAGGCCCGCACGCTCATCGCGGAGAGCTTCAGCGACACGAAGGTTGAGAGCGGCGTGCCGATGGTCGTTTCCGTTCCGGTGGACCAGTGGGCGCCGTTTGCGGATTTCGCCAAGACCACGCTCGGTTGCCGGTTCTTTTCCTTTCTCACGGCTGTCGACTGGAAAGAACAAGGGCTGGAGGTCGTCTGCAAGATCGACAATCTGGACGACAATGTGTCGCTTTTGATGAAAACCCGCCTTGGTCCTGCCGCTGCGGAGTGCCCCTCGTTGACGCCCGTGTATGCAGGCGCCAACTGGATGGAGCGCGAGTGCTATGACATGTTCGGGATCCGGTTCGATGGGCATCCCGATCTCCGCCGTATTCTCCTTGGCGACGACTGGGTCGGCCATCCGCTCCTGAAGTCGTACGCGGTAGACACCCCGCATCCGCCGTACCGATGACGACTGCAGCCGTGCAACGCGTCGAGCTCGACTACACCGGAAGCGAGCGGCTCACCATGAACATGGGGCCGCAGCACCCGTCCGCGCACGGTGTGTTTCGCGCCATTCTCACGCTCGAAGGCGAAACCGTGGTTGGCGTCGATGCGGTCATCGGGTACCTGCACCGCTGCCACGAAAAGCTCGCGGAGACGCTGACCTACGCGCAATACCCGTCGATTGCCTCGAAAACCGATTACGTCGCGGCCATGACGAGCGAGTTCGCGTACGTCCGCGCCGCAGAGACGATTGGGAAGATCGACGTACCCAAGCGTGCCCAGTACCTGCGGGTGATTACGTCGGAGCTTCAGCGTGTCGCCTCGCACCTGCTGTGGCTCGGCACCTGGTGCCTGGATATGGGCGGCGCGCTCGGCGGCGGCGCGACGATCTTTCTCTACTGCATCCGCGAGCGTGAGCTGATTCTCGATCTCTTCGAATCGCTGGTCGGGGCGCGTCTGCTCTACGGCTTCTTTCAGGTGGGCGGCGTCCGGTACGACCTGCCGCCGGATTGGGCCTCCAAGTGCCGCGAGACCGTCGACCTCATCGACCAGCGGATCAGCGAATACCAGCGGATGCTCGAGGACAATCCCTTTTTCCTCGTCCGCACGCAGGGCGTGGGCGTCATCTCGCGTGAGCTTGCGCAAGAGGTCGGGATTGCAGGGCCATTGCTCCGCGGGTCGGGCGTGGCCTACGACATCCGTCGCGGCGAGCCGTACTCGTCGTACGAGGATTTCGACTTCCACGTGCCAGTTGAAACATCCGGTGACTGTTTCGCCCGGTACCGCGTGCGGATGGCCGAGTTCCGCGAATCGTTGAAGATCGTCCGGCAGGCACTCGACCGGCTGCCAGACGGACCGATTTCATCCCGGCCCGGACTCAAGTCGGTCGCGCAGATCCGAATTCCCAAGGGAGAGGCGTATGCGCGCGTCGAAGGGGCCCGAGGCGAGGTGGGCTGCTACCTGATTGCCGACGGCAGCGCGAAGCCGTACCGCATGAAGTGGCGTGGCGCCTCGTTCTCGAACCTGTCCATCCTGCCGCACATCATTCCAGGACACAAGGTCGCAGACGTGGTTGCGATCATGGGATCGGTCGATCCCGTGTTCGGCGAGGTGGACCGCTGATGGAGTGGCTCACGCTCTTCATCGGCCCGTTCATCGTGCTGAACGCCATCCTCGGCATCGTCACGTATGTCACGCTGCTCGAGCGCAAGTTTGCGGCGCGCATGCAGTCGCGCATCGGTCCCTATCGCGTGGGCCCGCACGGTCTCCTGCAGCCCATCGCGGATGCGATCAAGCTGATGATCAAAGAGGACGTGGTGCCAACCGCCGCGGACCGTCCCGTTTACAACCTGGCGCCGATCGTCTTCGTACTCCCGTGCATGTTCATCTTCGCCACCATTCCGTTTGCTCCAGGATTGGGCGTGGCAGATCTGAACATCGGCATCCTCTTCTTCCTCGCCGTCTCCGCGATGGAAATCGTGGGACTCTTCATGGCAGGCTGGGGATCGAACAACAAGTACGCGCTCCTCTCGGCGATGCGTGCGGTCAATCAGGTCATCTCGTACGATCTGCCGTTCATCTTCGCCGCGCTCACTCCGGTGCTGCTGGCAGGGTCGCTGCGCCTGTCGGACATTGCCGCCGCACAAGATGGCCTCTGGTTCGTCTTCTACCCGGTCATCGGACAGCTGGCGTTCATCGCATTCGTGGTCTCGACGGTCGCTGCGGAGAACCGCGCCCCGTTCGACATTCTGGAAGCCGAGTCCGAGCTCGTGGCAGGGTTCCGCGTCGAATACTCGGGCATGAAGTTCGCGCTGATTCAACTCGGCGAATACGCCCACGTGATTGGCTCCTCGTTCCTCGGCGCGCTGCTCTTTCTGGGGGCGTGGGCCGGACCGGGACCCGAGTGGCTTGGGCCGGTCTGGTTTCTCATCAAGGCGATGCTCGTGTTTCTGCTCATCACCTGGGTCAGGTGGAGCTTCGTCCGCATCCGCGTAGACCAGATTCTTGCGCTCTCGTGGAAGGCGCTGCTGCCGTCGACGTTGCTGTTGCTCATCGCGACGGCGCTCGTGGTGGTGTGGAGGGGGACTACCGGTGTCTGACGTACAAACCGCCGCCGACGTACGGACGCTTCGCGACGCTACTCCTCGCTCCGGTACCGAGGTCTCCGTCATCGTGCGCGCGATCCTCGGCGCCATGCGCGTCACGCTTCGGAACCTGTTTCGCAAGCCCGTCACCGTGCATTACCCCGACACGGAACGCGCGTATCCCGACCGGTATCGCGGCCTTCTGGCGCTCGTGTACGAGAAGGACACCGGCGAGGAAGCCTGCATCGGGTGCCGGCTCTGCGAGTACGTCTGCCCGCCGGCCGTCATCAAAGTCGAGATGCTCAAGAGCGAGAAGCGGAACTACGCGAAGACGTTCACGCTCGAGCTCTACGCCTGCGAGTTCTGCGAGCTGTGCGTGCAGGTGTGTCCAACCGACGCGATCGTCATGATGAAGTCATTCGATCTGTCGACGACGGATCGCCGCGAGATGCTGCTCGACAAAGATCGGTTGCACGCGATCGGGCAGCAGTTCGAGCAGTCGTGGGCCACCGGCAACAAGCTGCGCGATATGCAGGGACCGCCCAAGCAGGCGCGGCCTGTTGAGCACGCGGCCGCCTCCCCCGACGCTTCTGCGTCCAAGACCAAGGACGGAGCTCCGGCGTGACCGCCGACGCCTTCGCGTTCTGGGCTCTTGCGTTCGTCCTGGTCGGCTCGGCGCTCGCCGTCGTTCTGTCGAAGAACCTCTTTCATGCGGTGCTGTGGCTCGCGCTCGCCCTCACGGGCACGGCGGGCGTGTTTTTGCTGCTCGACGCGGAATTCCTGGCCGCCGTGCAGCTTCTGCTGTATGCCGGCGGCATCGTCACGATCGTGGTGTTCGCCATCGTCGTCACCGAGCGCCTGGTCGGTGAGCGTATCTCGCAGACAAGCCGCCGGATCACGGGCGGCGCCGTCGTTGCCGCCGCCCTGCTCGCCTCGATACTGAGCGCCATCATGCAGCGTCCGCTTGCGGCCGCGCGACCGCCCCTGCCGGCCGACCTGACGCGAAACATCGGCGAAGCGGTCCTCACCCGGTTCGTGATGCCGTTCGAGCTTCTTGCGCTGCTGATGCTGGCGGCGCTCATGGGCGCCATCTACTTCGCGCGGCCGGACGACTAATGCCTACTTCACCCCCACGTACCACCGAGGCACTGAGACACCGAGCTTTGGTTGCTTCGGAATTTGAGTTTCTGCAATTGTCAGGTCACAAGTCTTTGGATCCGAAGATTCCGACCTCGGTGCCTCGGTGTCTCGGTGTTCCGTGGACGCGAATGGTCCCCTAACACGGATGGGACTGCAGGCGTATCTCGCGCTCGCGGCGGTGGTGTTCTGCATCGGGCTGTTCGGCGTGATGACGCGCCGCAACACCATCGGCATTCTTCTGGGCATCGAGCTGATGTTGAACGCCGTCAACATCAATCTGGTGGCGTTTGCACGCTTCAGCGCCGACGTGACCGGCATGGTGTTCACCGTGTTCACCATCTGCATCACCGTGTCAGAGGCCGCCCTCGGCCTCGCGATCGTGATTCTCCTTTTCCGCGTCCGCCGCACGGTCATGGCGGACCATCTGGATCTCCTCAAAGGCTGATGGCGGACACCGGAACCCTTGCGCTGACCGCGCTGCTGCTTCACGCGATTGCGTTCCTGCTGCTGGCGGTTGTCGTTCCGCTGCGACGTTCGGGCCGGCCTGCGGCGATGGTGTCCATGCTGTGCGCTGCCGGATCGTTCGGTGCGGCCGTCCAGGCATGGCGGACACACGGCGAAACCGTCTCGCGTCTCTTGTGGGACTGGCTGCCATCGCAGGGTCAGACCCTGGCGACGGTTGGCGTGATGGCCGACGCCGATTCGACGCTGATGCTCACACTGGTAGGCCTCGTGTCGCTGCTCGTCCAGGTATATTCGCTGGGGTATCTCAGCGACGAGCCGCGGCCCTCGCTGGGTCGCTACTACGCCTACCAGTCGCTCTTCGCGTTCTCGATGATGGGGCTGGTCCTGGCGCCAAACCTGCTGCAACTGTTCATCTGCTGGGAGCTGGTCGGCCTCTGCTCGTACCTGCTCATCGGGTACTGGTATCAGCGTCCCGCGGCCGCCCGCGCCGCAGTCAAAGCGTTCTGGACGACGAAAGCGGGCGATGTCGGATTGCTCGTCGGCATCATCCTGCTGTGGCGCCAGACCAACACATTCGATCTGATCCAGTTGCGTATGCTCGCCGAGAGCGGCGCGCTGCCGGCCGCCGGCCTTTCGCTGATCACGTTCTGCATTTATCTGGGCGCTGTCGGCAAGTCGGCGCAGTTTCCTCTGCACGTGTGGCTCCCTGACGCGATGGAGGGCCCTACCCCCGTTTCAGCCCTGATCCACGCTGCGACGATGGTAACGGCAGGCGTGTACCTGCTGCTTCGCACGTCGTGGCTGTTCGCGCTGACGCCCGACATTCTCCTGATCGTCGCGTGGATTGGTGCGTTCACGGCGTTATTGGCCGCAGTGCTCGCCTGTGTCCAGGACGACATCAAGCGCGTACTCGCCTATTCGACGGTGTCGCAGCTCGGCTACATGATGACCGCAATAGGCGCTGGCTTTGCGAGCGTCGGCTTCTTCCACCTGCTCACGCACGGCGTGTTCAAGGCGCTGCTCTTCCTGGGCGCGGGTGCGCTGATTCACGCGGTCGGCAGCAATAACCTGTCCCAGATGGGCCAACTGGCGCGACGCATGCCGCAGACGATGATCGTGTTCGTCGTCGGCACGCTGTCGCTGGCGGGAATACCGCTGTTTGCCGGCTTCCTGTCCAAGGAGGAAATCCTTGGCGCGGTCTGGGAACGCGGGTTCGTCGGTCCGTTCGTGCTGTTGATGATCGTCGCCTTCCTGACCGCGTTCTACATGTTCCGCGCGGTGTTCCTGGCATTCTTCGGCGCGCCGCGAATCGGACATGCGCATGGGCACGTTGACATCGCGCACGCAGGCGCCCACGTGAGCGAGCCGCACGCTCACGATCCACCCGCGACGATGGCAGTGCCGCTCTGGATCCTGGCGGGGCTGTCGGTTGTCATCGGTGTTTACTTCACATTCGAGCACCCTGAAACCGAGTTCGTGAGCCCGGCCTGGCTGATGCCGAGCGCGGTTGGCGTGGCAGCCGCTGGCATCCTGATGGCCTGGGCCACCTACCAGCGGCGAACGATCGATCCGGCGGTATTCACGATGGCATTCGCGCCGCTGTACCGGGCGGCGCTCGCAAAGTTCTGGATAGACGACCTGTTCGAGGGCGTCTTCGCGGCCGCGGTGCTCGCCTTTTCGCGCGCGGTTGGATGGGTGGACCGCTACCTCGTGGACGGGGTGCTCAACGCGTTGAGCGCCTGGACGCTGACGGCGGGCGACGACCTGCGAACGATGCAGTCGGGGCGCGCGCAGGATTACGTCTACGGCGTGGCCGTGGGGTTACTGGCTTTGCTCCTGTGGGTGCAGTTCGGATGATGCGGCGCGGACAATGACCAGACTTCCCATCCTCTCCATCATGACCTGGGCGCCGTTTGCGAGCGCGCTCGTGATCATGTTCTTCGCACGCCATCGGCCGCTGCTCGTACGCTGGGCGTCGCTCGTCGGCACGGGGATTTCACTGATCGCCTCGCTCTGGGTGTACTGGGCGTACGATCGCGGCGCCGCGGGCTTCCAGTTTCATGAGGAGCTGCCGCTCGTTCCGTCGTTGGGTATTTCGTACCTGATGGCCATCGACGGCATCAGCGCGCTGATGGCGCTGCTCACATCCATCATCATCTTCGCGGGCGTGTTCGCGTCGTGGACCGTCAAGGAACGAAGTCAGGAGTTCTACGCGCTGCTGCTCGTCCTGGTGACGGGCGTATACGGCGTATTCGTCTCGCTCGACCTGTTCATCCTGTTTCTCTTTTACGAAATCGCCGTCCTGCCGATGTACCTCCTCATCGGTATCTGGGGGTCGTCCGGGCATATCCGGCCGCAGGGCATCTTCGGCTGGGCGATGGGGCGGACGGGCGTCGGCACGAAGGAATACGCGGCAATGAAGCTGACGCTGTACCTGCTCTTCGGGTCGGCGTTCATCCTCGTGGGGATCCTCGCGCTCTACGTCGCCACGGGCTCGCAGACGTTCTCGTTCCAGGCCTACCAGTCGATGCAGTTCGACCTGACGCTGCAGAGGTGGGTGTTCCTGGCGTTCTACGTCGGCTTCGGAATTCTCGCCGGCATCTGGCCGTTGCACACGTGGTCGCCCGACGGCCACGCATCGGCGCCGACCGCCGTGTCGATGCTGCACGCCGGTGTGCTGATGAAGCTTGGCGCGTACGGCGTCGTGCGCCTCGGCATGGGACTCTTGCCGGACGCCGCCGTCGACTGGGCATGGCTGGTGGGAACGGTCGCCTGCATCAACATCGTCTACGGCGCGCTGAGCGCGATGGCGCAGACCGATTTGAAGTACGTGATCGCGTACTCGTCGGTGTCGCACATGGGCGTGGTCATGCTGGGCGCGGCCACGCTGACCGTGGACGGGCTGAACGGGTCGGTCTTCCAGATGTTCGCCCACGGCATCATGACCGGCCTTTTCTTCGCGCTCGTCGGGCTCGTGTACGAGAAAGCGCACTCCCGCGAAATCTTCAAGATGGGCGGGTTCGGCGCGATGATGCCCGGCATCGCCACCGCGTTTACGATTGGCGGTCTGTCCTCGCTCGGCTTGCCGGCCACCGCAGGTTTCGTCGCCGAGCTGCTGACGTTCCTCGGCGCGTGGAGCTCCGAGCACCAATGGTGGCTGTTTCCGGGCGTCATCGGCGCGTTTCTGACATCGGTCTACGTGCTGCGCGTGGCGAAGCAGATTTTCTGGGGCCCGCCGAGCTCGGACCCTCACTTCGAGAACCTTCCCGACGCGCGGGGAACGGAGTGGGCGGCGCTGGGCATTCTCGTATTCGTGCTGGTGCTCTTTGGCGTGGCGCCCTCGATTGCCGTTGCCCCCGTTGATACGGCGACAGGACCGCTCCTGCTGCGATTGACCGGACAATGACGTTCGATATGGCGATGCCGCTGCTTCCTGAACTGGCGCTCTTCGCGCTCGCCGTCGTCGTGTTGCTAATGGGGGCCGCGCGTGTGGGGCGGGTGCCGCTCAGCGAAAGTACCGGCGGACCCGCCGATGTGGGGCGGGTGCCGCTTAGCGAAGCCCCCGGCGGACCCGCCGGCAGCATCGGACCCGCCGCCTGGCTGGCCCTCGCGGGCCTGGTACTCACCTTCGGTCTCACATTCCTCGTGCCCGAAGGAGCGTCCCTCTTACGCGAATCGTTCGTGCAGGACAGCCTGGCCCTCTTTGCCAAGCGGCTTTTCATCGCATCGGCGGCGCTCAGCCTGCTGGGTTCGCTCACACTGCAGCAGCCGGCCTTCAGCCGCCGCTCGGCCGAGTATCACTTCGCCGTCATCGTCTCCGTGCTCGGCATGTCGATTCTGGCGTCGGCACGCGAGTTGATTCTGCTCTTCGTCGGCTTCGAGCTGATGTCGATCCCGCTGTTCCTGCTCACAGGTTTCTTGAAGCGTGATGCCGTCGCGCCCGAAGCAGCGCTCAAGTTCTTTCTGGTGGGCACGGCCTCCTCTGCGGTGATCGTCTACGGCATGTCGTTCGTGTACGGCGTCACCGGCAGCACGATGCTCGCGACGATTCCTGCGGCCATGGCGGACCCTCATCCGCTCATGATGCTCGGCATGGCTCTTCTGCTGGCGGGTCTCGGATTCAAAATCGCTGCGTTTCCGTTCCACATGTGGGCGCCCGATACCTACGAAGCCGCCAGCACACCTTTCGTGGCGTGGCTGTCGGTGGCGCCCAAGGCGGCGGGTTTCGTTGCGATCGTCCGGCTGTTCATCGAGGGCGTCGGCAGCGCCGCACTCGTCTGGATGCCGGCCGTCGCGGTGCTTGCCGGCATGACGATGGTGACCGGGAACCTGATGGCGATCCCGCAGCAGAACATCAAGCGGATGCTCGCCTACTCGGGGGTGGCGCACATCGGCTACATGCTCGTCGGACTGGCAGCGCTCTCGAGCTCGGGTGTCGCGATGATGCTCTTCTACCTGGTCGCCTACATGTTCGGAAACATGGGTGCGTTCCTCGTGGTCCAGGCCGTGGCGCAGTCGGAACAGTCTGACGGTATCGAGGCGTACCGAGGTCTTGCCCAGCGGTCGCCCCTTCTGGCACTCGCCATGCTCATCTTCCTGCTGTCGCTTGGCGGTATCCCGTTCGTGGCTGGGTTCTGGGCGAAGCTTTACGTGTTCTGGGCCGCAATCGAACGCGGAATGTACGGACTTGTCTTCCTCGGCGCCGTGCTGACAGTCGTCGCGCTGTACTACTACCTGCTGGTGGCGCGTCGCATGTACATCGAAGCGCCGCCGCGCACCGGACCCGTACCGATCCCGCGCCCCCTCGGCGTGGCCATTCTCGCGTGCGTCGTCGGCGTCGTGGGGATGGGCATCTATCCGGCGCCATGGGTGACGCTGGCGCAGCGCGTCGCCTCCACGTTGTTTTCGTAGGATCGTTCAGATCGTTCGGATCGTTCGGGGCGTTCGGATCGTTCGGGACGTTCGAGACGTTCGCATCGTTCGGGCCGTTCGGTTCGCTCGAAAACTCCCGCGACCTTCTACGCGGCTCGATTGCGCGATTGGCGATCCTTTCGGCGCCCGAGCCAGTCGATCAGCACGAAAACGCTGGCCGCCAGAGTAAGCGCGCCAAACATCCACAAAGCGTTTTCCATCGCTACTCTCCTTCCAAGAGAAGGCCGAACCAGACCACGAGAAACCAGAACCCGGTTCCCACCACCAGGGTGCTCCACGACGCGAAACCTTGGGCGACGAACTGACCGAACACGAGTGCCGCCGCGGATAAATTGGCGAGTTCCCGCAGCGTCTTCCCGAGTGCCACACGCTGTCTCGTACTGAATCGTAGCATCGTCCCTCCGGCGACCGGACAACGCCAGGAACGTGCCTGCAGAAACTCCGAATGAATCCGGACTCGACGCAGCTGAGTACGCAGTTCCTGCGACCACGGTGCGCCAGCGAGATGGCCGTTCTGTACAAGAGGGCTCCCGCATGATTCCGCTGGCTCAGCACCAGCCACATGGCCGTAACCATCGGCACCCACCTCGGACCATTCGAGATCACCGCCGAGATCGGCGCGGGCGGGATGGGAATCGTCTACCGCGCCCGCGACACGCGGTTGCAGCGCGACGTCGCGATCAAGGTCCTGCCAGACGCCCTCGCCGGTGACCCGGACCGCCTGGCACGGTTTCAGCGTGAGGCGCACGTGCTCGCGTCGCTGAAACACCCCAACATCGCCGCGATCTACGGGCTGGAAGAATCCGACAGTATCCGCGCGCTGGTGATGGAGTTGTGGTCTTCGTTCAGCACTGGACGGAGGAGCTGAAGCGGCTGGTCCCGACGAACCGATCGTTCGAATCGTTCGGGACGTTCGCATCGTTCGGGCCGTTCGGTTCGCTCGAAAACTCGCATGACCTTCTACGCGGCGCGGTTGCGCGACTGACGGTCCTTCCGCCGCCCGAGCCAATCGAGCAATACGATGAGGGCAGCGCATAAGGTGATGCCGATCAGGATTCCGATGGCGTTTTCCATTACGGTGCTCCCGTCAATCGAAGCGCCAGCATCACGAGCGCGAACCAGTTCCCCACACCGACGCCTATCACTGTCCACGAAAACGACTGTTGACCCAGAAACTGGCCGAACACGAGCGCCGCCGCCGCAACATTCGCAAGGTCGAACAGTTTCTCACCGAGTACCGCCCGCTGCTCCTGTTTCGATCGTAGCATCGTCGCTCCCGCCCGCCAGACGACGCGAGGGACGTACCTGCGCATATTCCGAGGAAATCCCGTTTCAACGCTACGGCGTACGCAGGTTTGGCCGCGATTGTGCGCATTGGAGATGGACGTTCTGAACAGGGGACTCCCGTATGATTCCGCTGGCTCCACACCAGCGAGATGGCCCTGACCGTCGGTACCCACGTCGGACCGTACGAGGTCACTGCCGAGATCGGCGCGGGCGGGATGGGATCGTCTATGTCTGCCGCGGCTGTGGCCAACTCTTGAGCATGCGCTGATCACCGCCGAAATCGCCGACGGGCCCGACGATGAGTCCAGATATATGGCCTGAATTAAGTACAATATGGGTGATGAAACGCATCTCAATTCAGGACCTTAAAGCACGCCTGTCGGCGGCGATCTCCGAGGCTGAGTCGGGAGGCACGGTTGTGATCACGCGCCACAACGAACCGGTGGCCCAGTTGAGCTCCGCGCGTCCGCCGCACGTCCACCGCGGCACGCGTGTGGGCGCGGGGCGCATCAAGCCGGCCATGAAGCGCGGAACCAAAGGGAGGTACTTGGCCATACTGCTGGAAGACCGGGGCAGCCGTTGAGCCCCGGTGCCATCGAGCCGCAGCGACGCCGGCGGCTGTACCTGGACACCTCCGCGTATCTGTGCATCCTGCTGGCCGAAGAAGGAGCAGAGCAGCTGTCCGAGGAGACAGACGGTGCGGAGCTGCTATCGAGCGTGCTGCTGATGCTCGAGGCGAAGCGCAATTTGATCCGGCTCGCACGGGAAGGCACGCTGAAACCGGAGCAGTACAAGATCTGCATGGACCACGTGGAGCAGGATGCGGATTTCTTCGTCCTGCGAGATCTCACGTTGGACCTGTGCGCGTCAAGCCTGGTGCCGGCCGTCGCCACGCCACGATCGCTCGACCTCGCACATCTGCGAACGGCGCTCTGGTTTCACGCCGCGGAACGCATCGAGCGCTTCGTCACGCTGGACGCGTCGCAGGAACAGGCGGCCAGAGAATTGGGACTACCCGCCTGAGACGCCTGGCGGCGACGAACCTAGGATGCGGTCGCTTCCTCGCTCGCAGACGTAGACCAGGCCGTCCCTCGAGAAGTGGATGCAGTGCAGCGCAGGCGCAAACTGAGCTTGATCCGGCGGCGGGCCGTTGACATCGCAAACCCCATCGCGCCAAACAGACCGATGGCCGCAACAGCCGTCGTCGTGCGTATCGTCTGCATTGGAATCCCTCCTGAGAGACCGGGAAGAATACAGGCTTCGCCGAGAAAGGCTTTCGCGCACACGCTCCTCGTATAATCCGGGGGCGTTCCCAACTGCATCCCATCGCCCCAGGAGGAGTCCTGTGGAACTGCTCAACCGTGCCGCCCTCATTGTGACGCCCAAGCGACGGTGCCTGGAGTGGGCGAACCGCCTGCCCGATTTTGGCCTGCCGCTCACAATCGAGGACGCGGCGTCTCTCCGCATGGTGTACCTGGCGGCGATCGGTGACGAGGCCCCGCCGGTTGCCGATCTAATCGAGGTTTATTGGGAGGAGATTTTCGAGGAATCACTCGATGGCTGGACACACGACGAGTCGCTCTGGCCCGCGAACCGCACGCCGCACGTGTTCCGCGACTGGTTTCAGGTCGATTGCATTGACGGCGTCGTGGACGTCGATCCTGACGAACCTGTCACCATCCACGAGCTGGCGCGAACCCGGTGCGCTGTGTGTGAGGCTGATTTGAGCGACGAGGCAATCGCCATCGTTTCGTGCGTAGACGATCGTGTGCGTCGCATGACAGTGCAGGAGCTCGACGCGCTCGAGACCATCGAAATGCCGCAGGACGATCCTGCCCGCCCGCTGATGGTGTTTCGCTGCTGCAGCGAGCATTGTGCGAAGCGCATGGAGGACAGTCTGACCGAAGCGCGGACGACGGAGTGACTCTACGCAGCGCGATTGCGCGCGAGTCGTTCGGTGAAGGAGCTCATGATGGCCAGCGATTGGTTCGATCCATACAAAGCCACGCGCGCTGATGCGCCGGTGGCGGGTATCGAAAGCAGGTTCTCCCGGCGAGACTTCTTGAAATCGGGGACGGTGGGACTTGCTGGCGCTGTCGGCGCGGGGGCCTGCAGAGCCTCAGCGGGCACTTCAGCGCCGGCCACCGCGGGCCCTACGCCTCCCGCAGGCTTGCGCTCGGCGACGCCCGCGGACCTGCAGAACCTGGTCGGCGACGGACGCAAACGCCGCATCCTGCTGCGTGGGGGCGTCGTGCTCAGCCTCGACCGGAGCGTCGGCGACTTCGCGAATGCCGACGTGCTGATCGACGGCAAGACCGTTGCCGCCGTCGGCCCCAATATTGCCGCCGGCGATGCCGAAGTGATCGACTGCTCGGGCACGATTGTGATGCCCGGCTTCATCACGACGCACAATCACCAATACGAAGCCATCCTGCGGAGCCTCATTCCGGACGGCGTCCTCGCAGGTGCATGGCCGCTCGAAACCTACGGGTCGGTGGTGCAGAACATCTGGACGGCGGGCCGGATAGTCGCGCCGGGCAACCCAGCCAATGTCATCTGGGACCTGGGGCGCGTGCCGTACGACCCCGAGGACTGCTACACCGCGCAACTGCTCTCCTGTCTAAGCCAAATCACTGAAGGCGTGACGTGTGGAACAGACACGTCGCAGGCCAATCACACGCCCGCGCACACCGACGCGATGATCAAGGGGATGATGGATTCGGGCCGCCGCATGGTCTTCGACTACAGCGGCGGAATCGACCGGAGCGCCGACGGCTTCCCGTACGAAGTGCCAGGCGCCATGAACGATACGACGAAAGGGATCGGCCGGATCGCCAGCACGTACTTCAGATCGAAGGATCAACTCGTCACGCTGGGCTTTGGCGGCGGGCCTGGACCGGCGTTCCCAGGCGCCTCGTACACCGGTTGGCAGCTCGGTCGTTCATTCGGCGCGCTGATCAACAACCACAACGTCGGCAACGCGAAAGGCGTCATCGATGCCGCCGCCGACATGCGGAATGGCACCGACTGGTCCGACGTCACCTTCGTCCACGCCACTAGGTGGCAGGACGAGGCATACGCGCAGATCGGCGCCGGCGCTACGGGCTACCCCAGCTCCGGCCGCTCGAGAGCGTGGGAAATCGTACGCGACAGAGGCGCGCACGTCTCGATCGCCAACCTCATCGAGATGCAGATGAGGCACGGGATGCCACCGTTGCAGGAGGCGCTGAACCACGGCATCCTGCCCAGCCTGAGTCCCGATGTCGACACGAACATGACCACCGACCCGTTCTCGCTGATGCGGGGCGCCTTCTGCTTGCAGCGCGCGTTGGCCAACGACCTCGCGTTCAGGGAGAGCAATCCTGGAAATCTGCCGGTCCCTCAACTGCTCACGTCCCGGCAAGTGATCGAGATGGCCACCATCGCAGGAGCCGCCGCCAACCGTCTGCTGGACACGGTGGGCACGCTGACGCCGGGCAAGGAGGCCGACATCGTCGTGCTCGACGCGCGGACGATCAACACCTGGCCAATGAACAACGTGCCCGGCACGATTGTGACCATGATGAATCCGCGGCACGTCCGCGACGTGCTGATTGCGGGAAGGGTCGTGTACTGGAAGGGGACGCTCGTCGGGTGGGACGTCCAACGCCTGCTCCGCCAGGCCGAGCAGGCACGAGACCGCGTGCTCGCCCGCATCAACGAGCCGGCGAAAATCGGCACGCTGCCGGCGGGCAACAACAGCCTCAGCAATCCGTATCGGCCGAACTTCCTGGGCGACTGCTGCCACAAAAGGACGAACACCACGGCCCCGGAATATGTGCTGAGGCCCTGACCCTGGCGTCACGTGTCCGCCGCGGGGCGCAGAGTGGTAATGTGGCATTGCGTGTTGCGAACGTCTCTGTGCCTCTGTGTCTCTGCGGCCCGTAACCGCGAGCGAGGTGTGTGATGATGCTGCGTCTTCTGGCGACGTTAGTCGTACTGGCTGGAACTCTTTCGCATGTGTCGGGCCAGGCAAAGTTCATCGGCATCGATGACGACCCGCAGCTTGGCGCCTCCAACGCCAAGGTGACGATCATCGAGTTCGGCGACTATCAGTGCCCGAGCTGCAGAGCGTTCTGGCGGGACACGCTGCCGCGCATCAAGAAGGACTACGTCGACACGGGAAAGGTCAGGATCGTCTTCAGAGATTTCCCAATCACGGAGATCCATCCCGAAGCGACGGTCGCCGCAATCGCCGCCGACTGCGCCGGCGACCACGGAAAGTACTTCGAGTTCCATGACAAGGTATTTCGTGAACAGGACCGGCGAGGGCGCGACATCGTGCGATTCAAAGCGGCCGACCTCAAACGATGGGCCGCCGACATCGGTATCGCTGCCGCCGCGTTCAACGAATGCGTCGATACCGAGCGGCACAAGGCGGAAGTCGAGAAAGACCACAAGGACGGCACCGATGTCGGGATAAACGGCACACCGGTCTTTTTCATCAACGGGCGCCTGATCGCCGGCGCACACCCGTTTGCGACTTTTCAGAAGGTGATCGAGGAAGAGCTCAAGAAGTAGGCAGTCAGAAGTAGGCGGTAGGCAGTAGGCGCTAACTGTGAACTGCCTACTGCCTACTGTGAACTATGAATCAGGATTCGCGAGTAACGCGCGGTCCGCCGGGACGAAGGCCGAACGTGGCCACCACCGGCCTCACCATCTCGGCGAAGTCACTGTAGTGCATGCACAACGATTCGGTGTGCGTACCCGCATTGAAGACCATTTCAGGCTCGCCCACGAAGCACTGTTCCACGAACACGCGATGGCCGTACATGGTGCCGAATGGCGGGGCGGCGCCTACCTCGAAATCGGGGTACAGGGCCGCGATCTCGTCTTCCCTGGCAATCCGGATCGTCTCGACGCTCGCAATCAGGCGGAGCCGCTCCAGGTCCACCTGGTAGTGGGCCGGCACGAGCGCCTGAACAGGCTGGCCGTCGGCAATGCAGATGACCACCTTCACGGCGCAGCGCCCGGGGGTGTGCGAAACGGCGGCCGTCTCCTGGGCGGTATAGGCCGGCGGATGCCGATATACGACATATGGCATTCGCTCCCGTTTCAGCGCCGCTGCAAGCGACGCGGGCAAGGTCATGCGAGCCCTCCTGGACGCTTTCCCGCAGTGTAAGGGTGCACTAAATAGCACGGCCCGGTTTACGGCGTCCACCGTTCTTTTCAGCTAAAATGTGGCGGCTTTAGCCGTCGGCCTGGCGGGGTATGCTTGTCTAGTCGCGAAAAATTTCGCATCGAGCCCAATTGGGGGGGTCGCGTGATGAAGGAAAGACCTCGTTACCCCGGGATTCGGGTAACCGCTAACGGGAACCAGCTCGTTTCGTATCACACCGAAGCCCGCATCGCCGACGCGGGCGTGTTCTACCCGATCACCCCCTCCACCGAGGGGGGCGAGCTGTACCAGCAGGCGTTCGCCGAGGGCAAGCTGAACGTCTTCGGGGGTAATACGATTGCCATCGAGACCGAAGGCGAGCACGCCGCTCAGGGAGGCGCCATCGCCCACTCCGTGTGCGGCAAGCGAGTGGTCAACTACACCTCCGGCCAGGGGGTCGTCTACGGCGTGGAGCAGTATTACCACGCGCCCGGCAAGTGCTCCACGATGGTCCTCGAGGTGGGCGCGCGCGCGCTGACGAAGCACGCCCTGAACGTGCACTGCGGTCATGACGATGTGTACGGCGCGCTCGATACGGGCTGGATCATCGTCTTCGGCAAGGACGCCCAGCAGGCAGCCGATCAGGCGCTGATCCTGCGACGCGTCACAGAGCTGTCGCTGACCCCGGGCATGAACGTCATGGACGGCTTCCTCACGACGCATCTCGAGCGGACCTTTTACAAGCACGAGTCGCAGCTGATTCGCGAGTACCTCGGCGCTCCCGACGACATCATCGAATGCCCCACTGAAAGCCAGCGCATCCTGTTCGGGCCACGGCGGCGGCGGGTCCCGAAGATGATCGACCTGACCAACCCGGTCCTGCTCGGTCCGGTCCAGAACCAGGAACACTACATGCAGGGCGTGGTCGCCCGCAGAAACAACTTCACCGAGCCGATTCTTCAGTTCCTCGAAGAGGCGTACAGAGATTTCGCGGTGCTCACCGGCCGCCACTACGGGCTCGTTACCGAGCATAAGACGGAGGACGCGGACACGGTGTTCGTTTCGCTCGGCTCGGCGGCCGAAAATATCGAAGCGGCGGTCGACTACCTGCGGGAGCGCCAAGGCGCCAACGTCGGCTCGGTGCACCTGAACGTCTTCCGTCCTTTCCCGGAAGCGGCCGTCGTCAAGGCGCTGGCCGGCAAGAAGCACGTCATCGTCCTCGAGCGCACCGACGAGCCGATGGCGGGCGACAACCCGATGGGACGCGACATCCGCACCGCGCTGAACAAGGCGCTCCAGCACGAGGAAGGGCTGCCGGCCATCACGGCGGAGCAGATGCCGCGCCTGTTCGCGGGCATTTACGGGCTCGGCTCCCGCGATTTCCGGCCGGAGCACACCATCGGCGCGTACGAGTTCGCGACTGGCAGACGCGCGCGGAAGGACGGAAAGCGCGCAGTGGACGGCACGTCGTTCATGGTCCTCGGCGTGGACCATCCGTACGAGGTGAAGTCGGATGACACGCCGTCGTTGCTCCCCGACAAGGCGATTGCCGTGCGCTTCCATTCCGTCGGCGGGTGGGGCGCCATCACCACCGGCAAGAACCTTGGCGCGATCATCGGGGACCTGAACGACCTGCTCTACGAGCGCGACAAGGTCGTTGACGAGCTGGGTAATCCGAAAGAGATCATTCACGTCAGTGCCAACCCGAAGTACGGGTCCGAGAAGAAAGGGGCACCGACCTCCTACTTCATGATTGCGGCGCCCGAACGGATTCGGGTCAACTGCGATCTCCGCCACGTGAATGTCGTGCTCTGTTGCGACCCAAAAGCCTTTACGCACTGCAACCCGCTCGACGGCATGTCGGAAGGCGGGTCTCTCGTGTGGGAGTCGGAGGAAGAGGGCGAACAGGCGTGGGAGCGGCTGCCGCTCTGGGCGCGCAAGCAGATCATCGACAAGAACATCCGCGTCTTCACGTTGCCGGGTTTCCAGATCGCGCGCAACGCCACCGATCGCGGCGACCTGCAGCTCCGCATGCAGGGCAACGCGTTCCTTGGAGCGTTCTTCGCCGTGTCGCCGATGCTCCAGGAATTCGGCATCACGCCGGAGCAGTTCCGCGACGCGGTGCACAAGCAGTACGTCAAGAAGTTCGGCCGGCTCGGCGACGCGGTCGTGACGTCCAATATGGAGGTCATGACCAAGGGGTTCGAGCTCGTGCGCGAGATCAACGTCGGCGCGCTCGAGGCACCCGATCGGTCGACGCTGCGCGGCCAGGCGCTCCTTCCGGTCGTCGGGGGGAATGGAGACGGCGCAGGGTGTGGATCGGGCTGCCGCTCGCACCAGATTCCTGAAGGCCAGGAAGAGCGCACGCCCCTCACCCGGATCGCCACGTTCGATGCCGAGTTCCGTTCGACCTACGGGTATGACCAGCCGGCATCCCCGCTGGCGGCGCTGGGCGTGATGGCCGCCGGCAGCGGCGATACGGCGTCGAAGTACGTCGCGCGGCGCGAAACGCCCCTATACATTCCGGAGAACTGCACGCAGTGCATGGAGTGCATTGCGGTCTGTCCGGACACCGCCCTGCCCAACTGCTCGCAGGATTTCGACACGATTCTGCGCACGGCGATCACGAACTACGTTGAAAATCCGTCCGAGCGCAAGAAGATGCTCGGGCTCGTGCCGGAAATCGATCGTCGGACGCGCGAGCTCATGCGCGATTCGGTGTCGAAGAGCACCGGGACTCCCCTGCAGGCGTTCATTCGCCAGGTCACCAACGACGTCAACGGCTTCTCCGATACCGCCAAGACGCAGCTCTTCAACGTCCTCGACAAGATCCCGATGGCGTATCAGAAGGCCAACGCGATCTTCGCCACGCCTGAGAAGAAGAAGCCGGGCGGCGGCGGCATCTTCTCCATCTTCGTGTCGGACCTCTGTAAGGGATGCGCCGCGTGCGTCACGGCGTGCGGCGAGCATCAGGCATTGCGAATGGTGCAGGAGACCGAGGAGGTGAACGCCGAGCACGAAAGCGGCACCGCGTTCCTGGATCTGCTGCCGGATACCCCCCAGAAGTATCTGGGCCTCTACAACGACACGCGACCGCAGGACTCGAAGACGGCGACGCTGCGCAACATGCTGATGGTGCGCCGCAACTACGACGCACTGGTGTCGGGAGACGGCGCGTGCGCCGGCTGCGGCGAGAAAAGCATCCTTCGGGCCTGTGCGGCGGTGACGGAAGCGTACATGCGTCCGCTCTATCACGCCAAAGCCGATCGGCTGCGCGCGAAGGCAGATCAACTGGACAAGAACGGCCTCCAGAAGCTGGCCGCATTGAAGGAACGAAGCCAGGCAGAATACGACCTGCTGCGCCAGGCCGTCGCGCACATGCTCATGGGGCTTGGCGGCGAGGACGACAAGGATACGAAGGGGCGCATGGCTGCGCACGGCCCTATCTCCGACCGGGACGTGATCGATGCGATGACGGCTGTCATGCGGCACGAGGCGTTCAATCACAAGAACCTCCAGCCGATCGACGGCCGTCTGGCCAACGGTATGTCGGTGATGGCCATGGCGGCGCACACGGGCTGCAACACCGTGTACGGATCGACGCCGCCCAACAATCCGCATCCGTATCCGTGGATGAACTCGCTCTTCCAGGATGGAATTACCGTCGGCTGGCTCCTCGGCGAAAGCTTCATCGTCGATCATGGACGGCGGTCTGTCATCCCCGAGCGGCTGGCCGATGCGCTGATCAACCGCGAGACCGACGTCATCAACCCGCGCGAGTACTACGAATACGTCCACTTCACCGACGCGGTCATGACCGACCAGGAGATCCTCGAGCTGCCCAAGGTATGGGTGGTCGGCGGTGACGGCGGCATGGGCGACATCGGCTACCAGAACATGTCGAAGGTGATCCTGCAGAACCGTCCGAACGTCAAGGCGGTCATGCTCGACACGCAGGTCTACTCCAATACCGGCGGCCAGAATTCCGACTCGACGCCGATGCTGGGCGGCAACGACATGAACGTGTTTGGTGCGGCCACCCAGGGCAAGAACCACGAGAAGAAAACCGTCGCCGAAACGTTCCTGGCCGGGCATGGATCGCCGTTTGTCGCGCAGGTGTCCATTGCCAACGCGCCCAAGCTCTACCGAGCGATCCTCGACGGCATCGAGTACCGCGGCACGTCGTTCCTCCAGTGCTTCACCACCTGCCAGCCGGAGCACGGCGTGGCCGACGACATGGCACTCACGCAGGCGCAACGCGTGCGTGACTCTCGCGGCGCGCCGGAGTTCGTCTTCAATCCAAGGCTTGGCGAAACGTACCAGGAGGCGCTCGACGTCAAGGGCAATCCTTCGATCGACATGGACTGGTACGAAGCCAAGTTCAAGGCGACGAACGAGCCCTATCGGTTTACTGTGGCCCACTGGTGCGCGACCGAAGCGCGCTTCCGGAACCACCTGAAGAAGATCAAGAAGGAAGACACGACATCGCTGATCGCGCTGGAGAACATGCTGGTTCGCATTACGCAGCAGGACGTCGTCTATCGGCGGTACCTCCGGGAGGACCACCGTTCGTACGTGCCAGACTTCGGCGTCTACATCAGAGTTCCGGGAACCAACGGCAACGTCGAGTACCGGTCCATCTCGCGCCAGCTCGTGCTCTTCTGCGTGGAGCGCCGCAAGGCATGGCGGATGCTGCAGAGCAAGGCAGGCATCGAGAACCGCGAATACAAGGCGCAACGATCTCTGCTGGCCGATGTCGATGCAGGCAAGGTCTCGAAGGAACACCTGTTCGCATACGCGGAACAACTGCTGAAAGAACGGATGCCAGCCGCGGGCGCCGCGCACAAACCGGCCGAACCGAGGGTCGCTGCCCCCCATGCGGCAGCCCCCGTTGCTGCCGGATCGACGGCCAGCGTCTCATAGACAGGACGCCCTCTACGAGGGGCGTCCCTTCGGGCGGGTTCCGTCAGTACGTAGTGTCCGGCTTCAGCCGGACCAGTGATGGGGATATAATCCGGCGCCGGTCCCGGGCACCTGCCCACAGCGAGGAACCGTCATGAAGTGGATCTACACGGCGCTGATTGTCACGGTCCTCAGCGTGGCACACGTTATCGCTCAGGACCTGTTCGTCACCATTCCGACGCTTCCGACGAAAAATCCTCTCGAAGGGAACGCCGACGCCATTACTGCCGGCATGGGCGCCTACCGCGTGCGCTGCGCCGACTGCCACGGGATGGACGCACGGGGCGTCCGCTCTCCCGACATTACGCAGGTTTGGGCGAAGGGGCGCACCGACGACGCGTTGTTTCGAACGATTCGAAACGGGGTGCCCGGTACCGAGATGCCGGCGTTTGCCGCTCCGCGGACGTCGGACGTCGACATCTGGCGGATTCTCGCCTACCTGAAGACGCTGGCTGCACCGGCGCCGACCGGGCTCGCGCGCGGCAATGCCACCACCGGCCAGAACGTGTTTGCCGCCAACTGCATCGCGTGCCACCGGGTGGGAGAGCACGGCGGCACTTTGGGTCCCGACCTGTCGCGCATCGGCGCGGCACGTGCGCGCGAAGCCATCGCCCGGCAGATCCGCGGCAACGTTGCCGATTTCCGAACCGGCTACGAGCCGGTCACCCTCACCACACCGAACGGGCAGGAGATCCGCGGCGTCAAGAAGAACGAAGATCTCTTCTCCGTGCAGATCATGGACACGGGCGAGCGAATTCAGGGATACCTCCGCGAAGACATGCGCACGGTGACCAATGAGAAGCAGTCAGCCATGCCGGCCTTCGCCGCCGACAGACTGAGCGATGCGGATCTCGACGATCTGTTGGCGTATCTGACGAGCCTTCAGGGCGCGAACGGCGAGAACCCCGCGGGCGGTGGTCGTTAAGAGTTCCTTGTAAAACACTCGAGGAGTGCTGCATGTATCGACTGGTCGTGCGTCTCATGCTTGTCGGTCTCGGGCCAGCCATCCTGGCAGCGTCGCTCCTCGCGCAGGGCGCACCGCCTCCGCTCGTCACGCCGCAGGAGCTCCTTGACGGCTTGAAGCCGGACGGAGCGCACTGGCTGGTCTTCGGCGGCGGCTACGAAAACCATCGCCACAGTCCGCTCACACAGATCACACCCGAAAACGTCGGCCGTCTGGTTCCACAATGGGTGTTTCAGACCGATACGCCGGCACGCTTCGAAACTACGCCGCTGCTGCGCGATAACGTGCTGTATGTGACGGGTCCGCTGAACCTGGCATGGGCCATCGACGCCCGCACGGGACGCGAGATCTGGCGCTATCGCCGCGAGTTGCCGCCGACCGGATCGCTGACGGCATGCTGCGGCCTCGTCAACAAGGGATTCGGCGTCCTCGGCGATCGCTTGTTCATGACCACGCTCGACGCGCATCTGCTGGCGCTCGACATGAAGACCGGCGCCGTGGCCTGGGACGTGACGCTGGAGGACTACCGGAAAGGGTACGCGTCGACCATTGCGCCGCTGGTCGTCAAGGACAAAGTGATTGTGGGGGTGGCCGGGGGCGAGTACGGCATCCGCGGCTTCATCGACGCGTACGACGCGAAGACCGGCAAACAGGCCTGGCGCTTCTACACGATTCCAGGACCGGGCGAGCCTGGCAACGACACGTGGGCAGGCGACTCGTGGCAACGTGGCGGCGCCGGTGTGTGGGTCACGGGAGCCTACGATCCCGCGCTCAACCTTTTGTACTACGGCATTGGAAATCCGGGGCCCGACTACCACAGCGAGAGCCGCAAGGGCGACAATCTGTACAGCGACTCGATCGTGGCGCTCGACGCCGACACCGGGAAGCTCCGGTGGCACTATCAGTTCACGCCGCACGACCTGCACGATTGGGACGCGACGGAGGTTCCGGTATTGGCCGACCTGACGATCGCCGGTCAGCCGCGCAAGGTGGTCATGTTCGCGAATCGCAACGGCTTCTACTACACGCTCGATCGGACCGATGGAAAGCTGATCGTGGCGAAGCCTTTCGTCATAACGACGTGGGCCAAGGAGGTCGGCCCGGATGGTCGCCCCGTGCTGCTGCCAGGCCACGTGCCCGACGAGAAGGGAGCGCTGACGTGTCCAGACGTGACGGGCGCGACCAACTTCTGGCCTCCGTCGTACGACCCGGCGCAGCGCCTCTTCTTCGTGAACGCGCGCGAAGTCTGCGCCACGTACTACGCGTGGCGTCAGGAATATGTGCCGGGCGAGCGGTTCACGGGCGGTGCGGCGCAGCGCGCCAGGGGGGCCGACATGCGCGCGTACGGCGCGCTTCGCGCCATCGACCCCACCACCGGGGAGCGGCGCTGGGAGTTCGAGTACATTTCACCGTCGACGTCGGGCCTGCTGTCGACGGCCTCCGGGCTGATTTTCAGCGGCGACGCCGAGGGGAACTTTCTGGCCATCGACGCGCGCAGCGGAAAGTTCCTGTGGCGGTTTCAGATGGGCTCGGCGCTCCACGGGACGTCCGCGATCACCTACATGCTCGACGGCCGCCAGCACGTGCTGGTGCCGACGGGCACGACGCTGACGTCGTGGGCGCTGTCGGATGTGCCGCGCGAGAAGCCATTTACGAATTGACGGATCGACGAATTGACGGATTTGAAAGATTCGTCAATTCGTCAATTCGTCAATTCGTAAATCCGTAGATTCGTAAATTACAGTCCCCTGTTGATCTCCGCCCAGTTCACCACGTTCCACCACGCCGCGACGTAGTCGGGCCGGCGATTCTGATACTTCAGGTAATAGGCGTGCTCCCACACGTCGACGCCGAATACCGGCGTCTTTCCTTCCATGAGCGGATTGTCCTGATTCGGCGTGCTCATGATCGCGAGCTTGCTGCCCTCCTGGATCACCCACGCCCATCCGCTCCCGAACCGTCCAACGGCCGCCTTCCCAAACTGATCTTTGAGCGCTTCGAAGCTGCCGAACGACGCGTTGATCGCATCGGCAATCTTTCCAGTCGGCGGGCCGCCCGCATTCGGCGCCATCCACGTCCAAAACCTGCTGTGATTCCAGTGGCCGCCGCCGTTGTTGCGGACAGCGGTCCTGACGTCTTCGGGCACGCTGCCAATGCCGCGACACAGCTCCTCGACACTCTTCGACTGCAGCTCGGGATGCTTCTCCAGCGCCGCATTCAGGTTGTTGACGTACGCCTGGTGATGCTTCCCGTGGTGAATCTCCATCGTCTTGGTGTCGATGTGCGGCTCGAGTGCGCCGAAATCATACGGAAGTTTTGGGAGTTCGTGCGCCATGAATCCTCCTCGCGAGGTTGGAAGGCAATCGTACTCGGACGCTAACGGATCGACAACATCCGATCGAGCGCCACGCGGGTCCAGCGCTTCTGGTTCTCAGGTACGACGATCTGGTTGTGCACCCGGCCATGGACGAGCTCTTCGAGAATCCAGAGAAGATGATTCGGGGACACGCGGAACATCGTCGAGCACAAGCAGCCGAACCGGTCCAGCGATACCACGGTGCGTTCTGGAGCCAGGGTCTTGGCGAGGCGATTGACGAGGTGCACTTCCGTACCGATGGCCCACACCGAGCCTGCGGGGCTGTTTGTGACCGCCTGGATGATGTACTCCGTGCTGCCGCTGTCGTCGGCAGCCTGCACGACGTCCCAGGGCACTTCCGGGTGCACGATGACACGAATGCCAGGATGCTTCCTCCTGATCGCGTCGATCTGCTGGACGGAAAACCGGGTATGCACCGAGCAGTGCCCCTTCCAGAGAATCATGCGTGCACGCGCCACTTGGTCGGGATCGAGGCCACCAAAAATCTCGTTCGGATCCCACACGACCATCTCATGCAGCGCAACGCCCAGCTTGCTGGCCGTGTTGCGTCCAAGATGCTGGTCGGGCAGAAACAGCACCTTTTCGCCCCGGGCAAACGCCCATTTCAGCGCGGCGGACGCGTTGGATGACGTACATACCGTACCGCCACGCTCGCCGACGAACGCTTTGATGGAGGCGGCGGAGTTGATGTAGGTCACCGGCACGACGTCGTCGATGCCCATTTGCGTCAGCTCGTCCCAGCACGCCTCGAGCTGATCGGGTTCGGCCATGTCGGCCATCGAGCAGCCGGCAGCCAAGTCCGGAAGAATGACCTTCTGGCGCGGCGCAGCCAGCACGTCGGCGCTCTCGGCCATGAAGTGAACACCGCAAAAGACGATGTAGTCGGCTTCGGGTCGATTGGCGATCTGCCTCGCAAGGCGAAATGAATCGCCGGTGTAATCGGCGAACTTGATGACTTCGTCGCGCTGGTAGTGATGACCGAGAATGACAAGCCGGCCGGCGAGCGTGTCTCGGGCGGCGGTGATACGGGCATCCATCAACGCATCAGACATCCCGAGGTACCTCTCGGGGAGCGGCTGGCGCTCTGCGATGTGTTCTTTCTCGAACTCTGTGAGCAGCGGAATCATCGACATTACAGCCACGTTTGTGAAATTTTTCGCAATCTCAGAACGTGAAAAAGGCCAAACCCACCGCCGGGCTATTGCCCCGGTGGAGTTTGGACCTGTCGAAATTATACCGCGTGACACTTGATTCGGGTCATCACCAGGGTCAGACCCCGATACGGAGCGTCACGGGGTCTGACGCTACGACCCTAAGACGGCCTGCCTCACGTTGTAGAACGTGTCTCGCTCGAGTGGCTGCCGGCCAGCCGAGCGGACGAGCTGGGACAGCTGAGCCATCGACAGTCCTTCCGGCGTGGGAGATCCCGCCATGTGGTAGATCTTCTCCTCCTGCACCGTCCCGTCCAGGTCGTCGACCCCGAACCACAACGCGGTCTGCGCCACTTCCACTCCCGTCGCGATCCAGAACGCCTTGATGTGGTGAACGTTGTCGAGCATCAGCCGCGCCACCGCATGGACCTTCAGCGTGTCCGTTGCGCTCGGCGCTGGAAGCTTTCGCATCTGGTTGTTGTCGGGATGGAAGGCCAATGGGATGAACGCCTGAAACCCGTGCGTCTCATCCTGTAGCGCACGCACCCGCAGCATGTGATCGACGCGCTCATCGAACGTTTCGATGTGGCCGTACAGCATCGTCACATTCGTACGCATGCCCATGCCATGCGCCGTGCGGTGAATGGCCAGGTACCGGTCGGTGCCGCACTTGTCATGGCAAATCTTCCGGCGTACACGCTCGGCAAAGATTTCGGCCCCGCCGCCCGGCAGCGAGTCGAGGCCAGCGGCCATCAGCTCTCGCAGGACCTGCTCGTCCGTCATGCCGTACAAATCGGCAAAGAACGCGATCTCCACCGCCGTAAAGCACTTCAGGTGAATATCGGCGCGAATCCTCTTGAAGCCACGCAGCAGCTCCGTGTAATAGCTGAACGGCAGGTCCGGATTGAGTCCGTTGACGATGTGGATTTCGGTCAGGGGCTGGTGCGCGCGCTGCCGCAGCTTGTCCCACGCCTGCTCCATCGACATCGTGTAGGCAGCCGCATCGGTCGGCTTGAGCCGGGCGAAGGAGCAAAAGAGACAGCTTGCCACGCACACGTTGGTCGGCTCGAGACGCAAGTTGTAATTGAAATACGTCCGCGAGCCGTGACGCTTCTCACGCTCGCGGTTCGCGAGCCAGCCCACCCCCAGCAAGTCCGGGCACTGAAACAGACGCACGCCATCGGCGAAGCCGAGCCGCTCCCCCGCGCGCAATCTCTCGTCGATGTCACCAAGGCCGGCTGCGTTGATACGTGAATTCACGCAAGACCCTCGAAAAATTTTACCGAAGCCACCCCCCGTAGCGCGACTTTCGACTTCATGAGCCGACCACAGAGTTGGTGAGCGTGCCGACTCCCTCATACGTACAGACCGATCGATCGCCCGGCTTGAAGTAGACAGGCGGCGTGCGCGCCGACCCGACCCCCGCCGGAGTCCCCGTCGCGATGATGTCGCCCGGCCGCAGCGTCATGATGTTCGACGCGTACGAGATCTGCTCGAAGACGCTGTGGATCATCAACGAGGTGCTCGCCTCCTGCATGACCTGACCGTTCAGAACGAACCTGACCGTCAGTTTCTGCGGGTCCGCGATGAACTCCTTGGGCGTGATGAACGGGCCAAGCGGCGCAAACGTATCGTGATTCTTGCTGATCAGCCAGTCCGATCCGTACCGTGTGTCTCCGCGGCCGGCGCGGTCGGACACATCGTTCTGAAGCGTGTAGCCAAAGATGTAATCGGCGCTCCGGGCCACCGGGACGCGCGTGGCCTGCCGCGCCACAACAACCCCCAGCTCGCACTCCCAATCCACTTGCGTGCGCCCCGGCGGCAGTCGAATCGCATCGCCATCGCCGATGATCGCTGCCGGCGACTTCATGAACATGTACGGGTTCCACCGCACGTCGTCGGATGCACGCTCCCAGATCCCTGGTGCGCTTCGCGTCCCTGGCAGCGCGGCGCCGGATGTCGCAGCGCCCATACCCGGCACCTGCGCTCGCAGCTGCGCCATCTCCTGGTCGTGTGCGGCGTAGTTCACCGCCACGTTCAACATCGTTGTCGGATACATGATCGGTGGCAAGACTTTCACTGACGCAAGGTCATAGACGTACGCGAGCCTGGTTGGGCCCGATCCCTCGACGCTCCGAATCACCTCAACGATACGCGAGCGAAGGCCGGACTCGTACTGAACGATCAGATCCTTCAAGTCCACAGGTGCGGCAAGGGTGGACACGGGTGTTCGGATCGCTTGATGCGCGGCGGCGAAATCGATAACGACCGACTCGCGGAGCACGATACCGACGAACGTCCGGCCTCCGCGGTCGAACGTGCCGAGCTTGAATGGAGTAGCCGACTGCGCCCGCATGAAGGCGCCGGCGAGCAAACTGGCCACTATTACTCCGAAAACGCGTCTCATTCGTCCTCCAAGGTCTTGATCCGCCTCACTCGCAGTCGCACTGTGTCACGGGCTCAGGTTAAGTTAACCTCAGTTCCGAACCTTTCACCACCGGCGCACCGCCTTCCAGGAACTCGCACGTCGTGACCTCGATCGACCGATCGGCCTATCCGTTTTCGAGCCGGTGGATGGACCTCCGCGCCGGTCGAATGCACTACGTCGACGAGGGAGCCGGCGAACCGCTCCTGTTCGTCCATGGGACGCCGACCTGGTCCTTTGAGTGGCGTCACCTGATTCGAGCATTCTCGCCTACGCACCGGTGCATCGCTCCCGATCACATTGGTTTCGGTCTGTCCGATCGTCCGCGGACCTTCGCGTACACGCCGGAGGCTCACGCTGACAACCTCGCGGAATTCGTCGAGCGACTCGACCCGTCACCGCTGACGCTCATTGTCCATGATTATGGAGGCCCTATCGGCCTCTCGATCTGCCTGCGGCACCCGGAGCGTGTTGCGCAAATCGTGCTCGTGAACACCTGGATGTGGAGCTTCGCCGGTGACCACGACATGGAGCAAAAGGGGCGCATTGCGGGCAGTCGTCTGGGGCGCTTCTTGTACCGCTGGGTCAACTTCTCGCTGCGCGTCCTCACCCCTTACGCATACGCCGACAGGAGCAAGCTCACGCCGGAGATCCACCGTCAGTATCTGGACCGCTTCCCCGACCGATGGTCGCGTGGGGCTGTGCTGTGGCCGCTGGCGCACGCGATCCTGGGATCGAGTCGCTACTATGACTCTCTCTGGCAGGAACGAGAGAAGCTGCAGGGGCGACCCGCGCTCATCGTGTGGGGAATGAAAGATCCGGCATTCCAAGCCCACCAACTGGCGCGCTGGAGGGAGGTGCTTCCTTCTGCGGGCGTCGTCAAACTGGATGCTGGGCACTGGCCGCACGAAGAAGACCCAAAGAGTGTGGTCAGCGCGCTCCGAGAATTTCTGTCAGCCGGCCTCAGGCGGTGAATTCGACGTCGATCCGCTTCGGGACGCAGGCATCCCCAGTCGTGCGTGGCCCTCCGCCGTACGTAGTGTCCGGCTTTAGCCGGATTGATCGACATGGCGGGCTTCCCCCAACGAAGTGTCGGACTTCCCTGGCTCGTAGCTAGCCGCAACACGGCCGTCCTGTCCATCCGCCTCCCGGCTTCGCATGCCGGAAATCTCACTGCGCTCGTGCTCTTTGCCTCCGCCGCGTCTAGAAGCTGACTCCATCAGCCGCCGTCGTGCGCACGCGCCAGTCAAGCTAACTCGGGACATTTGGCTCCACGCGGAGCGAAGACGCGGCGTTGAATCGCTTCGTTCGATTTCAGGCGAATCATGTCCGCATGCCTTCGCAGGTCGGCGGTTGTCCAGCACGCCTGTGCCGCGGAAATCTGTCATGACACCGCTCATTCAGCCGGCGTCACAGTCGCGATCCCATCGACTCGCACCCATATGCCATTCGCTGCGGCGTTCACTTGCGATGCACCTGTGCCCTGGGGCGTTAGCTGCGAGATTCTGCAGCAATCGTCTCCCCCTACGGGGACCGTGCCTGTGTGCACAATCTTCCGTTGAGTCACTTGAGGGTTTCGA
>Ga0209640_10000060_pt1 | contig 62754 bp, 80 predicted proteins | sample RifCSP10_1_FD_184018 | JGI IMG/M metagenome (GOLD analysis project Ga0209640, IMG submission 184018) | Soil microbial communities from Rifle, Colorado - Rifle CSP2_sed 10_1 (SPAdes) (version 2) | ecosystem: Environmental > Terrestrial > Deep subsurface > Rock core/Sediment | place: Rifle...
CATCTGGCATCCTCCCGATTGCAGTTCTCCACCCTGTAGGTGGCTGTGGTGCGGCCGTAAGAAAGTTGCCGATGCCTTCTGCCACCAAAATGTCCTTGATAGCTTGTGCTGGATCTTTCATCCTAGCACCATCGCGTAGTCGACTGCAAGTGAAGTAAGAAAACTATCCAGTTCCTCCTCGAGTGCAGCCTGAAGGTACTTCGCACGAGTAGGAGGCTCGTGGTTGAGCCACACGTACTCGTGTACGAGAGCTGCGTACCACGACTTCGCGTCCCCGAATGTGATTGTACCCTCCACGTCGCCGGGAGTTCCAGTTACTTCGAGTTTGCCTGAAGCTGCAAGAGCTCCAGTCTTCTTAGGCACGTACTCTAGAGCCTTCTGAAAAACTGGCTCGAGAGCGTTGCGCACTATATCGGGTGTAGCACTTTCAAGGTTCCGAATTAGGAGCTCGTACCTTCGGACGATACCAGCCATCGAGCCACGAGCTGATACTGTTGCTTGCTTCCGAAAGTAAGCGTGCGATCCCTGCCTCGTACGGCCTGGAAGCCTCTGGCCAAGATTGGCGGTGAACGTAGGCATTAGAGCACCACCCTTCTCACTGCGTCGAGGTTACGCAGATCAGGGATCTTGTCGTAGCGCTGGATCTTTAGCGCCCCAGCTACGGAAGTCGGATTCGACTGAGTAGTCTGATTGCCCCGACAGAGGTAGTCACCCACTGCTACATCTTGTTCGAGGAATACAACGGCTTTGGAGACTAGCTCCCTGCGGTCAAGAGCTCCATAGAACGTCTCTTGACGATCTTCCCAGCGCGCACTCAAAAGTACTGGGGCGCTAAAGACGTCGCCACCAAAGCCATCTCCAGCAGTCGCAGGCCACCAGGTAACCGATTGAGAAATGAGTTTCCCTGTCAAGAGGCTCATGCTAGTGGCTCATCTTCTGATGCAGCGGGCTCGATCACTGAGAAGAGCGCCTGTCGGTTAGGCTGTTCAGCTTTTGCCGATAGCTCAGCGAGTTTGCCCGAAGAGTCGAGCAGGATTGCCTGCTGGCCGAAACGCGAAGCATTCAGACCCTTCCCGTAGATGTCGTGATACCTCTCCTGAACTTCGCCTATCCGGTTCGCAGCTAGAGGTCCTTTCTCTGCTGAAAGAACTGCGAAGTGGCAAGCTAAGTACAGCTCGATGTTCTTGAGTGTAGCCGCAGAATACCCGAGTGTAAGAAGATGCTCATCGACCAGAGTCGTCGCGACTACGATCGCAGCATCGATCGCTGCATTGTATACAGCGTCCAGCTGTGAGGTAGTACGAACCTCTGTTTGTGTGACTCTGGCCACGAATTATTCGCCTCGTTACGTTACTTCGGACTGAGTCTCGGCTGCACCTGCGGACGTCCGGGCTGTATCGCTGACCTGGTTGCTGCTACTGCTGCAGGCTCCTTCGTGACGGGTTCCGGTTCCTCCACGACGGGAATGAACTTGTTCGGAAAGCTTGCCGCTTCGGCTGCTGTCAGCTCGATCTCGTCGCCGGCGATGAACGTCTTCTCCGTACCGTCTTCCTGCCTCTGGTGGTGTTTACCTGCAACCACTCTGAACTTTGCCATGCTGATCTCCTTCAGGTTAGTAAGAAGATGGTGGGAGGATCACTCCCACCATCTTGATGTCTCGACATCTGTCCTGGAGCTGTGGAGGCTACGAGTAGTGCACCACCCCGCTCCTGGTATCCGCATCGGCCTTGATTCGCGGAGCTCCGATCGACATCACCTTGAAGTTGATCATCATGCCGCCGTGGGTTTCCCACATGACGGTCGTCGGTTGGAGGCCGTCGAGCCAGTCGACTACGTCGGAGGTCATCTGCACCAACAGCACGACGTCTGCGGGTGTGATCTGCGTTGTCGGCCGCACTGCCGCAATTTGCGGTACTTCCAGAACGCGCTGGATGATGGACTTGTCGCTGGCGGCCTTGAAGTCGCCGAGCATGTGGACGAACGAGTCGGTACTCACGTACAGGATGTACGGTCCGAACATGTTGTCCGTAACGGCCTTGGCGATCATCGCTTGTACATCGGCGAGGATCTGCTCGCCAGTAGCCGTGGCCCACGATGCTGTGGTCGAACCTGTGTTGCGGTTCGGATGGTTGAGATAGCCGTAGATCGTGCCGCCGCCCGCAGTGATCGCCACGCCGTTGAACAGCATACTCTCGAGAGCGTCCGCCACACGCCTGGCAGCAGTTGCCGCCATAGTGGTATCGAGCGGAGTACCGAGACGACGCCCGCTTTCGAGATTCCGCAAGGAGAGGTGGAAATCCTTGTGAGTGATTGGCAGCGGAACGTTCACCTGGCTGAACACCACGCGATCGCGCTGGGAATCCGCGACCCCGGACATGTTCGTCTCGGCCGGACCCATGTCGCTCACGGTCTCGTACTGGACGGCCGTGATACCCATCGCGTTCGTGATCGGAACGCGCAGGTTGCGTGACATCAGATCGCCGACGCCGATAAGCATCGGTCGTGCGACATCGAGCACGGTGCGATCGAACAGTAGCCACTCCTCCTTGCGGAGGACGTCGTTGGTGCGAAGGGCGTTGATGTTCAGCCCGTTGGCCAGAAGCCGGTGCGCAACGGAACCTGCCGGCACTCCGCCGGGGGCGGCGCCGTCCAGCACCAGGACATCGCCTTGTGGGATTTGATCCATGTGGTTTCCTTTCCTTTTCCTTTTTCCTGGTTGGACTGGACTAGACGATTTCGACCTTGATACGGGCCGACGAGCCGCCGCCGGAGTTGTCGACTGCTTCGAGCGCGACTGCTACGACACTCTCCTGCACGATCGCCGTCGGAGTGATCGTTACGACTGCGCCATCGACGAAGGTCGCGGTGGTGACATCGCTGCCATCCGTCATGTCGTCGGTATTGGCCGTCCACGCGAGGTTGACTTTGGAGTTGATACGGATGTAGCCCAGCGAGACGTTGCCAGCGTCTACTGCTGGGAGAGCAGCGAGTGCCGCAGCTGCGGAAGCGTACACCTGGTCGGCCGACGGAGATTTCGTGGAGATCGTGCCCGCAGCGTTGATCTGGACGAGCCAGATGCCCCAGAACGTGCCCGCAGCGGCACCGACGTTGATCGTGTCGGCCGCTGAGAACGTGAGGTTGTCGGTTGCGACTTTGTTGTACTGCACCCCACCGATCTTGAAGTACGCCGTTGCAGTCGTCTTGAACTTCTCGGCCGTCGCGGAGATCGCGAGGTTGCCATCGATGTAGAGGCCGTTCTCTTCGGGCTGATCTTGGGGATCCTGCTTGCGAAGAGTACCGTCGCCGTTGCTCTCCAGCTTGTCGCCGATCACGACCGCCGCGGCAGCCGCCGGGACGAGAGCGTAGATTTCGGCGCCGGGCTGGGGCACGAGCGCTTGCACCTGATCGTTCTGCACGTACGCGGTCGCGATGCCCTTGCCGACGAAATCCTGCTCCAGCGCGAACATACGAGGAGCTGCGTCGCCTCCTGCGGTAGCATGAACGACGAACTCGTTCGAGGCGTTCCGCTTGATGAGATGTCCGGGAGTCATCCCACCTCCCGCTTTGGCTTCCTTGACAAGCCCATCGCCTTTCAGCCAGATGGTGTTGAGTGCCATGATAGTACCCTTTCAGTTGAAGAGTATCGTGTGCTGAACTATGTACGACTCTGCCCGCTAGGGCACTACGCCACTTGCTTCTCGCCCGGCTTAACTTCCGGGAAGAGCGGAGTGACTGGAGTGTACTCGATCTTCGCGCTCCCCTCCGGACGATCCGCGTTCGTTTTCACCTGGCCGCCGCCGGCGCCCGAGAAATCGACCCCGCTCGGGATGAGGGACTTCGCCATGCGTTCGAGTTGCTGGAGGTCCATCTTCTTCAGCTCATCGTCCGACAGACCGGTTTTGCCGGATAGCGCTCTGGTAAGCGCGTTGCCGCGATCGATGTTGTTCTGCATGATCGACTTCAGCTGCTCCTTGGTACCGGAGTCCGCCATTTCCATCAGCTCGTCGAGTGTTTTTGCCTTCGCCGGAGCTTCGGCAGGAGCTGCCGAAGCTTGAGTCGGCGACGCGGGGGTCGCCGGAGTTTCGGCGGGGTTGGATTGCTTGTTCGGATCCATCAGGGTCTCCTTCGGAGTAGTTGCGGGGTCGGACTCGTTAGCGGTAACTGTCAGAGGTACGTACTGGGTCTCGGAGCGGACCTCGGTCACATCCGAGCTGATTGTGATCCCGCCGCCCTCTACGACGACATACCCGCGCTGGTACATCTTCCAGGCGTAGTTCGCGTCCATATGGGCGTAGATAACCTTATCGCTGAAGAGTGCGACGACGTAACACCAGCCTTCCTCGTGAATTGAGTTCAGTGCAGTTTCGACAGCGACTCGCTTGTCGACGTCGGAGAGCTCGTTGTGCTTTACTCCGATCACATTCAGGAAACTCTCCAGAATCTTCTTTCCCTGCGACCGAAGCATCGAAGCGAAAGTCTTCTGCTCAGTTGGTTGGTCGCACACATCGCAGGAAGAAGAGGCCTTCGGCGAGGCAGTTCCGGGCTGCGCCGTTGATGTTGGCATCAGAGACTCCTTGGTTGATCGAGCGTCGATATGCTGAGTCTGTTCGATCTGGTGGTTTTGGTTCGCGCGAGGAGCTCCGCATCCATCATCGATAGAGCAGGCTCCAGTTGATCCTTTAGGTAGGATCGCAAGATGATCTGGCACAATATTACGCCAGATGACGTCGTAGCTACGGCCGTCAAACTCCCCAGGTTTCTCTTCTTCCAGCGCGTAGAGGCCAGTGGAAACTTCCATCGCCTCTCCGTTCTCGAAAGCCTGCAGAACTTCGTCAGGAGTGCGCTCCTTGTTGAGCCATACATATGTGCGGAGCTTCTTCTTGTCTTTCATCCCCGAGCCGAACAACTGGCCGATCACTTCACTCTCCCACAGATCGGGGGAGTTAGCACTCACCGCCTCACCGTTCCTCTTCGGATGACTGTAGACTACCGGTCGTCCGTCCCAGCTTGAAGGGAAGATCCCGAACTCCTCCGCTAGTGCAAGAGCCGGGTGCTCTGCATTCGAAGCATGAAGAACGCCCTCCACAAGGATAATGGAAGGAACTACTAGATGGTCAGCGCCGTTTAGCTGTTTGACTTCCAGCTCTCCGTCCCTCACCGCCTTCAGTTGTACGTACCTGCGATGCATCTTTGTCTCGTTCTGCCCTTCATTCGAGTGCTTCTTCTGTTTCACCTCTCCCCGATGAGTCTTTCCGTCAAGGGAGCAGTACCGCACGTATTCACCTTTCGAGAGCCCGTGCTTCTTGCTGGGACCACTTATAGTACGGACCTTTCCGCCCTGCTCTACGCAACGGTCGAAGTCAGTTGGCATCTACGATCGTCCCATACCTAGATTATAGTAGGTTCTTAAGGACTTATCAATGTGAAAATGGTGGTCCTTTAATGGTAATAGTACTAGGCTACACGTTTACGCGTAAGTACTGGGAAATCGACGTTGAGCGCAATGACTTCTAAGTGGCAGAACCTGATCGGAAATTGTGCTCCATCGTCCCACATAACATGTGCGACGTCCCCGGAAGTTGTTCCGACGACTCCCTCTCTTCCAGTCTTAGTTCTTACTCTATTGCGAGGGTAGATTCTGATTAGCTTTCTGACTTGGAACATATAGCCTCGCTAAACGCGTTAATGGCGCTCCGAATCATGTGTGTGTGTTCCCGGCCCGGCTCATAGCCTAAGCCTATTGATGGGAGCAAACATCTCAGTATTGTGCTCCAGTTGGGCAAGCCGCTTCTCGATTCGTCCTAGTCTCCCTTCACCATATACTATTTCGGACTGAGCTTCTACTTGAGACGTGGACTTGGAAATTGTAATTGCAGGTGCAACTAGACAACTCTTAGCTGCTGGCATCTCATCGGGTGAGAGGGGAGATAAAGTGAAAGCCGCTGCGATCCTAACAGTTCTGGACTCTGCTTGAGCGTAGGATCTGCTACGCGAAGAGGCTTGCCCCTCTGAGATTCTGACTTGCAGGCCTCCAGGAAGCTTGGTCTCTGCTGGTTTGGGGAGCTGCCACCAGTCAGTACTTGGAAGGAACGCTCGCCAATCGAATGGTTTGCTTCTTCTACGGCGAACGGAACCCCCCTCAAGTTCTGGGACGCCGATAAAACCTGACGGAGTGAATGTTATTGTGCTTTGACCTATTAGAGCCCCATCACCTTCTAACACGGCAACTGGCGCAAACATTAGAATACTTGATCCCGCAATCGTCTCCGCTTCCGCTCCGGTCAGCGTTGCCGCGGGTGTGAATGTTATAGTAGATGTGCCGACTGCAGACGCGTTTCCTGTAGCTGTACTCGTGCTTGTGAAGCTCATCACTGAGCTACCACTTAGGACGCCAACGCCAAGCAGTATCGCTGTTGGCGAGAGCGTCAGCGCGACGTCCCCCGCCAATGCGCCGGTTCCTACCAGCGTAGCCACAGACGCGTTGGAGACGGTGCCGCTGCCCGCGAGCACGCCGTTGCCGGCCAGGGCCGCCGCGGGCACGAAGGATAGAGTGGAATTCCCCGTCAACACACCCACCCCCGCCAATGTCCCTGCGGGGGAGAAAGTTACTGTGCCGCTACCGGCCAATGCGCCCGCACCAATCAACGCCGCCGCTGGTGAAAGCGTCAGCGCAGCGTTCCCAGTCAGCGCCCCAGCTCCAACCAGCGCTGCGGTTGGAGCAAACGCCAACGTTGAAGCGCCTTCCAGCGCCTCGCTCGCTACCGACTCCAGCGTGCCTGTGGGCGCGAAAGTGACGGTGCTGTTTCCACTCAGTGCGCCCGTGCCTCCAACTGCACCCGTCGGAGCGAACGTCACCGTACCTGTACCGCTGAGCGCGCCAGACCCCGCTATCGCTGCAGTCGGAGAAAACGCTACCGCGCCACTACCTGCCAGTGCTCCTGAACCCGTCAACGTACCCGTCGGAGCGAACGTCACCGTGGAAGTGCCTGCGATCTGGCTCAGTGTGAGCGCGGGCTTGAGCGCGATCGTGATGCCGTACCACGCGCCGGAGGCCCAAGTCGTCCAGCTCGGCGGATTGGTCGGCGCTGGTTCGACAACGGCCAGCGTCGCGCCTGCGGTGGTCAAGTCCGCGGCGTCGTTGCCATTATCTGTAATGTGATTCGAGTATCCGGATGGCGCGGTGATCGTTGCGTCGTTGACCGCACTCGACGCCATCGCGACCACCCACGCATCGGCCGTCTGCGTGGTGATCGAAGCGCAGTCAGGGTTCGTGCTGGTCGTCGGGCCGGCGGTGGTTGTAGTCTGATCAAAGAAGTCCGCGTGCACACCCGAGAGCACCATCGAGCAGTAGGCGACGCCATCACTCGTGTGCCCGCCACCTGAGCAGACGACACTCGTGTCGGGTGTAGCGCCCATCCTCTTATGCCACGCGCCGCAGATCGGCGCGGTGCCAGTATGGATGCCGATCTCGATATATCCGCTCCCTGGGGCAGCAAGGGTCGTGGTGTTGACACCATGACCCCCGAAGACAATGACTTCATCATCCGTCTGCGGAGCTCCCGCACCTGTGGAAAAGGTGAGGGTTACATTGTCTCCGTTGGCCGCGGCTCCAGACTGGTTAGTGCCGCGGATCGCGATCGTCATCCTCGCCTATCCTCGCGTCACCGACGGGTCACTCGCTGCCACGATCCGGCCCCAATGCCGCCCAGTGTCTCCCGCACGCGCCTTGGACTCCTTCGCGCGCAGCCGAATCCACTGCGCGATCTGCAGCGCCGCCTTCCAGGGCAATCCCATCTCTGCGCCTTCGAACCGCAGTCGCACATCGCCGAAGTTCTGCTCGACCTCGATGCGCTCCAGCCTCAGCACGTCGCGCCTCACGATGCGGACTCCATTCGGCGTGAACGGCTGGCCCGCGTTCGGCCCCGCCAAGGCGTCGTGCAGCGTGCCCGTCGCGTACAACTTCGCGCGGTCTTTGTTCGCCCAGCGCTTCGCTTCGCGCGCCCGACGTTGCATCCAGTAGGCGAGCAGCAGCGCAGTCTCATAATGGAGCTGTCGTTGCCAGTTGCCGATCGCCAGCGTGACGTGCTCCCCGACACTCCCGATCTGCACGAGCTGTGGTGCTGCGAGCGCCATCAAACTACCTTACCGATCCCGCGCTCGACCCACTTCGCCGCGCCGTCGTCCGTCATTGCGACGACAAGCCCCTTGCGGTACTCCACGTGGCCGCGCCTAGTGTCAGTGACCTTGAGGCGCGGATACTTCGGATCGCTCTTGCCGAGTCCGAACGCATCCGCCGCCGCACGCGCCTTCGCGAGATCGCGCCCACCCTCCGCCACATCCACCAGCAGTTTCACCTTTTTCATCTGCGTTCTCCTTTTCAGTTAAGCTAACACGATGTCGAGCGCGCCCGCGGCGAACGAGGGCGTGATCCCGGAGGACACCACCAGCGTCGCGGTCAGATCCCCGATGATCTGAAGGTTGCCTGCGCCACCGCTCGCATCACCCAGTCCGAATCCGAAGATCGTCGCGCCAGTCACACCGCAGGTCGGGAAGCCTATCGCGTTGTCGTTGTCCGCCGTATCGTTGGTCACCGTCCACTGCGTCACGTTACGCGCCTCATCCTGCCGTGCGTAGTTGGTATACGCGGTTTCGTTGGTGGTCATGTCACCACCCTCGGTGTGCCCCGGCGAGACAGTCAGCGTGATCCAGAACACTCCCGCCGTGGCCGAAGCAAGAAGCCCCGCGGCGTCGCCGATGTTCGGGCAGTTCGCGTTAGTGACGATGAGACCGAGTAGATTGGTCTCCAATGCGTTTGATGCGCTCATCTTGAAGCTCCTTTCGTGAAGTTTGTCTTACTCGCCTCTACTATCGTACGTTTCTCAACTCCGCGAGTGCCGCCTGACTGCTATCGGTCAGTAATTAGTTTGCTGCCCTTCTTGAGTCTAGGGATATACCCGTCCTCGATCTTGATTTCAGGGTCGATCTTACCCTTCCAGAAGATTAAGCCTTCTCCTTGAGGACTTAGACCAAGAGTAAAGTGCGTAGCCCTCGACTTTTTACCTCCAACAACCTCCGGAAAGTCGACCGCGTTCGTTAGAAAGGCTGAATCATCCTCGATTGTTGTGCCTGTCAGACTTCGAGCGATTGCGGTACGACGATATCCCGGATAGTCCACTTCGCTCGAGGACTGCTTATTGTCCTCAGGAAGTTTGGTATGTAGTGAGAGGTACAAACTTGCCGAAGCTTGCTGTACGTTCGCGGCGACTCCTGGAATCGCATCTCCGTGAAGAATCAGTCGCAGTTGAGCGTTTGCAAAGCCGACACTTTTCATGACTGTCTCCCTTCAGTAGGAGCAGATACTGATATGGGCAGTGGACGTTCGATATAACGGACGACATTCCCTTCGTCGTCCTTCTCGACGACACGTTCCATTGCGATGGGTGGCGGCAATTGGAGTACTATTGGACGACGCTCCGACGTCTGTGGCGAAGCGTCTACCGCTTGACGAGAGGGCTCGGGACGATCCTCTTGAGACGGGTTGATACCTCCATTGCCTTGAGAAGTAGTCTTCTCAGGAGCTTTCGGAAAGAGCTCGTTGTCCGGAATCTCCCGTTTAACTCCGATAATTTCGCGAGCTTCCTCGTCTGAAATGATCGGATTACCAAACTGGTTGCGGCGAGAAAGGTTCGAAACAGCTCGACCTTTGGAGGCAAGAGCATTTGACTCTTCCAGAGGACTCATGTGAAAAGCTTCAGGCCATTCAAATACACTTTCCTTAGTGCCAAAACGCACTTTCTCAGTGGATCCCTCCGGCAAATACCCCAAATCCTCCAGCTTCTGAAGGGTTGGCTTGAGAATGTAAGGCTCACCAAATACGCGCCGACGGCGCTCGATATACTCCGACCAGTTCGCTCGATCTTGCTCCGAAGCGAGCTGGCCAGCTTCGGATCCTGTGAGAATTCGCTGCGGAATCGAGGTAGTTCCTGCTAAAGTGGCGATCAAAACCTCGAAAACGCCGCGGGGATCAGCAACTTCTGAGCCTAAAGGCGTCACTTTTACTCCTCGGGTACGGATATACCGGCGGAGTTCGTGCTGAAACTCGTCCAATTCGTCCTGAAGAGCCGCTGCATCACCCGGTGCGAGGTCCATACTCTTGTCGATATCGACTTGCATCCCCCGGTTAGCAGTGAGCCAATAGAGTTCTGCGCTACCTCCACCGACCTTCAGTAGGTCTTCGAGAACGTTGTACACTTGCTGTAGTCGAGGCTCGCCAAACATCAAGCCCTGCAGAGGACGGTCGACGATATGAACGACTCTAGAGTGATGCACTTGAACTGTTTTTTGCTGACCTTGAGGTCCCACTTTGACCTCATAGAGAATAGGCTGTCCATATCTCGAGTCGTCCGTACGTTCCTCGTAAGTCTTGATCTTCACAGCATCGGCACCGTACGCCTGAAGATAGAAGATGTCGTCCAAACTCGAGACCTTCGGCGCTGGTTTCTCAGAAATGCCACGCATTCCGAGCCATAGAAGTGCAAAAGGCCCGAAAGCACAGAGCTTATCGACTTGAATCACACGTTCCCAGAAGTTGATCTTCGAGGTGAAGGCGTCCCACTTATCTTTCGCACCGCGAAGCTCCGTTAGAGTTGGAGGTCTCGACCACATCTCTTCTGGAGGCATATCGACGATTCTGCTCGTGATATCTTGCCTCTGATACTTCGCAAGCATGTGCTCCGATGTCAGAATGCTTGGGTAGCCGAATACATCGTACAGTTTCCTCTTACCAGAGAACTGCAGACCTGCTCGTGTCGCGAGCATCATTCGGTCAAAGAGGTTACTCGCAGCGGCCTTGATTTTCTGCGGGACATCAACTCGAGCTGGTTTCTTCTCGATCGTCGCCATTACGAACTCCTCAAGTCAGATGAGCGGCCCCAAGTAACTCCGATGCGTTGTTGAGCTCCAATTCCGCGGATAGTCTGTGGATCGATCGATTCTCGTCCCCAAGTAGGGACGAGAATCTTAGTCTGATGCAAATAGTTGAACCCTTGACCAACGGAGTCAACAGTATCGTCGTGCCTTCCGGCGGGAAAATCTTTCAGCTCGTTCTTATGCGTTTCGTTCCAGGAGGCTTTAAGCAGCCGAATCCGCCCGTGAGAAACTGCGGCTACGTATGGCTGGTTGCGAATCCACTTATTCTCTCCGCCGGGGGAATTGATTATTACCCGGAAACCTCTGAGTACGTTCGTAGCAAAGTGCTCGGCTGCGATCTTTCCGGATGCTCCAGGCTCCTGCTCAATAACAATCGGAACATCTATGCCGTCCGCTTCTGCAATTTTGCGAACTACATCTTCTAGATCGCCTGGCTTCCAGCGATCGCGCTGCATATCTGCAATGTAGGTGGCCGCAAAAGTTGATCCCGGACGACCATCCGCTCCTACGAGAGATCCCACAGACCAGTCGGACTTCTTCTTTTTTCTGTCACTAGCTGCAAAGTCCCAGGAACGTACCCAACGGAGGAGCTTTGGACTTGGAATTACATCGACCTCTTTGAGCATCTCGACGTTGGCTTTGGCGTCCCCTACCTTCTTCGGGTTTTGTTGGTACATAGCCGAGAAGATGAAGTCGCCCATGATAGATTCAATCGCTCGGAGCTTGCTAATGGGGTATCGATCCGCCCATAGAGGCTCACCGATCGGACGGTTGAGAAGGTCGTTCTCCTCTGCTATTGCAGGCAGTCGGATCACAGTCCACATGTTCTCTTTGTCCTGTTCAATCAGACGGCCGATTAAGTCATTGATTACCCATCTAGTAGCGAGAATCACACAGGAGCCACCAGGTTCTAGACGCGTATACGCCGTGGTGATAAACCAGTTCCAGATCGACTCCAGCACCAGATCACTGCTGGCTTCAGCCCAATTCTTGATGTAGTCGTCGACCACGAGCAAATGAGCACCGCGCCCTGTGATGGGGCCTCCAATCCCAACTGAAGCCATACCTCCGCCTTCAGTTGTGAGGAATTGATCTGTTCGTTGTACATCGTCTCGAAGACGCGTCCTGAGGAACTGGCCGTCGTCAAGGAGAAAGGAGTCCCGAACACGACGACCAAAACCAGTAGCCAAGTCAGCAGCGTATGTGGAGAGGATGACACTAGCCCAAGGAAAGTGTTCCAGGAACCAGATTGGCGTGTGGACACTGATAAGCTCCGATTTGCCGTGTCGAGGAGGGAACTCAACAATGATTCGTGCATCACCAATTGAAATCTCGTGAGCAAGAATGCTACTCACATATAGCAGGTGCTCAGCTGGATGCCAGCGTCCTCCTGTACGGTAGTGAGCCATTGTAGCTGGTGTGAGCTTGACCGCTTCCTGGAACTCCTTCGAGCGAGGGTCGAGAATACCCTCGACTGCAAGTTGTAGCTCCGAGTCCGGAGGTAACTCGTTCGGATCGAACGCAGGATTCTCAGGAAGTGTATTATTGATTAGCACTAGCCAACCTTCTGTTGACCTTCCGGCTCGTCGGCACTATCCAGGTTCTCTCCGGGAGCTCCGGTAACATCGAAAGGGATTAAGTCCTCCCCGTTGATGATCTCGTTTGTACGCCCTCTTCCTTTGAACCTTCGAGCTGGCGCTCCTGCAAAAGGATTGTCCAGAGAGGATCCCTGTGTTTGAGTGCTCTTGGCGACGCGGATCACAAGCTCTTGCATTTGTTGAGCGGCCTCAGGGTCTGCTAATACGCGGGAGAGGATCTGGCGGCCTGCTACTTGACGGCCAGCCTCATCATAGGTGTTTCCTTGTCCCTGTCCAAGCTTAGAGCCCAACGTCCGGAGAATCATCTCGAACGTCATGTCTTCAGGGGTTTCTTTCTGGCTCAGAGGCCCAGCAGCTGGGAGGCCAACGCTTACACGTTGTGCTGCGATGAGACGCGCAAGAAGGTCGACAGCAGTCTTCGCAGACATGTTATCGAAGAATGCCGGTGTCTCGAGAACCTTCTCCTTGAGATTCCTTAGCAGATTGCTAGCGAGTGTATAGTGCTCATCCTCGACGGTCATTTGTCTGCGAAGACGGAGGTGACGATAAGCAGCCTCCTTGTAGAGGTCGTGTGCTTTGGCTCTTGCGCGCCAGTAGTACAGGATGCTGAACTCATACAACTGTCGCCCGAGCTGAGTAGATGGGACTCTTTGACCTTCCGAGAGACCTTGAACTTGACTGGCGATTCGGATGAGCTCTTCGTTCTGCGCAAGTTGCGTCAGTTCTCGCGGACCCTCGTTGAGGGAGTCGAGATAGATCTGAAATGCACCGTACGCGAAGCCGGGTTCGAACTCGAGTTTATGCCAGAAAGGGCGACCATCTCCTAGTGTGGGGTACCCATGTTCGAAGCTCAGATCGACATACGCGCTGCGGAGACTATGTGCTTCTACTTCGGGTTTCTCGTATGTAGTGGGGAGAAGATCGACACGGTAGTACCCAACTGGGAGACCTTCAGCTGTGACGGGGATGTGGCCGAAGGCCCTTTGCAGTAGAATGGCTCTATAAGGAAGAGGAAAGCCTGAGGTGCTAGCTGGTGCCGTTGCTACTTGATCAGGAGCGCCCATGTCTCAATTATAAGTCACTTCTAAGGGATAGTCACTGGGAATTTGATGGTCTCCTAATGGGCCTCGAAGGTTGTAAAGTGTTTGCCAAATTTTTACAGGGTCCTCAGGTTTGGTAACTTATCTTACGTTTGCGGAGCCCGTGCTGGCTAAGAGGATACACTACCATTATCCGTCGATAGGAAAGATGAGTTGCCATCCTATTAGGAGGGTGTTATAATATAGGTATGATGAATAGTTCATCATCCTACTTGAATAGTAGGTAACGATTAGGAGGTTGTATGAAGCAAGCTCAAGCTCAACCTACGACTCCTGCAAGTCAAGAGTTTGATGCAGCGAAGTTCGTACAAGAAGTAGGAACAAAGTCGGCTGCGATTCGCAGACTGACTGCAGAAGGAAAGACGAGGTCGGAAGTTGCAAAGATGCTCGGGATCAGGTACCAACACGTAAGGAATGTCCTGATCACTCCGATCAAGAAAGAAGCAGTCAAGAAGTAGATGGGTGGGGAGGTCGAGAGACCTCCCCTTTATCAACGTAGCACAATAGAGGAGTAGTCACGATGCTAGTCACACGTCAACCTCACCAACTCCACAATGCTCGGGCCTTGCTCGAGTGGAAGGGTCCTGGTGCAGCTGCGCGGTACATGAGGTTCTGCGGCTGGTCGCTGCAGGCAGCCTTGTGGTGGCTCCTAGGTGTAGGAGCTCGGTAGGACGTAGCTAGAGCCTGGTGTGAGCAGGCTCCATGGTACGCTCTGCACACCGCAGATGCGACCGTACTAGGAGACTGACATGGAAGTACTTAGGCTCAGTATCAAAGACGCTCGGCTGGTGGAGAAGCTGGCGGATGGGACGTTGGAGATCGAGCTTCTCCACGTAACCCCGATTCGGATCCCTCCCGAGTTTTCGGAAGCCCTTCACAAGGACTTGACGGAACAGGGGGTCACCCATAAGAACGCGGACAGACTGGTGGACACAGCAATGGATGCGATCCACGAGGAGTCCGTAATCCAAGTTCTCCGGGATCGCACATCCTAGGGAGGGATCAGAGAAAGGGCTTCGGCCCTTTCTTGCTACTTCCGGGGGACCGGGCGGACCAGTCCGTCCAACCCACGAGTACTCCTTCGGAGGCCTGGTCCCCGCCCGAGCGCTATAAGCCTAGCCCTCGCGACCGCTGAAGCCAAGGGACCGGTCATGTATAAGATATAGGACTAGTCCGACCGAGCGCTCAGAGCCTAGCCCGTGCAAATCTCGGGACGGTAAAATCATATAGGCGCCCATATGATGACCTCTTGCTACCATACTATGGACTACTATATAATATAGGTGTAAGCTGGTTGATTGTAGGGGTGGTGAAGTTGATCCGCCAGCTACCGCCGAGCATGTTGCTCGGTGACAAGCGCTCTTTAACATAGTCGGAGGTTTACCATGGCGAAAACCGCCAAGCAACAGGCAGTGCAGAAGCAGGCCCCGCAACCGCAACCGGCCCCGGCAGTTCAGACGCCGCAGGTCGCGACGGTCCCGATGGAAGCGCCCAAGATGGAGGGCGTAACCGCCGAGAACTTCACGACCCACAAGGCGGAAGACCTCATCAAAGGGTTCGGCAACAAGAGCAACGCGATCCGCGGCCTCGCGGCGCTGGGCATCAAGCCCGGCCCGATCTCGAAGCACCTCGGCATTCGCTACCAGCACGCGAGGAACGTCCTCTCGCGACCGCTGAAGCGGGTGATCAAGGAGCAGCGCGACAACGCGAGCCAGGGCGCAGTGCCCGGAGTAGCCACCGTCCAGAAGTAAGGCGGTGGTATGAAAGCTCTCGCATACGGAGCTTTCGTCGGAATCCTGATCGTAATGGCCATTATCTGGTACATACGATAGCCAGGATCCGATGAGTTAGATGGGAGGAGGTTGCGGCCTCCTCCAGTTTCCAACCTGCAAGACGCAAAAGGAGCCTGCAATGGCCAAGCAACAGTTCAGCGTCAAGATGCGACCGGATCGTACGACTCCGGGAACGTTTCTCTACGCGGTTCCGTCCGATCAACGGGCGGATGCCGCGGTGAAGAACGTGTACATCTCGAAGGATGCGTTCGGTGCGATGAGTGCCCCTCCTGGGGAGATCACCATCACGGTCGCGTACGACGACGGCAAGAAGTAAGCCGGCGGCAGTGGAGCGGAACTCCTACGAGAGTGGGGTTCCGCTCCTCTTCTTTTTGCGGCTTAGGGACTGGTCAGTCCTACTATAGGGACCGGTCGCCCGCATCTCAGAGCTGCTCCCTAAGTCGGGCCCTCGATTGGCTTCCCGCAGTTTCCTAGTTGCTACCATCAACTGACTACAAAACGAAGTAACGAAGTCAACTCTTCCCGAAGTTCTAACTAGTTGATTTTTAACGGCTTTAGTAGTTTAGTAGTTTGGGTTCGTAATTACTCTAAGTGATCAAAAGTATTGGGGGGATTACCTTTAGGAATTTCGGTATATCAAACGGACTAATGTTGCCTATGTCCAATCCTTCCCCAACTTCTAACCACTTAAGAGATTAGGAAGTCAAACTACTAAACTACTAAATCCCTATAAAATCAACTAGTTACAACTGAGGGAGCAGTTTACTTCGTTACTTCCTTTGATAGTCCGCATCATCCCCATTACTCCCTTCCTCACCCTCATCTTCTTGCTTTTGCTTCACTCTCAAACTTGGGTACTCTGGACAGAAGGTGTCGTACTTCCTAACAGGTTTCTCATCATCTGGAACCACCTTACCTTATAACGACAAGGCTTACCTCATTGCTCTTTACTACTGATCCACCACATACAGCCACAGCAATGAGGTTTAGACAACTTCATAATGCGGGTCTGCGGCGCAAATTCCGGATGACAATCCGAAACCGAAAACCGAAAACCGAAGCCAAATCCGAACTGAAAACCGGACTCGAGGCTAGAAGGGATCATCCGACATTCTGCCGATAGGCTCATTCTCACCAGGAGGCACTTCAAAGTTCCGAACTGGACCAAAGGCTCCGCACTCGCTTCCGAGACAGAGGTAACCTTCTAACCCGCCACACTTGCTACCAGTCACCTCTCCGGAGGAATCAACATCGTGACGAGACATAAAGAGGCGGAACCCCACCGACTCACCGCAGTTTGGGCATTTGAGCTTCATGTTACTCCTTCTTTCCTGGCAGATCGAACTTGACAGAACCTGCAAGAAACGCCACAAAGTCTTTGATCCGAGCTTGTGGCGTCATCTGGTTCCAAATGTCGGGACCTTCAAGACCTGGAATCGCTTCGAGATACTCCTCGAGCTTATCCCAGATTGCCATCGCCATAGCGAACTGCGCATTTGCACCAGTCGCTACACCGGCAAAGTCCGCTCGGTCTTTTGGCAATCCACAAGTGTAGTAGATCCGTTCGGTTGAGGGGAGCTCTCTTGAGCCATTGAAGTAGTCCGTCGTGACAGCGTAGTGCGATTCCACCTCACCAAAAACCTCGTTACGCATGGACCTCCAGACAGCAGGTGTGCGATAGCCCACCCACCCCTGCTGCACAGCGCGATCTGGATCGTCCAGATCGATAAGCCGATGCTGGAAGCCGTTGGGCAGATTCCGTGTCTCGTGCTTGAGCCTCATATTACCTCCTATTCGTCCTCTCCAAAGAATTTGTCCTGACACTTCTGGCACAGCCCAGAAATCCTGTACTCCTTCCGGGAAAGGACATCCCGAAACTCAATCGCAGGACCTCCACACCCGATCGGCTTGTCGATACAGCGATCGGAGTAGATCGCTTCTGATCGGTTGGACATCTTATTGAGTAGCCCAGCAATTGCTGGGCGCTTACTTGTTGGAACCGCCATATTACCTCCCGTCTGAAGGACGAAGTGTTTCGAAGACCCGGATGAGCTTATCGGTATAGCCAATGATCCCCTCATACTCTAGCCATAGCCGAAGCACACGACGAGGAGTCATTCCTCGAATGCTCGTTCGGATCCTCTGCTTCTGTTCCTCCAAAAGATCCTCATGGTTCTTGTCGCCGATTGTCTCGTACAGAGCGGCAAGAACATCATTGTCGAGAACTAAGGGATCCACCCCAAGCTCGTCCCACCTATCTACTGACATGCTATCCTCCAGTTTTCATCCGATCGACACTTCTGGATGTACCAGATCGTGATGTAGTAGCGCGTCCGCACACCGCGATAGTGGATGTACACTCCGAGGTGGCTATACCAAGGAATAAACAGATCGCAGTATAGCCCCGGACACGAGAAGCCGAGACACCCCAAATTGTTCCAGGGCATATGGAACTTGGTGAGAGTTAACCAAATCCAGATCCGCCGTATGAGTCTCATACTCCCTCCCATTGAAGCTCGTATATGACAAATACATCCTCACCATCGATTGGATCTGCCATCCAGAAGTGGGAGTCTCCATCTCAAGACTCTTGCCATTCCAGCTCGCTCGCAGCATCCGAGCCACAAATCTCGTTCCAGGCAGCTTGACTATGGCTCATAGAAAGACTCCCAAACCAAGTCTAGTTGCGAACTCACGAGTGCCCGTCCAAAGAAGCAGAAAGACAACAGCTGAAAAGCCTACACCTCCCAGGAAGCCAAGAAGGTAGAACCAAGCGCGCATCCGAGCAATCTGCCAGACTGTGAAGTGCCGATAACCGTCTGCTCGGGACGGTCTACTCACGACTTCTCCTTCTCCATCTGCACGGCGCAACCCGGGTAGTAGGCATTTCTCAGCTGCTTGCGGCACTCCTCCAGTTCACCAGTGACTCTCGCCAAGCGCTCACGCATCCCCTTCCGGGTCTCTCCGTTTGCAGCCTTCAACCTCTCGTGGAGCTCCTTGACTTCCTGCACCAGTTTCTTGCGTCTGACTTTCATACTACTCCCTTCTAGTGATCGTGATATAAGGACCCTTCAGAGAAGAGTCCGAGCTTTCGCCCTCCTCGTAAAGGTTAAGACTCTCGCCAGGATCCAGCTCGACGATCGACACGATTTCATCGTCCGTAAAGTCTGTGACGTCGAGAGTGTCGTGAAGATTGAACTCATCTTCAGTTTCCTCCCTGTGGTCAATCAGTTTATACTTCCTGTCCATGTCGCCTCCAAGATCAAGAGTTAGACCAATATTTGGATACCTGTGATCCGCCGTGTGAACTGGACGATAACCCGGGACGATCGAGCATCGTACACTGTGTACGAGTTGCCGAGCTCAAGCCAGTAGACAAGAACAAGAGCCTTGTCTACTGCTCGCCGAGCTGTCATGTAGCTCCTCCACGGCAGATCGCGTTTGGCCTTCTCATCGAAGACCCGGAAAGGTCGCTCCTCCTTCTTCGGGGAGGACACATTACTCGACCGAGCTCAGTAGCTCGATCGCCTTTTCGAGAAGGATACGCGCGGACGCAACGTTGAGTCTCCCCTCGAAACTGTGAGGAGCGACCTTTCTCAACTCGGGGGTTCCTCCCTTCATTACTGGCGGAATCTGAAGGATTACCGGCGGCTCGAGTCCGAGCCTGAGCTTGGAGTTCCAGATGCGACGGGGCTTACGGTGTTTCTTGAACTTCGAGAAGGGCCCTGTACCCTTTTTACCTTGTGCCATAATTGGCCTCCTTGTGTGCTAGCAACATGCTAGCATAAACCTATTATATCGCGGTTCAAGCAATGGTATCAAGTGGCAAATTGAGGTCGTTCTTTTCCGACTCCCCTTTACTCTGATCAGGATCATTGATCTGGACGAACAGAGTTCGATAAGCCCATCCAGGTTCACCAGCTTCCGACGAGATCTTTCCACAGAAGTTGCATGTCATGCTAGAGGCCCCACGATAGTGCCCGTACACTACTACAATAGCTTCGGGATTGTGGCCACAAGAACAAGAGTAGATACCGGTCTGCTTATAGACCCTTCCTTTCTCGAGACCTCGCCAGGACTTAATACAGAGGAGATAAATGGCCATAATCAGTTTCTACCGGTAGCCGCGGAGGGACATACATTGAAAGATCAGATCTTCCTGCTGCTGAGCTCTCGACATGTTCGCGATGATGTCGCCAGATTGAGGTACTGGAAGACTCCTCGTAGCATCGTAGGTGCACTCTCTCAGATCGCGGGATGCACGTTCGTCTCCCGAAATTCGGATCGAGCGAGGATACGCACTTGCCGTACCTCCCGGACCGGAATATACTCGAACAGGCATCTCGCCGCACGCTACGAACACCATCACAATTGCAATCGTCAGACCCAGCAGATGTAGACGCATACTACCTCCTTATACTACAATTCACACACGCCCGAAGAACAGGCGAACTCTTTGGATCCCTGAGTTGAGTCCTCCTTCTCGTACGCAATGATACGAGCGTAGTCGATGTTCTCGAAGACCTTGCACATTTCCTCATATCGTTCTCGGGTAATAGCCTCGTACGGTGCAAGCTGGTATACATGATCGTCGCGTGGTAAAAATGAAAGGCCGCCAACTATCTCCCAGTTCAACCAGAGCCAATGAGCAACGAGCACCCACTCGTCCTCTCTTACTGAGATCGTAGCCGAGGGATTGTGTTCGGTAAAGGTCGTCTTGACTCTTTTCCAGTACTCCAACTGATCGAGCGCTGAGAGATCCTCGCTATAGACCGAGCCTTCAGGGCTCTTGACAGGAAACTCAAGAACAAAGGTCGTAGCAGAATCGTACGTCTGCCCGACTTCTGGATAGAAAGGCAGCTTCTGATCACGCAACATGTGGAAGAGAGGATCCGTACCAGCAATGCGGATTCGTCGAATGTAGTACTCCGAATGCCGAGGATGCATCCCTGAAGACGCATCGACAAGCTGAGAAACTGTTCCTGAGGGCTTGCCACACGTTATAGCAGTAGAAGGATTGATCCCGAACCTATCTGCATACGCACGATTGGTATCGAGGGCTAAGTTCCACAGACTCTCCAATACTACGGGACTCCTTACAACTTCACAGTCCCACTGACCGGTAAGAGAAACACCGAGAAGGCGTTCCCGCTCGCAGTTGGTCTTCCACTCCTCGGACAAGTAGGGAAAGTCAGTAAGTTCCGACTGGTACGTTCCGAGGATCGTAGCAATTCGAACTTTCCGAGCCAGCGACTCTCTACTATCGTTTGGGCGGCAGACCACTTCGGTCAGATTACAGAACTGTTTCGACAGAAGGTAGATCTCGCAGCAGGGATTTGCTCCTGGTTGACTCATCAATCTTCCTTGCACCACATGGCCGTGTGCTATCCAGTTCTCGAGCCGTCGCGCAGGAATCTGTTTAAGCAGGTCGCCTCGATTGAAGATTCCTCTCTCCCCTGACTTGCTCTGAACAAGAGCCAACCACTCACGAAGGAACTGCTCCGAAGTAGGCTTCTCCCGGTAAACAGCAGAGTTGTTGGCTAGCTGACGCTGAGGGTTCGTCATAAAGAAGTGGCCTTCCTTCGCGTGACGGATCTCCTCATCGTCTAGATCAGACAGGGAAATAAGCGCTGATCTTCTTACGCCACCAGCAACAATACAGTCGCCGATCTTACAGATGATGTCGTGCGCGTCCAAGTTGGAAAGCCTTCGCCCTTGACGATGCAAAATTTTCGACCGAACAAAAGCGAGAAGGTCGATAAGTGGCTTAGGCCCCGAGCTACGGCCTCCCATCGTCTTCAGCCTCGCGCCTTCTGGCCTAAGCAGGGAGAAATCGAACTTGAGATCCATTCCGTTGTACCAGGAGTACATCCCAGCAGCAAGAGCGTTGGCCCATCCCTCTTTCGAGTCGGCCACTTCATAGGTGAGAGGCTCTTCTCCAAGCTGCAGCGGAATAACAGGTAGTTGCTGAATGTTCTGGCTTTCCACCGAGAAGCCGACGCCTGAGCCACACGCGAGGATGTACAGAATCTCTGCAAAATCCTGTACATCTGTTGGTGCGGTGTAGGCACAGTTGAAAGCGGCAACGTTAGTTGCGCGAGCAGCAGCTCCTGCTGACCACATCAGACGCATAGAAGGCATCACCTCCATATGCAGGATCGCCTGATGTATCTCGTTATACTCCTCCGTCGTCAGAAGAGTGGAGAGGTTCTCGCGCATGAAGTCCATGTAACGCCGAACAGTTTCGATCCACGTCTCTCGCCGGTTTTCGCTCTCGATCCACCGCGAGTAGGATCGATAGTAAACAAACTCAGCTAAGGGATTGGGAAAGAGCTCTCGGCTCTCATTAACAAGGCGCTGAACTCCCTCCGGAACTGCGACTCTCTCTTGACGGAGCTTTGCTCTCTCCTGGCGGTAAAGAATGTAGTGCTTTGCAGTAGCTGTAAACCCCTGCAACATGAGCTCGCGTTCGACTGCGTCCTGGATTGCTTCGACAGTTGGAACGCTTTCAGTTTGCATAAGGGTGGCAGCCCGCTGAAACTGCGACTGCACATTCCGAGCCACAAACGTCGAGTCGCTATCCGGATCCGGAGCTTCTACTGCTATATACATCGCTTTGCAGATTGCGGCCTCGATCTTTGAAAAGTTGTAAGGTACTACAGAGCCATCCCTTTTACGGACGTGCTCGATCTTACGAAAGCTGCCGATGTTGTCGAATCCCGTCTCAGTCATTGAGTCCCTTTCAGTAAGTCCTCACGTAAGTAACTATACGCCGCATTCCGAGCTTTTGCAATATCTCACTGCTCGGCTCTGTTTTTGAGCCGTTCTGTAAACGGCTGAGGTAGCCGACGTCAATTTGGAGCTCTCTAGCCGCAGCTCGTAGTGAGCCGTGCTGTTTAGCTAACTCCTGGATACGAGCGCTAAGTCTATTCACTTCCCCGCCTCTCCGCGTCGGCGTCGAGGGCGGCGTCGAGTGCTTCCATGTATACGCAAGGATGATTTTCTGGGCGCAGTAATCGTAGCCACCGATACCGCTCCGCATCCTTGCCGTCCCTCATCCCCCGCAGCGCGAGGTCGGCGATTGCTCTGCGGAAGGCTGCGCTACTCATGCGAGCGGCATACAGCCCCGTGCGTGCATAGACCTCGATATCCTGCTCGGTTAGATTAGCCATGAATTAACCTTTCCAAAAGTTTCTCGTTCTACATCTGTCAGCAAAGTGTGAGCGCGCCTGCATTCGGCGTCCTCGCATTCGGCATGGACAAAATCAGTCCCTGCACTTTGCTCTCCAGGCCAGCGAATAGGATGCGGAATTTTGTCAGCCCCAGGTAAACCACAGAAGCCGCAGATGTCCTGCTCGGTGAGGGAGGTCATTGAGGACGCTCAATTCAGTTTAATTGCCGCTCGTAGTGCTGAGCCGAAATCATGTGTTTCGTGATATTTCCCTTTGCATCCCGGTGGTGTTCCAGCGCAGTCCACACTGACAGACCCATTCCACTGCTCTTTATCAAGATGCCCCAATGCGCCACAGCCTGGACACTCCCACAGCCAGCCAGTATGATCATCAATATGTACGCCATCTAGGGTTACTGCACGAAAACGCCCTAGTGGTGTTGTGATGATTCTGCTCATGCCTTTCTCCCATTCTCATCTTGAGAGGCCGTGGCCCGCTCGTTAGGCTCTTCCGTCCTGCCAACCTGCCCCGCCACGTTCGGTTGGTTGTCGCTCATGGCTTGCGCTCCTTGCTAATCGTCATTGCAAGCTCTCCCTGAGTAATCCAATCGCGCACCATTTTGACATGTTTGTCATCAGCTCCAGTCCCACGATACATCCCGGCAGGACAATCGCATTTGCCTCTGTTACGGGAGGGATCCCAGATGACAGAATACACCGCGAGAGGCTGCTCACCTCCAGTCATAGAGTTGAACTTCGCCACCGCAAAAGTGATCTCACCTGTACGACGGATGTAGTACTCAGTGCTAATACTAACGCTGGTACTCTTTGCCATTGCTAGTGCCTTCCAGAATGTGATAGGCTCCACGCTCGAACTCGACGTCACCGTTTGGCCAGACAATAGCGAGCGGCCTTTGAACGTTACGAGCGTACCTGATAGTAGCCCACGTACCTGATCGGAGCTCTTCGCTAAGGCTCCTCGGACAGGCTATCACTATCTCAGACTCGTCAACGATGCTACGGTTGCGAGCGAGATATTCCTGAGGTTCGCGGAATTCATGCGCATTGACGAAAGCGCGCTTACTCCTCTTAACAGGAGGATGGCATACTATCTTATAGCAGAAGCCCCATGCAAGTTGAGCTACTTCTGCGTCTGCTCCTACACAGTCGCCATGATGGAGCTCACTCCCACTAGAAGGAGTAACAAGCAGTTCACGCAGCCTTTTAACCTGCAGCTGAGTCAAACCTTTTTGAGTTCCGGTAAAGCCGATCTTCATTGACTCTTGACTCCCACACGCTGGACAGCTTCCGCAGATCCGCGCCAATACGTGTCGCCCGTTCTCATGTTAGCAACGGCACATCTTCCAGTACGGCTATCGTTGTAGAAGACTTCGCCGTAGTCAGCAAGGACATAGCCTGCCAATCGAACTTTGGTAGCTATGTCTCCGAACAAACGAAGCTTCATGTGTATATCCTGGTTTTCGAACAACCGCACCCGAAACTTCTCGCCGGCTTTCAGAAGCCGAAGAGCCACTGGACGATACCAATCGAGGTTGTTAGACACTTCTCCTTGAGTCGAGGCAGTTTTTCCGGCACCACTAGAGACTGAGCCGAAAGCCTTGGCCCACAGCTCGTCGCTGATAAACCAGTCACTTGGCTGATCTGGACTCGATTTGCATGTGAACAGAGGCCCACAGCTGATATCGCCGTCACGAAGAGGCATTGAGCCAGCGTATCTCCGCCAGCGAAGTCCTCGGTTTATCGCCTCCGTGCGAAGCCAGAAGTAATCTTCCGTCCGCTGATCCTGATTCGGTACTCGAGCCCACGGAGGGGTCCTCTCGATCCAGTTCAGGATATTGCAGAGGTGTTCGCTGGTAAGCTGGCAAATTGGAATCTGCCGACCGTTTGTCGTTTTCCAGATCCGGGAAGTACTCATACGCCTCCAGTAGATTACTCGCTATTACCACCATTATATATGACCACAGCTAAAGGTAGCAAGTGGCTTATGATGGTTTCTCCGGTTTTGAGATCGGATTAATTCTTACAGGCCCAGAAACATACTTTGCCATCTCCGTTCCTAGAGCACTGACGTCGCGCATATCCATGTCAAGCAACTGTTCGTATGTGATCGGAGCATCGTCGATGACGACCGCTCGAGTGATCATTACGAACATCAAGTCTTTGTCCCCTATAGGCTCTTTCATCATAAGGTAGTCTCTACCAGTAAGAGACCTTACCTTCGCAAAAGCTCCTGAGGGGAGTATAACCTCCCGATATTCAGTAGTCACTACCCCTCCTAGCTTAGATGCTTGCTCTGGTACTCTTGATCGAACAGCTTGTATGTTCTGGGAAAGTGCTGGGCAACAAGAACGCCTACAGCACAAGCAAACATACGGATCTCCAGCTGAGCTCCGGGGTCCATCCGTAGGGTCAGAAACGCGAGCCAGTTACGGAGACACGCTGACGCGCGCATTCTGCTGTAGCGTCCGACAGCAAGCGTAATTCGAGAGACTTCCTTTGGGACCCCCATCTCTAGACCATCCGCGTAGAGCTCCTGAATCATCCCATACATATGCTTCAAGCGAGCGCACCAAGTCTCCACCTCCGAGAGACTCGGCACTTTCAGAACCGCGCCTCGAGCCTGTTTGTTCTTTGTACTTGCAGCAGAGACAGCTCTCTCGTGAATATGCTCAGGTAACGGCAAGTAGTCGAGCTCAGGCAAAGGAGCATAGCGCGCCGACATCTCGTTGTAGCTCTGAGTCCGATGGCGATGCCATTCCCGGAAAACAAAGATTGGTGCCTGGACTTCGATTACCATCCCAGCGAACTCAAACGGGGTAGCATGTTTGGGATCGTTACAGTACAAGAAGCGGAGTAGCTTCTCATCGAGCTCCCACCCCCGAAACGATCCCTGCGTCGACTGCCGGGCTGCCTCGATGATTCCTGCTTCGGGCTCGCCAGCATCGCCTTTCCCCCAGACCTCGACTAGGCGAACAAACCCGTGATCTAGGACGTTGATCTTAGCTTCCATAGTTGCCTCCTGCTCAGTTGTTCGGAATTTGCAAGTAGCGGATGCCTTTGCCAGCATCTTCGGCATACTGGATCTCGGAGTGAGTCGAGTCACCGACGTAGCCGTCAACATTTAGGACAAAGATCTCATCCGAGAGGTCTATCTTACGCTTATGCAGTTCGTCGAGCAGAGCCTTCTGCTCATTGTTGAGAGAAGGCCTCGTGACACCAGCTTCAGCGTGGTGCCAGAATCCTACGGTAAGTACGATGTTGCCCTTCATCGTCTCATCGTACTGAGCTTGGAGGAACTCCTCCTTGAATCTGGTCGAACCACATAGGCAAACGACCTTCGGAGGCAGTAAATCATTTAGAGCCCCCAGTTGGTCGATAGTCATCATTGCGAGTGCCGTAACGTCCCCCGCCTCGTAGAGACATTCCAGCATGTTCTCCAGAGTAACTTTATCCTCGGCGTTATTGGCAGCCTTCTGGAGCTCCCTGGCTTCTTCCGCAAGCTTCTCGTCCAGGAAACTGCCAGGGACTTTGTGCCAATCTCTCTGGCCTGAGGAGTCGAAGCCTCTCTCTGGCCACTTCAGCGCCTTATAGCGGTTCTTGTGGATCTTTTGGCAAGCCGCAATCGCTACGGCTCGGAGCTTCTGCATAACTGGTATTGACATGCCGCCTCCTTGACTGAACTACCGCTTCACATCGTAGGGTCTACGTCCAGAACCTTCGTACCGAGCGTGGCGAGTTTGTTTCTCGACCTTCCGCTTCTGCCGATACTCCGAGCTGGACAGTGAACTCCGCTGGACGATTTCCGGCTCTTCTCTTGCTAGTTGCCACCATTTTCCTTGGATACCGCAGAGGGCTTTAGTTCCCCGTACGATCGAGATAGAACGAGGGTAGACGCCATCAAAGCGCTTGACAAGAGCTCCAGGCGAACAGCAGTACAAGCGAACTTCAGAACCGAGCTTGAGCTCCTGAGGAGTTGGAATAAGAGTCCAGCTCCAGTCACATTTGGAGCAAGACCTGTCTTGGCGGGGTAGAGCCGCAACCAGCGGGGGAACCTTGTCCATCTTATCCTGCTGCGCCAGGAGTCTGAGCGATTGGAACGATCTTGAGCTGCAAAACTTCCGTTGTCTTGCAGTGCTCGCCGTACCACTTGTCGCCCATATCGCGCTTGACGGAGTCGCGGTCGATATCCGAGCGTACCATCTTGACATAGTGTGCTTCGAACTTTCTGCCAAGAGTAACAGTCTCGGTGCCTGGATCGGCAGGAACAGGAAGTGTCTGCTTCAGCACTCCCTTCGCAGCTTCGTGCCACTTCCCCAGCACTTTGAGCTGGGAATCGACTTGAGCTGCAAGATCGATCAAGTCGCCTCGATCCATATCGGAAAATTTCCAACCAAGGACCTCGAGCGACGACTTGACTTGAACTGTTGAGGGATCGATGCCGGGCGCACAGACTACAAACAACTGGACTGCTGAAGTGGGCTTGTTCACAAAGGTCTCCTTTCTCAAGCCTGATACAATTATACAGAACCACAATAGGTGGTCACAAGAGGTCTTTGATGGTCTCACGTCCTCTTGATCGAAACTGACTTTGGCCTTCCAGGAGCGCCTCCGTGGCCATTTGCGCAACTGACTCCAGAAGGGGTATCGAACTGAATGCCACCACAGACGGAGCACTCAGTCTCTAGCAGATTAAATCCCCGCCTCTCTAAGTCCCGGTCATAAGCCTCACGCTCCGAGACAGTAATCTGATACACTGAATCGTCCCAGTCAGGCTCTGCTGGCTCGTTCCAGAGAGGCTTCGCTCCGCTTCCAGATGGCCACATGACCCTAGTAGGATTCTCAATCTCGTACTTTCTGCAGATCATACCTACTAGAGCGCTTAGCGCTCGCCCGAAACCCTCGGGAAGTTCGACTAATATCGGGAACTCGATCTCAATCCGCCTGATTTTGCTCATATCACCTCGCTGACGTCTTGCTGGGATCGACCAGAGGGAGCTCCGGCCATACAAGCCTATACATTTGGCTACCTCGCGTAATGTACACGAGAGGCAACTCTTCGATTCTCCCCACTGTACCAAGATGGAGTTCGTCTCCACGGCAACAAGTAACCTCCTCCCAACAAGAGTTCACATATCCTCCCGTGAACGGAGGCCTACGAAGATTGGTTGCCGCGGCTTATCTTTCGTGCCGTACGGCTTGTACTTGTACTTAGCCAGCGACCCTTTGTACTGCGTGTCGAAGTTCTCGAGGGCGTGCTTACGGAACGTATGATCCATTTGTCCTGAGAGACTGAAAGACTCTGCAAACTTAGGATCCTTGACAATAAAGTTGCCGAGCATTCCGGACGGACGCAGATTAGCCTGATGCGTGGACCTCCTCGTGAGGCCACGCGCGTCGATCTCTGCTGGATTGTCATTGTGCATCATCTCCTCGAAGCCGATAATCTCGGCCTCGCTGGTGAGCCAACGTGCAAACTTCATCAGGTAACCCTGATTAAAAGTCGAGCGGCCATACTTGTAGGGAGCGTTCGGGCGTCTTAGCACAAGACCTTCATACCCGAGATCGAGAGCCTGACGCTCGTACTCGAGGATCTCTTCCACTGTCCGAACAAAACGCTGTTCGAGAAGCCTCACTCCCTTGGATAGGTATCTTGGATCAGATACCTCTTCTGCAAGTTTCTCAAGCCGAGTGCAATAGTCGAACTCGTCGTATACGCAGTCGAATACGTGGAAGTCAAGAGGCTCCTCGGAGCCGTGCGTCATTACAGCGGAATAGGTTGCGCTGTAGACAGTATTGTCTGCTGGAACCTTTCGGGCGATCAGCTCACCGTCGTAGCCCTCTGTAAAGCGTTGAGCGAACTGTTGAGCGAACTTGGATGGAATTGGTTTCAACGTGCGCGAGACGAGAACTCCCTCTCGGGCTATAGCTCGAATGCCGTCGAGCTTATATGAGGCGTAGAGAGGTAGATGAGGTTGGAAGACTCTCATCCGGATGAGCAGTTCTTCGCGAGAGGTATTCTCGATCATCTGGAGTTGCTCCGGCGTTTCAGCTGCGAGCAACGGTCTAAAGGGCTTGTTCATACAGCCTCCGAATCCGAATCGTTCGCAGCGGGGAGATCCTTCCTCATCGAGCTCCACAGTATAGCCTCGAAAGGTGGTGCCCCGATCGTGAATGCAAGGACTCCTAGCTCGCGATTCAGCTCGAATACAGGTCTGACTTGATCGAGGAGAGTAGGCTCTTCTCTGTTACTCACGTTGTCTCCAGCTTATTTGCAGCATATCACCATTATATATGACCACCAAATACGGTAGCAAGTGGCTTATGATGGTGATATCAGCACTAACCGATCATCTCCTGCGGTTCTTCCTGACGACGAACGATATCCTGAAGGAGCGAGAGAGCTCTTCTCCCCAACAGCCTTCCCGTATGGTACTTAAGAGCACCCTCCCTCACTTCGCGGAGTATCTTGATTGCTCGCTCAACTGACATCCTATTGCGGACTGCTTCCCGATGGTTATGCCAGCACTTGCACACCAAGAAGTATTGCGTCGCCAACTGCTCGAGTTTTTCCACCTTTTGCCCTTTCCTGTTAAAGTTGGCTACTATGCAGCTTTAACCACTTGTCGTACGATGTTGCTAGCCCCCAGTGAGTCCCGATCTTGACGTCTACAACGAACTTAATCGGAGTACTAATCCACTTAGTAGGCACCTCCTCCATAGTTTCCTTGATGATGCCTGAAACTTGCTGGATCCTGTTGTGCGAATCAGCAGGACACTCTGTAAGTGTTGAGTCGTGGATCAGGTTAACGAGGTAGGCACCTTCCTTCTTGAGCTTGGGGGCCATCTCCATACCAGAGTGAATGGTAAAGTCAGAAACTGGACTCTGCATATGGAAGTTGGCAAACTCGTTCTGAATCCCTTTCAACCGTTCTGCCCCAACGACTCCTGGCCGGCGCTTACGTCCGAAGACTGTTACTAACGTCCGACCTTCGCGAGGTGCTCTCCGACAGTTTGCAATGAACTTTGCAGCACCCGGAGCTCGCGCAAACCATGCATCAATCAATCTTTGTGCTTCCTGCCCGGGAATATCGTGCTCTTCCGCTACGGAGAACGCTTCACGACCATACGGTATACCAAAGTTGATCGCCTTAGCACGGATCCTCTGATGCATGTCAAAGTTCGGGCCGTACATTGCTACTGACACTTCATCGTGCAAGTTCCGTTTGCCGTCTAGAAAAACGCTAGTAAGAAATTCGTCCTGCGACAGAGCTCCGAGCATTCGGAGTTCCGCCATGTTATAGTCGCCTTCGATCAGAACGCTTCCAGGCCTAGCACGGTACATTCGACGGAATCTCGGCTCTCGAGGAATGTTCTGAATGTTAGGCTCTGAGCTCGATAACCTTCCAGTGGGAGTAACATGTAGTTTGAACGTTGTATGTATACGATCGCCGACGGCTAGCTTCTCGATGGCCGCTACATAAGTCGACAGCATCTTCGTAACAGATCTATACTTCCGGATAAGCTTTACTGCTGGATGCGCAGGTAGCTTATCTAGAGTCTCCTTCCGGGTATCCGTTGGTCTCTTACCTTTGATCCTTAAACCATACCCGTCGTAGAGTAATGCAGCTACTTCGCCGGGGCTGTTCGGGTTGATCTTATAGCCTACCAACTTAGTAAGCTGTTCCTCGATCTGAACGAGCTCCTGTTCTAAGCCGATTTCACTTTCGAGAGATGTCACTAGTCCTTTAGCTACATCATCAGGAGTAGCACCTGATCTATTGATCCTCACATAGTCCCAGTCTATATGGATGCCGTACATCTCAATGCCAGCCAGGAGATGAGACGCCGGAATAAGAGTCTTAGAGTAGAGCAGCTCAAGTTTTGGATCTGCGGCTATTAGAGGCCTCTTGTGGCGATGAACGAGATAAGTCTTCTTCAAGTCCTTCGCCAAGTAGTCGAAAAGTACCGGCTCAGGGACGTTAGCGTAGGAGTCGGACTTTTTCGGAGCCCACTTCTTGAGCATATGCTTGTGCTCAGGGATCCCTAGATCATTCTTGGCTTGCTCATCGAGATCGTGGTCCTTTGTCGCTTCCGACAGGGCGTAGCTCTCTAATCCTGTGTCCTCGTAGTTGGCACATTCACCTTTCCGTAAGATGCCAGCTTGAGTGAGGAACTTCTCATCAAACTTACCGAACTGCCAAACGAAACGGAGACCGGCAGAAAGCAGAAACCGGCGAAGATAGTGTCTGTACGCTCCATCAAGTGACCTTCCAGGAACTATAGCCGCGCAGTCGCCCTTATCCCGGATATAGAATCCTATACACAGGATCCTATCCGTCAGATAGTTGAACCCTGATGTCTCAATATCAGCGGCTACCTCAACTGGAGCCAATTTCCTAACCTTCTTCGCGTACTTGACGAAGTCCTCGAGACGTTCTAGTACGACGTTGTCAGGATCTTCCCATAGATGGTCTCTGACTGTGATCTCCTTGCCGAACGCGAGATCAATTGCTAGAGATAGGTCGTCTCGGAACACTTTAGGATTGCCTGACCCACGAAGCAGATAGGCAGGATGAACGCTCGGCACCACTGTTACTTCAGCTCCAGTCTCCGGATCGGATATAGCATAGACCTCACCGCGCCTTTGCGTTATCTTGTAGTTATAGTCCATTGTAAGGACTGAGTTCGACCAAGCTCCTAGAGCTAGAACGCATTTGCGTGGATGTGAAAATATCTGTCCTAGAACTCTCTGCCGACACGCAGAACAGGCTCTAGCCTTGTACTCCTTATCCCGCTGTTGGTTAGCAGTCTTTGGCGGACGACACTGCATCGCATTGATAATATACGCGTCGTCGAAGTCAAACCAGTCAGGAACGCATTTGTCCAGGAGGTCCCCGCTAGGTCCACAGATAGGAGCCCCGTACTTTAGCTCCTCAGAGCCTGGCGCCTCTAGGATGATAACAAGGGGACTCTTCGGGTCTCCTCTCGCTCCAACCCGACGAGAGCCAAACATTGGACATGCTGGGCACGGCTCAGGAGGAAACTTCTTATGAGGAAGCGGAAGGAGGCGATTAAACTGTGTCACAGCAGTTTCGTCAGTTACCGCCAGATGAGTTGGCGAAACTCAGTCATATTACGCTGTATCGCGCCCCTTCGGCTATGCCAGAGGTCATCGAGTGGAGTGTTCCAGAAATCGCCTCTCGGCCCTACCCTCTCCGACCACTGTTTGTCATGTAGATCAAGAGTGTATCCTTTCAAGCCGGCTCTTATCGGAACGTTGGAGTCGATGCCTTGAACAAACGGCATACGAGCGCAGCTCACATCGTCGAGTACATCATCGGAGAACCCAAGCAGGTGAACTCCTTTGAAAGGCTGCCAAACATTTCCTCCGCTTAGATGGTACATGATAGATGCGATGCAGCAGAGAACGTCCATCCGAGAGCCGTGTTGCTTGACTAGAACGCGAGGTATCCCGATATACTCCACCATCGGCAGCGTGTAGTATAGCGCAATTGATTCCATGGCACTTTCGATGGTGTCCCCCTGAACTACTCCCATCAGAGCAGGAGCCCCTGTCAAACCTCCATACCACATCTCATCGTGCCGAAACTGTGCGTATTCGCGGGCAAACTTGATCGCCATTTTGCGCGTCTCAAGACCGTCGCCCATCTTGTCGGGTATGACGATGCAATCAGGGCGTACGATTGCTGCTGCTGCTGTCAAGCTATCGAGACCCATTGGATAGCCGAGCTCGACTATAGAGTTGTCCAAGATTATAAATGTGTCCCCCCGGAGCGAACGGACTCGAGAGTACGTTCTTCGGTACTCCTCAGGGTAGGTGAGAATGTCGTGCGCTAATAGCAGATGGTAACTTCCAAGGTAGTCGAGCTTGCCTACCTGAAGAGCCTCTGCCATATGAATTGGAACTACCGGAGCAAATCTTGACACTGTGGCCCCCTGTCTGCACCTATCAAGCGAAAATCCATCCGATAAACGATATTATAAAGTAGTCCTTATAGTGGTCTCAAGTCTCCGCCCACAAATTGACTATGTCTTGCTTTCCAGTCTCACAAGCTGGAAGAATTCGTCCTTTGCTGCTGGAACATCCCGGAAGAGACCTCTGAGAGTCGAAGTGGACGTCGGAGTGTCATGCACTTGTACTCCGCGCCCCGTCATGCAGCCATGATCGGCTTTGATCACCACCATTACACCTTTTGCTCTGAGCCGACTCATCAGAATGTCAGCAACGAGGTCTGTACACGTTTCCTGCATCCGAGGCATCTCGTGGCCGACAGCTGCAACGATTCGGGTGAGCTTCGAGATTCCCACGAGTCTCTCTGTAGGAATATAACCAATATGGCATATTCCTAGAACTGGCAAGAGATGGTGAGGACAGATCGTACGAAAGGGAATATTACTCTGGACCACCATCCCCTTGTAGCCCTGCTCAGAGTGAGTTGATGTGAAGTCGACCTTCAGAACCTCCCTCTCGTCGTATGGTCTGAGGTACTCTCGAAGGTACTTGACAAACCTCTCCGGAGTACCGTTGAAATTCTCGTCCATCAGATCAAACCCGAGAGTCTCGAGAACCGCCGCCATCAAATTGGAGGCCTCTAGAATCGGACTTCCTTTTTTGCGCCTTGCCATTTGTTTCCCCTGCCTAATTGGTTTGGCCATTATGGTAGCCTTAAGAACTTGTGCAGTTGTAGACTAACACGGTAATTGTACTTCATCGCGAGTACTCCGCACAGCTGAATGTTACGCTGGGAGCGCTCTTCATCCCTTACTTGCTTAGTAAACTTCTGGTCGGACATCTCGTCCAGACTCAAAGCAAAGGCAGCAGGAATGTGAACAATGTTCTTGTACTCTTCACATGGCTGAAGCCATATAGTGTTGTGGCTATATATTTCTGGCCGATAGAGCTTCAGCTTCTTTCCAGGCTCTTGAGTGCTCATAATCGGAAGACCATCGACTGGTGACACCTCCCCTTCCCGGATAAGATACTTCCAGTTCCAACAGTGCTGGGCAATCTTCTCGTGCACCTTTCCTGTCTTAGGGCTGCACACAATTGTCAAAGCGTCGATACCTATGTAATCTTCTAGTCCTGGTACCCAAACAGTACCAGCCGTTTCGATCTGGATTCTGAACCCGAGGTCGCTCAACTTGTCACAGAGGAAAACAATGTTCTGAAGAAGTGGTTCTCCTCCAGTAACAACTACTAAGTCCGTCTCTGTAATCTTGTCCGTAGCAGCGTGTTCCTGAATTTCGCGGACGATAGAGTCGACGTTCATCGCTTTCTTGCGGCTCTCGAAGTCCGTATCGCAGAAGTGACATCGAAGGTTGCATCCTGCAAGCCGTAGGAAAACTGCAGGCTGACCAGTAAAAGGGCCTTCGCCTTGGATGGTGGAGAAGATACTCTGAACCTCCAGCTCGAGACCAGTACCGAGATGCTGTCTTCTAATTGGGTTCTTGCCGAACACTACAGCCCCCTCTCAAAGCGCCTCTTCACCAGCTCATCGATTAGAACGTCAGGAAGATTACTTGCTGAGGCAGAACACTTACGAGTCTCCTCCACCGACACTTTGATCAGAGCAACTCCTGTCCCTTCGAGCAGTTGAGGCCCCATAATCCGGAGAAGAAAATCTGCCATCTTCTCCGCGGTAGGATTAAAAGGTAGAATGACAACAGTTCCATCCAACGCCCGCAAAGGCTCTGCTAGAGGATCCTCTTGCCAGATAAGGAACTTATGATCCCAGTTATTCTCGAGCCACATACAGAGCCGGCTCTTGATCACTGAGAAGTCGAGTACTCGGCCAACAGTATCGAGCTCTGGGGAAGCACAAACGAAGTGAACTCGGTAGTTATGTCCGTGGAGATGTGCACATTTTGACTCGTGTCCAAACACACGGTGACCACACGAGATATCGTGATACCGCTCAGCGGTGATCATTTTCTTTCCTCGGATAGTAGAGAGACCAGAGCATAAGCGCCAACCTAACCGCTGAAGCGAGCGGCTTAAGCTGCGGAGTAGACGGTGGGATCGACGACACCGGCCTTTGTAAAACCCGCCTTACGCGCACGACACGTTGGACACGTACCACAGTGCACCTCCCCACCTTTGTAACAACTCCACGTTAGATGCCAAGGCACACCAAGCTTCTGCCCTAGCTCCACAATCTCGTTCTTGTACATCTCGATCAGAGGCGCTTTGAGCCGGATAGAGTGGTAAGTACCGATATAGACAGCCGCTGCCATTGCCCCGACGAAGTCGAGCCTGCAGTCCGGATAGGCGTCGCCAGCTGCATCTTCAGCATGTGCCCCGAAGTAGATCCGACCTTCCCACTTGGCGCCTGCGCCTACCACACTGGCAGCTCTTTTCGCAATCGCGATGTTTCTGTTTATCTGCTCGATGCTATGAGCTGCAATCCCGGCGATCCGCGAAATGAGCTGACCGTTTCTGAATGGCACATACGTCGGACTCACTCCCTGGATCTCCTGATAGGAGATGTTCGGGACTTCAGCTGAAGGATCGGTAAGCATCACCTTCGGGATGCCAATAATCGGATGAATCTCGTGTACAACTGACATGTAGTCGCACACCCTCTTTGCCATCTCCATCTCCTTCCGGTGCCGCTGACCGTAGTCGATCGAGATAGCGAGAACATTCTCGCGGCCGTAATCGCGAACTGCAACTGCTAAACAAGTCGAACTGTCGATACCCCCCGACAAGAGTACAAAGCCTTGAACTAAGTTCACATCGCCTCCGCTCTACCATCAGAAGAGAAACCACATCTCGCCTGGAATCTGAACTCCGCCGGAGTCACGCTCATTTCCAGGCCCACTCCGATCGTATTAGCCGATATTCTGGTTATCCGAGACGTGGGACATTGCACACCGTTCCAGGCGCTAGGTCTGGAGGAACGAGCCGCCGGCACCTTCGTCGGGCGGGAGCACGTCGCGTACATTGTTGCGCGGCTTGCCCTCGTACGGCTTGATATCGAGACGGACACGAACCGGCTTGCCGACCAGCACACCCGAATTGGCGATCTCCTCTGGCTTGAACGGCCCATTGAGCAGTTCAGGAGCGACCCGCGAGATGACCTTCTTGACCCGCGGCATCATCTGCTCCACGAACGGGGTGTGGAAAAACAGCTTCCTCCCCGACCATTCGCCGGCTTGATCGGTCAGCTCGAACTTCCACGTCCACATCGGATTGCCGGATGCTTGGCTGAATCCGAAGGTGAGGTCGTCGACGAGCGCCGGATAGATCCCTCTCGGGATCACCGGCAATTCCACCTCGTCCGGAACTCCGGACAGATCGATCACGAGAGCGCCATTGCCCCCTTCCGTACCGGCTGCTTCTTCGGCGGGAACGGGTTGCTGCGGTGCTGCTGGCGCGGCTGATTCCTGCGCCTTTTGCGGATTGGCTTTCGCCATAGCGTTTCCTTTCTGTGGTGTGGTGTATTGACCGGGATTTACCTACTCCAGAAACTCCCAGGAGCCCGATCTACTCCTAGGTAATCTCTCCACTCGGTTGGCAACTTAACGTTTGAAGGCGCAAGAGCAAATATTGGAGCCACCTCTTCGTTCTTGTAGCCGGCGCGTCCGCAGCCAATCCGCGTGACCTTGAAAGTTTGCTCAGGATGCTGTTCAGCAAAACTAATGAACTCCTGAACAAACATACGAATTTGATCCAGCTTGAGCGGAGTAGCAACGTCCCAGTCTTTGGTAGGAATCGCATAACTCCTACCCTGTAGTCCGAACCCGTTGCCGTATTGAGCTCCGTATAACCTCCTCGCGGTTAACGCTGCTCCAGCTCCATGAATTCCAGCCTTATTGGAGCCGAATACAAAGATGTAGTCCGACTCCAGAGCTTTGCCGAGTAACACGTTCTTCCTCGTCAGCTCTTGATGATCCCTCTCTCTAGCAGGCCGACACTCTCGAGAATAGTCTTCATCGTAGGTCCGACCCATCCCATGTTCTTGAAGTTCGAAAACCGGCACTTCGCGTTGATCCTCGGCGACGGTTGCACTTGCATATTGTGGGCCTTGGTATTGTTCTCGCCCTGCGTGACATACATATAGCCGACGATGTCCATAAAGCCCTGGCACTGTCTCGCCAACTTTCCGGTGAGAGCCGGCATCCAGATCATCCGCTTAGCGTCATCTTGGACGTAGGCAGCAGCGCACGTCATCAGAACATGCATTGGCAAATCACGGTATCCTCGAATTGCTCGGAGTACCTGAGAGTGGTTCCGCTTGAACTCTGTCCACTCAGGATTTGCCAACTCTTCATCGATGCGCGTGCGATCGTTCACGCCAAGAAGCTGGTACATCGAGTAAGCTTCGACCTCACTGAGAGAGTCCGTGATCACCGTCCGGAACCTCTTCGGAGGTGCATCGGGATCGTACTGGTCCTCCGGGATAAGTCTCTTCTCCAACTCCTTGAGTTTGGTGTCCGCCTCTGGAGTATTCTGATCGCGAAGTGCACAGTGAAGCTTGAGGTACTCCTGCACTCGCGCATAGACCCTGAAGTCCCTGACGCGCACGACCGTGAAGTGCTGCTTGAAAGCGATAAGCGCCTCGTCCGTGACAATCGTCAAATCTCCTGCTTCCGCGTCGATGAAGAAGATGTCCCGCATCTCCGGTACGAGAACAGACGAGCCGAGTAACCGCGTTTTACCAGCACCATAGTCGCCATAGGCGATCATCTTGAGCCAGCGACTATACTCTTCTAGCCCATGCATCTGGAAAGGAGGACCTGCTGGAACAACAGGCTTTTGTGCCGCCGCAGCTGGCTGAATAGGGACTTGAGCTTGAACTACGCCAGTCCGATTTCCTCCAGGAACACCTGCTCCGGCGGTAGATGAGTTTCCTGCTCCTCCAGTAGCTGACCGAGTAACTGTTGGTACTGGACTCCTTCCGGCGGTAGCTGGACTTCCCGCGGCTCTGGTAGGTGCGTTCGCCATTTCATTTGCTCCTTCTCTCGTTGCGTCAGGCCATCAGTTGAAGGCCTGCTATATGTATTGAGGATTCCTTCCCAGTCTGAGCCATCGTCCATTGCGACACATGCTGCCTGCATTGGGCACATGTAGTCGCAGTCTTTGGTGGCATTTGAATAGAGCGGCAGATCGGGATTTGCGATGTCTTCCAGCTCGAGAATGACCTTCTGTTCAAATGCCTCGAGCTGTTTCTGATTGCGTTCGATCCGGTGGCGGACAACAAACTTGTCCTGGTCTTCGTCTTCCACCTGCCGAAACTTGTTCAGAGTAATGATGTTTGCCTTCGGTGCGAGTTCGACGACGCCATACATGTCGCGGAGCATCTTAGCATATAGCGACGCGGATGTCGACTGCCTCGTATCAGTCGACACGAGACCTGAGGTAAGAATCTTAGGGAGAGTAGGAATATTCTTACGGAATTGCTGGTAGACTACACCAGCAACTATCACACCGTATAGTCTCCAAGCAGCCCAGCAGTAGGCTGTAATCTGCTCGTCGACGTCGAAGTGATAGATACGAATCTGTTTGGCGGTCTTGTACTCGACGATCCAGAGCCGATCCCAATCGTCGACTACTACTCGGTCTAAAGTGAAGCCATATAGAACTCGCCGGTCGTCTGGAGTGCGAACCCCAAGATCGATTGAGCCGTTAACTTCGACTTGCGGAATGCCGTCTACTTCGTATGTCGTCAAAGGTGGACGGCACGAGAGCCATTCGTCGGCGTAGTACGACATGATCGCGATACCGAGATTCAAATGTTCCTGCCAAGTTCCTGGCAGCATCTCAGCTCGTTTGCTCGCCTCAACAAAAGCGACAAAGGCCTTAGCTGGATGCCCGTAGAGGTTGAGACCATGAAAGTCTTCGAGAGCGAAGTGAATACCCGTTCCGAACCATAGGTAATCTGCTTGCTCTCGGATTGAGCGTCCTTGACGGAGATGAGACATCCACCCCCACAGACGACGACAGCGCTTGAAAAGAATCCTGTCGCTCGTTCGAAGAATGAACGGTGACTTGTCCTCACGTAAGTAGGATCGGAGGTGCTCCAGACTAACTGTCTGGACGGGGACTTTCTGGACTTGCACTTAACCCCCTTGTGTTGTTTGCCTTAAGAGGCGCGGCGAGCTGACTCGAACCGCTTTACTATTCAATGATCCTATTATATAGGCAACAAAAGACTGGTCACAAGTAGGAGACCATCAAATTCCTGGCAAAACAGTAACTAGTTAGGATAGTTCGACAACTTCCACGTCGGCTCCACTGGAGAGCCACATACCAGCTACGTGACGATGACAAAAGCTACCGGGAGAGCAGTAACAGAGAAGTACAGCTCGATCCGGAAGTGCATCCACTACTTGCTGAGGAGACTTGTTACGCTCCTTAAGCAACTGTAAATAAGCTTCAGTATACTGCGCTGAAGTTATCCGTCCAGACTTAACAGCTCGTACGATACCCCAGACAGGAGCAAGATCCTTGCAGTGTAGCATCTTCGGAGCCCACGCAGGACGCGCTACCGTAATCGCAACTGCAAGTGGATGTCTGGCATACCTAGCAAAGTACGAAGTGAAGAGTTGTTTTCTAGCCACGCTAAACCTCGAACGAACGCTTTGGTACGATGGTCTCATAGTCCTTTCCGTAGCCTATGAGAAACTGACTAACGTCTGCAATCTTACCTTCTACTACATGCTCCACATCATTATAGCGAGAGCCTTCCGGCACGATGTATCTGACAAGACACGGATCCTGAACTATCGAGTCCATTCTGCGCAGACGGCCTTCTGCTTGGTAGTTATTGTTCGGATCCCAATCGAAGCCGAGCATATATGCGGTTTCGGTTGTATCTAGCTCAAACGCCTGAGCAAACTGAATCGTGCAGAGACAGACGCCCTGGCTCTTCTTCCATGCCTCGATAATCCGATTGATCTCTTCAGGTTGTGTCCCTCCTTTCAGAATGAAAACCTTACCAGTAGGGTATCCGTCTTTGATGAGTGCATCTCGTACGACAGTAAGACCTTCACGGAAAGGGCAGAATACTACTGTGTGCGGATCGTCTGAAATCTTGTCGACTAACCAGTCAACAACCGCACCAGGCTCTGCGCCAGGCAACAGGATGCGAGGCGAAACGGCCATCTGAAGTTGCCGAGTAAGCAATGCTAGAGAGTTAGGAGTTACGACTCTCTGATCGCCAAGCTCAGCAATCATGTGACGATCTAGATCCTCAATGAGCTTGGTCTGTTGTTTGGACATCGGAACGCGCTCCGCACGCCGGATCACAGGATCTTTATCAGCATTCGGGCCTTCACGAAACTGGTTGCCGACCTGCTTCCAAGTTCTAGCCCTGTAATAGCGTTGAAAGAGCATTGCACGGAGTTGTTCTGCATTTTTAACCCCAAATATCTCCGTACCGAAAGATGTCTGTTCGACATGGCACCAAGTATTGACGAAACGCCAATAACTGGAGAAGGTCTGGTGGTTCACAAGATTAAGCACGGGAAAGCAATCTTGGGGGCCTCTGCTAGCCCAGGTAGCGGAGAGTCCGAGGTAGTGGTCGAAGTCCAGCCGCTTAAACGCCTTCCATGTCTGATTACGAGTTCGCATCACACGATGCAGCTCGTCGTTGATCAGTAGATCGAACCGGGGCTTTCCCCTCTCTACCTGGCGCATACAGTAGAGAAAACTCTGGTTGGTCATCATATATACGCCAGTACGAGCTCCAAGAGCCTGCTTCCAAAGAGGATCTGACATTCCTTGAACAAAGTTTGGCACTACACCGGCCCATTTGCTTAGTAGTCGGATCCATACCGAGAGGCTAGCAAGAGTCCCAGTGATGAGAGCCTTCTGAGCATTGGGCCACATCGACCAAGCTAGCATCGAGATAAACGTCTTGCCCAGACCAGTCTTATGACCTAGTACTACCGAGTTGTTCGCTACCGCAAAGTTGGCGTCTTCAATCTGAAAGGCCTTAGCAACGTCCCAAGCCTTCTGGATGTCAGGTAGGAAAGGATTTACGGGACCAGTCATTGAACTCCTTCAAGAGCTTACTCCAACGCCATATTGTTACCAAGTTGTTGTAGTTCCATCGGCATCTGAGTTGACGACGGATCCACCAGTGTAGCTTTCTAGGTAGTAAAACTCGTCGTATCTTGGTGCGTCGGACTACGTGAGACCTTTTGCCGTTGGCCATTTATCTTCTCTGACGTATTTCGACCGCATCTTCTGGTAAGAACCTCCAAAGAACTCATCTGCTACCTGCGCCGCCGGGACGAGCTCCCCCGTCGTTGGATGCGGGAGGTAGATCGAGTTCCTCTTGTTGCGGGCCTGATGTTGCGACGTTGCCCATCTGACGTTACTCGGCTCGTAGTTGCCGTTCGAGTTCTTACGATCGAGCGAATAGTCCTTAGACGGACGCTTGCCAACGTCCGTGAGAAATTGTCCGAAGCCTGTTTTTGGATCTGACCACTGCGGACAGACTTTGATACCGCGTCCACCATAGTGCGGATAACCGACATGACTTTGCACGGTGCATCTCCGCAGCATGGAGTTCCAGATGTGATACTCCTCGGAGTGAAGAGTAGGCAACCCACGATTCTTGCATCCGCAGTGTCTCTTCGGGTTGTTCGTATGTAAGAGGTAGTCATGCCGGATTCCTATCTCGGTACCGCACGAGCACTTGCAGAGCCACATACGCTTCTTGCCGTGGCGATAGGGCAGGATTCTGAGAACGGTCAATTCCCCGAAGACCTGACCCTTGAGATTGAACATCCCACCATGGCCCTTAAGTCTCTCGAGACGTGTGCTCATAACGGAGCCTCAACTCCTACGTGTTCTTTCCGGCCTGCACTATAGCCGTTAATGTCAGCGTCAGCGTGAGTGCGAAGCCCTTCGGCGCCGTTGGCTGTGCGCTCCATCATATGCATCATAGATGGTGTATTGCTTCGGAGTCTCCTTGCGGAACATCTCTTGGAGACCCTTCACTATCTTAGGTACCTCAACATCCAGGTAGTGCTCGATACTTGGATTCTTGCCTCGCGGAGGCCGATCATCCACTAGGACGCCGTAATGCGCAGCGTCGATGATAATGCCAGCACAACAACGGATATAGCCCATATGAGCTACCCGCGTCTTGCTATCTTGGTTGTCGCCAGCAAGAAACTTGAAGAGGTGGCGATAGATTGCAGCGAGGTAAACGCTTGCCTTTACCCGCTTCATACGCCAGTTGTACCGGCCGTACTTCTGCGCACCTTCATACCATGCAAGAGCCTCCTCGATGACTGCCGTCTCAGGGATCAACGATGCGTCCAGCTTTAATTGTGCGAGGAGATCCTTCGGGTTGACGAGGTTGAAGTACGGATCCTTCGGACGATGTGTTTTGCTCATGACCTTCCCCTTGGTTGGTGAACCTTCGCTACACTGAACAGAAGGTAGTAGCATGCATGCCGAATTGCATCACGCGCATGCTTCTGACCCTCCTGGTAGACGCCCCACGAACGAAGCTTGTCGTCCGTGCAAAATCCCTTAGCTTGTTGCGCCATCTGCTTGACTAGAGACACCTCGTTCAACTGGTAGTAGCAGATATACTCTGTAGCTCCAATCAGTCTGGGAGTATGTAAACCTGCCCATGCATGATCCTTCGCCTTCCAGCTGTACACCCGATAGTCTTCAATGACTACCACCAAATCCGGAGTGCGATAAGTTCGGATGTACTTCCAGACTTCCCAAGCAGCTTGAGGCATCAAACCCGTCGTAAGCTGCCGCGCATCAAGGAGGTCAGGACCTTCGAATACACAGGCTCCAGTAGTTTCACCTGGATCGAGCGCAAGAACTCGCTGCTTCGAGTCCTTGAGAGCCTCCCTAAGGAGGTTGCTGGACATAAAAAGCGTAGAGCGTCTAGGAGATCATCCTAGACGCTCTACGGAGATCGAGCACCGTGCAGGGGGTGACGGCGCTCGGTCGGAGGCAATTCGCGCCTGGAGTTACTTCGCCGGCGCAACAGCGGGGGCTGCTTCCTTCTTCGGCTTGGTTGCCGCGAAGACGATCTGGTACGGAACGCCGAGTTCTTTGGCGATCTCGCCCCGCTTCGCGCCTTCCGCGTAGCGCCTCTTGATGTAGTCGACGCGGCGTTCGCCGGAATCGAGCACGATCGCTGCGCCGATCTTCTTCGCGGCGGGCTGGGGCTGGACTTGCGGCTTCTGGGGCTGGACTTGCGGTTTCTGTGCGGCCATGACTGTCTCCTTTACTGGTTGAAGTTGTGACAATCGTCGCTAGCTTAGCAACGATATCCGAATTATAGAGCATTTTTCAGACCCTTTCAACGGGTTTTTGATGGTCTCAGCTGTTGAGTTTGATGTGCATAAGACGGTACGCGTCTCTATTACCGTACTTCGTTGGTACCTCTACAAACCCAGCAACGCTTTCTACCATGTACTTATGACTTTTGACGTAGCGGCTGAGTTTCCGAGCATTCGTGAGAATGGTATTGTCGAGAAAGTCGTCCTTCGATTGCGACCATGCAGCAACATCGTGTAAGGTGAAGATCTTTTTCGGGTTGTTCTGAAAGAAGGCAAGATTCTCGATATTGAAGTCCTTGAGGCCCTCCATAGTCCAGTCATACTCGCTGACTTGAGCTTCTGCAACGCCCGCTAAAGTAGCTCCGACCAACTCAGCGTCAGGTACGCCAGTAATCGACCCAATGAGTCTGAACATCTGCTCAAAATGAGCGAGGCGGTGTCCGCTCTTATAGTTCGGATTCCAGGCTCCCTGGCTAGCGCGCCGGAAGAACATGTGGAGTACTGCCAAGTGATGAGCTAGCCACCCTATACGGCCCCCAAAAGCTTTCAGGGCAGCTCCTGCCCAATCCGAGCTATGGTCCTTGCCAATTGCCTGTACCTCGACAATTAGACTCCGTTGGAGTATATCGGCGTTAAGAAATGGCTGCTGAATCGCAGTCATTGCGAATACATTCCGAACGGGGATTCTGTAATTGTCCGAAGTGGTAAAGAGCTTCCGCATCTCGATAAAGGGTGTAGGCTCTGTCACAATGCGACAGATTTCATCACTTAGTCGTTGTCGGAGTTCCTTGTTCACCATGTGAACGTTGTCCACTACGTGAAGGCCGTCTGCCGACGTAATAGACGCGTACCAATCTCGGACGTCGGTTGGCTGGTTGCGAAGAGCTGGTCTTCCATTGAGCACCTGAAGCCTAAGGGAATATAGAGATGACTTTCCTGAACCAGGCTCTCCGACCATCAGTTCGACTGGAAGTTGTGCGCCATTCCATCTTAAGAGCCACGGGCTCATGTAATGTAGACATGACAGTACCTTCGCATCGTTTTCTCGGGTGAATTTCATCTGGCTTAGAACTTTAGGCCAGTACAACTCCTCGAACTTAGGTTTTCGCTCCAGCCATGCAATCTGCCTCTTAACCTCGTCCCTCAAAGCTTTATGATCGATTGGTTCGACCTGATCAGCACGAAATAGAAGGCCCTCGGTACCGTTCTCGCAGACGATAAAGGGCAGCTTCGGATCTGCCGATATAATGGCAAAATGACCGTCGTCGAGCTGGAATGCCAGCCTATTGTTAGGCAAGAGAGCCAACGTACTACGAGGCTCAACAAACGAGACTGGTTCCTCTCCTGTGAAGCCAGCAGCAATCCACTGAGTGATCTTGAGATCAGCCTGTCCTACGTCGTAGTTCTTGTACAGATACTGTCCAAATTTAGACTCATGCAGAGGCTCGCTATGGTGCTGTAAGAGATTGACGGGCATTAGAACCTTCGACCGAGAGTCGAAGTAATAGGGAGTACCAGAACTCTTTTCGACCATCCGTGCGCCGTGACGATCCATATCCGTGAGGATCATCAGGCTAAGCTCTTTAGCCTCCGTACGGGACATCATCCCAGTAATACGCTTATTGACAAGGCTCTTTAAGTTTGGGTGCGCTGGGAACGCAGTCTTCGCGGATACAACCTGCTCGAGTAATGCATCGAGCGCCTCAGCTCCAGCCGAGCCGAGAAAATCGTCGAGGCCGATCTTATTGCCGGGATTGGCAGGAAGATGAAGCTGTCTAATCCTACTAGTAGACACTCCTTGGATCCTAAACTCGAACGCCAACTCAGCAGCAGCAGCTTCCACCTCGTTGTTGGCTGGATTGTCAGAATCGAACACAATAACGACCTGTAGGCCATTCTGCAGGATGAACCTCATCAAACCTTCAAGACCATTAGCTAAGAAAGCCCTCCTGTCAGAAGTTGGCGTGACAGTAGTTCCAGACTCCATCTTAGCAATGATCTGATTGTCGCGGTTTTTCAGGAGTTGTGTACCCTCTGGCAGAATAACTGTACGACTTCTCCAGTTATATACACCTCCAACGGCGCAAGTCGGGAATCCGTTCAGGCACCCCGAGGCTGCTTTCTTTTCTCCCTCGGTTAGTATAATGACACCGGGATATCCATTGACTTTCGCCCGTGTTTTACCTTGGACAGTAGCTCTTGCCAAGCCTGCAAACGTTCTGGGAAAATATATCCAAGTGCCAGAGTTTTGTGGCTGCAGATACCGCGCGCCTCTAGGTAGTGGATGAAATAGCCTAACGCGATAGAACGGAGCCCGATGCCCGTTGATATCGTAGTACGGAATCACATAGCCCGGAGTCCCTACATTAGGGCTATTGAGATAGAGGTGAGGTCTAATGCCGACTGCTGCTAGTTCAGTCTCCTGAGCTAGATGTGCATCTAGGTCCGAGGCTTTGAGCCCGCTCTTCTTCAGATCCTCTTGCAGGAGCTGATCTGCGGATACTGCGACTAGTTGCTGCTGCTGCACGCAATCCCCCACTGCGCTGTACTACCGTTATAGCCAATCGATTACCGGCATAACATAAACGGCTAGTACTTGTCAATTATATAGTAGTCCCTTAAGGAACTACAACGGGAATTCGATGTGACGATCCAACCTATCCTTCAACCGGAACTACCCCTAGAACCTTCCTTGCAGTCTGCCAGAGATGCATCCTATCATCGAATCCTCTCAGCGCGCGGTTGATCTTTCTGGTGAGATGCCTAAAGTCTATCGGGTTATCACCATCTGCTAAGGAGTTGAGCTCATTCTCGTCCCAGTAGTCGCACGAAGTACGGACTGCCCATTCCGGTTGGAGAATGAGATCCGGTTCGCTCAGGAAGTAGTTAGCATTCTGCACGAGTCTCTTTCCGCGCATTAGGTAATTGCGCTGGAGAGTAACCTGGATGAGGCCACGGCCACGATACTTCCAACCATCGCCCGAAGCCTCGTCTCCGTTCCCTCCTTTGTTGGCGTAAACCCGATTTGCGATCCGCTGAGGCTTATAGGCGAATTCCTTTGCACTCTCCGAGGAGAAGTAGTCCGGGAAGGTGCGCATGAGTCCATTCGCAGAGTAGTTCAGATTCTCCTCGATGCGGGTGAGTCTTGTGCTCTCGTGCCCAATCTGAGCAACGAACGGTGCTTGTCGTACAGGAGTATTGATCTCGAACCTCTCAAACGCCTCGTTCATAAACTCGAGGTACTTATCGACTACATGCGCACACTCCGGCATGATCTGAATCATCTGCTCTTTTGTAACTGTGTTCATACTACCTCCTTCTGCTCTGGACTCGAACTCGAACTTTCAGGATACTCCAGTAAATCGACCGTCTTACCTCTCAATGCATGAAGTGAGTCCCCGCAGAACTCAATTCTTCCCCTACGAATGAAGTAGTGGCAGGTTGTGATCTCTGGACCTTCCGGAATCCAACTCGTACCAACCCACTTACCGCGAGTTGTGTAGCAGCGGATGCTCGGACTGAAAGTGGGAGAGGTCTGATCTCCATCGAACGCCCAACGAGCCTTTGTACTGGGATGAGGCTGCTCAACAAAGATGCTGTGAGGTCCTCCACAACCAGAACACCAGTGCATCCAGCCCATAGGCTTACCGTCCTTATCGACGATCTGTTGGAGTTTAGCCATATGTCACTCAGGTGGCTTGTCTGCTTTCGCCTTTGCCTCCTGTTCTATTGCCCAGGCTGCGCAGGTGTCGAACCCAACAATGGCACTTGCGCCTCTTTGAACGCTTGCTCCATATCGCTGAGCAAATCGCTGAAAGCCTGTGCTGATTGCGTCACGTAGTCGGTTCCGGGAGAAGCAGACAATGCCACCGTCCCCCGCGCTTGCTCCACCACTTTCGGGAGCGGGGGAAACCCCGGACAGGAGGTCGCGACCGCTAATGTTCCGCAGCTGCTCGTTGAGAGTAGTAACGGCAGAATCCAACTTCTGTACCTTTTTGTCATGTTCATCATCCTTTCGCTTGGTGATCGTCTGCTGATCCGTGACTCTCTGTTTGACCCATGCTTCTCGAATCCTGGCTTGTGCTTCGATCTGAGCCTCGAGCGTGTGCAACTGTGCTAGCCCAAGACGGAGCCCAAACATAAACACTGCGAAGACAGCCACCGCTATTGCGAGTAGCACCCATGGGTTGGCGAAGAGTCCAAGAGCCGATGGAAGGCCTGGAAGAAAACGGGCTACTGTCTTGAACATGAGGCCTCCTAGTTAGTCAGGAAGAACGAGGCACTCTAGAGAGCCTCTTGCTTTCATACTCAACACAACTTCATCCGGCGTAGCTCCTGGAGGAAGTTCAATTCCTGACCGTTGCGCTAGTATCCAGTAAAACTCGGCACACTGCCAGATCTCGTCCTTACCTACATCCAGCTTGCCAATACCAGCGAGTACAGCTTGCCATTCGGAGTAGTCCTTTCCAACTTGAGACATCGCCCATGCCTCGAGCTCCTTTGCCCATTCCATCTTAGCAGGGAGCCAATAGAAAGGCAGAAGAAGTGAAAGAGGAAAGATCCTCACACCCTTCCTTACTGCCTCAAGAACGAGAACTCTTCCTCCGAAAGCCCAAGCAGCACCGACGTGGCAGTACTCACTCCGTCGGAAGATGCGGACAGCTTGAGCCTTGACATCGTACCAGCTTCCCCAGCCGCGATGGCTCCAGGCGAGTAGATCGCCCGAGTGGATCCTTGAACGAGCTTCAGCGTATCTCACTATCGTCTCCTCTTGACACTGGAAGTGATGTATGAGCCTTCCGCTCATCCTCCGTCCAGACAGCACGTTTGGCCTTGTTCACGAGAGCATCGATCGCGAATCCGGTAGTGAGGCCAAGGTTCACCACTATACTCCAGCCGGCGCCATCGAGTGAAGTGACAGCTGTAAAGAGAGCGTAGGCCGTGAAAACTGCAAAAGCTGACGCCGTTCGCTTCGGGTAATGACGGAACAAATAGTCGAACAGACTGCCTTCGATCTGATCGAACATCCACTTGGCAAGCCAGTTGGCTATGATACCGATTAAGCCGAAGAGCATGAGAACTCCGAACTGCGTCAGAGCCTTCGAGCGGAGTACAGCACGTATGTACTCCCCGAAAGTGCCCTGATCCTGGATTGTTTGCTGCACCATCTGGACTCCACCTGCCAGCACCTCGGTGATCATGGTTTACTCCTTCCTTGGCTCGGTAGTTTCTCTAGTACTCCGACTCTATCCTGGAGAGCCTTAACTTGTTCCTGGCGCTCGGTTATTGCTCTGGCCGCTCGAACGTCCCCTTCTCCTAATCTGCGGGCATGCTCCTGGATTGAAAGCTCGTGCCGTGTGAGGGTTTCCCGAAGGTAGCCAATCTCGCGTTCGAGTACCTTTGTAGTCACGTAAGTAGTAACCCCTGCAGTGAGTGAAGAGGTGATAACTGCAACCACCAACGCTTCTACAAGCCGATCGGAGGAGATATGATCCTTCACCATTCCTATTAGGAACGCCCCTACTACCGTGCCTTTGATTTCTATCATTTGACTTCCTTAACCGTGTTTATGGCACGCTTCTCGGTTCCGCCCGCCAGTCATAGAGGCTTAATCCTCGACAGACAAACAGACGCTCATTCACTTTCGAGTTGGCTACCTTCCATCCGAATTGCACTCGTTCTGGCATGGAAACAAAAGCAAACCACGAGCCATCCGCCTGCTGCGCGACGTAGTTGACCGCGTCGGGCAACCTGTAAGTCAAGCCGTCGATGACGATATATTTCACGCAGGCTTGACCCAGACAACTGGAGGCTTGGTTCCTTGCTTCTGCTCCAGCCACGCAGTCGCTTTTTCTTTTGTGTCAAATCCAACTACTTGCGACCATGCGGCCATACCTGCGCTGCCGTCCGGAAACACGGTCACGTTGACGAGGTAGACGTTCCCGAGATCAGGATCACTGTCTATTGCATGGACTCTCGTCACAATAGCTGGGTGCTCCATCGAGCCGTTGTGGTGGTGGTTGCCGAAGATTACTATGTCGCCTCGCTTCATACTACCTCCTCTTAATTAAGAATCTTTCCGGAGATTGTGATCTCAGTACCGTCCTCGAAACGCACGTCGCAGCACCAACGTGGGTCGTCAGGCCCTTCCGCGACGTTACCGTACACACGAACCACTTTGCCGACGTGGTTGCCGAGTGCGATAGCGTCGTTAGCTTTCCACGGACAGCATTCGTGCGCAGAGTCCCCAAGTGCAATAGCCCCCTTATTTTCGAAATCGCTATACTTCGCTCGCCACTCAGTGAGTAGCCGAAAGTATTGAGCCTTTGCGCTTTCGCTCATGATGCCTCCGTTCCCCATTCAACTAGACAAACTCCGGGCGAGCCGTTTCCACCACGTCCTGTGACAGTCGTCTGACCGGAGCCACCATCAATATCTACCGTGGCCCCACCGCTTCCTGCGCCACCAGATCCATAACCAGCCGCGTCACCACCACGGCCGGATGTTGCAATATCTGCCGTTGTTGAATCTTTCACAACAGCACCGCCACTGCCAGCACCGGACCCGCCAGAGTCACGAGAAGTTCCCCCTAGCCCATCTCCTCCTGGAGAACTGGTCGCGTTTGTATCGGTGAGCGATACCCCCACGGACCCAACCCCACCGACAGCTCCACCAGATCCGTCAGCACCATCGGCACCAGCACCAGCCTCCCAACCGACGCTGGGAGTCGCGGAATCCGAACCTATGATTCCATCCCCACTCTCTCCAGCACCAGACCCACCACCGCCACCCCCAGACGCGACACTACTCGCACCTGTAGAACCACCAGAGTCCCCTCCTTTGCCTCCAGTTCGATTGATGTCGCCGCCGGTGGCGGTGCCACCACTACCGCCGATACTACCTACAGTCCCCCCTGAAGTGTCTCCTCTTCCCTTGAGACCTTTGATCCCTCCGTTGGCGGTGATAATACCACCGAACGTTGTGAGTCCCCCATCATTGCCATCGTTGCCGTTGCGCTGTCCACCACCGCTCGTGAGACCTGTAGCCCCAGTTCCCAAAGCTCCTATAGTGACCGATACTTGCTCGTTGGCAACAAGCGTCAAAACCTTCTGCGCGAAGCCACCACCACCACCACCAGAACCTCCGGTAGTATCGAACCCGCCGCCCGTAGAAACCGAACCTCCGCCGCATCCAGCCCCGGCACCTGCTCCGATGACAGAACTCCGATGGCGTCCTGAGACCTGAGCCGTGAAGGTTCCTGACGCAGTGATCGTCTGAGAGTTCGTCCATGAGAACTCGGGCACCGGGAAGATGCCCCGCCTCTGTGGGAAACTGAAAAGGCCCCGGTTCACAGATCGCCTCCGTAGACGAGCAGATCAAATTGTTCAGCGTTGTGTGGGCCGCCACGAATAGTCCAGCCGGGCGGCAAAAAGTAAGGGGGGTCATACACCGATTCACCCTCCCATGTCTTGACGCTCGCCGTCGGAGTGATCGCGCTTACGACGATTTCTTTCCAGAGACGGAAGTTCACTCCGTCGTGCAAGTAGAAGCGTACCATTCCAGCAGTCGTCGTACCTGTTGCTTTCGCTTGAAGCCGTTCGATCATCGCACCGTTGGCTCCCGGAGTGAAGATCGTCGAAAGAGCACCCGTACCATCACGGTTTGTGTTTGCAGTGCTCGTGCGAGCCTGTCCGATGTTGGGGGTTGAAGCGTATGACGGTGAGGCGGACATTGAGTAATCTCCTGTGTCAGATGATTAAACGATACCGAACCCGAGCAGAACCATGTCAATGTTCGGAGGAGTTGATGCCATAACACCTACTGTATACCACGTTGTGTCGGAAGCACGATATACAGCTTCAATCAACTGCCCATTTGCTATTGCCCCCGACGTAAAGTCTTGGCCGCTTGGATGTTTCAATGCTCGTGTAGTGCCGCCATCTACTGCGAGCGTAACTGCTCCTGTATTCTGCGCTGGAGCGTGGTACTGCACTCGCATTCCATCAGTATATACCCCTCCAGTTCCTAGCGTTAATGTGAGAGTATGCGCGTTAGCACTTCCCCCCGGAGTTCCAGTGTGCGCGGCCTCCTGCTGATCCTGCGCCTTGGTATAAGCGTCGGTGATTCCGAAGCCTCCCAAGGTTGTTGGGTTTGTACCTGCGGAGACACGCCCCTTCACGTCTACCGTGACAGATTTGTACGTTCCCGCACCTACTCCAGTAGCTAGCAATTGTGCATCGGCTACAACACCAGAGCCGTCTAAGACGAGAAGGTTGTTCGCGGAGTTGTCGGCGTGCTTACCATCTACCATGTCCGCGTTCAAGTTAGTATTCGCCGTGCCGTTGCTAACCGGAATGTTACCGCTAGCGTTTCCCGATACTTTTTGATTCAGCAAAGCCGCGCTGATGTCATAGTCGGTGGTCGCCTTGTCCACCAACTGATCCCATGATACGCCGTTGTAATTTTCCCACCGCTTAGTGGTGCGGTTGAACCGCACCATATCAGCAACAGGATTGGTGGGTGGAGCAAGAGTCGGATCGAGCCCCTTCGCCAGATCCAGGTCACGACTCTTGACCTCTGTTACGAAGTCCGTATAAAGGCTGGTAGTTGTTGGATTATTCCAGTTAGCCATTTCAGACTCCTTTTGCTGACCAGCTTACGTCCTTCGTAATGCGGCCACCTGCAGCGTCCCATACGAAGACCTTAAAGCTCGTCGGGTTTGGTACATCAGTGAAATCATACGTCGCGTGTGCAGCTGTTGTACTGAGAGGCGTCACAGTAATTGACTGCACATCCAGAAAAGCGACGTTGAAGTTTACTACAGTTCCACCAGTATCTGCCGAGTCTGCCGTAGCAACCCCCGCATCGTTCCGCAACTTGACGTTGATCTTCATATTTAACACTGTCATCTCGATCAGATCGTCGCCGCCAACAGAAGCGAAATCTAGAGTCACTTTCACGTAGCGGAAGTCAGTAGCATAAGCCGTCCATACACCAGGAAAATCAGTCCACGGATCTGTTGCAAGTTTACGAACGCTAATTTTCGGTGTTACTGTCACAGTACCAAAGAGTATTGCTGAAGTAAGATTGACAGTAATCTGAGTACTTGCTACCACTGCGCCTAAATCCCACTCCCGTACATAGCTTCCGGTTGTGAGACTTGGCATAAAGTAGTTAGGGTAACCTGCATCGATCTGGTCCTGAATTGTGTTCCACGTACGAGCGGTAAAGTGCCCAGCCCACGTTTCTACCTCATCGATACAGGCATGAAACTTGTTGAGAGGAGTAATCCAAACGTTTGTCCTCGCACCTGAGCCATCATCGTAGTTATCAGCGTAGAGCACAAAATCAGGAGGCTGCGATACCTGCACAGTTACTGAGCTTGGAGTGCCTTCGTTATTAGCAGAGTCGATACCTGCGATCCAATAAGTATAGCTTCCGGCCGCTTCCTCGAAGACAGTAGCAAAACGACTATCGATACGGCCGATGAGCGTACCGCCTGCCCAAGTTACGCCTTTGCGAATCTCGTACTGAAGTACAGGTAGAGTCTGGGTACCATCAGTCCACCTAAGCAAGACAAAATTGTCGATTACTTGAGGAGTGATAATCACAGCACCAGGTACAGTGACAGTAACTTGTAAGCCTCCAGCAGTACCGTGAAATCCTGCTGTGTTATGTGCTGCAACCCACCACTGTCTAGAGCCACTCCAGTCAACTTTGTACTGGAGAGTTGTCGTATCAACATCGCCGACATTTACCCCAGCCTCGAACGAAGCGCCGTATCTAATGTGGTAGTGAATAACCGGTACGTCGCTAGCAGGAGTATTCCAACTGAAAACGGCGTGGTCCCCAACAATTGCAGTCTGTAAAGTCGGAGCGCTAGGTGCGTTGACAACAGCACCTGTGCTAGCAGCTGACCCTGTATTGCCAGCCCAGTCGGTTGCTGCCACCCAGAAAGTTCGGCTTCCATTCCAGTTCGCGAAAACTGAGTACGAAGTACCCTTCGTAGACGCGATTAGCGTTCCGGATGCCCAGCTTGCGCCATAGCGAAGTTCGTAGTGATCTGTTGTAAAGGAGCCTTCGGAGACAGACCACGAAAGCACGACGTTCTGCCCTGAAATCACCCAGGTAAACCCGATAGTACCAGGTGTTACTACATTGAGAGATGAAGTCGCATCCCCTACTGAATAATTCCCTGAAAGATCCTTTGCTCGGGCCCAGTAATTATGCGTTCCGCCGGCGAGCGCTTCGGTTAGAACGACTGAGTTTGAGCTTCCGGAGTAGATTGGAGTACCAAGAGCCCAGCTTGCGCCGCGACGAACCTCGTAGTTCGAGAAGTCGAGATCCGTGACACGGTTCCAAGCTAAACGCTGACCGTTCTGAAAGAGAGACGCAGTAAGTCCAGTAACATTGGCTGGCGCTGCCGCTCGCCCTACCACTATATGCTGGATTGTAAGGCTTATGCCCTTAATAGCTCCCAGAGGAGTGACTTCGATATCCAGGACTTGCCCGTCGTAAGCTTCAAAGTCAGTTGAGGAAGTTGATCCGGCTACTGGGACGTTTAGTTGAGGTCCTCCATTAACAGACACCTTAACAGCGGCCAGAAACGCGTTTCGCATCTCCCAAGTGATTGTGCATTTAGTAAGTTGAGGTGTCTTCATTACTAGCTGCTCCGTAACCTTAATACTGGTTACGGTCGGAGCAGCTGCAAAAGTCACGGGAGTCGTATAGTCGTACGGATTACCTTCGTAATCGTAGTACCCAGTCTCTTCATCGGTACTAATGATCCTCAGATAGTGCTCATCAAGAGGCTCGATTCCGATGATCTTGACCTTTTTGCCTGGTGTGATTCGGGGCCCAAACTGGTACACCCACTCTCTACCATCTGCAGGAAAAGGAGACGGCCAGTCGTTAAGCGTCCCTTGCAAATTGATGATGTCTGTTGTACCGGTATCAGCATTGCAAAGGTAGGTGTTGAGAGTTCCGTTAGGGGAACGGATCGTAATATAGTCCGACAAGCCACTTCGAGGGACAGCTCGATCGAGCTTCATCTGACCGGTAGAGTTGAACGTGACTACACGACCTCCGTAGTCCCACGTTGTGAGATCGTGAGAAAGTGCAACTACGTCGCCCTTCATACTGACAAAGCCCTCAAGATCAGTCTCGAAAGCTACTCTTCTGCGGCGGTAGTACTGATTAGCAGCAAGCAGATTAGCTTCCTTACCTGCTTGATCCTTATTAGTACAGCCCATGAAGTCAACATTCGTTGTACTAACAGGGTTAGTAACTCCGGGAACTTTAGCTCTTACGATATCCCGTTGCCAGTCTAAATCGGGATTGGTGAAACTAACCGCGATTTCATCGGCAAGATTCTCTGTTGTGTACTCAACGTGGAAAGATCCTGCGCGGATATTAGCAGGACCGTAGATAGCCGTGACGGGTAGGTTAGCAGCATCCCAAACCACTCCTAGCTTACCGGTAGCTCGCGATACAGTAGCTCGGCCGCATCTAGCAATTAAGGAAAGAGCCTCACCTACTGACATCTGCTGATCGATCACGACACTAACGGTTAGGCTATTATCCGAGCAATAGGACCCCCAAGACTTAATAGCGTCCAGATCAAGCTTGGCGTCAGTAAGACCACCCCCGTAAAGGATTCTTCCACTAGTATCAGTCTTACCTAGTGCAAACCAACGGAACCACCACGCTGGATTTTGACTAATTTGATTTGGAACCCAAGAACCTCCGGTCCAGACTTCGCATTTAGCTGAGACTAGAACGTTGAGAGCAGCAAGAGCTCCTTGAAGCTGCCCAGATGCTTTGACCCTAATTCCTAGTCTTCTCTGCCCGGCGTAAGAGGTGGTATCTGCTTGAAAGGTACGAAGCTGAGTCCAGGAAAATGTAGAGTAGTAGGTGGGGCCAGTTCCGTCAGTATATAGCTTCTTAAGCCTGACGTCATAAGCGGAGGTTCCTGGTAATCCGGACACCCGGTAAGTCTTGCGTACCGGCGTCCTCGAAGCTGAGTTGATCTCTACATAAGTCAGAGCGCCTACTATTGGATGCCAAACACCAGCTCCTGACACGGAATACTCCATATCGATCCGAACAGGCTGATTCGACAACTCGCCTGAAGTGGCGTCTACACTAAATAGCGATCCGACTATGTCGACCTCAAAAGCAGTAGCGTCCTGGCTAGTAGTCCGAGTAAAAGCCGTGTTATAAGTCAGATCAGTTCCAGCAAGTGTATCTACATTCGAATGCATTAAGGTCAAAGCACCGTCGGTGTTAGTCACTGTACAAGTCCATACAGCACCCGCCACCCACGCTATTGTCCCGTTTGTAATGCGGAAGGAGATCTGATTGTCAAAATTGTTGCCAGTCGTATAGTTGCTGCCCACTTGTGTACCGAGAGGATCCCGAACTGTCCACAAGTTAGAGCCGTTGTAGGTGATCGTGTAGTCTCCCATCTGCACACCAAATCCAGTGCGGATGGTAATGACTCCGTTTCCAGTACCTGTCTTGACTGCAGCAACTCGCCCGGGATCCTGCCTAGTTACCCCAGCAAAAGCACTAATAGATGTTGTGCCAATCCTGTAGTCGGACAGATCAAGATCGGTTTGCATCCCAAAGTGAAGGATCTGATACAAATACTGATCTTCCCCTATAAATCCGTTATAGGGTTTTGCTCCAAGATCAGGAAAGAAACGGTGGATTCCCATCACAAGTGGCAGTGGCTCAAAGAAACGAGCCCGGTTCTGTCCACCAGTGAGGGAGTAAGTAGATGAAGTTTCTGGATTCGCTGCCCCGCCACCTGCCTGAGACAATTGAGGACGAGGAGCTGGTAGAAGTGTACTAATAAGCAACCCGCCCACAACATTTATAACTGCAGTCCCGATTGTCCCGAATGTTACTGCTGTACTACCAATCGTGAATGCTGTTGCCCCGAATTGAGACCCCAGAACTCCTGCAGCAATCTGAGGGGCTACAATCATTAGAGCGATCGAAGCAACTACTGCTACTGGGTTACTTCCTCTACCGCCTCCGCCTGATACCACAAGTCGGAGAGTGATCAGATCGTCTTCTCTTGGATATACAGTATTCCAGCTCTCGCAAGGGACTGGAATCCCGTTCAGAGTGAGGATTGCTGGAATGCTCTTGGGATGGACTTCTGCCCTCTCCAAGTACTCCGACAACGTTTCGCCTCCAATGAAAGGCACAAACACTAGTTTACGGTCCGCTGCTGCCAACAGAGGGTGCGGAGAGTAAACAAGATTAGGCATCCGTTGCAGTTGCCGATGCTGAAGCGTAGGAGTAATCAGAGCCACTGATAGAACCCTTCGATTTTATACCCAAACCTTCCAAGATCCCGCAATCGGTGGCGTACTACCTGTCCTGCATTGGCAAGAGCGTGTAAAACCCACGGTTCAGTTGGATACACGCAGAAGATCCCTATATGCCACAAAGGGCCATACCTCATTAGAACGAGACTGCCATCTTGCGGGGTCTCTACTCTGCAGGCGATGTCAGAATTGATCAGATCCTCGACTTGTCTCTGTCCTGCAAGAACACCTTCTGCAAGAGCTTGAGGAAGACAAACAGGATGATTGAAGACCTCTTTAGAGACCTTCATTGCCAAAAAGCCGCAGTAACTCGATCCCGGAGGATAAGCTAACCCCACATAGCTGTCAGACCAGTGGAAACTAGAGATAGTTGGCATCAAAAGAGCCCCGGCGCTACATCAGGCCTGTAGAACACCGCACTGGCCGGTTTTGAAAGAAGATCCTCATAACCTAGATCTCCTGTAACCTCCGTTGCAGTGATTTGGACATTAGTAAGGTCGAAAGTTGTCTCCCACTCTATAAACGTCGGAGCACTTCGAAGGACCTGCATCATCCGGACTTTTGCTCCTCTGCCTCCCTGACTCAGCTCGAGCCAACCAACAAGCTCCTTGCCGACGTTATCGATTCTAAGACGTGCTCTTGGCAACTCCTTATCGAAATCGTCAGGTAGAGATGCACGAAAAGCGAGAGCAATATAGTCGTTACCTCCAGGACCTCCTACCAAGTCCTGATTGTCGTTGATTACTCTAACTGGCTGAGCCAGTTCGGAATGAGTAATCTCTAGCAACACGAACGGAACTTCAGCAGTACCAGTCGCGTTGACCTTAGTTTTCCACGACGAGGATAATGTCTTAGGCATGACCGAAGTTAAGAGTCCCAGACCTCGAGTGAGAAGGTAATTTTCCAGATTTTGCTTGGTTGGCTGGAATCTAACGGAGAAGCCTTAATCACCCCTCCTACGATCCGAGCCTGCTTTACAACCGAATCTATCGGATCGGTCCAGTCAAACCAAAGAGCTCCTCTCCCGATGGTTCCGCGGAACCAAGTCATAAAGCTCTGAAGGTCCGTAAGAGTATTCACTTTATAAACAACAGGTCTGGTGATCATTACCTTACTAAGAATCTGCGCCTGTTTCGGAATGCCACCCTCCATTTCTGTTCTCAAAACAGCCGGAGACGGAGACTCTTCAAAATCACCTACCATTTGCTTTGCATACGAAGGGAATGTTGGCATTTAACTTGTCCTATGTCTCATTCCTCGAGCTTCGAGTGCCTGAGCCGTAGGTCCTCCGCGGCGAATGTCATCGAGAATGATACTAATAACCGCTCTATCCACACTGAAAGAAGGCTGTGCACTTCTTACTGCTAGAGGGGTACCACTCTCGTTACTAATCGACACGTGGATCGATTGACTAACAGTACTAGGCGAAACTGAGACCTTTTCGCCGGGGGTAGCCATAAATTGCACTAGCTGGCTATCAGCTCCTCCCGAACCTCCTACTACGAAACTGCCACCATGCTGAAACTGGCCAATAAGTGAGGAGCCCCCCAAATTAGCAGTTGCCGCAGACGTAGGAGCTGTCAAAAGTTTTCCCATCATACCCTCGAGGAGTCCTGTACCTACGTCAACATTCCTTCCAGTATACAGTCCACCAAAGAGGAACTTCATTGTCGGTTGAATGATCATCAACTTGGCAACAAAGTCAAATACTGTTCTTTCCATTGATAGGAAGAGTCTCTTCCAACCGCCTTCTACTCCGTGCGTCAGATCGTAAAAGGCATCGAGAGATCCTTTTTCCAAATCCCTGAACATGTCCCGTACACTCTTTCCGAATAACGTTGTGCGGTCGAGCATCTTACGGTAGGTATCGTCATTGATCGTCTCGATCATCTTAGACGCCTCAGCGTGTGATAAGACGTTCAATCTGACCGCCTCATTGATCTTTTCGACTCGCTTAGTAGCGTCGTAGATGGCTTTTTCGCCTGTATCTCCGATGGCGCTCCGGATACTCTCGATCTCCCGCTTAACGTCTTTGAGCTTCTCCTTATGAGCTTCGATTCCCGTAACCTCCTGCCACCGGCGCGAGTACTCGGCAGTTAGGAAGTTGATCTGCTCCTGATCGAGTCTCATATCAGTCAGAAAGTCTCGAAGTTTCTCGAGGCTCTTCTCCAACTGCTCCTGCTGTTTGACCTTTCCGGGATCAGCAGCTTCTGCTCCCTTGCGGTGGGCCTCCAGCTCATCGAACATTTCGCCCATCTTCAAGCCAGCTGCTGCCATCTTCTTCGGAAGCTGCTCCAGCTCTTTAACGGTCTCCTTCCGTTGATCGATCGCAAGGAACATTCTCTGGAGTTGCTCCGTCAGGTTCTTACCTTCGAAACCCGCTTCACGGAGCGACCTTCCAATAGCTCCTAAGCCCCCGCGCTTCTTCTCCGGCATAGAAGCCATCAAGTCCATAGCCTTGTTTAAGGCCTCGACCTCCTGCATTGCGGTAGTGCCAAACTCACCAGCTTTGATTTGATCGTTAAGACTTTGAGCCTCACGAAGGCGCTCTTCGATTCGCTTGACCCACCCCTTGTAAGCGTCTCCTGCTTCTCCTGCTGTGGACTTGCCAAGTTCGGGCGCTAACTTGAGATTTTGCAGCTCAGACATTTGAGCTTCGAGAGCTGCACTAATCCCCTTGACCTTATTGAGGCGCTCTGTCAGAGCTTTGACAGTAGGATCTTCTTCGACCGGTGGAGGCGGCAATAGCACCATCTTGCCGGCTCTCGTCATTGTCATTCGAGCAGGAGCTGTAGTCGCTTTGCCTTCAGCTTGTGCGATTTGAACTGCGATCTGAGCTTCGATGGCAGCGATTTCAGAGTACACGCCTCTCAAGCGGGTTGCCGTACCCTGCTTCATCTGCTCAGTAGTCTGACGGTGAGCCTCACCTACCTGCTTTTGAATATTGATCCACTCACCCGTCCTGTCGAGCCAGTCCTTTGTTTTGTCCGAAGCAGTCTCAGTCGCTCTCGCGAGAAGCGCGTATCCAACTGCTGCGCCTCCTAAGAGAAGACCCATCCGAAGTAGAAACAGAAGAACCGTAGAGGATTCAAGCGCTGCTGTTGCTGTACCTACCCCGAGAATAGCAGCACGAAGAGCGATCAGGCCTGCTGTGACGGCAGCTACAGCTGCTGGTAACCTGAGAAGCAAGGAATACAGAAGCATACCGGCTCCTGCTCCAGCAACTGCCGAGAATACCTGCCCTACTCGCTGCATATTCTGTGTAAGGTAGGTCAGTGATTCCCGAGTCATAACAACAGATTTGCGGAACAGCTCGGAGAACTTCGACATCTGGTCGAAAGCCTTTAGCACTTCGAAGGAAGAAGATCCGAGTCTAGCCATTTCAGCTTGCAGCGCGACGGATGCCTGCTGTGCACCAGGCCCGAACACGAGCATCCACTGTTGTGCGAGTTTAGGCAGGAGATCTTTTGCAAGAACCTCTCCTTTCTTGATCATCTCGAACAGTTTAGTCTCGGTGACGCCCATTGCCCTTGCTGCAAGGGCCATCGAGCCAGGAAGCAGATCGCCCAACTGACGACGCAACTCTTCCATTGAGACTGTGCCTTTCGATACCATTTGCTCGAGAGCAAGGAAGATGAGCCCCATACGCTCTTGACTAATGCGCATCGCCGTGCCGGCAGTTATTGCTGCTTCGAAGATGTAGCGCTGGTCGTTAAGAGACAAGTTCGAGAGTCTAGCAGCTGTAGTAAACTTGGCGTAGGGTTCTACGAGACCGCGTACATTCTGACCGAGTTTATTAGCGATCGCGGCAACGTAATTGTACTCATCGCCGGCGAGATTCGCGCTACCTGTCGAAGTAGCGAGCATAGCATCAAAGCGTTGCATGTCTATCACAGCTTTGATGCTCGAAGATGCTAGATAAGCTACCCCTGTAGTTACGCCGACGATACCAGCAATAAAGAGGGTTGCGTGGATGCTGGTGCTCTCGAACAGAGCTGACAAGACGGCGAGTCGAGCTCCCAGACCGCTCAGAGGTCCTACTGCAAGGATCGCCGCTCGTTCCAAATCACGGAATGTCCTCGCGAACTTGTCTCCCTCCTGGCCTGCTGCAAGACGATTTCCAGCAGCAAGAATTGCATTCATACCAACAGTACCACGAGCAATCTCGTGGCGGCCAAGAGCAGAAGCCTGTCTGGTTAGAGTATCTGTAAGACGTCTGTAGGCCTGCTCGATCTTGTTGATCTCGGCAACTGCAACGCCAGACTCCCGCATCCTCTGAGTCGTCGCAGTGACTCTTGCCTGGAGTGTCGAAAGGATCCGCTCAATTGAGGCGAACTTGCGATAGAGAGGATCTCCCCAGCCAGCAGAGCCCGCGATCTGATCGACTTGACGACCAAAAGCTTTGAGAGTCCGCAAGGACTGCTCAAGAGCCTTGGTATCAGGTACGAGACCGAACCCTACCGTGCCTAGATCGATCGTTCGTCTTGCCGCCATCGGCGAATTTCCCTAGGAAGACAATCCAGCGAGCAAACTCTCCAGTACTGAGCTGTCTCACCTCCTCTTCCGTCATCCCGAGATGATAGCCTACGAGATGAACAAAAAACGAGTAGGTGCCCTCCCTTAGTCTTTTCCCGCTTCCTCCAGTGATGCCGGAAGCATCTTCTTGTTGATCGCGTCGATGAGCTTCTGATAGGTCCCACCCGAAGGCAGAGTCATCAGGACGTCGAAGTCGGCCTCCTCGAAGACCTTCTCGTCAGTGCTCGGAACGTAGCAGGTATCGATCAGTAGTCTCGCCATCCGCTTCTTGAGATCGGCCTCATTGACGGTGTCGAGCATCTGCCCTACCGAAGTCTGTCGGACCTCGATCTTCGTGCCGTCGTCTAACTCGATGACGGAGGACTCAAGCTTTTCCGACAGTACTCTGGTTCTGATCTGGTTTCGTACGTCGCTCATGACTATCTCCTGTCTGTGTTCTGACTCTACCACATTGACTTCGCCTTTACTCCCGCTTGATCCTGTTAGATGATTGTCGGAGCGCCGCTCATTTGAACGTTCACTTGGAAGGTGTTCGGAGACTCCATTCCCCCTGCCAAGCTGAGACTCGTTAAAACGCCTGCTCCTTTCCATCCCGCTGCGCCGTCGTGCAGATACTCCGCGTAGACCGGAGAGTCGGCCAGCCATTGTGTCAAGGCATTCTTGATGGCCGTTGGAATAGGGCTCCCCGCTGCGTGGAACCACCCGAAAGGTTTCGCGATCGTAGGCGCGACGTCATCCCATGGGACGTTCAGCTCGAACCGGAGGTTCTCTTCCTCGAGAGCGCCGACATTACCTGACTGACGCTGTGTCATCAGATGGAAGAAGCCTCTGGCGAGCGATCCCGAGAAGCCGGTGCCGTCGGGATTCACTTCGATGATGTACTCCGCTCGATCATCGAGCTTGTTTGGCCAGTCATCGGTGGCGTTGAATACCGTTGGCAGCTCGATGTTTACCGACTTCAGCCCGGGGGTGTGAGTGTGGTACCCGTTATTTGCTTGGAGAGCCGGCATATCCGAGTCACGAATTGCATCGGCTACCATATTGAGTGTATAGCCGGTGAACTTGGCGAGCGTTGCCGTAGGAAAGTAATTCGCCGTAACCGTTACCGGTCCCGCAACGACGTAGGACGATTTGAACGTCACCTCACCGAAGAGCCAGTCGATATTGTCGACGTCTGCAGTGTGATCGACTGTGTTGTCCTCGACAACTATCGCTGCTGAGCGGTCCATCATCCTCTTTGCTGCGCTGGTAATCCGATAAGTTTTGCCTGAGACGAGCGTTGTTGCTTCGTCCGTCATCAATGTCGAAGCACCAGGCTTCAACAGTTTGGCGACGTACCCCGGATAGCCTTTGTAGATAGCGTTCGCAGAGACCGCCCAGTTGATAGGACCGACGGCTCCCGACTTGTATGTCTGGCCGAAGACGGTATCTTCGATCACTGCGCCTTCCCGACTGACCTCACCCGTTCCGCCTGGCAGCAAGTAGTAGGTGACATCATCTATCGAAAGTAACACTTGTTTCGCACCCATGGCTTATCCTTTCCTTTACCGGGTTACGTGATTGGGACTCGATTTTCGCCGGCTTCCGCTGCCGGCAGTACTGTGAACCAGAAGTTGAGCGCGAACTGCGGCCGAGTAGTGTCGTCCTGTCCCAAATAAGCTACATCCCCCATCTGGTTACAGGAGCGATACATATCGCCCAACACTGTAGTGGACTCCATCCCCAACAAAGCTGCTGCTACAGCAGCGGCTTTCAACCTTGCAGCCTCGTATCCACCTTTCGCGCCGCGCACGATAATGGAAACTGACGGCTCATTGTAGAGTAGGTGTGGAAAAGGATTCCTTCCGCCTGGGCTATTGATCAGGACGATCGTATCGGGTGCATCTGGCATCCTCCCGATTGCAGTTCTCCACCCTGTAGGTGGCTGTGGTGCGGCCGTAAGAAAGTTGCCGATGCCTTCTGCCACCAAAATGTCCTTGA
>Ga0209640_10000062_pt1 | contig 62629 bp, 51 predicted proteins | sample RifCSP10_1_FD_184018 | JGI IMG/M metagenome (GOLD analysis project Ga0209640, IMG submission 184018) | Soil microbial communities from Rifle, Colorado - Rifle CSP2_sed 10_1 (SPAdes) (version 2) | ecosystem: Environmental > Terrestrial > Deep subsurface > Rock core/Sediment | place: Rifle...
TTGAAAGCTACTAATATTAGTAATTTTAGAAAGAATGTCAAAAATATTAATTGTATTTTTATAAACTGTACGACCAATTCAAAAACCAGACATTGAAGCAATATTACTTATTTTTAGTATTCTTACTTTTTAATTCCTGCCAATACTTCGAAAAGCAAGTGCCTTCACAAAAGGAATTATTGCAAAAGGAGTTGAAAGCGATCAATTGGAAAGAAGTTGACGAATATCCATCATTTGTGGATTGCGATAAAGTAGAGGACAAAACAGAACGGCAACACTGTTTTTTTCAATACCTGACTGAACTGATACAGGATAAATTGAGCATTGACACACTTTCGGTGCTTTATCCGGAATTAGATACGATAGAGGTGAAAGTCACCATTTTTCCCAATGCGAAGATGAAATTCGAACCACAGTTTCCAAAGGATTCGGTAGCTTATGATACCATTAAAATCGACAGTATTCTCACGGCCAGACTGATCGATTTCCCAAAGGTGAATCCGGCAATCAAAAGGGGGATTCCCGTAAAAACACAATTTATACTTCCGGTAATCCTTAAAGTAGAGTGATTTTTGGAGCAATTTCCTGCTATACATTGCAATCTTTTATGCCGAACAACGGCACAAAAGGATTTTCATTTCTATCAGGGCTAGGTTCATAATCTTGCATCAAAACCGTCTCCCTTTCCATTCGTATTTTCCAAACAGGGAATAAAAACCCACGGATACGCTAAAAAAAGGATAGAGTAGGCTACCCAAAATGTAATGACTAGTTTTTTGCCCAAGAAAAGCATTCGTTTTAAATATCAAAACGGCGTCGACTGAAAATTTGAGCAGCGATACAACAATTACATATTCGATTGGCGTAAGCCCGAATATCCAGAACCCGACTGTCAATATCCAGCACAAGTTTCCCGTTAAGACAACAAGACCCAACAGTTTTCCGAAACCACTTTGATAGGAAGTCGTTTTGGAAGCCCAACGCACGCGTTGGTGAAACAACGATTTCCAGTCATCCAGAGGTTTGGTCGAAACGATGTTGTTTTTTGATTTTAAATAGTGGACTTTGCCAGGGAATTGCGCTATTGCTTTCTGCAGTAAAAACACATCGTCTCCGCTGGCAATTTTATCATTGCCGTCAAAGCCGTTCAACTCCTGAAAAAGGGTTTTGCTGTAGGCCAAGTTGGCGCCATTGCACATAAACCCTTTCCCCAATCCAAAACTTCCGATGGTCGCCCCTTGTAGGCTCGCCAAATCTAGTTGTTGGAATTGGTGCAGGAACGAATTGCCGCAATCATAAGTTACCGCGCCGGCAATCATCGAAACTTTCTGATTCTGGATGTAATTATCTAGGGTCAATAACCAATTGGCTTTTACTATGCAATCAGCATCTGTGGTGATAACCCAATCCGTGTTTACAACATTCATTGCGGTTACGATAGCGTCTTTCTTAGGTGAATTTGTAAGTCTGATATTGTCAATAATGCTAAGTTTAAACTTAAAACTTGGAATTTGAAACTTTTCTTTCGATTGATCGTCAACCAGAATCACATTAATCCAATCCATGGGATAATTCAATTTCGAGAAGCTATCCAATAAAATTGGCAGATTTTCGGTTTCGTTTCGAAAAGGGACGATAATGGTGAATGCTGTCTTTGGCTTTAAGCCAATAGAATCATAGTTTTTTATTTTTGTAAAACCATAAATAAGTAAACTAATAACCAATAGATAAACGCTCAAAAAAATAATTATGACCATAGTTTACATGAATGAATTAATTAGGTTGTCTTGTTCTCCCTTCGGGGTTAGTGGTCTTTCAAAACTAAGTACATAATAGCTGCCGATGAAAACAGGCAGAACAACGTTTAAAAACCACATCAGTGTCGACACAAAAATAACAATCCATTCGTTTACGCCCAGAATGCCAAAGAAAAATATGGCAACACTCCCTTTTACGGCAAAGTCCAAAAACTGAAAAGTGGGCAGGGAGGATGCCAAGAAATAAACGCTGGTCACGGCGGACATCAGTGTCAAGTAAGGCAAATCGACATCGAAAGCGAGAAACAGAAAATAATATTGGTGCGAAAAAACAATGTAGCGACAAACTCCTAAAAGGATATTTCGCTGATGGATTTTCTTGGGAATTTCATTGATCTTGTGAATGAGTTTCTCGATGGAATAGCCTTTGATTGTTAGTTTTTTTACCGAAAACAATAGTACGGAAGTGAAAATTAATATGCCGAAAAGGATCGCGACCGTTTTGGTGGTGATGACATTGTATTTTGCATTAAAATACAACAAACCAAATATCCCAATGATTACCGTCAGCACCATTTGGATTCCATTGCAAATCAGGTTCAGGAAAACTACTTTCTTGGTTTCCGATTTTTCATAGTACAATGCTTTTCCGGCATATTCGCCGACCCCGTTTGGGGTAAAAATCCCTGCGGTCAGTGCGGCCAAAACCTGTTTTGTGGCTTCAGACACGGAAATAGGTTTGAGATAGGAAGCAAGGTTTTGCCATTTCAAAATCTCGAAATACCGGTTTAACACGCTCAAAAGTAAGATAAAACTTATTCCCAAGACCGACTGGTTCTTTTTGAATTTAGCGATAAACTGCACCCAGTCCAGTTTGTCATTATTGGCCAGTTGATCGTAAATGAAATAAAATGCGCCAGCCACAATCAAAACTTTGATTATAAGAACGAGGAATTGTTTAGTTTTGTGTGGAATTGAAATCATACCGCAAAGAAAAGAAAAAGTATCTTGAAAATGCAATTTCACAAAGATTCACGGAGAAATTATTAAGCAGCGCAAAGTTTTTTTGTTTGGTCGACTGTCAAATTAATCTTTGTGGAACTCTTTGTTAGCTTTGAGTATCTTTGTGTAATAAAAAACTAAAACTTTTGGCAAACGAACGCATCATATTAGGGATTGACCCAGGGACAACGATAATGGGTTTTGGTTTGATAAGAATCGTAAACAAAAAAATGGAGTTTTTGCAGCTCAACGAATTGCAATTGTCCAAATATGACAACCATTACCAGAAACTAAAAATCATTTTTGAACGCACCATCGAGTTGATCGACACCCATAACCCGGACGAAATCGCTATTGAAGCGCCTTTCTTTGGCAAAAACGTGCAATCGATGCTGAAGTTGGGTCGAGCGCAGGGCGTGGCAATGGCAGCGGGACTTTCGAGAGACATTCCCATCACCGAATATGAACCCAAAAAAATAAAAATGGCCATTACCGGAAACGGAAACGCCAGCAAAGAGCAGGTTGCCAAAATGCTGCAGCAATTGTTGGGATTGAAAGAATTACCCAAAAATCTGGATAGTACAGATGGATTGGCAGCAGCCGTTTGTCACTTTTTCAATTCCGGAAAAGTGGTAGGCACGAAAAGCTATACTGGTTGGGATGCTTTTGTGAAACAAAACGAAGAACGAGTTAAAAAATAGTGATCACTGTTCAGTATTCAGTTTTCAGAACTGACCTCTGACGACTAATTACTGACCACTTATATATGTCAGGAATCTACATACACATACCATTCTGCAAGCAAGCTTGCCATTACTGCGACTTTCATTTTTCGACTTCGATGAAAAAGAAAGACGAGATGGTTTTGGCTTTGGCCAAAGAAATTCAAGTGCGCAAAAATGAATCCGAGAACGAAATCGTGGAGACGATTTATTTTGGGGGAGGAACGCCGAGCGTATTGACTTCTGAAGAAATTGATTTCCTGATAGCGGCAGTTTATGAGAATTATACGGTTATAGACAATCCCGAAATAACGCTGGAGGCCAATCCAGATGACTTGTCGAGCGAAAGAATTCTTGAACTGTCGAAAGGCAGAATCAACAGGTTGAGCATCGGAATTCAGTCTTTTTTTGAAGATGATTTGCGGATGATGAATAGGGCGCACAATTCGGCGGAAGCCCAAAAATGTTTGGAAGAGGCGAGCCGTTATTTTGACAACATTTCGATTGATTTGATTTACGGAGTTCCAGGAATGAGCAATGAAAAATGGAAGAAAAATATCGAAAAGGCTTTGTCTTTCGGGATTCCACATATTTCCAGTTATGCCTTGACGGTGGAGCCCAAAACGGCTTTGAAGAAACTAATTGATACCGGAAAGATAGCTGGGCCAAATGACGAAGTGGCTCAAGAACATTTTATGATTCTGGTGGAAACGCTCGAAGCGAATGGCTTTATTCATTACGAACTGTCTAATTTTGGCAAGCAGAACTATTTTTCCAAGAACAATTCGGCCTATTGGCTGGGGAAAAAATATATAGGAATCGGACCTTCGGCACACAGTTATGATGGTGTTTCTCGCAGTTGGAATATTGCTAACAATCCATTGTATATTAAATCCATTGATGCGGGTAAACTACCAAATGAGATTGAAATCCTATCCCTTTCCGATCGTTATAATGAATATGTCATGACAGGATTGCGCACCATTTGGGGAGTTTCTTTGGAAAGAATCAAAAGTGAGTTTGGACAGTCCTATTTGGATTATTTAATGAAGCAAGCCCAGAAATTCCTGAACGACGAATTGCTTTTTATCGAAAATGGCGTTTTGAAACCCACAAAAAAAGGAAAGTTTTTGACGGATGGAATTGCATCGGATTTATTTTACTTAAATTTGGAATAAAAGTGCAACACAGATAAAACGGATGCAAGCAACACAGAAAAAAGTTGTAAAATCCGAGTTAGAATATCTGTAAAATCCGCGTTCTATTATGCTAGCAATTATCAACAATAAATTTCAAGTCGATTTATCAAAACCCATTGACATTTCGATTCCATTATCCAATACAGATTCCAACCCAATAGCTTGGTATATTAATAAACCAGTAATTGAGCCCGTTAAGTTTGATGAATGGGTAGGGAAAGTTTCATCAGGAATGTCTTCCACTAATTTCAACAACATTCAATTCAACCCTCACGGTCACGGAACCCATACCGAATGCTTGGGCCATATTACGCATGATTTTTATAGCGTGAACCAAGCCTTGAAACAGTTTTTCTTTATTGCCGAATTGGTTTCGGTAACTCCAGAAATTGAAAACGAAGATTTGGTAATCACCAAAAGTCAGATTGAAAAGGCTTTAAATGGCGAAAGACCCGAGGCCATTATTATTCGGACCTTACCAAATGATTCGAGCAAACTTTCTAAAAAATACTCACATACTAATCCACCATTTCTGTCTGAAGCTGCCGCGCTTTTCATTCGCGAAAGCGGAATTCAACATTTATTGATCGACTTGCCAAGTGTGGATAAGGAAAAGGATGAGGGGAAACTTTTGGCCCACAAAGCGTTTTGGAACGTGACTGATGTTAAAAACCTAAATCCCGATGCCCGAATGGACGCCACAATAACAGAAATGATTTATGTTGCTGATCATGTAAAGGATGGCAGTTATCTGTTGAATCTGCAAATAGCCTCTTTTGAGAATGATGCCAGTCCCAGCAAACCGGTTTTGTACTCCATAATAGAGGGCAAATAAGAAATTTAAAATTAAAAGATGAATCTGGAAATGTATTACGAGTATTGTCTTTCCAAAAAGGGAGTGACGGAACACTTTCCCTTCGACGAGGATACCTTGGTATTCAAAGTGGGTGGAAAAATGTTTGCTCTATCCTCACTAAGTCAATGGGAAAAAGGCGAGCCCTCGGTCAATTTGAAATGCGACCCGGAACGCGCACTGGAATTACGTGCGCAATATTATGATATAAAACCGGGATGGCACATGAGTAAAACCCATTGGAACACGGTTGCCATAAACAAAGAAGTTCTTGACACGCTCGTAAAGGAACTCATCGACCATTCCTATGAGTTGGTTCACAAAAGTTTAACTAAGAAAATGCAGAATGATATTGCGGAATCATAAAATTAGGTATTACTTTTGCATGGGATTTTTTTATATGCTGAAATGACTCAGCATATCAGACAAATCTGAAATAAATTCAGCTTAAAATGAAAGAACAGATCAAGAAATTTTTAAACGAGGAGCAAGATCCTAAAGCCATCGAAAAAATCACTTCAAAGCTGAATGATTTGCTGATGAAAAATGAAGAAATAGGTTATATCGGGGTTCAGAAGAAACCTGCACTTACCGTTTTTCCGGATAGTATTGTGATGACTAATAAAAGAATCATCATTTGTCAACCAAAAAACCTGGGTCTGTCCATGGATTTTACTGACTATACATGGGATGATGTAGAAGGCGCTTTTGTTAAGGAAAACATTTTGGGGTCCGTATTTTCATTTTCGACCAAGACGGACATGCAGGTTTCTATTGACTATATTCCAAAAACGCAGGCGAGAAAGATGTATACATTCGCGAAAGAGCAGATAGATATATTGAAAACAGGAGCCATTTTTAATAACGTAGTGGCTGAGGAAATCCAATTTGAAATCATAGATCCAACTGAGGAAATTGAGGAGATGGAAGCGGAAGAAGTAAGCAATTTTGCTGAAATCATGCCAGTTTCACCACCCAAATTTTATCCAGAAATTGAATCGATTGATGAGGTTCAAGAAACTCCAAAGGATAAACTGCTGAGTGAACTGTCCCAAGACGCGCTTTTTGAAAAATTACAGAATTACAAAAAACTGCTTGATAACGGTTTGATTCTGCAAGGAGAATACGATGCATACAAAAAAGAGATTTTGAGTTACATGTAATATTCTTGATGTCTTGAAGTAGAAAGTCATAAAGTCAAAAACAGCTTAAACGTTTTTGACTTTATGACTTTTTGCTTCCTATCAGTTGGACTATAAAGTCCGTTTTTGCTTTTCGACAAAATTATGGGCCTGTAACTCTAATAATTCGGTTGCTTTTTTGCGCTGCAAGTCATAAAGATTATTGTCCCGGGCAATGTCTTCGTACACTCTGTCATGCATGGCGGCACTCGTCTTCACTAGCAATTCCCTTTGGTACTTATCTTGCGTTATTGTAGCTTTTAGGGCAGTTTCCAGGTCTTCCAGTTTGAAATCATATTCACCTTTCGGGGAAAGTAATTTGGCAATGATGGGAGAAGTTTCAATGGCTAAAAACAATAACATGATAAAGAAGGAAGGCAACCACGGCAACTTATCCAATGCGTTTATTCGTGCCATCAGACCATCAAAACCATCAATTATAGGCTGCGTTTCGGTTACTTTTTTGTCTAAATCAGTTTGAAGCGTTTTAGCTGTTTTGTCTAATGCGGCAATTTTTGCCAAGTTGGTTTTTTGCAAAGTGTCCAATTCTTTTTTCGCCAGATCGTGCTTGGCTATTTTTTCCTTGAACACTGGGCCTTTGCCAAGTTTTTTCGTGCCGGCAGTTCCTTCAGCTTCCGCAATATAGGTCTCATAATAGGCATTGACCTCTTTTTCTTTTTTGGTAATGTCAGCTTTTAATTTCGCTGTTTCGGCCTTGTTTTTGTCTAGGTCCGATTTGAAATAATTGGCGACTTCTTTTTTGTTTTCCAAAGCCATTGCGTTTTTCTCTTTCAGTAAAACGGTATTGATTTCTTTTTCGAAAATTTTAATTTCCAGTGGTTTCGAAATAACTATGGCAATGATAATTGCCAAAATGATTCGGGGTGTAGCCTGTAAAAACTCACTTCCGAATTTGTCTCTTTTTCGAATAGTGGAAACAATAAAACGGTCCAGATTAAAGATGAGCAGGCTCCATACCAATCCAAAAAGCAAGGCGGGATAAATGCTGTCAAAAACGGTGAATAGGGCATAAGCACTGGCGATAAACGCCATCACTGCCGTAAAGAAAACAGTGGCGCCAATGCCTACATATTTGGTTTGCTCCCCTTCGGAACAACCTTCCAGTAGCTTCTTGTCAGCGCCGGAACAAAGGATAAAAAATTGTTTTAACATGATGATTTTTTTGATTGATTGATGAGTGCAAATGTAACGCCAAAAACCCAATAATGTTGTATTGTGCTGATACGTTTTTGTTTAGGGGTTTATTTAATGCAAAAAGAGCCGCTCCAAAGGAACAGCTCTTTTAATTTGAATTAACAATTAAATTATGCTTGGGGCGCTCCTGCCATAATTTCGGCATTTGCAAATTCTTCAAATTTGGCGAAGTTGGCTTTAAATTTTCCTGCCAGCTCAACCGCTTTAACATCGTATAAATTTTGGTCCTTCCAGGTGTTTCTAGGGTTTAGAATCTCTGAAGGAACTTCAGGACAGGTTTGCGGTATTGCAATACCAAAAACAACGTGATTTTTATACTCTACAGCATCCAATTCTCCGTTTAGGGCGGCGGTAATCATAGCACGGGTATATTTCAGTTTCATTCTGCTACCGGTTCCATAGGGACCACCAGTCCATCCCGTATTGATAAGCCATACCTTTACGTTGGCATCTTTTATTTTCTTGCTCAACATTTCCGCATATCTGGTTGGGTGTAGCGGCATAAATGGCGCTCCAAAACAAGCCGAAAAATTAGGTTGCGGCTCAGTAACACCCGCTTCTGTTCCAGCGACTTTGGCCGTATAACCTGATATAAAATGGTAGGCTGCTTGTCCCGGTGTCAATCTTGAAATTGGAGGCAAAATTCCAAAAGAATCGGCCGTTAGGAAGAATATATTTTTTGGGTTTTTCCCGATAGAACCAGGTTGGATATTGTCGATGTGGTATATTGGATAGCTTACCCTAGTATTTGGCGTAATTGAAATGTCTTCAAAATCGACTTCAGTTGAATCTTTTTTCAAAATAACATTTTCTAGGATGGCTCCCTTTTTGATGGCTCTGAAAATATCAGGTTCGTTTTCTTCTGAAAGGTTTATCACTTTAGCGTAACACCCTCCTTCGAAATTGAAAACGGTGTTTTCATTTGTCCAACCGTGTTCGTCATCCCCGATCAATTTTCTTTTCGGGTCTGCAGAAAGTGTTGTTTTTCCCGTTCCTGACAAACCAAAGAAAATGGCCGTGTCGTCTTTATCTCCAACATTGGCGCTGCAGTGCATCGGTAAAGTGTTTTTGAAAACTGGCAATATAAAGTTTAGGGCTGAAAAAATCCCTTTTTTCATCTCACCCGTATATCCGGTTCCACCTATAAGAACTACTTTCTTGGTGAAATCCAGAATGGCAAAATTGCTTTGACGAGTCCCGTCAGTTACGGGGTCTGCCAAGAAACTAGGAACGCAAATCAAGGTCCATTCCGGTGTGAAATGTTCAAGTTCTTGCAGTTCAGGTCTCAAAAACATATTGAAACAAAATAAGTTTGCCCAAGGGGTTTCGGTAACCACACGAACATTTAGTCTGTAATTAGGGTCTGCACATACATAAGCGTCTCTAACGAAAATTTCTTTGTTCGATAAATAGTCGGTCACTTTCTTGTACAAAGCATCAAATGCTTTAGGCTCAAATGGGAGGTTTACTTTTCCCCACCATACTTCCTTTTCAGTAAGGCTATCTTTTACGATAAATCGATCTAAAGGAGATCTTCCTGTAAATTCTCCAGTATTAATGGCTAAAGCTCCAGTCGAAATCTCAATTCCTTGACCTGACGCTACGGTCATGTCGTGCAATTCGTTGGCTGATAATTGATAATGAATCTTTGCGTTTTCAATTCCTATGTCTTTCAACGAAATCGATTGCGTAAACGGTGTGTTATTATTCATAAAATTATGTATTGTGTAGTTTAATTTATTGAGTGCAAAAGTAGAACTTATATTTTAGATACGTTTTGATTATCTTAATTTTGTTATTTTTTCTTAATAAAATTGATAAACAATACGCCCCAAGCCAGTATTAGCAGTAGCCCACCGATGGGAGTGACAAAACCGATGACCCTGAAATCGAAGGAAGTGATGTTGTTGGTAGCCAACAAATAAATGGATCCCGAGAATAAACTGACACCGGAAAGCACCAAAAAATAGATTGTTTTTTTTGTTTTTTCAGGTAATGCAGTGATCATACCAACAAACATTAAAAAAAATGCATGGTACATCTGATAACGCACTCCTGTTTCAAAAGTGACTAATTGTTCAGCAGGCAATACTTTTTTTAGGGCATGTGCGCCAAATGCACCTAAAATGATTGCTGCCATCCCGAAAACGGCTCCAGTTGAAATTAATTTTTTATCCATTTTTAATGAGATTTTTTCTTTGCAAAAGTATTTTATATCGCGCCAAAGTGAAAGAAATTCGATAGATAGTTTGTTTTTTTATTTTGGGAGGAATCCCAGTAGTTTTTGTTGGCATTAATGTTGAAAACATATTTGTGATTTTCACGTCGAGCGGTTGTTATAAATACAACAATTTTGTATGTTTGTGTTATATTTATTGAAACATGAGAACGATTTTAATTATTGGTGCAGGCAGATCAGCATCTTCGTTGATACAATATCTTTTGGATAAGTCGGAAAAAGAGAATTTGCACCTTATCATAGGTGATTTATCGATGACCTTGGCGCAAAAAAAAACAAACAATCATCCCAATGCAACCCCAATCGCTTTAGATATTTTTGATAAGTCCCAAAGAACGGAGGCGATCCAAAAAGCGGATATTGTTATCTCGATGTTGCCTGCGCATCTTCATATCGAAGTGGCCAAGGATTGTGTCCTTTATAAGAAAAGCTTGGTGACCGCTTCCTATGTTAGTGATGCGATGCAGGAATTGGATGCGGCCGTAAAGGAAAACAATCTGATTTTCATGAATGAGATTGGCTTGGATCCGGGTATCGACCACATGAGTGCCATGAAAGTCATTGACGAAATAAGGGATAAAGGTGGAAAAATGCTTTTGTTTGAATCCTTTTGTGGTGGACTTGTAGCGCCTGAATCCGATACGAATTTGTGGAACTATAAATTCACTTGGGCTCCTCGTAACGTTGTGCTGGCCGGACAAGGCGGTGCAGCCAAATTTATTCAAGAGGGGACTTATAAATACATACCCTATTGTAATTTATTCAGAAGAACAGAGTTTCTCGATGTGGAGGGATATGGCAGATTTGAGGCCTATTCGAATAGGGACTCCTTGAAATATAGAAGTGTTTACGGATTGGATAATGTACTGACCTTATATAGAGGGACTATTCGTCGGGTTGGTTTTTCAAAAGCCTGGAATATGTTTGTCCAATTAGGGATGACTGACGATAGTTACGTTATGGAAGATTCCGAAAATATGAGTTACAGACAGTTCGTGAATTCATTCTTGCCTTACCATCCTACGGATTCCGTGGAAATTAAAACACGGTTGATTCTCAAAATTGACCAAGATGATATTATGTGGGATAAATTGTTAGAGTTGGATCTGTTCAATGACAACAAAATTGTAGCTTTAAAAGATGCCACACCTGCCCAAATACTGGAAAAGATTTTAAACGATAGCTGGACATTACAGCCAGAGGATAAAGATATGATCGTGATGTACCATAAATTCGGATACGAATTGGATGGCGTAAAGAAGCAAATCGATTCGAAAATGGTTTGTATTGGTGAGGACCAAACGTATACTGCGATGGCCAAAACCGTGGGATTGCCGGTTGCAATGGCCACTTTACAAATACTAAACGGGAAGATAACTACTCCGGGGGTACAATTGCCCATACGTAAAGAAGTGTATTTACCTATCTTGAAAGAATTGGAAGAATATGGCGTTGTTTTTAAAGAACAAACGATGCCGTATTTAGGGTATAAGCCCGATAAAGAATTTAGTTAGCCCTTTTTTAGATTTTGTAGTAAGACGAATCCGCCTCAAATGGAAGCGGATTTGTTGTTTTATAACTATATTAATCTGTTTGAATAGTAATTGGTAAACTGTATTGCACTCTTACCGCTTTGTTTTCAATTGTGCCCGGAATCCAGTTTGGGGATAGTTTTAAAACGCGAACCGCTTCTTCGCCAGTTCCATAACCCATATCGCGAAGGACTCTAAATTCAGAAAGGCTTCCGTCTTTTTCTATCATAAATGTTAAGTATACTTTTCCTTTCAATTTCGTTTTTGTAGCTTCTTCCGAAATTTTAAAATTCTCGGCTACAAAGCTATAGAAAGCTTCCATCCCTCCTGGAAACGTGGGATTTATTTCTAAATCTGCGGCTTTGTACACCTGATCCTCATTGCTGTTATTGACAGTCAACTCAACATATTTTGGCCCAACAGCCATGTCATTTAATTGCTTGTTATTTGCAGAAGCTGTTGCTGGTGGAGGAGGTGGCGGAATATTTTTCTTTTCTTCAGTTGTGAGTTGAGAGAATTTTTTATCGGCTGTATTATTGCCATTCTCGTCTTTAATTTTAAAAGTGGTGTTTTCGAAATATTTCTCCATTCCGGTCATTACAGCCGTCGATTGGATTGCGGTTTCTGTTCTCTTTTCCTGAGCGACAGTTTTTACGCATAAAAGGAAAACGATTCCTGAAAATAGGGGCATCAATACCAGTTTTTTCAACATGGATCTTGATGCGGATGTGGTTTTTGTCATCATAATTAATCTTTTTTTAGTTATCGAATAGTTCAAATTACTGGCCAAGTAATAGCTAGAGTTCGCGTTTGCCACTGATAATAGCAGATTCTGGTAAAACGGAACATTGTTATAGGATTTCACGACCTTCTCGTCTGCAAGGAATTCGTGGTTGAGTTGTATCGCTTTTTTATAAAAAATAAAAATGGGGCTAAACCAAAATAGCAGTTTGAGAATTTCAATAAACAAAATGTCAAGCGTGTGTTTTTGAGTTACGTGAATTAATTCATGAGTATATAATTCTGCCTCAATTTTTCTATTGTGGTAGTCCGTTTCGTTGATGAATATAGCGTCCAAAAAAGTATGTGGAAGTGTTTTCTCTTTAAGCAACACCAGTTTTGAGTTTTTGTAGTCAATGACTGGATTTGATTTTATTCTGGAGGTTAATTTTCGAATGTTTCTGACAAAGCGGATCACAAGTGCCGAAGTTACGATGGCATATATAGCCCAAAGAGAAATAATCCAGTAACTCACAGAGTCTTCTATAATTGCCATCGTTGCTTCGCCTGGCTTTATCGAAGTTTTCCCCATAAAGGGACTTGCCGATTCCCGTATCACTTCGATTGTTGTAAACGGAATACCGAATGAAAAGACTAGGCTAAACAACAGGTAAAATCGATTGAACTGATGCATTTTTTCTTTTTCCAAAAGGAGATGGTACACGGCCAATAACACGGCCAAGGAAAGCGTCGATTTGATTATGAAGTCTATCATTGTTTCTTTTTTTGAAGTTCGCTATCTATAATTTTTTTGAGATCTTCCAATTCCGATGACGATAAGTTCGTTTCGGTCGTGAAGAAGGAAGCAAATTGCGAGGCCGAATTGTTGAAAAAATTGGTGATTAGGCCGTTTACGTGTTTAGAGAAATAGTCGGTTTTTTTTACCAACGGATAGTATTCCCTGGAATTTCCAAACTCATTGTAAGCCACAAAATCTTTGTCCATCATTCTTTTTAATAAAGTGGCAACCGTAGTTGTTTTTGGTTTTGGTTCTGGGAAAGCTTCCAGTAAATCTTTCATAAAAGCTTTCTCTAGTGTCCAAAGATGTTCCATTAGTTGTTCTTCGGCCTTAGTTAATTGTTGCATTTTATTTGATTTTTTTAGGTCTTGTTTTTATTAGCATGAATTTCAAATGCGGTTGGTATTTACCTTCATTTATTATTATCTATCTGTCGTTGTTTCCATTTTTTCCGAAATTAATTCGCCTCTGTCATAATTGCGCGTTATCGTTAATTTACCCCCGCTGTCGTAATGTTTCCAAATTCCTGAATAGTACCAATGAATTGCTCTTGGGTCTTCATCTAATCTGGTGATTCCCTTGGCCCGAGTTTTTCTGTTCTCATGGAAAAACTGGGTCTTGCAATACATTTCATGGTAGCGCTCCTTTTTTATCAATTTCCCGTTTAAATAATATCGCCATTTTTTGACGGGATCACCGTTTTTATAGGTTCCAATTGATTTGTATTGAGCGCTGTCTATGGCGTATTCTTCGATCCAGATGCCCTCTCTTTTGTTATTTACAATTTGGTTTGTTGTTTTGCAAGAACAGAAAATCAACATCCCGATAAATAGAAGCGTGAATTTTTTCATCTAACTTGTTCTACAAGATTACACATTGCTCTACAAATGTAGAGATATATTTTTATAAAACAAGTTTTTTTAGCGAAATGTTTGGTTATCCGCGTTTTGCATCAGGGATAGCAGCGAAAATCCTTTTTTTTTGTAAAAAGATTGCAGCGGATAGCCCGCCCCGTCTTTTTTGGCGGGTAATGCCAAAAAAAAATCCGCTCATTGCCGAGCGGATTTTGAATTGCAGTCGTGATAAGTTTTATTTGCTTAGCTCGACAAAATATTTGTAGAACAACGGAATGGTTTCAATTCCTTTAAGGAAATTAAAGATTCCGAAGTGCTCATTTGGCGAGTGGATGGCATCGCTGTCAAGGCCGAATCCCATCAGGATGGTTTTGCTTTGCAGTTCTTTTTCGAATAAGGCGACGATAGGAATACTACCTCCGGAGCGAACCGGGATGGCTGGAACACCAAAGGTTTCGGTGTAAGCCATATTTGCTGCTTTGTAACCAATGCTGTCAATAGGCGTCACATATCCTTGCCCGCCATGATGCGGTTTCACCTTTACGGTAACGCCGGCCGGAGCGATACTTATGAAATGTTTTGTGAACAATTCCGTGATTTCTTCCCAGTCCTGGTTAGGAACCAATCGCATTGAAATTTTGGCGAAAGCCTTGCTTGGGATGACGGTTTTGGCACCTTCGCCCGTGTAACCTCCCCAGATTCCGTTGACGTCCAGCGTAGGACGAATGGAGTTTCTTTCATTAGTTACATATCCTTTTTCGCCATAAACATCATTCAAGTCCAGTGCTTTTTTATAATTTTCTAGGCTGAAAGGGGCTTTGGCCATTTCTGCTCTTTCTTCAAGGGACAGTTCTTGTACCTTGTCATAGAATCCCGGAATCGTAATGTGATTGTTTTCGTCATGAAGCGATGCAATCATTTTAGCCAAGACATTAATTGGGTTTGCCACGGCGCCACCATATAAACCGGAATGCAAGTCGCGGTTTGGTCCAGTCACTTCCACTTCCACATAGCTTAGGCCACGAAGACCGGTCGTAATTGAGGGTTGTTGGTTTGATATCATTCCGGTATCGGAAATTAAGATCACGTCGTTTTTCAGTTTGTCATGATTGTTTTCAACAAAGGTTTTTAGGTTGACACTACCCACTTCTTCTTCACCTTCAATCATGAACTTCACGTTACAAGGCAAATTGTTATTTTGGACCATGTATTCAAATGCCTTTACGTGCATGTACATTTGTCCTTTATCGTCGCAGGCACCACGCGCAAAAATAGCTCCTTCAGGATGAATCTCGGTTGTTTTTATAACGGGTTCGAACGGAGGAGAGGTCCATAATTCGATTGGATCTGCCGGTTGAACGTCATAATGGCCGTAAACCAAGATCGTAGGCAGGTTCTTGTCAATCATTTTCTCGCCATAGACAATCGGGTAACCTGCAGTTTCGCAAATTTCCACGAAATCACAGCCCGCTTTTTCCAGACTTGCTTTTACCGCTTCTGAAGTTTCGATAACATCTTGAGAGTAGGCTGCATCTGCGCTTACGGAAGGCATTTTCAATAATTCTATTAATTCGTTGATGAAACGATCTTTGTTTTGTTGAACGTATGACCTGATATTTTCCATTTAGGTGTTTTTTTTAGTGTCTCAAAAGTACAAAAAATTGAATAGAAAATTTTTTCGAAAAATTGCTTTGAATGTTCGAAGTTATGATTATATTTGCACCCACAATTGCATGCGGATATGGTGAAATTGGTAGACATGCCAGACTTAGGATCTGGTGCCGCAAGGCGTGTAGGTTCGAGTCCTATTATCCGCACCAAAAAAGCTTCTCAGTCGGGAAGCTTTTTTTTGTCATTTATTTTTAGGATCGAACCCTTCATTTTCAAAACTCTTTATAAAGAAGTGTCCTTTGCTTATCCCAGATAAGACAATAAGTATCCGGCCAATGCCCCATATATGACAATAAAGGCACTGTTGACTTTAGGATAGCCAATAGTTACCGCCGCGCAGCTTACGGCAATGAATAGCGTTCGCCAATCCAGTATTGAATCGCGGCCCATTTGCCAACAAATAGCAACGATAATAGCCACAGAAGCGACATTCACCGCATCTAGAAAAACAGAAATAGACGGAGAATTGCGCATTCTTTTAACCAACGGATTCAACAAGGCTACAAACAGGAAGGACGGAATGAAAATCGCTATTGTTGCCACAATCGCACCCAGTAAGCCATTGATTTGATATCCGATGAAAGTTACCGACGAAAAGACTGGGCCGGGTGTAAACTGACCGATAGCTATGGCATCCACCAAGGTAGCTCTGGACATTAGGCCAGTCGAAACCAATTCAGTATCCAAAAAGGCAAAAAGTACATAGCCGCTTCCATAAAGAATGGCGCCTATTTTTAAAAATATTAGAAATAGATTCCAGTTTGAGGCCGTTACCAAAGTTGTTTTTGTGATTTGTGATAAGGTCAGCGGGATAAGGCTGAATGTTTGACCGCTTTTAAATTTAGAATACAACAAAGCGAGCAAACCGGCACCAAGCAGAATATATATTTCGTCATACTTCAGCAACGAAAGGGCTAGAGCTGTGAGAGCAATGATGCCCAACGGTGTCGTCTTTATGGAGTTTTTGGCCAATGGATAAATCGCTGCGAGGATTATGGCGATAATCGCAGGTTTGATTCCGTACAAAAACACTTGCGCTTCGGGTTGTTGACCGTATTTTTTATAGAAGTAGGCCAAAACTCCTGTAATAAGTACTGCCGGCATGATAAAGCAAACTCCTGCCACGATTAATCCTTTCCAACCGCCTTTTTCGTGGCCAATATGAATGGCCATTTCTGTGCTGTTTGGTCCTGGGATTAAACTTGTGGCGCCAATGAGATCTAAAAAATGCTGTTCTGACAGCCATTTTTTTTTGCTCACCACTTCCTGTCTCATCATGGCGATATGGGCAGCCGGACCTCCAAAACCAATGATCCCCAGTTTTAAAAACAGTTTGGCAATTTCTTTTAAAGTAGCTTTATGCGGCATTAAGGCATGTTTTTTATAAGATGGCTAAAATAATTATAAATTAAATTCGTGAAGTTTTTTAATAGTTATTTTTTTGAATTTTATTTTTTGATATATTAACAGAAAATCGGCAGTGGTAAACATTCGTCCGCATGCCATCCAGACTTTGGTTTATTGATCAGAATGGGCCGTTTGAAAAAACAGAAAAAGGGATTGCAAATTAAAATTCGCAATCCCTTTTTTAATATGCCGCAATTGGACTTTACTCCAATTTCCCTTTAATCCAAGCATCAATTTTCTTTTCCAATAATGCTAATGGCATAACGCCTGATTCTAAAACTTTTTCGTGGAATTTTTTGATGTCAAATTTATCGCCCATTTTATCTTGTGCTCTTTTGCGCAATTCCATGATTTTCAATTGACCGATTTTATATGATAGGGCTTGCCCGGGGATAGCCATATAACGTTCTATTTCAGTGGTGATTCCGGCTTCGCTTTCAGCCTCATTTTCCATTGAAAACTTTATCGCCTGTTCTCTTGTCCAGCCTTTACTGTGCAATCCGGTATCGACCACTAAACGCACGGCCCTATGCATTTCGTTTCCTAACATACCGAAATATTGATAAGGATCTGTATATAAACCTAATTCTTTGCCTAAGCTTTCAGTATATAAAGCCCAGCCTTCGCCATAGGCACCAAACCAATTGAATTTTCTGAAATCCGGCAGAGAAGCATTTTCTTGTTGTAGCGAAATCTGGAAATGATGTCCCGGAATGGCTTCGTGTAAAAACAAATCTTCGTCACCATACATGTTGTATACTTTTACATCCGGAATAGGAACATAAAAAATACCGGGACGTGAGCCGTCTGCTGTCCCCTGCATGTATTCGGCACTTGCGGTTTTTTCCCTAAACGCTTCAGTTCTTCTAATCTCAAATTTTGTTTTAGGCTGTAATGAAAATAACTTATCAACGTTTGGTTTGATGATGCTATGAATTCTTTCAAAATTGGCGATCACTTCCTCCGGTTTTTTGAAAGGTTTTAATTCTCGCTTGTTTCTTACATAATCAAAAAATTCCATCAGAGTTCCTTCAAAACCCACTTGGGTTTTTACTTTTTCCATTTCAGAATTGATGCGCGCTACTTCCTCCAGACCTAGTTGGTGAATCTTTTCGGGAGTCATGTCGGTAGTTGTCCATTGTTTTGCGTAAACGGCATATAGTTCTTTTCCAAAAGGCAAACTTCCAATGCCGCTAGTGGATCTGGAAGCGGGAAGATATTCGTTTTTGAGGAAATCAGCCATTTTCTTAAATTGAGGAATCAATTTTTCATTGATTTCAGCAGTATATTTAGCGGTGAGATCTTTTTTTACTTCATCAGAAAATATGGCAGGCATTAATTTAATGGAAGAATAATATAGATTGTCTTCTATATTAACTGTCGGTATTTCTGCGAATTGAGGAATTACTTTTTCGGTCAACGCCTTTGGTAGCACAATTCCTTTTTCGATTCCCCTTTTCATATAAACCATAGCCGAATCAATCCAGACACTATATTTGTCGATCCTTTTCAAGAAATTGGAGTAATCTTTTTCGGTTTTAAAGGGCTGCGCGCTTGTCCCGCCTGCATATTGCCCCATCGTCAGATGAGTTCCCCAAAACTGATGAATGGGCATAAGATTAGTCGGTTGTTTCAGCAGTTCTTTTCCAACTTCAACTTCCCATTTTATGATTTCGTAACTGTTTTTTTCTTCCTCGGTAAGTTTCTTTAGATCTATTGAAGACAACTTAGTTTCGTATTTGTCAAAAAATGCAAGTTGCGCTTTTCTAAAACTATCAGTCATTTCAAACTGCAACTGGTCATTGTATTCGTTTTGGCCATTTTGTGTCGCAGTCAAGGGATCCAACGCGTTTTTATCGTCAAAGTAATTTTTTGTCAAAGCACTAAAATCCTCTTTTTTGTCTTTGGATTTGCAGTTTACCAATATTAGGGAAATAAGGAATGCAATGAAAACAAGGGTTGGTTTTTTCATATGTATTGGTTTTTAAATGGTTGCGTCTAATTTACTAAAAAAGAATGAATAATAGGCCAAGTGAATTTCTAGCTCGGCTTTCTCCGTTTCCAATCCTTGTCTGTCAAAAAAAAATCCCATTCGGTTTAAAGCGAATGGGATTTTGAGGTTCTGTTTTTTAAACCCTGTTAAAAACGGAATTGATAATACAAAAGTAATTCTACCCGTGATATACACGCGAAGCCACAATTTTGTCTTCCCTAATGTCCAAAACTTCAGCGATAAGCATCTCTTCTTCATTGTCTACCGTTCTTACATATTCCATGAAAACGCGGTCTCCGTTTGCGGTAAGCGAGGTCACTTTGTAGTTTAAACTTGGCAACCGCTCAAAGGCATCTTGCCACCATTCCCGCAACGCCTGTTTACCTGTTACGAAACCGTTCGTTTCGGGTTTGTGCATTTTTAATTTCGGGCTAAAATGTGCTGCATCGTCATCATACAGGGACAATAGCTTCTCTAATTCTTTGTTGTTGAAAGTCTCAAACCATTTGAAAGCGATCGATTGCAATTTTTCAGGAGTCATGTTGATTTTGGGGTTTTAATTAAAAAAATCCCATTTCGCTTAAGCGAAAGGGACTTTAATTTTATGATTTCAATGAATGTTAAACGTTCTTCAAATTGATAATCTCTTGGTCAGTAAGCATTCTCCAGTTTCCACGAGGCAAATTCTTTTTGGTCAAACCTGCAAAAGCAACCCTGTCTATTCTCAACACATCATAGCTAAAGTGCTCAAAAATAGAACGAACTACTTTCACGTTTGAAGATCTCAACTTCAAACCGATTTCACTTTTCGCTTCTCCTTCAATATAACTTACGTCTTCAACAAAAACGCGGTGTCCGTCAAGTGTAAGGCCTTTGTTTATTTTTTCCAAATCTTCAAATTTCAGGTTTTTGTCCAATGAAACTTGGTAAATTTTAGATGATTTTTGGCTCGGTAAAGTAAACTTACGGATCATGTCAGTGTCGTTGGTAAACAATAACAGACCTGTAGTATTTTTATCCATTCTGCCTATAGCTCCAATTTTTGCGGTGGTTGATCCGCGAACCAATTCCATTACGTTGCGGTATTCCTGACCTTCGTCAAGTGCCGTCGTAAAGTTTTTAGGCTTGTTCAATAAGATGTATACTTTTTTCTCTGGAGTCAAAACAGACCCGTCAAAATTCACCACATCCCCTGGTTTAACCATGTATCCCATTTCAACAACTGGAATCCCATTTACTTTTACGTTCCCTGATGTGATGTAAATATCCGCGTCACGTCTTGAGCAAGCACCAGAATTGGCGATATATTTGTTAAGACGAATTTCATCTTTTACTTTTGGTCTTTTTGGTGCCTGATTCGGTTTTTTCTCCACTTTATCAGCAACAACCTCTGCAGCTTTCGTATTTATTTTTGCTTTTTTTGGCCCTTGTGCCCTTTTTTGCATCGCAGGTTTTGGCTTATTCGAGCTAGGTCTAGAACTTGTTGGTCTAGCACCGCTTTTTTTATTATTGCCTTCCTTATTATTCATAATATTCCATAATTTGTGCAAAGATAGTATTTATATAATTGCTAATCGATAAATGGGAATTATAAAAAGCTAACTATCTAATTAATAAGGACGTCGATCGGGTGGGATGACATTTTTCAGGAGCTATTTCCCGCTATCCGCTGTATCTTATTTAAGGCTCATAAAAATCGCCTCAAATAAGGATGCCGCTGCTATCGGGGCTAAATTTAGTTGCACACGAAGGGGTTTCTGGGATTACGGTTTGTTTTTAAATCCGTAATTGTGGCAATTAAAAATCTGCTCTAAATCAGCATAAGCATTTTTTTTCCTTTCCATAGTACGGAAGGATCGATGAGCACGATACAAAAAACGCCGAAAACAATTAGGAATTTTAGTACGTTGTGAAGCAACAGATACTGCTCTTTCTTTTCGGATTTCCATAGATAGAGCAAAAAGAAAATCAAGACGATCATACAAACATAAAAATAAATGTCCATGTAGCCCACGTCATAGATATCGATCAAAACATAAACAGGAAATACCGTCAAAATCGTTAGGGCCGTGATAATTTTTTTGGATACGGCTTCCCCATATCGAACGGGAATGGTTTTGTAATCGTTGGCCAAATCACCTTTTATGTTTTCTAAATCTTTGATCATTTCCCTCACAAACAGCAAGAGCATAAGAAAACTGGCGTGTGCAAAAATCACGGCAAAGTGGCTTTTGTAATTCTCTATTTCTTCAAAAGACAGAATGTTATAGTAGTGCAGTAGTATGGCAAAAAAGGGAATTACGGCCATAAGTGTAGCCGTTAGATTTCCCACTATAGGGTATTTTTTTATTTTATGGGAATAAAGCCAAATCAGGAATATGTAACTCGAAAAGAACAAAAATGCCCGCCAGGAGACAAACATAGCAATTAGAGCAACTATAAAATTTAATGTGAAATACACCGTCAATTTCGTTTTCTGGCTAACCAAACGGTCCAGCATGGATTTGTTGGGACGGTTAATCAAGTCCTTTTGGCTGTCGTAAAAATTGTTGATGATATAACCCGAGGCAATCGCTAAAGAGGAAGCGAAAACTAGCAAAAACAAGTCAAAATCCAGTAGGATATTCAGTGCTCCTTTCTCGGGGGCCAAAATAAAAATGGCCGACAGGTATTGCGCCAGAATAATGATGGGAATGTTATAGCCTCTTACTACAGAGAACAAACTGACAATTTTCATTATTAATAGTTTGTTTTTCCTGCTTAACATTTTTAAAGTTTAAAGTGTAAGGTTTAAAATTGTTTCGAAAGATTAAACTACGAATGAAATTGGTGTTTTTTTTAGAATTGGTATACTACTTCTAATTTATAGTCCTTCAACGATAATTTGGCGCGCTCCAGGTCTTCGGTGAAACCTAAAATATAGCCACCGCCACCAGAACCGCAAAGTTTCAAATAGTAGTCGTTAGTGTCAATTCCTTTTTGCCAAATGGCATGAAATTGCTCAGGAATCATGGGTTTGAAGTTATTCAAAACCACTTTTGATAATTTTTTGGTATTCATGAATAAAGACTTCATGTCCCCACCAAGGAAATTCTCGACACAAGCATCGGTGTATTTTACAAACTGGTTTTTCAGCATGGTGCGGAACCCCTTGTCTTTTAGGTTTTCCATAAATATGCTAACCATTGGTGCCGTTTCTCCCACGATTCCTGAATCCAACAAAAACACAGCGCCCTTGCCGTCCAAAATTTGGTTCGGAATGCCAGTTGCCTCAATATTGTCTTTGGAATTGATTAAAATAGGTATGCTCAAATAGCTGTTTAAAGGGTCAAGACCAGAACTTTTCCCGTGAAAAAAGCTCTCCATTTGAGAAAATATGTTTTTTAATTGTAATAGTTTTTCGCGAGTCAGATTCTCAAGAACCGTTATTTTGTCTTGGGCGTATTTATCATAAATAGCGGCAACTAAGGCACCGCTGCTCCCTACGCCATAACCTTGTGGAATACTGGAATCAAAATACATCCCAGTTTCAATGTCGCTTTTCAAAGTTTCTATGTCAAAAGTGACCAAATCAGATTGCTCGGATTGTAAAGTTTCCAGATGGTCTGCAAAACGTTTCAAACTTGCATTTGATGCGGTAGCTTCTGGAGAAGGGTTTTCATTTCTTTTCAACGCACCATTATAAAAATTATAAGGAATCGATAAACCCTTAGAGTCACGGATGATTCCGTATTCCCCGAAGAGTAATATTTTTGAATAAAATAACGGTCCTTTCATATTTAATAGATCTAGGTTAACGCTTGAAGTAGAATTGGTTCGTAAATATAATACTAATTAATCTGTTAAAGAAGCATCATTTCCAATTTCGTCACAAATGTACTGCCCATTTTGGCAAAAGCCAACTAATTCGTCCTTAATAAAATGTAAAACGGCAGCGCTAACGTTTTCGGGATACAAAACATGAACATTGGCTCCCGCATCGAGCGTAAAACAAACGGGGATTTTGGTTTCATTTCGAAATTTCCAGATCGCGTTTATAATTTGTAATGTGTTTGGTTTCATCAAAATGAAATAAGGCATCGATGTCATCATCATTGCATGCAAAGTCAAGGCTTCGCTTTCGACCACTTTAATGAATTCCTGCAAATCGCCGCTTTCAAAAATGGCAATCAGTTTGTCCAAGTTTTCGTGTGCTTGCGCAAAACGGCTGCTGGCATAGGGGTGATTGTGCATCAAATCATGGCCAACGGTACTTGAAACCTGTTTTTCGCCTTTGTCAACAAGCAAAATAGTGTCCTGGTAATTTTTGAAATTATCATGTATGGCATTCGGGAATTCCACCCCAAATAAATCAGAACTGCCTTCGATGTTTTTTTGGCTTCCCCAAACGACAACACTTCCTTTTACACTTCGGCAAGCACTGCCCGAACCCAAACGGGCCAGAAAAGAAGCCTTTTGAAAAAAGTATTCTTCGGTCATTGACGGGTTTAATGCTTTTTCCAGACTCATGAAGTTCATCGCCAAAGCGGCCATCCCCGATGCCGAAGAGGCGATTCCAGAGCTGTGCGGAAAAGTGTTTTCGGTATCTATGGTAAAATGATAGTCTCTCAAAAAAGGCAAATAGACTTCGACGTGTTCCAGGAATTTCTGGATTTTAGGTTTGAAATCTTCTTTAGGCTTCCCTTCGAAAAGCAAATCAAAGGAAAAAGCATCTCGCTTTTCCTTTTTGGCGAAAGCCAATTTGGTTATCGTTTTGCAATTGTTCAGGGTAAAACTAACCGATGGATTGGCGGGAATCTGGTTTTCCTTTTTTCCCCAATATTTGACGAGTGCAATATTGCTGGGTGCGCTCCATTGGAAATTTCCGCCTTCAATTGATTGAGAATATTGGGTTGGAATAAAATCGTTTGCTGAAAACATGTATTATAGAATTTTGACAAAGATACTTTTTTTGCTTTATAGGTTGATTTGTTTATTTGTTGAATCGGTGTAAAGTTTTTGTTTATTTTTGGGAAAAATTGAAAATCGCCAAAATGAATAGAATTACCAAAATCCTTACCGTTGTTGTAACCTGCCTTGTCATCGGTTATTTTTCTGGAATCGTTACCCGTTCTGCAATTATCACTTGGTATCCCACTTTGGTAAAACCGAGTTTCAATCCGCCTAATTGGATTTTTGCGCCAGTATGGAGTATGCTATATATCATGATGGGGATTGCGGCAGGATTGGTTTGGGACCGTATGGAATCGAATACAGAAGTTGTCAAAAAAGCCTTGCTGATTTTTGCCTTGCAATTGGCCCTGAATGCTTTGTGGTCTTATTTGTTCTTCGGATTAAAGAACCCTATGTTGGCCTTAGTAGAAATTGTAATCCTCTGGCTTATGATTTATGAAACCTATATTCAATTTGGAAAAATCAACAAAATTGCGGGCTATTTGTTTATACCATATTTGCTGTGGGTAAGTTTTGCGATGGTTTTGAACGCGAGTATCTGGTGGCTTAATAAATAAGCCCCCTAATTCCTGAAGGGGGAATTGTGCAGATTCAAGTTGTTACTTGAATTGGGAGTATTCCGGTTCATCTTCTCCTTTGTTTAGCCAGAGAATTATTAATCGAAGTCGGTATTATAAGTTCTTTTTGAATTCAGCATTTTTAACGAACAAAAAATCCATCAAAGCCATGTCATTATTGCTTTCCGCAACTGTTTTTGATTTGGGGTCTGCATCGCAAAATTCAAGGAATAGTGCTATTTGCTCAGGTTTCAATTTTAAACTTTCTATGTAAAATTTTTGGTCGTATGTAGTTTTAACCAATGCCATAAATTCAATCTTCGGAACTGATTTTTCAGCGGGTTCTTTTTCCTTTCGGAATAAGTCCGCAATCATGCCACCTATTCGCATGAAATTCATCCCGTTTTCAATTGTGCCCATATTAACACCAATAACTTTTGGAGTGGTTGCATTCTTTTCTATTGCATATTGGTCGATCTTTTTTTGTTCCCATTTATCATCTTTACTTAGTTTAATAGATGGCATATTTGTAATAACTACTTCGTTTAATTCTTCTGCTTTTAGAATTAATTCAACGACTAATTCGTCTTTGGTGAATAGTTTAGGGTTAATTGTGATTTTTTTTACTTGATGTTCTTTAGATACAAATACTAGTACATCATTCGTTTTTGCATTAATTGAAAATTCTCCATTTGCATCAGAGACTGTAAGTGTTTTTGTACTAGCATTAATGACTTCGACTTTAGGTATTGCATAATTATTAAATACGACTTTACCTTTAATTGTTTGTGAGAAGCTAAATTGAGAAATGAAAAAGAATAGGGCGGTGAGTAATTTTACTTTCATCTATTTTTGTTAAGTTGAAAGTAAAGTTATCAGAATTGTCTTAACGAAAACTTAGAAAAGACGTAAAATCTTGTTAATAAAACTGAAAAAGGTGTTTAGCTAAATATTATTCGCCAATATAAACCCGCTCGTCCAGGCATTCTGAAAATTAAATCCACCGGTAATTGCGTCAATATTCACGATTTCTCCAGCAAAATAAAGATTTTCATGAAGTTTACTTTGCATAGTTTTGAAGTTGATTTCCTTCAGGTCAATTCCGCCCGCGGTTACGAATTCCTCCTTAAAGGTGCTTTTTCCGTTGACTTGGAATGTACCGTTCGTCAATTGGTTGGATAGGTTTTGCAGTTGCGCTTTGGACAAATCGGCCCATTTGGTTTCGGTTTCGATTCCTGAGGCCAACACCAGGCTTTCCCACAAACGATTCGGGAAATCGAAAGGCGATTTCTTCGAGACCGCTTTTTTGGCGTGTTCTTGTTTTAGTTCCTTTAATTTTTTCTCGGCATCAGTAGCGTCAACATCATTCAGCCAATTCACGAAAATGGTGAACTGATAGTTTTTGTCATGCAATATTCTGGCGCCCCAAGCTGATAGTTTCAAAACGGCTGGGCCGCTCATTCCCCAATGCGTGATCAATAAAGGGCCCGTAGATTCAAGTTTGGTGTCTTTTACTTTTACCGTTACTTGCGCAGCGACACCCGGTAATTCTTTTATTCGGGAATCTTTGATATTAAAAGTGAATAGGGAAGGGACAGGGCTTACAATGGCGTGACCGTAGCTTTGCAGCATTTCCCATATTTTGGGGTTGCTTCCTGTCGCTAGGATTAATTTTTCAGCAATGTAGTTCTCGTTTTGTGTTTCTATTTTCCAGTTATTCTCTTTTTTAAAGATGGATTGTACACTTTGTCCCGTCAAGACTTTAATTCCAAGTTTTTGAGTTGCTTGTAAAAAGCAGTCGATTATGGATTGCGACGAGTTCGAAACCGGAAACATTCTCCCGTCATCTTCGATTTTCAATTCCACGCCGTGTTTTTCAAACCATTCGATGGTGTCGCCAGAGCAAAACTGATGAAAAGGTCCACGCAATTCTTTCTCGCCGCGAGGATAATATTTAACCAATTCATTAGGCTCAAAACAAGCGTGCGTAACATTGCATCTTCCGCCGCCAGAAATGCGGACTTTTTGCAGTACTTCGGCGCCACGTTCTAATATGGCTACTTTTAGTTTTGGGTTTTTCTCTACGATGTTAATGGCTGTAAAAAACCCTGCTGCACCGCCACCTACTATTATTATATCAAAATCTTGATTCATATTTCTATTGTTTTGCTATTCGCAAAATTTATAATCTGTCCGGGAAATCAGAGATGATCCCGTTTACGTTATACGTTTTTATTTTTTTTATGTCTTCAATTTCATTCACTGTCCAAGGAAACACTTGAAATCCTTGTTCCTGCATTCTGGCCGTATTCTCTTCGGTGACTAAATGGAAATAAGGATGGATGGACTTGGCCTTTACAAATTTGGCGAAAGCGAAAGCCAAATCTAAATTCGTTTCCGTCAGAACGCCAATCGGTATTTTTGAGTTTGAAAAAGTGACTTGCCGCAATGCATTCCAATCGAAACTGGAGACCAAAAACTGGTTGTAATTCCATTTTTTTTCTGAAACGTACTGTTCAATTAAATCCACCACCTTATCGGCGGTCTCATAGCTTTTCAGTTCGATATTGATGTCGCACTTTTGGTCAACGAGGTTCAAGACTTCTGATAGAGTTGGAATGTGATGTTCTTTTTCAATTCGGAAACGCTTCAATTGAGGTAAAGAGTAGTGGTTTACAAAACCTTTGCCATCGGTAGTTCTGTCGATAGTCTCGTCATGAATTACCATTATTTCATTGTCTGAGCTCAGGTGTACATCAAGTTCAATTCGATCCACATGCAGGTCAATCGCTTTTTGAAAACCAACTAAAGTATTTTCTGGTTTATGTCCCCTGGCTCCACGATGGCCTATTTTTAGCATGGTATGTTTTTTACAAAGGTAGCTAAAATAAAAAAGCACAAACCGAATTCGATTTGTGCTTTTTGTACTTTGATTTATGGGCTGACTATTTGATATAAACCTAATTTATTTCAGCTCTTCATTAGGAGTAATATCATTTTTAGTAGTTGATTTAACTTCTTCTGCTTTATCATCCCCTTTTAAATATGTTGGCAAGTTTAATCCAGCCATATTAAACAGGTCATTCAAAGGCGGAACGGTTTTCATCATACCGGAAACGAAGTTAGCGGTAGAACCGGCTCCGTTATCGCCGTTGTTTCCGGAGTCCCAAACGGTAATTTTATCTATTTTGATATTTTTAACCGCTTCTACTTGTGTCCTAACTAATTCCGGTAATTTTTCAATTAATAATAATTGGAATGCTTTTGTAGGATCACCGCCGGCAGCACTTACGACTTCGCGATAACCTTCCGCTTGTTTGGTCAAGATTTCATATAAACCTTTCGCTTCAGCTTCCATTTTTGCAAAGATTGCGTCGGCCTCACCTTTTGCTAATTCCCTAGTTTTTTCCGCTTCAGCTTGTGCGTCAATAATGGCTTTTTGTTTTGCAATTTCGGCAGGAATAACCACATTGGCATTTTGGGTAGAACGTTCTCTATCAGCACGTGCGTCCTCTGCTTTTTGTTCCGCAACATAGGATTCTTCCAATGCTTTTGCGCTTTGTACTTTTTCAGATGCTAATGCAGTACGCAATGCTTCTGCTTCGCGTTCACGACGAGTTGCTTCAGATTGTGCGATGGCAATTCTCGCTTCATTTTCCCCTTTTATAGCAATCGCATTTGCTTCGGATGTTTTTACACGAGTATCCCTTAGTGCTTCAGCTTTACCAATACTTTCGTCTTTAAATGCAGCTGCAATACTTACTTCTCTATCTTTATTGGTAATTGCAATTTTTACATCGCGATCTCTATGGGTCTCGGCAATTTGAACGTCTTTTTCACGATCAGCCATTGCTTTCCCTGTTTCACCGATTTTTTCTTGCTCGGCAACCGAAATTTTAGCTTCGTTTATTGCTTTTGCAGCAGCTTCTTTTCCTAAAGCTTCAATGTATCCGGATTCGTCTTTGATATCCGTAACGTTAACGTTAATTAATTTTAATCCAATTTTCTTTAATTCAGAATCAACATTTTTCGAAATATTCTCTAGGAATTTATCCCTGTCAGAGTTGATTTCTTCAATTGTCATTGTTGCAATAACCAAGCGCAACTGACCAAAAAGAATATCCTTTGCTAATTCTTGAATTTGTTCTGGATGTAGGCCTAATAAACGTTCTGCAGCGGTATTCATACTTTCTGATTCAGTAGAAATAGCGATGGTAAAACGACAAGGAACATCAACACGAATATTTTGACGTGACAGTGCATTCGTTAAATTGGCGTCAATGGAAAGAGGTTTTAAATCTAAATATTGAAAATCTTGAACAACTGGCCAAATAAAAGCACCGCCGCCATGAACACATTTCGCAGACGTTCCGCCTGTACGACCATAAATAACAAGGATTTTATCTGAAGGACATCTTTTGTAACGAGAAATAAGTGTTAAGAAGGTTACAAAAACAACAAATACGGCAACAACAATAATAATAATTTCAGTCATGGTTTAGTTTAATTTAATTTTTTTCTACAATTAATAAGTTACTTTCTACGGCAACTACTTTCACTGTAGTATTTGATGGGATTTTTTCAGTTGAACGCGTCATAGCGTCTAATTCATGGATTGACCCATTTACGCTAATTAGTACTTTCCCTTTTCCTGATTTTGCTTCAGGAATAGTTAAGTATACTTGGGCAGTTTGATTGAGTGCGCTTTCAATCTTGAAGCTATTATTCTCAGATAGTTTTAAAATTTGTTTAATCAAGAAAAAGAAAATGGCAACAAATAGTAGTCCAACTATCACGGAAATAATAATCAATACGGTTTTGTTTTCTATGGAGTTGTAAAATGAAATTCCAGTCCAACTGAATCCTAATAAAAAGTTGATTAAGTTACGTAAAGTGAATATTTCAAAGGGTAAGTCAACATCTCCGGTGTCAGAATCCATATCTGTTTCGCCATCACTTAAGCCGAGAAATGTCATTATGGTTTGGAGTCCAAAAAATAAGCTTACAGGCAACGCAATGTACCAGAAAGCCTTGAGCAAGGGGTCGTAGTTTTCTAAAAAGTTCATAGTTAAGGTTTGGTTGTAGTAATTAGACTATAAGTTATGCTAAATGTTACAAGCAGATCGAAATTAAAATACGGATAATAATAAGATTTTAATTACGTTGAAGGAACGTTTTGGTTGTTGCATTTCTTTAGAACTTCAATAAATAAAACCCCAAATTCGCAAATTACATTAATTAACTTGCGAATTTGAGGTTTCAATTTTGCCCTAGATAGATTTTCTATAGGCAAATTATATGCTTAACCTAAAATGAATTTATTGTTCCAATAAAACTATATCAAAAGCCGTGTCAATGCTTATTTTTCCGTTCGAAACTGTGGTTTCTTTTCCTGAATAGGCATCTTTTAATTTTGTGCCGTTAGCAAACACTGCTCCTACTGAAAGCTCTTTTTTGCCAATGGGTAAATCCAGTCCTATCACGACTTGGTCCGTGGAAGTCCCTTTAGAAAAAGTTCTCGAAAAAGTATAGGGTTGTGCTGCAATTTTGTGGTGAATTCCCGCTCCGATGGAAGGGTGATTTTTCCTGAATTGTCCCAGTTTTTGCCAATGTAAAAGTGCTGATTGTGTTTCAGGATTTGACCGAATGTCTTCCCAATTCATAAAAGAACGTAAAGTTGCATCGCCTTCTGTTCCTTCGACAACTAAAGAACGTGCCGATTCATCCCCGTAATATACTTGGGCTGCTCCCGGGGAAAGTAGTAATTTTGTCGCCGTTTCTTTGTTTTTGGTTCTTGCCGCGTCAAAAGGGCCACCGTCGTCATGAGAAGACAAATAGTTCAGGCCCCCCGATCCTTTTAACTCGCCGTTCAAAATGCTTGAATATTTGGAGAATATAAATTCATAGTCTTTTTGCGCATCCCATTTGAATTCGAAATTGATCATGTTGTTAAAACCATTTTCATAATAGTTCACCTTCTTGTCACCGAAATCAAAATATTTTCCCGCACTGATGTTGTAATTGTAGACTTCGGCAATGGTATAAAAGGGGCTGTTGTCCAATATCTGGCTTGGATTGTTTTTTTTCCAACTGGCAAAAGCGTAATCGCATTGGGTCTTGAAATCGGCCCAAACCGTGGCCTCTGTGTGTTTTACGGTATCTGCCCTATAGCCATCGATTCCGAACTCCGTGATGTAATCCGTCAACCATTTAATGATGTAATTTTTCGGTGTTCTGGCATATCCAGTTCTCGCAAAAAAAGCGTCTAGCGAAGCCACTTCTTTTTCGTATCTGCCTTCTGCTTTCCATTTTTCGATTAAAAAAGTGGGAAGCGCCACTTCCTGTGTGCTTTCGGTTTTTACATCCGGTAGGTTTTTGACCAAGGTGCAGGCCGTTGTGGACTCAAAAGTTTTATAGTCACATTGCGGGCCCGTTCTTACCCAGTCCGAAGGCCAAACGGTATCCACATTTGTCACCGGTCCCGTATGGTTGATCACGCCATCAAGAATGATGCGAATGCCATGCGCATGCGCTTTTTTAACCAATGCGGCCAAATCTTCTTTTGTTCCAAAATTAGGGTCCAGACTGGTCCAGTCTCTGGCCCAGTAGCCATGAAAACCGTAGCTTAAGCCAGTTCCCTCATCAACCGCATCATGTATTTGTTCCACTATTGGAGTGAACCAAATGGCATTTATCCCCAGTTTGTCAAAATATCCTTCATCAATTTTTTTAGAAATGCCTTTGATATCACCGCCTTCAAAACCGCGAAGTTTTCCGGCCTTTTTGATTCGGTTAAAGTTCAAGTCATTAGATGGATCACCATTATTGAAACGGTCTGTCATCAGGAAATAAACACTTGCGGCTTCCCAAACGAAAGGGGTTTTTGTCGCTATTTTGTTTTCTGAAAGATTTTTTGTGTTGGAGCAACTTATACAAAAAGCCATTGCTGACAGTAGAAGTAGGATTGGTTGTTTTTTCATGGTTAATTTGAATTAGTAAGGAAAGTCAAGTTTGTCGTTCCAAATTTTAAAGGATAATTATTTTTCCAGTTCTAAGATCAAAACCGTTTTCCCATCCAAATATATTTCATTTGTCAGGTCGTACGAATTTCCGGCTAGGACATCTTTTCCCATTTTAGACGCTTTGATGTTTTCTTGAAAACGGGCTGTTTTGAAAGTTTGGGAGGTCGTGCTATTATTGATAACAACCATTACCGTTTTTTTATCGGTATATCTAAAATAAACATATACATTGTTTTCAGGTATATAATGGGTCATTTTTCCGAAATGGACCGCTTCATTTGTTTTTCTCCAATTGAATAATTTGGAAGTGAAATCAAAATATTCGTTTTGTCCCGGAGTTCGGCCTTCTTTTATGAATGCATTGTTTTGATCGCCATACCAGCCTCCAGGGAAATCTTGGCGAATATCGGCGTCGCCTTTGTTTTTATCTCCGCTCATCCCAATTTCACTTCCGTAATACAATTGAGGAATCCCTCTCACGGTGGCAATCAAAGCCATGGCCATTTGATATTTTTTGAAATCGTTATGATAGACTTCATTGATGCGATTGGTGTCATGATTTTCGGCGAAAACCAAGATGTTATTTGGATTGGGGTACAAAAAGTCATTGGAGAAATTATCGTAAATTTTCACCATTCCCTTGTCCCAATTCCCTTCATCCTCATTGAAAACAGTTCCTAATGCATCATGCAAAGTAAAGTCCATTACCGTTGGGAGATTCGAATTGTAATTTTGTATCGCACCCACTTTACTGTCTTTTTGCCAAAAGGCCATTTGCGCTTGATTATGCATCCAGATTTCCCCTGCAATGTTGAAATTTGGGTATTCATCCGTAATGGACTTCGTCCATGATGCTATTCCTTTTGGATCGGAATAATTGTAAGTATCTACTCTAAAACCGTCCAAATCGGCATATTCAATCCACCAAATGGCATTTTGTTTCAGATAATTTAATACTAAAGGATTGGACTGGTTCAAGTCTGGCATAGTGGGAACGAACCATCCGTCCAAACAGATTTTCTTGTCAATTTCGGAAGCGTTAATGTCGCTTATTGTTGATCGTTTGTGGTTGGTTTGGGTGTAATTTTCGAATTGGTGGATCCAGTCATGAGTGGGCAAATCTTTCATCATCCAATGTTCGATTCCCCAATGGTTAGTAACATAGTCCATCACCAATTTCATGTCTTTTTTGTGCATTTCAGAGGCTAACCTAACATAATCTTCATTGGTTCCATAACGTGGATCTATTTTGTAAACGTCTGATTGGGCATAGGTATGGTATGAAAAAGCCTTGTCATTGTCCTCGCATAGGGGGGTGCTCCAAATGGCAGTTGCTCCCAACGAAGAAATGTAGTCTAGGTTTTTTATAATCCCTTCGATATCGCCGCCATGTCTTCCTCCGGGTAAACCTCTGTCGAATTTTTCTGCGGTGGCTTCATTGCTGTCATTCTTTGCATTTCCGTTAGCGAAACGATCAGGCATAATGAGATACAGCATATCCGACGCATCGAAGCTTTTGCGTTCTGCTGATTTTTCTCGCCTTTGTTTTAAAGTGTATTTCTGTGTAAAAGTGACTTTGTCATTTTTTTTAAACAAAAAATCAATAGTCGTGGACGAAACGTTCTTGGTGTCGATGGTAACAAAAAGATAGTTTGGGTTTTCTGTTTTTTTGATATTCGTTATCGCTATTGAATTTGTCGTAGCAACTTGATATTGCGCAATGTCTTTACCATAGAACATGATTTCCACTTCCGGATTGTGCATTCCTGCAAACCAAAATGGCGGTTCAATTCTGTCAATTTGGGCGTTCATGGTTAGAGACATAAATAAAAACAATAAAGTTATTCTTTTTAGAAAAGGAATATTTCTTAATGGCACTGAGTCAAATTTATTCATAATTTAGCACATTTTGATTAACATTAATTTATTTTAATTACCGGTGTATCTAATTAAACAATCCCAATATAAAATCGGGATTGTTTTTGGCTGTAATGGCCTTCTAAGAGAAAGAATTGTCTACAAGTTCTTTACAATTAACTATTTTAGGGTAACCGTGTTATTTGGCGAAACTACAACCGAATTGTCATTTATTACAAGTGTCAAATCCTGAGTTCCGTCTACTGAAAAAGTAGTTTCATAATGATTGATGTCCACTTTTAAAACCTGACCTCTAAAATTAATTTTAAAGGAATACCCTGTCCACTCTTTTGGTATTTTTGGAGAAAAGTGTAAGCGGTCATTTTTCACGCGCATTCCACCAAATCCTTCAACAATACTCATCCAAGTACCGGCCATGGAAGTGATATGACAACCTTCTTCGACCTCTTTATTGTAGTCATCCAAATCCAGACGGGATGTTCTCAAATAAAAGGTATAAGCCATGTCCATTTTGTCAAGCGAAGCCGCTTGAATGGAATGTACGCAAGGGGAAAGAGAACTTTCGTGAACGGTAAACGATTCGTAGAATTCAAAATTGCGTTTCAATTCTTCTTGTGAGAAATGCTCTTCAAAGAAATAGAAACACTGCAGTACATCAGCCTGTTTGATATAAGGAGAACGCAATACTCTGTCCCAAGACCATTTTTGATTAATTGGTCTTTGTGCAGGGTCTAGGTCTTTTACAGGAACTAAATTTTTGTCCAAAAAGCCGTCTTGCTGCAAATAAATCCCCAGCTCTTCTGAAACCGGGAAGTACATGTTGTCTGCAACTTTTTTCCATTCTTGCAATTCAGCTTCCGCCAGTTTTACCTTTTCGATAATGCGTTTATGGTCTGATGGGTATTCTAAAGACACTTTCTGAATTTGCTCATAGGTGTAATCGATACACCATTTTGCAATGTAATTGGTGTAGAAATTATTGTTGATATTGTTTTCATATTCATTGGGTCCTGTAACTCCAAGAATAACGTATTGGTTCTTGTCTTTGGAGAAGTTGGCTCTTTGGTGCCAAAAACGGGCAATCGCAATCAAAACTTCCAATCCTTTTTCGGGAATGTAAGAGTAGTCGCCGGTAAAGCGGTGATAATTGAATATTGCAAAAGCAATAGCGCCATTTCTGTGAATTTCTTCATGAGTAATTTCCCATTCATTATGGCATTCCTCACCATTCATCGTAACCATTGGGTAGAGGGCCGCTCCATTCTTGAATCCAAGATTTTTCTCGGCATTTTCGATGGCTTTGTCCAATTGATTGTAGCGATACGTCAATAAGTTTCGTGCCACTTTTTGGTCTTTGGTGGCCATGTAAAACGGGATGCAATAGGCTTCGGTATCCCAATAAGTGGAACCTCCATATTTTTCGCCGGTAAAACCTTTTGGCCCAATATTCAATCGGCTGTCCTTTCCTAAGTAAGTCTGGTTTAACTGAAAAATGTTGAAACGGATTCCTTGCTGTGCTTTTACATCACCATCGATTGTTATGTCTGACATTTCCCAAATTTTTGCCCAAGCATCAATTTGATCTTGCAATAATTGATCGTATCCTTTTGTTAAAGCTGACTGGATTACCTTCTCGGCAGCTGCAAGTGTATTGTTGTGGTTTAAAGAAACGGTGTAACCACCTATTTTTTGAATGGATGATTTTTGCCCTTGGGCTACAATCACATCATAGCTGCTTTGAATCTTATCAGTGGTTGTGTCAAAGTTAGCTGGAGAAAGATTTAAATTGCGGCCATTTTCTAAAATGCTGTTTTGCATGAAAGTAGTGACCTTAAAATGAGTCTTAAAAGTTTGCGCCGTAACAAAGGCTTCATTGCCGCTATGTTTTACTTCAAGCGGTTCCCAGAATTTTTCATCCCAGTTGGCATCCTCATTCGTAACTCCCGCGTCAATATAAGGTTTGTATACTATTTTGGCATCCTTGTTTAAAGGAGTGATCTCATAGTTAATGATTCCAACTTCATCCAAGGTTATCGAAAGGAAACGGATAACATTAACCGCGATTTCTGTTCCATTTTTTAGTTTCGCTTTAAAAGAACGGCTGTACCAGCCTTCTTTCATGTTCAATTCACGACGGAAGTCTGTCACTTCAGCACAAGAATTCAGGTCAAAATTCTCCCCGTTAATTTCAATGTCAATCCCAATCCAGTTTGGTGCATTTAAAACTTTTGCGAAATATTCAGGGTATCCATTTTTCCACCAACCCACTTTAGTTTTGTCCGGGTAATAGATTCCTGCAATATAACTTCCTTGAAAAGTTTTTCCGGTGTAGTTTTCTTCAAAGTTCGCACGCTGTCCCATAGCGCCGTTTCCGATGCTAAATAGACTTTCGGAGGACTTTACGCTCTCTGCATCAAATCCCTCTTCAATGATGGACCAATTGTCTGGTTTTATATAATCTTGGTTCATTCTTTTCTTTTGTTTAAAGTTTAAAAAGCCTAAGGTTCGGAGGTTTGAAGATGTTAAACCTCTTGATTCTTGTTTCTTTTTATTCTGCCTTTTTATTTATTAATCCTTCAATGAAACTCAGGTCGATGTGGGTGAAATCTTCAAAAATATATTTTGCTTCATGAAGTGTTTTTTCTTCGCCAATTCCGATGCTTGTCATATTTCCGATATTGGCCGCTTGCACTCCCGCAACAGAATCTTCAAAAACGATGGCGTCTTCCGGTTTTGCTCCTAATAGTTTAGCGGCAATCAAGAAAACCTCAGGATCCGGTTTTGCATTGGTTACGTCGTTTCCATCAACGATAACATCGAAATAATAGATGATACCGGTTTTCTCCAAGATGGGTCTTGCATTTTTACTTGCCGACCCCAAAGCGATAGCTTGGTTTTTTTCTTTCAGGTATTTCAAGACCGGTATAACTCCAGGTAAAATTTCGCTTTGATCCATGTCCACTAAATAGGATAGGTATTCCTCATTTTTTTGAATCAGCCATTTGTTTTTGTCTTCCTGCGAAGCTTCTACGTTTCCTAATTCTAAAATGATGTCAAGGGAACGCACGCGGCTTACCCCTTTTAGAAGTTCATTGTGTTCCAGCGTGAAATTTATGTTTAGCTCTTTTGCTATTTTTTGCCAGGCTAAATAATGGTATCTGGCAGTATCTACTATTACTCCGTCGAGGTCGAAGATGAATGCTTTTTTAGTCATTTATTATAATTTTTGATTCGTCATTAATGGTAAGCGCAATAATTCCGGCTAGAATCATTGATGCGCCACCAATCAAAAGTGCATATATAGGTTCATTGTCAAAAAATTTAGAAACTAAAAATCCTAAAATCGATGCGGCTACCAGTTGTGGAATTACTATAAAGAAGTTGAAAACTCCCATATAATATCCCATTTTGTCAGACGGCAGTGAGCCGGACAGCATGGCATAAGGAATTGATAAAATACTTGCCCAGGCGATTCCAACACCAATCATAGGAAGCCATTCCATGGTGAATACCGTTGGTTCGCTTATGAAATAAACGGATATAAGGCCAAGTCCTCCACAAACTAGCGCGGCAAAATGGGTGAATTTTCGGCTGGTATATTTTGCTAATAGCGGCAGTAAAAAAGAGGCGATCGCTGCAATCAGATTGTAATTGGCAAACATTTCACCTACTTGATTTGCACCGGTATTATAAGCCTCAGATGTGGTGTCTGTCGTACCGTAAATATGTTGGGTAACAGCAAGAGTGGTGTAAATCCACATCGAAAAAAGCGCGAACCAAGAAAAGAACTGTACCCAAGCCAATTGTTTCATGATTTTTGGCATAAACTGAAAATCATTCATAATAGTTACGAATCCATTTTCGGTATTGTTTGCTTTCTGCATTAATCCGGAAATCAGCATTGCCAATCCGCCCAAACCGATAAGTCCGAGAGACAAGACGTATAAATCTTTCTTTAAATCAAAATGATAGATGGCGAAAGAAAATAAGACGCTAACAAGTAAAAAGAGGAATCCCTTTGTCAAATGTGACTTTGCATTAGATGCAAACCAATCTGCGGAATGTTCTTCTTTTATATAAGTGTCTTTTTTGTGTTTTTCAAAAGCGGCCAGTTCTTCGGGAGAATATTCTTTTGAAGTTATAACCGTCCAAAGCACAGTTGCGATAAATACAATTCCGCCAAAATAAAACGAGTACTTCACCGAATCGGGAATGATGCCAAGAGGAGCTGTGTTTTCGACCCCTAAATGAGTAAAGATCAAGGGCAGCTTTGACGCAAAATAGGCTCCAATACCGATGAAAAAACTTTGCATGGCAAATCCCATCGTGCGCTGTTTTTCCGGAAGGTTATCTCCAACGAAAGCGCGAAACGGTTCCATTGAAACGTTGATGGAAGCATCCATAATCCAAAGCATTCCGGCGGCAATCCATAGCACCGGAGAATTTGGCATTGCAAAAAGGGCTGCCGAAGCTAAAATGGCACCAGCCAAAAAATAAGGTTTTCTTCGGCCTAATTTTGTCCAGGTCCTATCGGAAAAATAGCCAATAATTGGTTGAATAATCAAACCGGTCATAGGGGCGGCAACCCATAAAATGGGGATGTCGTCGATATTAGCGCCTAATGTTTGAAAAATCCTGCTGACATTCGAGTTCTGCAAGGCAAAACCCATTTGAATCCCCAGAAATCCGAAACTCATGTTCCAAATTTGCCAGAAACTTAATTTACGCTTTTCCATTATCGTAATTTAAAAAATTAATACGATAAGCGCTATGCTTATCAAAACCTACTTGTTTTTCGAAGTAAAAGTAAAAGTTTTGATAGGGTAAATATAAAAATTTATTTCACAGTTTTTATTTTTGGAAACAAATAATGGGAAACATTTTTTACTACAAGGTTGTAGTAATGAATTAAGTACAGTATTATCAGTATTAGCGGTTGCATTTTTTAGTGTTCAATGGCCGCTGTCGATATTATTTAGTAAACAATATCTTATTTTAAGTTTTAAATTACCGGCCAAAAACCGGTCTTAACACTAATTATTGGAAAGGGACGCAAAGGGATTAATTTGTGGACTCCCTTTCGATCAAATGAGTTTCAATCACTTCAGTTGTATAATTTTCTTCCTCTTCGTCCTCGTGTTCTGATTCCAAGCGGTCAATCAGCATTTTTGCGGCTTTATTCCCCATTTTTATTCCGCTTTGACTCACTGTGGTGATAGTGGGAGTGGAATATTTTGAAATGATCCCATCGGTGAAGGCTATTACGGCCAGATCTTTCGGCACATTCAGTCCTATTCTGTTGGCGGTTTTGATTATGGTCACCGCAAAAAGTTCGTTTACCGCAAAAACGGCATCGATGGCCTTGTCTTCGAGCAATTTCCCGATTATTATTTCGCAAGTGTCAACATCCTCGATTTTGATGATTAGATTTTCATCAAAAGGGATGTCGTTGTCCAGTAATGCTTTTATGTAGCCATCGGTTCGGAGTTTGCCCACGCTTACATAATCAACGGTGGTGACGAGTGCGATTTTCTTTTTCCCTTTGTCAATTAGGCTTTGTACAGCTTCATAGGCGGCTTGTTTGTCGTCAATTATTACCTTGTCGCACAGGATTTCATTGGTTACCCTGTCAAACATCACCACGGGCATTCCTTGATCTATGACCTCTGTAATATGATGGAAATCGCGTTTGAACTGCGTTTCTTTTGATAGTGACATGATGAAACCGTCGATACTGCCATTTGCCAGCATTTCCATGTTAAGCACCTCTTTGTCAAAGGAGTCGTCTGACAGGCAAATGATGACGCTATATCCGTTTTCATTGGCAACCTGCTCGATTCCATTGATGACAGTGGAGAAAAAGTAGTGCACGATTTCCGGGATAATGATCCCGATTGTTTTTGTTTTTCGGTTCTTTAAACTAAGGGCGATATTGTTTGGTTTGTAATTGTAGAATTTGGCAAACGCCTGAACTTTCAGCCTAGTTTCCTCGCCGATTTCTGAACTGTTTCGGAGCGATTTTGATACTGTTGAAATGGAAACATCAAGTTCTTTGGCGATTTGTTTAAGCGTTACTTTCCTTTTCATAATTGTAATATTGGTAAAAATTATTTTCGTAATAAAGATAGAATTTGTTTTTACTTATGGCAATTTATCCCTTAAAAATTTACAGAAACAAGAAAGTTTTCAACACTATTACGTTTTCGTAACTCAATTAAGAAGTGTGTTTGTCGGGGACGTTAATATTTACATAAATTTAACATTCGAAGTAAGAGTAAAATTCACTAAAAACAAATTAATTTAAACAAAAAGTATGAAAACAATTTATAAAAAGTTGTTATTTTTATTACTGCTACTGCCTTTTAGTATTCTGGCTCAGAATACTCTTAGGGGGACTGTTCTTGATAATGTATCGGGGCAGCCAATTCCAGGAGTAAATGTAAATGTACAGGGAACAACAAATGGCGTTTCGACAGATTTTGACGGGAAATTCCAATTGTCGAATGTAAAGAAAGGGGATAATGTCGTTTTTTCTTTTATTGGATACAAAGATTCGGTTATTAACTACAACGGACAACAATCGGTAACTGTTTCTTTAGGAGAAGATGCAAATCAACTTAAAGAGATTGTTATACAAGTAGGTTACGGTACTGTGAAGAAGAAAGATGCCACTGGGGCAGTGACAATATTGACAACAAAAGATTTTAACAAAGGGCCGGTAACTTCTGCCGATCAGATGATTCAAGGAAAAGTGGCTGGTTTACAAATCATTAATGGAGGTGGTTCTCCAGGTGAAGGCGCTACCATTAGAATCAGAAGCGGTTCTTCTTTGTCTGCTAACAATGACCCTCTATATGTTATTGACGGTGTTCCAGTTGCGGCGGGTGGTATTAATGGAGGAAGAAATCCATTATCGACAATCAATCAAAACAATATTGAATCTATTGCCGTATTGAAAGATGCTTCGGCAACAGCGATTTACGGATCTCGTGCCTCTAACGGTGTAATTATCATTACAACCAAAAAAGGAAAAGCCGGTGATATGCAGATCAATTACAATGCAAACCTTCAGGTTTCTGAAATTGTTGATAAAGTTGATGCTTTGACACCTACACAATTTAGAGATTTTATAACTGCTAACGGTACTGCTGCTCAACAAGCTTTAGTTGGACCGGCTGATACTGACTGGCAGAATGAAATTTATAGAACGGCAATTGGTACGGACCATAACGTTTCTTTAAGTGGAGGTCAGGATAACGTGGTATACAGAGCATCCGTAGGATATGCTAATTTGAACGGTATCTTGAAAAGAGATAATATGGAAAGAACTACGCTTTCTGCAGGTGTAACAGGAAACTTCTTGGACAATCATTTGAAAATTGAATTGAACAACAATACTTCGTTGATAAAAAGTAATTACAGTAACCGTGGGGCTATTGGGTCGGCAATCTCTTTTGATCCAACTCAACCGGTTAAAAATGATGATGGAACTTATTTTCAATGGTACAAATCACCAACGGAAATTAATCAATTGGCGGGTAGAAATCCAGTATCATTAATTGAGCAACAAAATAACTTTGGAACTTCTTACAGAAGTATTGGAAATATTCAAACGGAATACAAGATGCATTTCTTGCCGGAACTGAAAGCAGTGGCTAATTTTGGTTATGATCAGTTAAGCGGTAGGTCTTATGGAAACACTGATGCTAACTATTTAAATGGAGTTGCTGGTTCTGGGTTTAACAATACTTATGAGAATACAGGTTCAAGATTTAATAAGTTGATGGATTTGTATTTGAACTACAATAAAAAAATAGAGTCTATCGATACGCAGTTAGATCTTACAGCTGGGTATTCTTATCAAGATTTCAGAGATAATAATAATGGTTCTTCATATAATTTTGAAAATGATGTTACCGTTGAAGGGGTGCCAGTTCCTTCTCGTGTAAATCTTCAGTCTTTTTTCGCAAGAACTAACATTTCTATTGCTGACAAATATTTATTGACATTGTCTTACAGACGTGATGGAACCTCCAGATTTACTGAGACAAATCGTTGGGCTGATTTCCCTGCTGTTGCTGTCGCATGGAAATTAAATGAAGAAAATTTCTTAAAAGATGTTACCGGCATCTCTACTTTGAAGCTTAGAGGTGGATGGGGTATTACAGGACAACAGGATATTGGTGTTAGTTATCCGTCTATTCCATTGTACTTGATCTCAAACAGTACTGCTCAGTATCAATTTGGGGATACGTTTTACAATACCTACAGACCACAACCTTACAACAGTAATTTGAAGTGGGAAGAGACAACTACTGAGAATGTAGGTTTGGATTACGGATTCGCTAACAATAGAATCAATGGTACTGTTGATTTATACAGAAGAACTACTAAGGATTTATTGTTGTACACTCAAAACCCATCTTTCTTTGGATTCTCAAATTATGACAATTATAACATTGGAACAATTGAGAATAAAGGAATTGAGTTATCTGCTGAAGTAATACCGGTTCGTACAAATGATGTGGAATGGAGAGTAGGCGGAAACGTTACCTTCCAAGATTCAAAAATCACTAAATTGACTACAACACAGGACAATACTCCTGGTATTAATGTAGGTGGTTATGCCGGTGCAACGGGAAATACTATTCAAAATCATCAGGTAGGTTATTCTCCAAGTTCGTTTTATGTTTACGAGCAAGCATACGGTGCTGACGCGAAACCAATTGACGGAGTATTTATCGACAGAAATAAAGACGGAATTGTAAACGAACAGGATAAATATCGTTTTCACAAGCCTGCTGCCGATGTTTTTTACGGTTTCAATACAAGCGTGACCTACAAAAACTTTGACATGGCTATGAACTGGAGAGGTTCATGGGGTAATTTTAACTATAACAATGTTGATTCTAATAATGGATCTTTCCAGAACATTTTGTTGAGAGATACTGATTTGTCTAATGGTGTTGCTAATGTTTTAGAAACAGGATTTGCTTCGCAAGATTCAAAAAGATACGAATCAGACTATTATATTCAAGACGCTTCATTCGTGCGATTGGACAATGTAAGCGTGGGTTATACTTTTAATCAAAAACCAAATTCAACTTCTTTAGTTAAATTGACTTTAGCGGCTCAAAACGTATTGTTGATTACGGATTATAGCGGATTAGATCCTGAAATTTCAGGTGGTATTGATAATAACTTATACCCAAGACCAATTACTTTCACGTTAGGTTTAAACGTTAATTTCTAATGCAAATAACAAGAAAAATGAAAAAGACACAAATAAAATTATTGGGAATTTCTTTGTTACTGTTGGGGATGTTATTTCCTTCGTGTACAAACGATTTAGACCAAGCACCAGAAAGCACCAATGCTATTCCTGGAGAGCAATTTTTTAGCACTCCTGAATCCTATAAACAAAATTTGGCTAAATTATATGCAGGATTTGCCACTTCTGGACAATCAGGCCCTTCAGGAACACCAGATATTTCAGGAATAGATGAAGGGGAAAGCCAATACATTAGAGGGTTTTGGTTAATGCAAGAATTAACTACTGATGAGGCGGTTATTGCTTGGAATGACGGAACAATCAAAGACCTTCATGCACAAAAGTGGACCTCATTAGACCGTTTTATAACAGCTACATTTGCGCGTTTTTCTTTTCAAATAGTGAACTGCAATGAGTTTTTAAGACAAACTACCGATGATAAATTGGCCGCTAGAGGAGTAGATGCTGCTTTAAAAGCGGAAATCGCCACTTATAGAGCTGAGGCTCGTTTCCTGAGAGCGATGACATACTGGCATTTGATCGATACTTTTGGGGGTGGTTCGAAGGTGGAAGAAGATTCTCCAACCACTTTCTTTTACCCGGATTACGCCACTAGAGCGGAATTGTACAAATTTGTTGATGAAGAATTGACTGCAATTACGCCTCTATTGAAAGACCCAAAAACAAATGTAGCTTATCGTGTAGACAGAGCCGCAGCCTGGATGCTTCAAGCTAAATTGTATATGAACTCACAAGTGTATGTGAATACGAATAAATATGCAGCGGCTTCTGATTTACTCACTAAAGTGATTAATGAATCAGGTCGTACATTGCATACCAATTACAACCAATTATTTTTTGCCGACAATGATAGAAATGGAGCCCAAAACGAATTCATTTTCACTATTGCGTTTGATGGACTTCATACACAAACCTATGGCGGAACGACTTTCTTGACGCATGCTCCGGTAGGTGGAAGTATGCCAGCGGCTGAATTTGGAATCAATGGAGGTTGGGCAGGTATCAGAACCACATCTGCATTTGTGGATAAATTTGACGCAAACACAACGGACACTCGCGGACAATTCTACACGGATGGTCAAAGCAAAGAAATCACAAACATAGGTACTTTCACCGACGGATATGCAGTTCAAAAATTTAGAAACGTAACCGTGGATGGAGTTCAAGGTTCAGATAAAGCAGGGAATTTCTCTGACTCTGATTTTCCTATTTTCCGTTTGGCAGATGCATATTTAATGTATGCAGAATGCGCAGTAAGAGGCGAGGGAGGGAATCTTGGAACAGCCACGACATATGTGAACGATTTAAGAACGAGAGCAAATGCAGCAACAGTTCCGACTCTTACCGCGGATGCCACAGGCTTAGATTTCATTTTGGACGAGAGAGCTAGAGAACTACACTGGGAAGGACACAGAAGAACGGATTTGATTCGTTTCGGAAAATTCACGGGTGGTATTTATTTATGGCCTTGGAAAGGTGGTGTTTCTGGTGGAGCGCCAACACAATCTTTCAGAGATTTATTCCCTATTCCTGCAAATGCCCTGTCATCAAATAGTAAATTACAACAAAACCCTGGATATTAATAATATTAAAACTCGATAAAAATGAAAATTATAACTAAATCAATAGTTGCTTTATATGCTATACTTGCTTTGTCTTGTAGCGTAGAAGATGTGCAAGACAGACCAGTAATTCAAGGAATAGACACTCCTGAATTAGTTGCACCAGAAAATGATAAATTATACACTTTAGTGGAAGAGAATGCAAATAATGTTGCCGAACGCTTTGTTTGGTCCGCTGCAACATATGGCGGAGATGTAGAGATAGGATATAAACTGATGATTGATGTAAAAGATGGTGACTTTACGAATGCAATCGAATTAGGCGGTACTGCTGGTGCCACACAACTTGAAGTTAGTGTAAAAACTTTAAACGATGCTGTTCTTTCTTTAGGGGCAATTACAGGAGAGGCTAGTTCTTTTGATGTAAAAGTGGTTTCAAGCCTATCAGGTGCGGAAACAATGATTTCAACAATTCCATTGACTATTTTGGTTAATGCTTATGCTCCTGCTGTAGCAAATAATTGTCCAAATCAATATGCTGTGGGCGCTGGGATTGTATCTGCAGGTTGGGGTTGGAGTACGCCTTTAACTTTGGTGTGTAATGACAATGTTTTAGTTTCTTCTGCAGACTTAATAAATGACACATTTAGATTTTTTACAACAAAAGATGATTGGGGTTCCGGCAGAAACTACCCATGGTATGTTGACGGAGGTTATAAAATAAGTTCAAATTTAGAAAATGCGCTTGACGGTGATTCAAACTTTAAGTTTACGGGAACTCCGGGAATTCATCGTGTAAAGATTGATGAAAACTCAAAAACTATCACAGTAGTGCAAGGGGAGACAGCTGCAAGTTCTTTTTGGTTAGTAGGAGCGGCGACTCCAGGTGGTTGGTCTTGGTCTGGTGAAAATGAAACAGAATTAGGTTTGATAAATAATGGTATTTACGAAGTGCCTGTTACATTAACTTCAGGAGAAGCGTTCAGGGTGTTTTTAGGCAATGATGGAACAGATGATGGGAACTGGGGTTCTAGTAATAATTTCCCTTTTTACGTTGCTGCAGGATACACTATATCACCAGAATTAGAAAATGCAGGAGATGGAGACAGTAATTTTAAGTATACTGGACCAACTGCAGTTAGACTTTTCAAAATTGATACCGTTGCTAAAACGATCACATTAAACTAATAATTTTTTTAAAATTGAAAGGGCTATCTTATGGATGGCCCTTTTTTTATAAATAAATGTTATGAAAAAAATTACCTTATTATTTTTACTAATATCATCTTTTGGGTTTGCTCAATTTACCACTACTCCATCACCTGCAATTGCAAGTGGTGTCGTTACGCTTAATTTTAACAAAACGGGTACGCCACTAGCTGCATATACGGGTACGATATATGCACATATTGGCTTGACCGTGGATGGAACAAGATGGTCAAACGTGAGGGGAACTTGGGGAAACAATACAACACAACCGGCATTAACTTTGGTTTCTGGGACGACCTATAAACTGGATTTAACTCCCGATTTATATACTTATTTTGGTGTCCCAACTTCGAGTTCAATCACCGAAATTTGTGTGGTATTAAGAAATGCTGCCGGGAATGTGCAGACTGCAGATACTTTTTTCAATGTCGGCGCTTTTCAAGTTAGTCTGACTTCACCAGCAGAAAACAGTTCAACGATCATTGCATTAGGGGGAAATCTAAGTATTGCGGCAAATAACACGGGAGGGAATGCGAGTTACAATTTAAAAGCTAATGGTATTAGTATTAACGCAATTGCCGGCACTTCGAATTACAGTTTTAACCACACGAATATAACGGCCAATCAAAATTATGAACTTGTCGTTACTCAAGGCACAACTACAGTTAGTAAAAGGTTCAGTGTGCTTCTTAACCCAGGGACAATCTCGGCAGCAATGTCTTCGGGATTATTGGACGGTATCAATTATAATTCAGCCGATGTTTCTAAAGCCATCTTGGTTTTAGACGCTCCGTTAAAGGATTTTGTTTATGTAGCCGGGAGTTTCAACGGCTGGCAGCCGAATTCGACATATGCCATGAAAAAAGACCCGAGCTCGGGCAAATTTTGGCTGGAATTAACCGGGTTGACATCGGGTACAAATTATACGTACCAATATTGGGTAGTTGATGCAACACCAATAGCGGGAACACCTTCCATGGTAAAAACGGCTGATCCCTATTCCACTTTGGTATTGTCGCCAGACGATGACCCTTATATTCCAGCAGTCTCCTATCCAGATTTGCCTGCATATCCTGCAGGTCAACAACGGGAAGTGACGGTATTGCAAACGGGCCAGACTCCATATGCTTGGAGTGCCGCAACCACTAACTTTATTAAACCAGAGAAAGAAAAACTGGTTGTTTATGAATTGTTAGTGCGTGATTTTGACGCCAACAGAAGCTATCAGGACTTAATTAATAAAATTGATTATTTCAAAAACTTGAAAATAAATGCGATTGAGTTAATGCCTGTAATGGAATATGAAGGGAATGAAAGTTGGGGATACAACACCTCTTTTCACATGGCATTGGATAAATTCTACGGTACTTCAGATAAATTAAAAGAGTTTATTGATCTGTGCCATCAGAACGGAATTGCCGTTATTCTTGATGTTGCATTAAATCATGCTTTTGGAAGAAATCCAATGCTTCGTATGTGGATGAATGATCCTGACGGCGATGGATGGGGTCCTCCTTCAACAGAAAATCCTTATTTTAATACAACAGCAATGCACAGTTATAGTGTTGGCGAAGATTTTAATCACCAACAGCCAAGAACACAAAACTATGTGCAACGTGTCATTAAACAATGGGTTGAAGAATATAAAATTGATGGTTTCCGTTGGGATTTAACCAAAGGGTTCACGCAAAATTGCCCAGCGAACGTAGCAGGTGGTCAAGAAAACTGTACGGGTAGCAAACAACAAGATAGAGTAGATGTATTGAAAAAATATGCAGATTATTCTTGGAGTTTAGATCCCAATCATTACGTTATTTTCGAACATTTAGGTGGTAATGATGAAGAGCAACAATGGGCTAATTACAGATTGAATGAAACGCCAAGTAAAGGAGTGATGATGTGGGGAATTATGACTCATGATTATAACAACCTTACAAAAGGGTATGCAGGTAATATTTCAAGAATGAGTTCGTCAAGCCGAGGATTTACTGCTCACCGATTGATGGGATATGCTGAGAGTCATGACGAGGAGCGCCTGATGTATAATAATTTACAATCTGGAAACAATACAACTGCTGACCATAATGTAAGAACATTGAACGTTGCGTTGTCCAGAATGTCAGCTTTGGGAGCTGTTTCTTTGTTGGTTCCAGGACCAAAAATGATTTGGCAGTTTGGAGAGCTCGGTTGGAATTTATCCATTTTTTCTTGCAACAACGGTTCGGTAAACACCTCTTCGGATGCCATTTCTGGGGATTGTAAACTGGACACCAAACCACAACCGCAATGGACCAGCAATTGGCTTGGGGATGCCAACAGAAGCAAAATTTACGATGATTGGGCGAAAATGATTACTATGAAAACAATGGAACCTGTGTTTTCAGGAACCGTAACAATCAATAATTCCAGCTCGTTATTTCCGAATATTAAAATTACGAACAGTGGGTTAGCATCAACCCAACTGAAAGATGTGTTGATTGTAGCTAATTTTAATGTCATACCACAGAACGTTCCTTCGGGATTTCCGTATACTGGAACGTGGTACAATTTGATGGATAATACGTCTATCAATGTAATCAGTACATCGGCCGCAATTACTTTACAACCAGGAGAATTCAGAATCTACGGGAATAAGGTTGCTTCTTTGGCAATAGCCAATTTTGAGAAACAGGACGGAATCTATTTGTATCCAAATCCTGCAACTAATTATTTCACTGTAAATATGGAAGCATCTAAAGTCCAAATTTTCTCTATGATCGGACAATTATTGAAGAGTTTCAATGGGAATCAGACTGCATCTTTTCAATACAGTGTAAGTGATTTAAGTAACGGAATGTATATCGTAAAAGCATATAATGATAATGGAGAAGTTCAGCTGATGAAGTTCGTCAAAAAGTAGTTTGTTTTGTTTATTTTGTTTATTTCTGAAAAAGCTGTCCCTGGTAAGGACAGCTTTTTTATATGAAAAAAGCTGCTTCCCTGAGGAAGCAGCTTTCAACTACAACTAAAAACTAAAATTAAATTTTGCCGTCTCTGATTTCGTCTACGATTTCCGGATTCAATAATGTTGAGGTATCCCCAAAATTAGAATAATCCCCCTCGGCTATTTTGCGAAGTATTCTACGCATGATTTTTCCGGAGCGCGTTTTCGGTAAACCGGAGACAAACTGTATCTTGTCTAATTTGGCAATGGGTCCAATTTGGTTAGAAACTTGTTGGTTGATCTCTTTACTAAGATTTTCCCTGTCTCTGTATTCCCCGCTTTCTTTCAAAATAACGAAGCCATACAAAGCATTTCCTTTAATGTCATGAGGGAATCCTACAATTGCCGACTCAGCTACCGCCGGATGTTCATTTATGGCATCTTCGATAGGAGCGGTTCCCAGATTATGGCCGGAAACGATGACCACATCGTCCACTCGTCCTGTAATTCGGTAATAACCCACCTCATCACGTAAGGCGCCATCGCCGGTGAAATATTTGCCTGGAAAGGCAGAAAAATAGGTCTCTTTGTATCTTTTATGGTCGCCCCAAATGGTTCGGGCAATTCCAGGCCAAGGATATTTAATGCACAAGGCACCTACCACTTGATTGCCGTCTATTTCATTTCGTTTTTCATCCATCAAAACCGGTTGAATACCGGGTAAGGGCAGGGTGGCATAAGTTGGTTTTGTGGGGGTTACAAAAGGAATTGGAGAGATCATGATACCGCCCGTTTCCGTTTGCCACCAGGTGTCAACCACCGGGCAATGCTTGCCACCAACATGGTCATTATACCAGTGCCAAGCCTCTTCATTTATAGGTTCACCAACAGAACCGATTACTTTTAAGGTGTCCAACTCGTATTTTTGGACGTAATCCAAACTTTCTTTGGCCAACGCGCGAATGGCGGTCGGTGCGGTATAGAATTGGGTTACTTTATGCTTAACGATGATTTCCCAAAAACGGCTGAAATCAGGATAGGAAGGAACCCCTTCAAAAATCACGGTTGTGGCCCCGTTCAGTAACGGACCATATAGGATGTACGAATGCCCTGTTATCCAACCGATGTCGGCAGTACACCAAAAGATGTCGTTTTCTTCATAGCTGAACACATTTTTGAACGTATAGGCGGTGTAAACCATGTAGCCTGCCGTGGTATGCACCATTCCTTTTGGTTTTCCGGTTGAACCTGAAGTGTAAAGGATGAACAACGGGTCTTCGGCATCCATGATTTCAGCCACATTATTGTCTAGCGCGTCTTCTAAGAGAGGCTGCAACCATTGGTCACGCCCCTCCTTCATGTTTATGTAGGTATTGGTTCTTTTTACGACCAGTACTTTTTCGACGCAAGGAGTGTTTACTAAGGCTTCGTCAACAATACTTTTTAAATCGATAGTTTTGTTTCCACGGTATCCGCCATCCGATGTGATTACCATCTTGCAATCGCTGTCATTTATTCTGGTGGCTACCGCCGAGGCAGAAAAACCCGCAAAAACGACAGAATGGATGGCCCCAATTCTGGCGCAAGCCAGAGTGGTAATAGCCAGTTCCGGAATCATGGGCAAATAAATGCAGACACGATCCCCTTTTTGTACGCCCTGATCGCGCAATACGTTTGCCATTTTGCAAACACGTTGATGCAGTTCAGTATAGGAAATGTGCAAAGCTTCTTCGCTTGGGTCATTTGGCTCAAAAATGATAGCCGTTTTGTCTCCTTTTTTTGCGAGATGCCTGTCAATGCAGTTCTTGGTGATGTTCACTTTTGCATCGACAAACCACTTTATATCGGCTTCAGCCATGTTAAAGTCGACTACCTTGTCCCATTCCTGGTACCAAGTGAAGTTTTCGGACGCTATTTTGTCCCAGAATTTTTTGGGCTCGCGAACTGATTTTTTGTATTCTTTAAAGTATTCTTCCAGATTATTTATTTTATAACGGCTCATGTTTTTATGATTTAAATAGAGTTAGTGTTGTTTTTGTTATAAGTGCCAATTTCATATTTTTCCAATGCGGAAGCGATTTCTTCAACGATAGCTTCATCATCAATAGTTGACGGAATTTGGTAATCATCGCCATCGGCAATACTGCGCATTAATTTTCTGAGGGTCTTTCCCGAACGCGTTTTGGGCAGACGCTCCACTATGACTACATTTCTTAGCGAAGCAACCGCGCCAATTTGTTGCCGTACCAATTTTATGATTTCCTGTTCCAACTGAAAATGCTCGATGGGATCATTTAATTTGGTGACCACCAAGGCCAAGGGAACTTGTCCTTTCAACGCATCGTTTATACCGATTACGGCGCACTCGGCAACCGATTGATGGGAAGATACAATTTCTTCCATTTCTGAAGTCGAAAGACGGTGTCCCGCGACGTTGATTACGTCATCAACCCTGCCGGTAATGAAAATGTAATCCTCCTCATCCTTATATCCACCGTCACCGGAGAAATAATATCCAGGGAACTGCTCCAAATAGCCGGCTTTGAATCTAGGGTTGTCATTCCATAAATCGAGCAAAGTTCCGGGAGGCAGCGGCAATTTGATTACCACATATCCTTGTTCGCCTGCACCAACTTCCGTTCCTGCTTCGTCAAATATTTTAATGTCATAGCCGCAAACCGCTTTGCCTACGGAACCTGGCTTTACTGGCAACTGTTCAACCCCCATCATGTTGGCAATCATGGGCCAGCCCGATTCCGTTTGCCACCAATGGTCTATTGCGGGAACGGGAATGTGTTCTGCATACCATTCTAAAGTGGCAATGTCGCAACGCTCTCCGGCAAGAAACTGCGTTTTCAAGGAGCTTAAATCATATTTTTTTATGAAATCTCCGTTAGGGTCTTCCTTTTTGATGGCGCGAATGGCGGTGGGAGCTGTGAACATCGCATTCACTTTGTGCTCGTCAATAACTCTCCAGAACGTGCTCGCATCAGGAGTCTTTATCGGTTTTCCTTCAAATATAATGGTGGCGTTTCTATTGATTAAAGGACCGTAAACAATAAAACTATGACCAACAACCCAGCCTACATCCGAGGCTGCCCAGAAAACTTCATCTTCTTTTACGTTATAAATGTGTTGCATGGAAAATTTTAAGGCCACGGCACAACCGCCGGTATCCCGCACTACTCCTTTTGGTTTTCCGGTTGTTCCTGAAGTGTAAAGGATATACAAAGGATGTGTCGTATTCACCAGAACACACGGGGCTTCCTCAGAACCATAAACCAAAGCATCATAATCGACATCATATTTTTTAAACGGAACCCGTGCACCCAATTTCCTGCTGAAAACAATCACTTTTTTCGGTCTGTGTGATGCCAGTGCAATCGCTTCATCCACCAATGGTTTATAAGTGATCAAACGGTCAACCTCGATTCCGGAAGAGGCGGTGATAATCAGTCGGGGTTTGCAGTCGTCAATCCTGATCGCCAATTCATGAGGCGCAAATCCGCCAAAAACAACCGAATGGGTCACCCCAATTCTGGCACAAGCGAGCATCGCAAAGGCAGCCTGCGGAATCATTGGCATATAAATTACGGCTGTGTCCCCTTTTTTTAGTCCCAAAGATTGCATGCCCCCGGCAAGTTTGGCCACTTCAGTTTTAACTTCTGAAAAAGTGTATTTTTTTACGGTTTGCGTTACGGGCGAATCATAAATTATGGCGACCTGATCTCCATAACCATCCTGGATATGTTTGTCCAATGCTAAATAGCAGATGTTTAATTCCCCGTCTTTGTACCAAAGTGGGTATCCGTTTTCATCTTCCGATAAAATTATTTTCGGTTTTTTATACCAATCAATTGTGTCTGCTTGTTCAGCCCAAAATTTTTCGGGTTGCTTAATACTTTCGGCATAAAAATCTTTGTAATTCATGATTTTGAAAATTCTAAATTATTGAATTAAGTTTTGTACTTGGTCCACTAGTTTTTTTAAGGAAAAAGGCTTGACGACATATAAATCAGCACCTAATGAAAGTCCTTTTTCAATGTCTTTTTCTTTGTTCTTCGCCGATAGAAAAATGACTTTACAATGTTGTAATCGTTCGTCTTTTTTTATTTGTTCCAGTGTGGCAAAACCGTCAACCATGGGCATCATCACGTCGAGTATAACTATATCAGGAAGTTGGTTTTTCAGAATGTCCAGTGCTTCTTGCCCGTCACGGGCAATGAACACTTCAAAATTGTTCTTTTTGAATGTGTATTCAAGCGACATAACAATATTGGGTTCGTCATCTACAATTAAAATTTTCTTCATCTCTATTGTTTTTCAGTTGTATTGTAATTGGGTAAGGTGAAATTAAAAGTGGCTCCTTTTTGCGGTGAGCTTTCCACCCAAATTTTTCCTTTATGGTGTTCTATGATTTGTTTGCAAATGGCAAGCCCCAGTCCGCTTCCTATTGGTTTTTTTACATTTTGGCCGCGCGACTGATAAAATTTATCAAAAATGGGTTCGAAATCTTCGGCTTTTATGCCCGCCCCGTTGTTGTGGATGCTGACTTCTACAACTTCGGTCTTTTCGGCTACGGAAATGCTTATTTTCCCATCCGTTTTTGGGCAGAATTTAATGGCGTTTGACAATAAATTATGGATTACCTGAATGATTCTCTCCTCGTCATAGAATGCTTTTATTTCGGTTCCGTCAAATTCGACAGTGATATTTTTGTTGATTATCAGCTGTCTTACTGAATCCAGAGTGTTAGCTATGGTTTTGGAAATATCATTTTTCGAAAGATAAATTTTCTGTTTCCCGGTTTCGAATTTCTCCAGATCTAAAATTTTGTCAATCAGGCGATTCAGACGATCCGCTTCGGAAATAATGCTTTTTAGGAACTGTTTTCTGACTTCTTTTGGAATATCATCTTCATCGTCGTGAAGGATTTCGGTCGCCGCGCGAATCGCGGTAATTGGCGTTCTCAGTTCATGGGTAACGGTGTCCAGAAATTCGTCTTTTTGAATGTCTTTGTCTACCAGTTTCTCGTTTGCTTCTCGTAACTGTTCCGATATTTTCTTCAACTCATTTGAGGTGTCGGTCAGTTTTTTGTTGATGATGATGTTCTCTTTCGATTCCTCAAGAATGCGCAGCACCTCTGGCAGGCTGATCTTATCTTCCTTGGCTACGCTCGATATTAATATTTTGGCGGAAGCCGTGCCGATATGTCCCGTCAATAGATTTTCTGCAAATTTTATAAATCGGGCATCTGCTGTGGTGATGTTTTTATCGATGTTATATTTTGAATTGAAAATGTTCAACGCCCGCTTGGTTCTTTCTTCGCCAAGAAACCGTTGCAATACCTTTTGAATGTCAGATACGAATGCGGTTCCTTTCCACACGAATGCATTTTCATGATTGGTGATGTATTTATCTATATCCACAAACATTTCGGCATAATTTCGTTCCCTGTAATTTCCTTTGAAACTCACTGATATGGCAAGAAAGCTGATCGTGTTTACGAACAAACTCCAAAAAAAGGCGTGTGGTATGGGTTCTAAATAATCCAAGCCAAAAAGTTGAAATGGTTTTAGCAGTTCGATTCCCCAAGGGCCATTTTGCATAAACGTACTCGTGGATTTTGTAAGTCCAATGGCATAAGGAACTAATAAGGTGTAGAGACTTATCAAAAATCCCAGAATAATGCCTGTCACGGCGCCTTTTTTCGAACCTCTTTTCCAGAATAAAGCACCGAAAAATGCGGGAGCCAATTGGGCGATCAGCACAAAGGAAACTAAGCCAATTGAAACCAAAGAATAGTCTAAAATAAAAATTCGGTATATGGCATACGCCAAAATAATCAAGGAAAAAATCCCGATTTTTCGGCTATTTACGATGCGTTTACTATTCTTTTCCTGCGATTTGTTTTCGAGAGCACCAATAAATCCATATGGAATTAACAGGTTATTGCTCAGCATAGTTGCCAAGGCGATTGAAGAAACGATAATCATGGATATGGCTGCCGAAAATCCGCCTAGGAATACGATAACCGTAAGGAAGTTATTGTTGAAGTGCTGGGGAATCAACAGGGAATAGGTGTCTGAATTTAGTCCTTGCCCTTGAAACAGGATATTTCCTCCCCAAGCGATTGGGAAAACAAAAATGTTGAAAAGTAACAAGTACAATGGGAAAAGCCAGATAGCCGTTCGGATATGCGTTTCTTTGTTGTTTTCGACAATTGCGGTGTGAAATTGTCTTGGCAAAAGGAAAATGGCAAATGTGGATAAAACGCAAAGAAAGAACCAATTAATTCCATTTGTTAAATCTCCAATTGAATTTTTTTTGTCGAAATCTTGAAGGACTGCCGCCTTGGTATAAATGTCATCAAAACCGTCAAAGACAAAATAGGTCACGTAAATCCCGATAATCAAAAAGAAAACCAATTTTAAAACCGATTCCATGGCGACGGCCGTAACAATTCCGCGTCTTTTTTCCGAAGCGTCTACGTATTTTGTCCCGTAATAGGACGCGAATAAGGCGAGCGCAATGCAAACATAAGTCGTGGTGTCAGAAAATATGTTGGAACTGTATTGGGTTTTGGTGACAATATAGAAAGTGTCTGATATCGATTTCAGTTGTAAAGAAATGTAAGGTAAGATGCCAAAAACACAAATCAGGGTAACCAATGCTCCCAAAAAGCGACTGTTCCCGTATCGTAAAGAAATGAAATCTGCAATGCTAGAGATTTTATTTACTCTCGAAATTCGGATAATTCTTTTGAGGATAATCATCCATGTTGGGATGATGATGATAGGGCCTAAATATATTGTTAGGTAACTTAATCCAGAATCTGCAGCCACGCCAATACTTCCGTAATAGGTCCAAGCTGTACAGTAAACGGCTAACGATAAGGAATAGATGTAAGGATTATTGGTCCATTTAGAGTGGCGCTTTTTTTCAGCCCAATGCGCTATGTAAAAAAGAATAGATACATAGAGTGCTAAAATAAGTAAAAGTCCTGCGCTACTCATAATATTTCTTTATGATTAGGTACGTAATGGCAATGGAAAACAACCATCCCGAAAAAATATAGATGTAGACAATTGGGAATCCAAAAAGTGGCTTCGAGCTGTCAAATAACAGCAGAAGCGGAATATTCAATGCTAATAACATCAGCAATGAAAGTATAACCAATTTTTGTTCGTGTCTCTTTTTCATGGAATGAAAATAAACAATCTCTACAAATAATTGTAGAGATTGTATATTAAAAAAGCAATTTGTCTTATTTTGTATTTATTAGAATTCTAATGTGTCGCTTCACCTGCACCAGAAGGAATCCTGATGTGTTCCACAATGTCTTGAACATCTTGTGGTGGTGCCGGAGTAAAACTTTTCACCGTAAAAGCAACAGCAAAGTTTACAATCATGGCTACTGTTCCAAAACCTTCAGGAGAAATTCCGAACCACCAGCTTTCTTTTAGACCGGCAACCGCGTCTTTTCCACCATCGAAAAGGCCGAATTTGAACTTCAACATATAGAAAAGCATTAATAGCAAGCCTGTAACCATACCGGCTATGGCGCCTTCTTTGTTCATTCTTTTGTCAAAAATACCAAGAATGATGGCAGGGAACAGAGAGGCAGCTGCCAATCCGAACGCAAGTGCGACGACCGCGGCGACAAAGCCAGGCGGGTTAATTCCGAAATAACCTGCGATGATAACCGCAACTGCAGCAGCTCCACGGGCAGCCCAAAGCTCATTTTTTTCAGAAATGTTTGGGTTAATCATTTTCTTAATGATATCATGAGATACAGAAGCTGAAATCACTAATAATAAACCAGCAGCAGTAGATAGTGCAGCAGCTAAGGCTCCCGCAGCCACCAACGCAATAACCCAATTGGGTAAGTTGGCGATTTCAGGATTGGCTAGTACCATGATGTCCTTATCAATAATCAACTCACTTCCTTTGTTTCCTTTTGTTTCTTGCGCGGCTAAGAATGCGGCGTCTTTAGAGCCGTCATTGTAATACTGGATTTTGCCGTCGCCGTTTTTGTCCTCAAATTTTAATAAACCGGTAGTTTCCCATTTGGTAAACCAAGCAGGCATGGAAGTGTAGTCTTTTCCGTTTACCGTTTCAATCAAATTGGTTTTTGCGAAAACAGCGATAGCAGGCGCGGTAGTGTACAAGATCGCAATTAAAACCAAAGCATACCCAGCTGATTTTCTGGCATCTTTTACCCTTTTAACCGTAAAGAAACGAACGATTACATGGGGCAGTCCAGCGGTACCGACCATAAGAGCCAGTGTAATTGCAAAGACATCAATCATTGATTTCGTACCGTTAGTATATACAGAAAACCCAAGGTCTGTAGAAAGCCCGTTTAGTTTATCTAATAAATAAGTGTCGCTTCCCAGAACTTTTCCTCCCATTCCTAATTGTGGAACCGGGTTTCCGGTCATCTGGATAGAAATAAAGATAGCCGGAACCATAAAAGCAAATATTAAAACACAGTACTGTGCCACTTGGGTATAAGTAATTCCTTTCATTCCGCCTAAAGTGGCATAAAACAAAACGATTACCATTCCTATGATCACACCGGTATTGATATCAACTTCCAAGAATTTAGAGAATACTAATCCCACTCCACGCATTTGTCCTGCCACGTAGGTAAAAGAAACTACTAATGCACAAACAATTGCAACTGTTCTTGCAGTATTCGAATAATAACGTTCTCCAATGAAATCAGGCACTGTAAATTTTCCGAATTTCCGAAGATAGGGGGCCAGTAGTAGGGCAAGAAGTACATATCCGCCGGTCCATCCCATCAAATAAACGGCACCGTCATAACCATCAAAGGAAATGATACCGGCCATCGATATGAAAGATGCGGCACTCATCCAGTCGGCGGCTGTAGCCATTCCGTTTGCCAATGGGGAAATCTCTCCTCCCGCAACATAAAATTCTTTAGTTGATCCAGCACGAGACCAGATTGCAATTCCAATATAGAGGGCAAATGTTACCCCGACAATTATATAGGTCCAAGTTTGTAAATCCATGATGTTTTATTTTTATATAGTTTTGATATTATTCGTCGAAGCCGTACTTTTTGTCTAATTTGTTCATCAATCGAACATAAACAAATATCAGTATGACAAATACATAAATTGAACCCTGTTGTGCAAACCAAAAACCAAGTGGAAAGCCACCTAATTTAATGGAGTCTAAAGCAGTTTTGAAAAGGATGCCGGCTCCATAGGAAACCGCAAACCAAATGCTTAATAAAATCAGTAAGTATCGTAGGTTTTCCTTCCAATACGCGGTCGCTTTGTCTTGTTTATCGCTCATAATAGTGTAGTAATAAAGGTTAGTTGGTTATAGATATATCATTGCCTGCAAAGTGATCGTATTCACCGATTTGTTTGTGGCGTATTTTAACGTTTGGTATTCTAACGTTAATTTAGAATTATGCCCGCTGAAAAACGCATTAGCACCGATGCCCAACTGGGAGGCATTGTCATTTATGGCATCTATTTGTCTTTCGTCGTAAGACACATAAGGTTGAAAACGTGTTTTTGATTTTCCCGGAAGTACATAACCTACGTGTGCGTGGACCATGGAACCCGTTTCATAGGTGGTCCCTAGCCTAAAGTCTTTTCCGTAATCGGTGTTTTGATACAATGCATAAGCGGTAAAGGCGGCGCCTTGTGTCCCTATAGGAACATCATAAAAAGCATCCAGTCCAAAAATCGTCACATTGTCGCCGCTTAAATTTCCTGCGGCATCAGCAATTGCTGAGCCATTAGGATGGGAAAAGAAACCCGCTCCGATGTTGAATACTTTTTTAGTTCCTAAATAAGTACCCACTTTATAAGGCAAAAAGTTGCTTTCGGAATCTAAAAAACCATATTCGAAATAACCGGCATAAGTTCTGTCCGCTTCTTTTGAGCCCAATAACCTTTTGCCGGTATAGGTCGCGGCACCACCATTTGTGGGTACCGTGGTCGCTTCTAAATTACTGGTCGAGGCACCATTGACGGCAACTCGATATTGAAATTTTCCCAAAGCCCCTTTTGCATAAACCCCGATATGTCTAGCGAATTGATCTGATAAACCCAAAGTTGCCCAAGCTTGTCTTTGGTTATCTAAAGTCATGAAGTTTAAGGTGCTTTGGTTATTTAAACGAGAAATTCCGTTCCAGTAATGCAATCCAGCTCCGACAGCATTGTTTTTGCCAAGGCTGTATTGAGCCCAAACATCATGCATGAATAATTGGGATCCTTCGCCCTTTCCTGTTGGGCTCATTGAATCCGTATTCAGGCTATTGAGTCCAAAGTGAGTTAGGATTAAAAAGTCTTTATTGATTTGCGCATACATCAATACACGGGCTCTTCTGACGCTAAAATCTAAGTCAGCCTGTTCGTTACCGTTTCCGTCTAAAGGGCGGTCAGAATTGTATTGGCCCCATATCTGCGCCCAGGATAGCACTCTGAGGTACTTCGAGCCGTCTTCATTCAAATTGAATTTCATTCCGGCACCGTAATCGGGGGAGCCTTGAGAAAAGCCCTTTAAAGTGAATAGCAGTATGACTGCGATCAAAGAAAATTTTTTCATAATAAATTAAATTTTTGGTTAGTAAAACGGTTAGTTTTAGCGGAGCCAAATTCTAATTTTTTGTTAAGAAAAAAAATTATGGTATATATAGGTGTAAAGTGCTATAGTTAGTCCTTGAATCGTTCCCACTTTATGAGCATGAACTTGTCGCCGAGTTCCGTTATTATCATGCCGGCGCCGGAGAGCAAATCTTTGTTTTTTATGTACTCTATCAACTCCAAGTGGCTAAAAATCTTGTAGGTTGGATGGTAGTTGCCGTGAGAAGGCTTTTTTATGTTGAACGATTTCACCCAATTGCTGATGGTGACATGCGAGACGCCGATTATGCGTTCGATTTCCCGGTAGCTCAGTCCTTCCAGATACAATTGCAGTGCCTTAGTAACATAGTAGTCATCTATTTTCTTACCAATTTTATTAACGGTAAAGAAGTAGTTGCATTTTTTGCACAAATACCTTTGTTTGCTGTTGATGACGCCGCTTTTGATGATGTTGCTCCCTTGGCATTTGGGACAGGCTAAAATCTCCATATATATAAATTTTGCATAAATATAGTAAATTAGCATTTATATTTAAGAGAATATTGTGAATAAAAGTTTAAATATTTGCGAAAGTCCTATTTATACTGAGGATTTAATGTGATTATGGTAAGAAGCGATTAAATTTTTCTTTTGTTTATAGCGGGCGTAAATGAGTATGGGTTAGTGACGTTCATTTTTTTTGTATTTTTAGATATTAATGAACCGTTTATGAAAAATTCAATAGCCGAACGAATTGCAGATTTTCTTAAAAAACACCCTCCCTTTTGCAGCCTTAGTTTGCCGGATTTGATTGCCATTTCCAAGGAGTCCCAAGTACTTCATTTGGAAAAAAAACAAGTGCTTTTTAATGTTGATGAACAGCCCCATTCCTTTTTTTACATCGTTAAAGATGGAGCGGTCGCCTTATCGGTCGTTTATGATACGGAAAAGGTGCTTATCGATGAATGTGACGAGGGCGACATCGTGGGTTTGCGGCCTTTTTTTGCCAGGGACTCTTACCTGATGACTGCCGAGGCCAGCGAGGAAAGCCTGCTCTATGCCATTCCGATTGCTGTCTTTAAACCGTATGTTTTCGAAAATCCCCAAGTCTCGACTTTTTTGCTGGAAAGTTTCGCGTCCAATACGCGCAACCCTTACGATACCGAGAACAAAGGCAAACTGATTTCGGAAAGCGTAATCTATAATGAACGGGACGACACAATTCAATTTTTCAAACCCATTTCATATACCTCAAACCCCATAACGGCCAGTAGAACAGATTCCGTTAAATCAATAGCGGAAATGATGACAAATCGTAAAATAGGGAGCGTCATCATTCAGGAAAGCCGGCTTCCACTGGGCATTATCACCGACAAAGATTTGCGTTCCAAAATAGCCACCGGTCTTTTTACCATAGAGGCAAGGGCCGAGCAGATCATGTCGACTCCCGTTATCACTGTTCGTGCAAACGGATCGGTGGCCGAAACTCAGCTGATGATGCTCCAGCACAATATCGGTCATCTATGCGTGACTTCGGACGGCACTGCCGAATCGGAAATTGTAGGCATCATCTCTGAGCATGATGTCGTTGTCGCTCAGGCAAATAATCCAGGAGTATTGGTAAAACAGAGCAAGCGCGCCGAAAGTGCCCAAGCACTTAAAGCGGTTAGGGAAAACCTCACTAAATTAATCAAGAATGCGTTAAGTGAAGATATTCCAATAGCACATATCTGTCAGATTGCTGGGGAAATCAATAGAGCCATTACAAGTAGGGCCATCGAACTGTCAGTTATGAAAATGGGAGAGCAGCCTCCCGTTCCGTTTGCCTGGTTGAACATAGGGAGCCAGGGAAGAAAGGAACAGTTATTGTTGACCGATCAGGATAATGCGTTGGTTTTTGAAGATGTAACCGAAGATAGACATGATGCCGTTAAAAAGTATTTTCTTCAATTGGCCGATAACGTCACCCATATACTCAATGTCGTTGGGTATGAATTTTGTCCTGCAGATATGATGGCCAGTAATCCGTTATGGTGCCGATCTTTAAAAGAATGGAACGCACAATACAATACTTGGATACATAGTCCTGCCGAGAAAGGAATTCTTATGTGTTCCATTTTTTTTGATTATGACTTTGTTTATGGCGATAGTGATTTGGTTGAAGCAATCACGGCCAATATTTTTAAAAACATAAACAACAACCAAATTTTCTTTGCTTATTTGGGAAGCGATGCCTTAAAAAATCCGCCTCCACTTGGTTTCTTTAGGCAGTTTCTGGTAGAGAAGGACGGGGAACACAAAGACACCTTTGACGTGAAAAGCCGGGGATTAATGCCGTTGATCGATGCTGCCCGCTTGCTGTCTTTGGAGAAGAAAATTACGGGGGTAAACAATACTCTTGTCCGGTTTAGAGAATTAGCGGCTTTAGAACCGCAAAATGCGGCAACATATGAAGCCTGTTCTGAAGCATTTTCTATTTTGCTGAAATTCAGAACCGAAGAAGGCTTTGCAAGTGATTCAGGGGGAAGGTATTTGGACCTAAATAAATTGACTAAATTAGATAAGGTGAAGCTTAAAAACGCTTTTCATCCCATTCGTGATGTTCAAGAGATTCTTAGAACTCGTTTCCAACTTACTTATTTTACGTAGATGGCGCTATTTAATTGGTTTAAAAAAGACAAAAAAAACTATCCCGAATTTTGGCAAAACTATTTGGCTTGTTTTGAATCTAAATCAGATTCAGAAAATGAAAAAAGATTTGTGGTTTTTGACACTGAAACAACCGGTTTGGACCTCCGAAGCGATGTAATCTTGTCTGTAGGTGCCGTAGGGGTTTCTGGCAACTCGATTGTTGTGAATGACTATTTAGAGCTTTTTGTGGAGCAGAACATTTTCAAAACAGAATCAGTCCTCATCCACGGTATTTTGAAAATGGGTAAAGAGAAAAAACTAAGCGAAACTGAAGCTGTAATCCAGTTTCTTGATTTCATTAAAGATTCGACCTTGGTTGGACATCATGTGCGTTTTGATATCAAGATGGTCAATGCGGCATTAGGGCGCATGGGTCTGGGCAAACTCAAAAACCGCAGTATGGATACGGATTTGATGTATCAAAAATTTAAAGGACTGCAAGAAGACCAGCATTCCAGTCTGGATGAATTGTGCCGTATTTTTAAAATCCAAAAAAGTGACAGGCACACTGCTGCAGGGGACGCCTTCATTACCGCTTTGGTTTTTTTGAGGCTTAAAAATAAATAAGAGATAGTAAACAAAGTGACTGCTGAAAACGAGAGTAATTTTCAGGATTAACAATAAATGCAAAGGGGTTATTTATTGTCTAATTGTAGTATAAACAAAAAACCCAAACATTTCTGTTTGGGTTTTGTGGTACCTCCAGGGATCGAACCAGGGACACATGGATTTTCAGTCCATTGCTCTACCATCTGAGCTAAGGTACCGTGCTTATTGCGGGTGCA